>OAUM01000003.1_pt1 | contig 359691 bp, 248 predicted proteins | sample 1476281 | NCBI WGS metagenome assembly OAUM01 (sample SAMEA2580047, study PRJEB22360) | human gut metagenome | biome: human gut; feature: human-associated habitat; material: faeces | place: Denmark | collected 2008/2010
ATGACAATACTCCCCCTTTCCACCCATCCCCCAAAGCCCCCCCCCCGCCTCTACCGGGCTTGTACCGAAGAGGGAGCGGATGTGGCCATCGGCTCGCGCTACGTCAGCGGCGTGAATGTGGTAAACTGGCCTATGGGACGTGTGCTGATGTCTTATTTCGCTTCCAAATATGTACGGTTTATCACGGGATTGCCCATACATGACACTACCGCCGGCTTTGTATGCTACCGCCGCAAGGTATTGCAAATCATCAATCTGGACGGCATCCGCTTCAAAGGGTATGCTTTCCAGATAGAAATGAAATTCACCGCTTACAAATGCGGAGCGAATGTAAAGGAAGTGCCGGTTATCTTCATCAACCGCGAACTGGGAACATCCAAGATGAACAGCAGTATTTTCGGAGAAGCCGTGTTCGGAGTTATCCGGCTGAAATGGAACAGCCTGTTCCATAAATATCCAGACTTAAAAAACTAAAGATATGAAAAGAACACTGATACACAACGCTACGATTGTCAACGAAGGACAAAGCGTACAAGGCTCGGTAGTGATAGAAAACGGGCGCATCGCCGAAGTACTTACCAACTGGAAGCCTCTTTCCGCCCCTTGTGAAGAAGTGATTGATGCAACAGGCTGCTACCTGCTGCCCGGCATTATCGACGACCATGTACATTTTCGTGATCCGGGTCTTATCCATAAGGCAGATATTCTGACGGAAAGCCGTGCAGCGGCTGCCGGCGGGGTGACTTCCATTATGGACATGCCCAATACCAATCCGCTGACCGTAACGTTGGATGCCTTGAATGCCAAACTCGACTTGCTGAATGAGAAGTGTATCGTCAACCATTCCTGCTACTTCGGAGCAACCAACAACAACTATACGGAATTTGACAAGCTGGACAAACACCGCGTTTGCGGCATCAAGCTGTTCATGGGCTCCAGTACCGGTAATATGCTGGTGGATAAAATGAACAGCCTGCTGAATATATTCAACGGTACGGATATGCTGATTGCCGCCCATTGCGAAGATCAGGAAACAATAAAAAACAATATCGAGAAATACAAGCAAAAATATAAAGGAGCGGATGACATTCCCATCAGTGCCCACCCCAGTATCCGTTCCGTTCCGGCATGTTATGCCTCTTCCGAACTGGCTGTCCGTCTGGCAAAGATTGCCGGAGCGCGCCTGCACATCCTGCATGTTTCCACAGCCAAAGAACTGCAACTGTTCAGTGACGAACCTTTGGCAAACAAGAACATCACCGCTGAAGCATGTGTAGCGCATTTACTTTTTACGCTGACGCACTACAACAGTCTGGGCGCACGCATAAAGTGTAATCCTGCCGTTAAACGAAAAACAGACCGGGAAGCACTGCGGACCGCTGTCAACTCAGGACTGATTGACGTTATCGCCACCGACCACGCCCCTCACTTGTTGAGCGAGAAAGAGGGCGGGGCTTTGAAAGCAATGTCCGGTATGCCTATGATACAATTCTCCCTTGTCAGTATGTTAGAACTGGTGGACGAAGGAGTGTTCTCACTGGAAACGGTTGTTCAGAAAATGTGTCATGCACCTGCCCGGATATACGGTATTTGCCAGCGTGGATATATCCGTGAAGGCTATCAGGCGGATTTAGTGCTGGTACGCCCTAACTCTCCCTGGGAAGTCACTACCGACAAGATTCTGAGTAAATGCGGCTGGAGTCCTTTGGAAGGGCATACGTTCAACTGGAAAGTAGAAAAAACGTTTGCCAACGGACATCTTATTTACAACGGCAATACTGTGAACGATTCTTACCGCGGTGAAGAGCTGCGGTTTGATTATCCGTCGGCAGGAGCATAATATAGTATTATCTATTCAGAGCATAACCTTATATAGAGATTATCAATTGCCAACTATCAATTATAAAATCCATGAAGTAAGCCCCTATATCAACTGGATTTATTTTTTCCATGCCTGGGGCTTTCAACCCAAGTTTGCAGCAATCGCCAACATTCACGGTTGCGATTCCTGCCGCGCCATGTGGCTTGCGGCTTTTCCGCAAGAAGAACGCTCCAAAGCCGCCGAGGCTATGCAATTGTTTAAGGAAGCCGGCAGAGTACTCAACCGGTTGGATGAGAAAATTTCGGTGCAATGTATTTACAGGCTATGCAGTGCCAATGCAGAGGGAGACAATCTCATCATCGAAGATACGGTGTTCCCTCTGCTCCGCCAGCAGACACCTCATCCGGACGGAAGTCCGTTTCTCTGCCTGAGCGATTTCATACGGCCTCTTTCATCCGGAGTGCCGGATACGATAGGGCTTTTTGCATCTTCCGTCAGTGCGGAGAGCGAAGGATGTTATAAAGACGATCCTTATAAGCATCTTCTCGTACAGACCCTGACAGACCGGCTTGCCGAAGCCGCAACAGAAAAGATGCACGAATATGTGCGCAAGACAGTCTGGGGATATGCTCCCGATGAATCGCTTTCCATTCCGGATTTGCTGGTTGAGAAATATCAGGGCATCCGTCCAGCAGTAGGCTATCCTTCCCTACCCGACCAATCCGTAAACTTTATATTGGACGAATTGCTGGATATGAAACAGATAGGCATTACGCTCACCGAAAACGGAGCCATGTATCCGCATGCTTCTGTCTGTGGTCTTATGTTTTCACATCCCCAGTCACGCTATTTCGCCGTAGGCAAGATTGGTGAAGATCAGTTGGAAGATTATGCCTGCCGGCGCGGTAAACCGATTGAGGAAATGCGAAAGTTCCTGGCAGCAAATTTAAAGAGTTAAATGTTGCAAGTGTGATTTTCCGGTTTCTCTTACGACAAACAGAATAAAAGCGATTCGAGCAAGCATACACAATGGAAAATGTAGAACAAGAGTTTCTGTCCGTCATACGGGAATATGAGCGCGTCATCTATAAGGTGTGTTACCTGTACACCACTCCGAACGCGACTCTTAATGACCTGTATCAGGAAGTAGTGCTCAATATATGGAAAGCGTTTCCTAAATTCAGAAGGGAATGTAAAATCTCGACGTGGATTTACCGTATCGCCTTGAATACCTGTATCAGCTTCATACGGAAAGAAAAGAACATTCCGGAGATTGTCACCCTCACCCAGGAAGCCGACCGCAGCGAAGAGGACGACGAAACGCAAGCCATGTTACAGCAACTCTACCGGATGATAAACCGGCTGGGACAGTTGGAGAAGTCTATCATCCTGCTTTATCTGGAAGAAAAAAGCTATGAAGATATTTCCGAGATTACCGGACTGACCGTAACCAACGTGGCCACCAAACTCAACCGTATTAAAGACAAACTGAAAAAGATGAATAAGGAGGATTAATATATGGAACTGGATGAACTGAAAAAATCATGGAATGCCCTGGATGCACAGTTGCAAAAGGAACCTATTGCCGATGAGAAACAGATAAAAGAACTGATTGCAAATTATAAAACAAATACCCGGCACAGTTTGGGACGACTCGTTATCCTGCAACGCTTCTCGCTTGGAACAGGTGCAGTAGGATTGGCTGCCATCCTGCTGGTGTGGTTCTTACTGCCTACCTTCGGTTTCAACGAGCATTTGCAGAACAAGATAATTCTGTTTCTGATTTTCATTACCATAACTATTCTCAGCGGTATGTGGTGGGACTGGAAAACCTACCTTTGGAACAAGAACACCCACATAGACGAAATGTCCGTAGCCGAAGTGAGCCGACGCATGACCAGATTCCGTAATTGGACCCGTTACGAAATATGGGCAGTGGCTGCCTGGACCGTTATCTTCACCATACTGTTCTTCTGGATAATGGATTACTATACACTGCCTCTCATGGTACAAGCCGTCTTGATCGGTTGCTACATCATCCTGGATGCACTTCTTATTTATTTCATATATAAAAAAGTCGTTTACAAACACCTCGACAGCATAAAAAAGAACATAGAAGAATTGAAAGACATATGCACCGAATAACTCTCATACTTATCTTATGCCTGCTTTTACCGGACATGTACATCTACTTGGTGTACATCGTAAAGAGAACACGTAACATACTTTGGCGCAGTGTGTATTGGCTTCCTACAGTTGTGCTGGTAGCTATATATATGTATTACATCTATATGACAGGTGACAATGCGCTTTCACGCCATCCGCAAGGCATCGGCAGGCTGGCAGTGGCCGTAATGCTGTTTGCCGTCCCGAAGACGGTATTCATGCTTTGTTCGCTGTTTGGCATATTGATGCGGGGAATCAGCCGCCTTTTGTCATTCATCATTTTCCATACGCCGTTCAGGAATCCCCGTTTTCCTTTCGTTGCCCACCGGCTTCCTTACACACTTCTCGGATTGATATTAGGGATAATCGGTTTTGCCAATATCCTTTACGGAGCCATTGCCGGTATCACGCGCTTTGAAGTAAAGAATGTCGAATATCGCTCACCCAACATTCCCAAAGGTTTTGACGGTTACCGCATTCTTCAGCTATCGGATATACATATAGGCAGTTGGTTAGGAAATCCGGAAGCTATCCGGCGTCTGGTTACGCTGGTGAACGAACAGCAAGCGGACCTCATTGTCTTTACCGGTGATTTAGTCAATCAGCAAAGCCACGAACTGGACGGTTTCAAAGAGACACTTTCCCTGCTTCATGCTCCCGACGGAGTATATTCTATCCTCGGCAATCACGATTACGGGACATATTACCGCTGGCATAACAGAAAAGAGGAAGCAGCCAACTTGGAGTATCTAATAGGACAGCAAAAAGATATGGGTTGGAAAATGCTGAATAACGAGCATTGCATCCTATATCATCAGGGCGACAGCATAGCGCTGATAGGTGTTGAGAACGACGGCGAACCGCCTTTCTCACAATTCGCCGATTTATCCAAAGCCATGCAAGGCACGGAAGGCATGTTCCGTATACTGCTCAGCCATAACCCTACGCACTGGCGACGCGAAGTTTTGCCTGATTCGGATATAGAGTTAACCCTTTCCGGACATACGCACGCCATGCAGATGGAAATATTCGGACACTCGTTATCTTCTCTCATCTACCCTGAATGGAGCGGTATGTACTACGAAGGCAAACGCGCCCTGTATGTAAATGTCGGTATAGGATACGTAGGTCTGCCTTTCCGCTTCGGTGCATGGCCCGAAGTCACCGTCATAAAATTAGTTAGCGAGAAAGAGTGACAGAATATAAAAAAGACCTATCTTTGTGGCAATAAAATCCACAACCCATGAAGATACTCTACAATATTTACCAGATTTGCTTTGCACTGCCTGTTTTATTGGTCCTGACTGTCCTTACCGCATTGGTCACAATTATCGGTTCGTTACTGGGGGGCGCTCATTTCTGGGGATATTATCCGGGTAAAATATGGTCACAACTGATTTGCTACCTGCTGCTCATTCCGGTAAAGATAAACGGACGCGAGAAACTTCACAAACGTACTTCCTATGTGTTTGTCCCAAACCATCAGGGTTCTTTCGATATTTTCCTGATTTACGGCTTCTTGGGCAGAAACTTCAAATGGATGATGAAGAAAAGCCTGCGAAAGATTCCGTTCGTAGGCAAAGCATGCGAAAGCGCGGGACATATCTTTGTAGACCGTTCCAGTCCTAAAAAAGTACTGGCCACCATGCGCCAGGCAGAGGCTTCCTTAAAGGATGGAGTATCATTGGTAGTATTCCCCGAAGGAGCACGCACATTCACCGGTCACATGGGATACTTCAAGAGAGGAGCCTTCCAATTGGCAGACGAACTGCAACTGGCGGTAGTGCCCGTTACCATCGACGGTTCGTTTGAGATACTTCCCCGCACGGGCAAGTGGATACACCGCCACCGCATGATACTGACTATTCATGAACCGATTGCCCCTAAGGGACAAGGAGTGGAGAACATCAAGGCAACTATGGCGGAAGCCTATACAGCAGTAGAAAGCAGCCTTCCGGAGAAGTTTAAAGGAATGGTTAAAAACGAAGATCAAGACCGTTGAAGTCTTTCATCCGCACTGCCTACGGTTTATTGGCGGAAGTATCAGTTGAAGCGTTTTACCTGACGCGCTGGTGTTCCTCAATCAACTGCATGTTTTCCTTCGCCTTTGAAAGGAACTCCTTTATCAACTGATTCTGCTTGAATGCCAATGGAGCGGTTCGCATAATATCCTCTATCTGCGGAGTCATGACAGGATACGGTAATGTGCTGCACATCATCATAAACACGCTTGGACCCAGAACATTTTCATTATTGTCAATGATGAACTGCTTCACATAATTATTCATTTCTTCAACAAGAGTTTCCCCTTCTTTCGCCAGCTCCTTATGGACATCTTCCAAATTGGCTCCGTCCAGCACCATACGCGCCTCTTTGCGGTCGAGCTCCTCTATCTGCAGTTCCAGTGCATTCCGTTTTTCTATAAACTCATACAGCCGATCATTGAGCAATGTCCCTTTAGCTACCAATTGCGTATTTGAAATAGAGACTTCTATCTTACCGTCTTCCAGTACAAGCGGCATAATCCCTTCATCATCCATATAGAGAGTTACCATCATCACAGAATCTACAGGACCTTTCATTGAGAAAAGCCCATGAATAACTTCCGCAGAATCGACAGCTACCCACTGCCCGTTCTGAAGAGTTTTAAGAAACAACATTTTTCCATCGAGGCTTGTCACTGAAGAACTGCCTTCCACCTTGTATTTTCGGGCACAAGAAGTGAAAAACACGAGTAAAAGCAAAAGAGGCAAAATACGATTTACACTCATTCTAATCATGCAGGAAACGATTTATGAATTATACGTGGCAAAGGTATTAATATTCCTTATAAACGGGATAGAAAGAAAGGAATTTTCATTTGGTTTACGTATTTTTGCACAATCATAAATATAAAAAACGGAGAAATATACATGTCAACCTATGCTCCTTTTGCCAAACCTCTTTATGTAATGCTCAAGCCCGTAGGGGCTGTATGCAACCTGGCATGCGATTATTGTTATTATCTGGAGAAGTCCAAACTGTATGTAAACAATCCAAAATACGTGATGAGCGATGAACTGCTGGAGAAGTTCATTGAAGAATATATCAATTCGCAAACAATGCCTCAAGTATTGTTCACCTGGCACGGCGGAGAAACCCTAATGCGCCCGCTGGCCTTCTACAAAAAAGCGATGGAACTGCAAAAGAAATACGCCAACGGACGGACGATTGACAACTGCATACAAACCAACGGCACACTGCTCACCGACGAATGGTGCGAGTTCTTCAAAGAGAACAATTGGCTGGTGGGCGTATCTATCGACGGGCCGCAGGAGTTTCATGACGAATACCGTAAAAACAGGCTTGGAAGACCATCCTTTGTCAAAGTGATGCAAGGCATCAACCTGCTGAAAAAGCACGGAGTAGAATGGAACGCGATGGCGGTAGTAAATGACTTCAATGCCGACTATCCTCTTGAATTCTATAAATTCTTCAAAGAAATCGGTTCTCATTATATCCAGTTCGCTCCTATCGTAGAACGCATCATGCCGCACCAAGACGGACGCCATCTGGCCTCACTGGCCGATAAGGAAAAGGCTACGGAACTGGCGGACTTCTCCGTTAGCCCGGAACAATGGGGAAACTTCCTCTGTACCCTGTTCGATGAATGGGTGAAACAGGATGTAGGTACTTACTATATCCAGCTCTTCGACTCCACCCTTGCCAACTGGGTGGGCGAACAGCCGGGCGTATGTTCTATGGCAAAGACCTGCGGACATGCCGGTGTAATGGAATTCAACGGTGATGTATATGCCTGCGACCACTTTGTATTTCCGGAATACAAGCTGGGAAACATCTATCAGAAAACACTGGTGGAAATGATGTACAGCGAACGTCAGCAAGCCTTCGGACAGATGAAGCAAAAGTCTCTCCCCACCCAGTGCAGGGAGTGCGAATGGCTGTTTGCCTGCAACGGTGAATGTCCTAAAAACCGCTTTGCACATACTGCCGACGGCGAACCCGGACTGAACTACCTATGCGCCGGCTACCGGAAATTCTTCAAGCATGTGGCTCCTTATATGGATTTCATGAAGCAAGAGCTGATGAACCAGCGTCCGCCTGCCAACATCATGGATGCTATCCGGGAAGGAAGATTCAATTAAAAATCATATAGTAAATTAACAACAAAAAAGATGAAAGTAACGAAGTATTTGATTGCGGCGGTCGCCGTACTGACAGTCTGCTCGGCACGTGCAGACGAAGGAATGTGGTTACTGCAACTGATGAAGCAGCAGAACTCTATCGACATGATGAAGAAACAAGGACTGAAACTTGCAGCCGATGATTTATACAACCCGAACGGAGTATCGCTGAAAGATGCCGTCGGCATCTTTGGCGGTGGTTGTACGGGCGAAATCATCTCACCCGAAGGACTGATTCTCACCAATCACCACTGCGGCTACGGTGCTATCCAACAGCACAGCTCAGTGGAACACGATTACCTGACAGACGGTTTCTGGGCAAAAAGCCGCAATGAAGAGTTGCCTACTCCGGGATTGAAATTCCGTTTCGTACACCGCATTGTAGACATCACCGACCTCGTAAACGCGAAAGTCAAAGCCGGAGAAGTGACGGAAGTCGATGCATTGACCGCCCCGTTCCTCGGCAAACTTGCCAAAGAAGAACTGGAAAAGAGTGATTTGAAAGGCAAACCAGGCATCGAGGTAAGAGCACTTCCTTTCTATGCGGGAAATAAATTCTACCTGTTCTATTACAAAGTGTACAGTGACGTACGCATGGTAGCCGCTCCTCCTTCCTCGGTAGGTAAGTTCGGCGGTGAAACCGACAACTGGATGTGGCCGCGCCACACGGGCGACTTCTCCATGTTCCGCATCTATGCCGATGCCAACGGAGAACCGGCCGAATACAATGCAAGCAACGTACCTTTGAAGACTCCGAAATTCCTGTCCATTTCCATCAAAGGACTGAAAGAAAACGACTATGCCATGATTATGGGATTCCCCGGCAGCACCAGCCGTTACCTCACCCGGTCGGAAGTGAAAGAACGCATGGAAGCAGACAACCAGGCCATGATTGACATGCGCGGTGTCCGCCTCGATGTACTGCGCAAGTACATGGATGCCAGCGACAAAACCCGCATTCAGTATGCCAGCAAATTTGCCGGAAGCAGCAACTACTGGAAAAACTCCATCGGCATGAACAAGGCAATTATCGACAACGATGTGCTGGGCACAAAAGCGAAACAGGAAAAGAACTTTGCCGAATTTGCCAAAGGTAAAACCGAATACGAGGGTGTAGTAGAGAGAATCGACGAAATCATTGCCAAGAGAATGCCGGTTACCCGTCAGCTCAACTACTTGTACGAAGCCTTGAGCGGCGCCATCGAATTCGGAAGCCCGTACATGATTATGCATAAGATAAAGACGGCTCTGAAAGAGAAAAACGACTCCTTGCTTACTGCTTCCAAAGCACAGTTGGAAGAGGTGTTCAACGACATCCACAACAAAGACTACGACCACGAAGTAGACCGTGCCGTAGCCAAAGCCATCCTGCCCGCTCTCGCCCAAAAACTGCAACCTGAACAGTTGCCCGTTTTCTACCAGACTATCCAAAGCAAGTACAAAGGCGACTACAATGCTTTCGTAGATGATATGTACGACAACTCCATCCTTGCCAACCGCACCAACTTCGACAAGTTCATGAAGAAACCTACGGTAAAGGCTATCGAAAAAGACCCTGCCACAGCTTACTCCCGCTCGAAGATAGAAAAGCTGAAAGCCGTTTCCATAGAAGAAAAGGCACTGAGCAACGGTCTTGAGTTGCTGCATAAAGCATACATCCGCGGACTGGGCGAGATGAAACTGCCCGTACCCTCTTATCCGGACGCCAACTTCACGCTCCGTCTGACCTACGGCAATGTGAAAGCATACAGCCCGCACGATGCCATACACTACAATTACTACACCACCACGGACGGCATTCTTGAAAAAGAAAACCCCGAAGACCGCGAATTCGTAGTGCCCGCCAAACTGAAGGAGCTTATCCTCAATAAAGACTTCGGACGCTATGCCATGGCCGACGGCACAATGCCCGTTTGCTTCCTGACTACCAACGACATCACCGGCGGCAACTCCGGCAGTCCCGTCATCAACGGTGAAGGACAGCTTATCGGCTGTGCATTCGACGGCAACTGGGAATCCTTGAGCGGTGACATCAACTTCGACAACAACCTGCAACGTTGCATCGCACTGGACATCCGCTATGTACTCTTCATTCTGGAAAAACTGGGAGACTGCGGACATCTGATAAAAGAAATGAACATCATTGAGTAATGGGAACCCATCCCCAAAAGGGTATGAAAGTGAATGGCATTCGGTCGTATACTGAATGCCATTCACTCGTATACTGAATTCTATTTAGTCGTATATTGAATTTCCCTCTCTCAGAACACCTTCTAACGCATAGTTACATGAGACGAATCATATTATCATTATTCCTTACATCCGGCATCCTTTCGGCACACGCCGACGAAGGAATGTGGATGCTTACCGACCTCAAACAGCAGAACGAGGTTGCCATGACAGAGCTCGGCCTGCTTATCCCTGCCGAACAGATATACAACCCCAACGGCATAGCCCTGAAAGATGCGGTAGTGCATTTCGGCGGCGGTTGCACGGGTGAGGTTATCTCGGCAGAAGGGCTGGTACTGACCAATCATCACTGCGGCTATGGAGCCATCCAGCAACACAGCAGCGTGGAGCACGATTACCTGACCGATGGTTTTTGGGCAATGTCCCGCAGCGAGGAGCTGCCCTGCAAGGGACTTACTGTGACCTACATCGACGAGATAATGGACGTGACGGACTACGTAAACGACCAGTTACAGATAGACTCTGACCCGAACGGCACAAATTACCTCTCGCCCAAATACCTTGCCATGATAGCCGACCGTTTCCTATCCGCGCAAGGCATCACGCTGACATCCGGCCGTAAAGCAGAACTGAAAGCATTCTATGGCGGAAACAAATATTACTTGTTCCTAAAGACAACCTACAGCGATATCCGCATGGTAGGTGCTCCTCCCTCTTCCATCGGCAAGTTCGGAGCCGATACGGACAACTGGATGTGGCCGCGCCACACGGGCGACTTCTCTTTATTCCGCATCTATGCCGGCAAAGACGGCCAACCCGCCGCTTACAACCCCGACAATGTGCCCTTGCAGGTAAAGAAGCACCTCACCATCAGCCTCGCCGGCTATCGTGAAGGCGACTTCACGTTTGTCATGGGGTTTCCCGGACGCAACTGGCGCTACATGATTTCCGACGAAGTGGAAGAACGTATGCAAACCACCAACTTCATGCGCCACCACGTGCGTGACATCCGCCAGAAAGCCCTCATGGAGCAAATGCTAAAAGACGATGCCGTGCGCATCCACTATGCAAGTAAATACGCCTCATCCGCTAATTACTGGAAGAATGCCATCGGCATGAACGAAGGGCTTGTCCGCCTGAAAATACTAGATACGAAACGCGCACAGCAGGAACAGCTCCTTGCACGCGGCCGTGCCCTGAACGACAGTTCTTATCAAAAGGCTTTCGACCAAATACGCGGCATCGTGAAGCATCGCCGCAATGCTCTCTATCATCAGCAGGCCATTCAGGAAGCATTGGTTACGGGACTCGACTTCATGCGGATTCCGAGTACCGCCGCCCTGGTTTCTGCCCTGAAAAGTAAGGATAAAGCCCGGATAAAAACCGCCGCCGACAGTTTGCAAGTTGCCGCCGACAAGTATTTCGCGTCCGTCCCCTTCCCCGAAGTGGAGCGGATTGTAGGAAAGAAGATGCTGCAAACCTACATGAAATACATTCCTGCCGAACAGCGCATCGGTATTTTCAAAGTTATCGACAAGCGTTTCAAGGGAGACAGCGATGCCTTTATCAATGCCTGCTTCGAATATTCCATCTTCGGCAGCAAGGAGAATTTCGCCAAGTTCATCCGCAAACCCAGCTTGTATAAGATTGGCAACGACTGGATGACACTGCTCAAATACTCCATCACCGACGGTCTGTTGCAAACTACCATTGCCATGATGGATGCCAACCGCAACTATAATGCCGCTCACAAGGTATGGGTAAAAGGCATGATGGACATGAAGCGGGAAGCCGGCACACCTATATACCCCGATGCCAACTCCACCCTACGCCTGACCTATGGACGCGTATTGCCGTATAAACCTGCCGACGGTGTGGAATACGGATATTACACCACCCTAAAGGGGGCAATGGAAAAGGAAGACCCCGACAATTGGGAGTTTGTGGTGCCTGCCAAACTGAAACAATTGTACCAGACAAAAGATTTCGGACGATATGCCATGCCCGACGGCGAGATGCCCGTATGCTTCATCGTGAACACGGACAATACGGGCGGAAACTCCGGCAGCCCGGTGTTCAATGCCAAAGGCGAACTGATAGGTACGGCTTTCGACCGCAACTACGAGGGTCTGACGGGTGACATCGCTTTCCGTCCATCTTCGCAACGTGCCGCCTGTGTGGATATCCGCTATACGTTGTTTATCATAGACAAGTATGCCGGTGCTTCGCACATCATCAAGGAGCTGACGATTAGCGAAGCGGAACCGGACATGACAAAAAGTAATTAGTTATTACTAATTTACAATTGACGGCGAACAATTTCTTCGTTTATCCGTTATATATTCATAAACTATATATAAGACAAAGATTATGGAGAAATTTGAAGAATTAATACAATCGGAAAAACCTGTTTTAGTGGACTTTTTTGCTACCTGGTGCGGACCTTGTAAAGCCATGCACCCCGTGCTGGAAGCATTGAAAAGCGAAATCGGCGACAGAGCGCGTATTGCAAAAATCGATGTAGACCAGCATGAAGAATTGGCTGCAAGCTATCGTATACAGATGGTTCCTACCTTTATCCTGTTCAGAAAGGGTGAAGCTTTGTGGCGTCATTCGGGGGTAATCAGCGGTAAGGAACTTAAAGCCATTATCGAACAAAACTCATAATTAAGAAACATGAAGAAAATCATAACCATGGCGGTTCTCATCTTCTCAAGCATGCTGACTTATGCTTGCACCGGTGGAGCCGAACAGAAACAAGCTGAAACGCAAAAGACTGCCCAGGACGGTAGCGTAATCGTAATGAACAAAGCCATGTTCATCAAGGATATATTCGATTACGAGAAGTCCAAGGAGTGGAAATATAAAGGCGACAAACCCGCCATCATCGACTTATATGCCGACTGGTGCGGACCTTGCCGGATGACAGCGCCTATTATGAAGGAACTGGCGAAAGAATATGCCGGGAAAATCGTAATATACAAAGTCAATGTGGATAAGGAGAAAGAACTGGCAGCCTTGTTCAACGCCACCAGTATTCCTCTGTTTGTCTTTATTCCGATGCAGGGCGAACCCCAGTTATTCCGCGGAGCTGCCGATAAGGCAACCTACAAAAAGGCTATCGATGAGTTCCTGTTGAAGAAATAACAGCATATACAAGTAAAGAGAATATACCCAAATAGAGAATGCTCACTGTGTGCTTTTTTTAGGCACGGGAAATCGAAATCTGTGTAATCCCTGCCTAAAAAGAGCATCAGGTGCACGTCTTAATACAATTTTTGAGGAACAAACTACCGGGTTTCTGTTTTACAGGATTCTTATAATACTATCGGCATCTCCTGCCATACCCCGTTGTACATCTCCATCACAGTTTCATACCCTGCCTGCTTTAATGCCCGCAATGCTTCCGGGCGACCGCTGTTAATCCGCTCCGGATAGTGAGAGTCACTATTGACCTGAACGCGGATGCCCAAACTGCGCAATAACGGGAAATAACGTTCGTTGGGATAGAAAGTGCCCAAATCATGGTAAGACTTGGTATTGATTTCCACCTGATAGCCTCGTGCGGCAATGTCTTCAAAGTACTCTTTCACGAGTGTATCATACCAAACCTCGTCGAGCAGACCGGGACGATAGCAAGCAGCATTATAGTGCATCTTGTCCGCATGTCCCACTACATCGAACCCGCCCAACTCCAGCATACGCCTCAACCGTCCGTAGTACAAGCGCACCACCTGCTCCAAGTCGCCGCCAAACTGCTTATCTACTATCTGCCTGAAAACATCGGCCGGAACATCCACATCCACCACTTCGCCCCGTTCATTATACAGCATGTGCACGGAACCGATGCGATAATCCAGCGGCAGTTCACGAAAACGGGCAGCAGACGGATTGCTCTCTTCATTTAAATAATCTATTTCCAAGCCGAGATAAAGTTCTATCTTTCCGGCATACTTTTCCTTTATCCGATGAAATTCGGCCTGATAGTCATTCATACGGTCCCACTCCATAGTCCATGCCGTAGAAAAAGGCAACGGGGCATGGGATGAAAAGCCATACGAAGTAAATCCCTCGCTCAAGGCAAACCGCACGAAATCTTCCATGCTGGCACGTCCGTCACAATACAGGCTGTGACTATGATAGTTCGTCAGATTCTTGCTTCTGCTCATTCTCGTATATTTTAGTTAGATTCTTAATTCCGGCGCCTCATCAGTCTGCCGATAAAAACCGGAGCTAGTTCTCAGTTCGACTCTATCTCGCTCAGTTCCAGCCAGCGCATGGTCTTTTCATCAATCAAGTCCGTCAGTTCCGGCAAGCGTTTTGACTTCTCCGTCAATTCCTCTACGGATAGCGCACCGCTGCACAACGCCTCTTCAATGGATTGCTTTTCGGCTTCCAATGCCGCAATCTCCTGTTCGAGTTGTTCAAATTCGCGCTTCTCCTTGAAAGACATACGGCGCTTTTCATTCAGACGCACTTTCGCAGTCTTTTCTTCCTGAGTTTTAGCCGCTTCTTTTTCCTTTTCCTTCTCTTGGGCGGCTTTCACATCCTTCCAGTCACGATACTGCGTATAGTTGCCGGGGAAATCGCGGATGTCTCCCTGCCCGTTAAACACCAGCAAGTGGTCCACCACCTTATCCATGAAGTAGCGGTCGTGGCTCACCACAATCACACATCCCTTGAAGTTCTGCAAGTACTCTTCCAATACGTTCAGCGTAACGATGTCCAGGTCGTTGGTAGGCTCGTCCAGAACCAGGAAATTAGGATTGCGCATCAGCACCGTACACAGATAGAGACGGCGGCGCTCGCCACCGCTCAGCTTATAGACATAGCTGTGCTGCGTTTCAGGCGTAAAGAGGAAATGTTGCAAAAACTGCGATGCCGTCAGACGCTTGCCGTTACCCAGCTCTATCACTTCCGCAATGTCCTGCACCACATCGATGACTTTCATCTGCTCGTCAAACTGCAAACCCTCCTGCGAATAATAGCCGAAACGGACGGTTTCGCCGATGTCCAGCGTACCACTATCCGCCAACTCCTGTCCCATCAGTATCTTGATGAAGGTGGACTTTCCCGTACCGTTATTCCCCACGATGCCCATCTTCTCATAGCGGGCGAAGATGTAGGAGAAATCATCCAGTATCTTCAAGTCGCCAAAGGACTTATAGAGGTGGTCTGCCTCGAATATCTTGCTGCCAATATAGGATGCCTTTACATCCAGCTTTACATTGTCGTTATTGAAACGTTGCTTGGCTACCTTCTCCAATTCATAAAAAGCATCTTCCCGGTAACGTGCCTTATGCCCTCTGGCTTGCGGCATACGCCGCATCCATTCAAGCTCCGTACGATACAGGTTATTGGCGCGTTCTATCTCTACGGTCTTGGCTTCGATGCGCTCTTCGCGTTTTTCCAGATAATAGCTGTAATTGCCCTTGTACTGGTATATACGGCGATTGTCTATCTCGATTATCTCCGAGCAGACGCGGTCGAGGAAGTAGCGGTCGTGCGTCACCATCAGCAGAGTGAGGTTGGTACGGCGCAGATAATCTTCCAGCCATTCGGTCATATCAAGGTCGAGGTGGTTGGTAGGCTCATCCAATATAAGGAGATCGGGTTCGGTGATAAGCGTATTGGCAAGCGCCACACGTTTCAATTGTCCGCCGGACAGAGACTTCACCTGCTGATTGAAATCGCGGATTTTGAGTTGGGAAAGAATTTGTTTGGCTTTCTGCTCATACTCCCAGGCCTTCTCATGGTCCATGCGCACCAGAATTTCATCCAAACCGGGATGCCCTTCCGTCTCCATGCAACGTTCATACTCCTTTATCAGCTCTACGGTACTGTTGCCATGATGAAAACATGCTTCCAACACAGTCAGCTCTTCCGGATATTGAGGGTCTTGTTCCAGATAGCCGACACGTATATCACGTCTGAAAGAGATTGTACCGCCGTCATAGCCTTCTTTTCCGGAAAGGATATTAAGCAGTGTGGACTTGCCGCTGCCATTCTTGGCAATAAGCCCCACCCGTTGCCCTTCGGACAAACCAAAGGATATATTCTCGAATAGTACCAAGTCGCCAAACGACTTAGTCAGGTTTTCCACTTGAAGGATTGAATTTACTGCTGCCAAAACTTATTAAATTGAGAGTTGAGAATTAAAATTGAGAAATTGCCATGCAGACGGCAATATGAATCGGGCAATGGCTTGTCATGAAAGTAAATTCCGGTAAACCTCTGCAAGATTGCAGGGCTCTCCGGCTTTGACTTTGCTCCATACCAATTTCATCGGGTCTATCACGGTATTGCCCGCAACACTCGTCAGAACAGGGGCTTCACGATTGCCGTCGATGAGCGTACGCCATTCCAAACCGTCTACTTCATTAGCCAAAATCACACAAAGCGTAATACCCAGCGACAACCATACCTCTTTTTTCTTGGCGCCTATGCTGCCGCTGTCTATGACCTGCTGCATATTGGCTATATCTTCTTCCTGTCCCTGGAAGTCTTTCTTCAACTGCTCTTTTACAGTGGTACATACCCACTCGTATGCTTCGTTTATCCGGTAAATTTCCGATAGGCGCACCGGAATTATCTCTGCCGGATATTTTTGGCCGGCCCGACGGACTTCCAATGAAGCTATGATGCTTTCGGCCTCTGCCACCGGCTCTCCCTTACGCACCGTAAACGAGCATTCAAAAGCAACATCGTCTATCCCAGCTATCCAGAGATGGGAAGTGTAGTATGTTCCTTCTTCCTCAAACATCTCCTTACTGTACGCACAATCCAGACGACCTATTTTCACAAGTGTGGCCGAAGTATTCTCTTTGAGTTCCTGCTTAACAGATTCCCTGCCGTATGCAGTATCTCCCTTATAAGCCGATATACGGAAATTACCGGTCCACTCGTTAGGATTATAAAACAGGAAAGAGCCTTCCCCGTCTTCAAATTCGTTCCAGTCTGCCGGATAAACCATAGAGAACCATGCTCCCGGAGAAATGTATTTCTTACCTTGTTTCATACTTCATTGACTAAATGGGTTCTTTCTTGCAAAAGTAACATTACCGCTGTTGATATGCAAACAAACCCAACAAAAAACAGCCGATTCTCACGAACCGACTGTTCCAATCATCATCTATGAATGAAGACTGTTTAGGTCTCCAATATTTTAATATATCTTATAAATCCATATTTCGAGTGCAAAGATAATCAATGAAATAATATGTGCATCAAGATTTTAAGATATTTAAATTAACATTCTATAAACTAATTAGGTTATGACCTACTTAATGTAACCGTAATACTCATTATCTGTCGCACAATCCCACCAAACCGGACACGACCAAATCGGGTCTGTCATGGCTTGCTTGTTGGATGCCTTTAGCTGAGTCAGATTATAGTTGCTCTCATGAGTACTCTGACTGAAACGACGGAACCAATAAGTAGGCTCATTCTTAGAAGTACCTACAATCTTGCTGACAGCCGTGAAATCCTGCGGACGGTCGTAATCCACATAGTCATAATCCAAACGGCGCATATCATTCCAATTTTCAGTATTGATACCCAATGCGATAATCTTCTGACGCATAATCTCGAACAAGGTCAGACTGGCAGCATTCTGACATACGGAAGAACTTGCCATATAAGTACTGATTTCACTTTCATCCATCGGCTTCTGATCCGGATTCTTTGTTCCTTCGGCTTCCCATGATTTCAATTTAGCCTGCATACGGTCAAAGTTTGCCTTTATGCCTTTTTGATAGGCATCCAATGCACCATCGGTATCTCCTTTGCGGAAAAGGACTTCCGCCTTGATAAAGCACATTTCCGAATAAGTAAGAATATCGGAATCTGAATTAGGACGTGCATAGAATGTACCCGTACCGCCCACATAGTCTGATTTCGCATCGGTATAGTAATACATATCCGTAGTGTTTCGCCCGCTATTGGCCATACCGTTAGAACGTAAATTTACATAAATAGTATCACCTGCACGCTTATAATCCTTATTATTGCAATATGCAGCCCCCTTTTGATAAAGCACGGTCACATTGTTGCCGTCGACCGTTGTCTGGTGTATGGCCTGAGCATCAGCAATAAATTTCGTCTTTGTTTCATTATCCGCTTTGGATAAATCATAAGTTATCATAAATCCGCCTTTTTCCTTATTATAACCGGTTTCTCCACCCGTTACAAACAAAGCAGCTACCGGACCGCCTTCTGCGCGTGTAGTGGAATGTATCACATCCACCCCGGCATCACGAATCCATTCATTAGCCGTTATTTTACCATCAGCATTCAGTTTCACATTTGTCATCATGGCAGGAACAAGCTTTGACAAACGGGGGTCTTCCGCACCCGAACCACCTGTAAATTTATTAGTTAACAGATTAACATACCAGCGCGTCAGACGTTGTGTCGAGCCATATCCGGTACAATCCCAAATAACGGAAGCCTGATAAGGATCGCTCACCGTAAAATTAACCTCATCCCCTTCCACATTATAATGTTTCATAATGGTGTTGTCATCATTCGACTGAGGAGCAGAGTTCAATGCCGTCAAAATAGCTTCCGGATCATACAAATCCGCTTTCTTGGATAATTTCAGCAAATAACGGGCTTTCAGACCGTAACATAATTTCAGCCACCTGGAAACCTCTCCGCCATTCCATAAATCGCCTGCACTCAATGCGGGAGCCGTGGTGTTCTGCTGCTTGCCAAAATTCTCGATAGCTTTGTCCAGATACCCCATACAGAGTTCATACATGGTTTTACCGTCATCATAGGCCGGATTGGTCTTACCGGTAAACGCTTCCTGAACAGGCAGCTCGCCATGCAAGTCGAGCATCATCATAAATCCCATCGCCTTAATGCAATAAGCTGCACCTTCATAATGATAAGCTCCTTCCGCTTCCGCCTTCTCTATCAAAGGATCGATATTTACACCTGCACCCAGATAAAAATTCTGATAAATAGTGGTACATGAACTTTGGGCAGGATTCCATGATGACAAGAGGCTGTTAGCAGCCGTGCCGCCAGTCTGTGTCATGATACCGGCAATCGTATTGGTACGCATACTGGCTGTACCCCATGCGTAAGCATAATAGTTCTGTATCCACGGCAGGCGAAGCTGCGGTGATACGGTTTCGGAAACCGGATTATCCGGATCTGTATTCACATCCAGGTAGTCCTCGCAAGAAGACATGCCGAACACAAGCGCCAAGCCAAGTGCAATATGTATTAGTTTCTTCATACTCTTATCTTTTTAAATCTGTTATTAGAATGTAAGATTAATGCCAAACGACATGCCGGCTGTGGCCGGAACACCGCAATAGTCGATACCTGCAGAACCGGAACCACCTGTACCGGAACCTGAAACGCATGTTTCAGGATCCATACCCTTGTAGTTTGTCCAAACAAACAGATTAGTTCCCGTAATTGTAGCAGTCAGCCCCTTGATTATATTTTGTTTCTTCAACAAATCCTTGAAATCGTAGGACAAGGAAATAGAACGCAAACGCAGCCAATTGGTGTCAGTTATAAAGTTATAGGCGTTCTTGGCATAATTCTTATAATACTCCTGAATCATATACTTGCCGGAACGGGTAGAGTTACCAACCTGATAAGTTTCATTGGCATTATAGGTAATTGTTTTGGTTTCATAAGACGGTTTTGCAGCAGTGCCCGTATTGACAACACCCGTAAATGATACGGATTCTCTGTTTATTGTCTTTGTGCTCAATCCTTTCGTCACGAGATAGTATTCGGTCCCATTATAGATGTCACCTCCCAGACGGATATCGAACAAGAAAGAAAGGTTGAAATTCTTATAGCTGAAACTATTATTAAAACCACCTATCAGCTTCGGTTCACGGTTACCCACAATATTGGTTTCAACTTGCGTATCCTTATACAAACCTGTAGACGGGTCGATAACATTGTACATCTTGCCGTCGGGCCCTTGAGCCGTTTCATACTTATTACCCGTCAATCCCAAAAAATAACCGCCATTGGGTATTGAACCGGCTTTGGCTGCACCAACCTGCGCATCCGTCACATAGAAAATATCCACACCGTCGATAAAATCTCCCAATCGTCCACGATTACCGGAAAGATTCAATGTCGTTTCCCATTGGAAGTCTTTCGTTACAATAGGTTTACCTGTAATCGAGAGCTCCATACCCTTATTTTCTACCGAACCGCCATTCAGCGTAAGGAAAATGTATCCCGTAGACTGTGCCAAACGCGGTGCACAAATCTGGTCTTTCGTCTTGCTTTGATAGTAAGTATAGTCAAAGCCCAAACGTCCGTTGAAGAAACGCATTTCCAAACCCAATTCATAAGAATCCTGTATTTCAGGTTTCAAACCGACACTACCGCCTGTCCAACTGTTGCCCATACCATATTTGCCACCGTTCAGCGTAGCTACCGGCCACATATAGTATCCCAAAGAATAGGCATCGGCATCTTTACCTACCCGTGCCCATGAACCGCGGATCTTACCGAATGAAAGTACGTTGTTCTTCGGCAGCAGTTCGGTAAACACAAACGAACCGCTTACGGAAGGATAAAAATAAGAACGGTTATTCACCGGCAATGTAGAAGACCAGTCGTTACGTCCGGTCACTGTCAGATAAACAAGATTCTTGTACGAAGCACGGAATTCACCGTAAAGGCCTACCATGCGTTTGCGTACCGTACTCTCTTTGAAATACTGGTTGGCTTTAATAATATTGTTGAAACTGTAAAGCCCTTCCGTTACAAAATTATATCCCCAACGGGTGTTATTCGTTGTCTTCGTAGCTTCTGTAGTAGTACCTACCAGAAGATTCAAATCAAAATCACCGAAAGTCTTATGGAAGTTAGACATCACATTCGTAGTAATGTATTGGTAATTCACATCACCTTTGGACATATAACCGTTCTGATATATCTGCTTGACCGCACCACCCGGACGCCGAAGCGTATTGGAACTGGTAGTGTACTTATCAATACCCGCACGTGCGGAAACATCCCACCAGTCTGTCAGTTTGAGGCTTGCGTTGACTGCACCCGTAAAACGGGATGTTTCGTCCGTCAAAGTATTTTTATTCAGAATCCAATACGGATTTTCAACATCATCCTCCAAATCCTGCAAACCCTCCAATATGCGGTATTTACTACCATCATCATTCAGATAGCGACTCATCTGATCGTCGACAGGCCATCCGTAAACAGCGGTCATTGCACCGTTACCGCCCTGTCCGTACAAACCTGCACTGGTCAGTGTCTTATCAGTACTTGCCTGCGAATAAGAAACATTGGCTCCTACTGTCAGGATGCCGTATTTCTGTTCACCATTAAAGCGGAAAGTCGTCTTGTCATAACCAGTTGTAGGGATAATGCCGGACTGATGATAATTGGAACCGGATAAATAGAAAGAACCGTTCTTACTACCGCCGGACACACTTACACTATTATCCCAAACACTACTTCCTTGAAAGAAATCATCTATATTATCATAAGCCATACCATCAATCCGATCTCCCCAGGAATCCATCGTCTTATCAATAAAAGCACCGGAAGTGTTATATTCTCCACGGCCATACATTTTTTGAACTTCCGGTAATTTATTAGCCCATGAATAGGTATATTTACTGCTTACATTCACCCTTACAGCACCCTCTTCACCTTTCTTAGTCGTAATGATAATAACGCCATTAGCAGCACGGGAGCCATACAGCGCAGCAGCCGCAGCACCTTTCAACACGGACATGCTCTCAATGTCTTCAGGGTTAATATCCATTACACGGTTGCTGAAAGTAGTTGCAGTTTTCGTCATGCCATCCGTACCGGAATTACCGGTATTTACTGTAGAGTTATCATAGATAATACCGTCTACAACAAACAAGGGCTGGTTATCACGAGATTCGCTGGCAGAGTTACCGCCACGAATTACAATATTGGAACCGGCACCCGCAGCACCACCTGCCTGCGTAATATTCACACCGGGGATTTTACCAGCCAAAGAGTTTACTACATTCGTTTGCTTGTTCTTCATCAACTCTTTGGAATTAATATCCGAAACAGAATAACCTAACGCCTTTTTCTCTTTCTTAATGCCCATAGCCGTTACAACAACTTCACTCAATGACTGGGTATCATCTTTCAGGGTAACCGTATAGTCGCTTGCCGCTCCTACCTTCACTTCTTCCGTAGCATATCCAACAAATGAGACTACCAATGTGCTACCCACTGGAGCTTCTACCGAGAATTTTCCATCGATGTCAGTAACAGAACCTGTACTGGAACCTTTCACTAATACACTGGCTCCAATAATCGGTTCGCCTGCAACATCCACTACTTTACCTGTGATTGTTTTGGCTTGCTGAGTACTTTGGGAACTTAGCGCATTATCAGCAGCAACAACCGAATATGGCACAGACATCCCAAGCAATGCAAGCAACACTAATGATAAGCAATAATTTCTTTTCATAAGCTCTTTTTATTTGGATTTATTTGCAAATTTATAAATTAATTCAGCAAATCAAAGAGAGGTATATTTAAAATATATTAAATAAATATTAATGCATTTGCTTTTATGATTTTAAAATATTGGCAAATATAAAACAATAAACATTATTATTTCTTATCGGATAAGTAGCATATATAATAAACGACTACACGTTTATTATCATTCTGTTAATTCTTTTATCACATTTTTGGAAAATAGAAAATTGCTGAAAAAGCGGCGGTATTATTAATAATCAAAAACAAACATTTATATACACAAAATACATAAAATAAAAAAAATATTAAAACAGAAGTGCAAGCAATTAGAAAACGTGAGTGATTGGAAACAAAGTTCCCAAAGTACTATTTAATCTTATAAACTATTCAACCTTTACTATTTTCCTATAGGTTGTATCCGCCTTCTTACATCCTTGGATATTTCCAAAAACATATAATTCAATCTGCCGGAATGAATGCCCTTTTCATTCTCTTTATATTTCCGACTTGCATACTCTTTAGACTTATCAAAGGTTATACGGGACATCTGATTCTGCGTTTTTCCTACCATAGTAGAATCCAGCCGTTCATCAGGAAAGAAATCGTCCAAATCCACATCCCCAATCATGGTGGTCTCAAGAAATTTCATATCTTTATGATTTGCATCAGTATAATAACCAACAAACATATGTCCGGGTGTACGTACCAGTATCGGCTCGATATTTATGGCACGCAGCAAAGAAGCAAACAAAACACTCCCATCCACACAATTAATTTGCGACGACTCCAAGGCATCATCGAATGTACGAACACGTTGAGAGAAAACCACATTGCTGGACAGGCTTGTATTAGAAACCGAACTATACCGAAAATTACGTTTCTGCAAAACATTCCACAAGGCATAAACCTGATTATCGACAGCCTCAGGACTACCCTGATAACCAAGGAAACGATTCACTATACGAGTATTCAATGCTTCCCGCAGCAAATGGTCTATCATAGGATTTTCTTCATTGACATAAGCAGCAAAGAATATTCCGGTATCATGAAATCTCGTACCTCCCGTAACATACCCCAATAAACACTCATTGATACTGCGCACCGAAAAAGTACGTACCCGCTGCCCCAACTCTTTCCTGTTCATCTCTACCGTAACGGCAACGCTAATCGGCTCCGCCTGATTATTATTCTTCAAGGCTTCATAGTTCCAGATAATATCGGGATAGATTGTATACTCGGTACGTGGCCTTGCCAATACAAACTCCGAAACGGAACGGGAAAAGAAAGGGGTTTCCGCAACTTCTATCCTCACCCGGCTATAAGCCTTTGCCGACCGGACTTTCACAGCGATACAAGATTTTGGGTTTCCCACAAACATCGAATCAGCCGGCACAATCACCTGGGCATCTGTCGTTGCAACAGACAAAATGCTGGAAGGAAAAATATTCCCACCCAATTCATCCGTTATCTCAAAACCGGAACGGAAAGGAGCAACGTTCAACCAAATCGAACCAATGATTACAACAGCCAATACAGCCACTATTAACGGCATACGCCACTTAGATTGTCCCCACCTCTTTATATCCATTAATTCTTTCATATAGAAACCCTTTTTAAAACAATACAAAGATAATACTTAATTAGTTGCAAGAGAGATTTTGTAATCGCAATGTAATACTTGTTTCATTCCATCGTAACAAAAACGCCGCAATTTTGTCGAAGAAAAGAAATAAAGTTTAACTTTGTAATAAAGAGACTCTGTACGTCTCTCATTACATTAATTCAGAAATACAATGAACGAATATCGGATTTTAGTAGTAGACGACGAAGAAGATTTATGCGAAATCTTAAAGTTCAACCTTGAGAATGAAGGCTACGAAGTAGATACCGCAAACTCTGCCGAAGATGCCTTGAAAATGGACATCAGTACTTACGACCTGCTATTACTGGACGTGATGATGGGGGAAATTTCCGGATTCAAAATGGCAAGTATGCTAAAGAAAGAAAAGAAAACGGCCAAGATTCCTATCATCTTTATCACAGCCAAAGACACCGAAAATGATACGGTAACCGGATTTAATATAGGAGCAGACGACTATATCTCCAAGCCTTTCTCCTTACGCGAAGTAGCAGCACGAGTTAAAGCCGTATTACGCCGTACCCGGCAAACTGAAACGGAGCGCGCACCCGAACAAATCGCCTATAAATCATTAGTGCTTGATATCATCAAAAAGAAAGTAAGCATAGACGGAGAGGAAGCCCCCCTCACCAAAAAAGAGTTTGAAATACTGCTCTTGCTACTGCAAAACAAAGGACGCGTATTTTCCCGCGAAGACATATTGAGCCGCATCTGGAGTGACGAAGTATATGTGTTGGACCGCACTATAGACGTAAACATCACCCGCCTGCGCAAAAAGATAGGAATTTATGGCAAATGTATTGTAACTCGCTTAGGATATGGTTATTGCTTCGAAGCCGAATAATGACAGACATTTCCTGTCATTCAGCCGGAAGTTATTTCTTTCGGTAATCTCATTATTTCTTGTCTTTGCAGCCTGTTTTATTGCTTATCAATATCAACGGGAGAAAGAGTATAAAGTAGAACTGCTCGACACGCAACTTCAAGACTATAACGAACGCCTGCAACAGGAGCTGCGAAGTATTCCGGACAGTCTATGGACATCTACTTTAAACCGGTATATAGCCAAAGGTTCATACAGAGACCTTCGTGTCACTATCGTAAATTTACAAGGCCGCGTCCTTTATGACAGTTACAATGAAACTTCCCAAGAAGCATTCAGCAATCACATTAATCGTCAGGAAGTCCAAAAAGCATTAAAGAACGGCAAAGGATATGATTTAAGGCGCACCTCCGAAACAACAGGCATACCCTACTTCTATTCGGCAACTCTCTATCCCCAGTATATCATTCGCTCGGCATTACCCTATGATGTAAACCTGGTAAATAGTCTGGCTGCCGATCCGCATTACCTCTGGTTTACAGCTATTGTTACTTTATTGCTGATATTCGTTTTCTATAAGTTTACATCCAAACTGGGTACGGCAATCAACCATCTGCGGGAATTTGCCAAACGCGCCGATAAAAACGAACCGGTGGAAACCGATATACAATCTGCTTTCCCGCATAATGAACTTGGCGAAATATCCCAGCACATTATACAGATATATAAACGTTTGCGGGAAACCAAAGAAGCGTTATATATCGAACGTGAGAAACTGATTACACACCTACAGACTTCTCGCGAAGGATTGGGTGTATTTACTAAAGACAAAAAAGAAATCTTAGTCAATAACCTCTTTACACAATACGGCAATTTAATCTCCGATTCCAACTTGCAAACTACCGAGGAGATATTTTCCATTTACGAATTTCAAAAAATCACCGATTTTATCAGTAAGGCACAAAGAAGACCTTCGGATAAAGAAGAGAAGCGTCTCTCCATTAACATCAATAAAAACGGGCGCATATTCATTGTAGAATGTATCATCTTCCAGGATCTGAGTTTTGAAATATCCATTAATGACATCACACAGGAAGAAGAACAAGTACGTTTGAAACGCCAACTGACACAGAACATTGCACATGAACTGAAAACCCCTGTAAGCAGTATTCAAGGGTATCTGGAAACAATTGTCAGCAATGAAAGCATCCCCCGCGAAAAGATGCAGACTTTCCTTGAACGGTGTTATGCCCAAAGCAACCGGCTGAGCCGTCTATTACGGGATATCTCCGTACTGACACGTATGGATGAAGCAGCCAATATGATTGATATGGAGAAAGTAGACATCAGCATGCTTGTCACCAATATAGTCAACGAAGTATCATTGGAACTGGAAGAAAAGCATATTACTGTAGTCAACGGTCTACATCCCAAAATACAATTAAAGGGTAACTATTCATTACTCTATTCCATATTCCGTAACCTCATGGATAACGCCATGGCTTATGCAGGAACCAATATCTACATCAACATCAACTGTTTCCGTGAGGATGAGAACTTCTATTATTTCAGTTTTGCAGATACCGGAGTAGGCGTTTCACCAGAACATCTGAATCGTTTGTTCGAACGCTTTTATCGTGTAGACAAAGGACGTTCGCGAAAATTAGGCGGTACAGGCTTAGGGCTTGCCATCGTAAAAAATGCCGTCATCATTCATGGCGGAACAATCTCCGCCAAGAATAATCAAGGTGGCGGACTGGAATTCGTTTTTACGTTGGCAAAGGAGAAATAATTTCTTTTATTCATTTTGGTTTGTTACTTTTTTCATTATCTTTGCGATGCATTGGTTTGCCGCCTTTTTTCAAAGGAGGCGATTAAAAGGGAATCAGGTGCAAGTCCTGAACAGTCCCGCTGCTGTAAGTTTCACATAATGTTGCAGACAATGAATTCTCTCTCCATGCCACTGGAAACGTTTTCCGGGAAGGCAGCCTGCAACAGAAACAAGTCAGAAGACCTGCCATGCATTATCTTATCATTGCTTTCGAGGAAAAAGCGTTGAGTCTAATGAACGGGATAAATTCTATCCAATCATTTCATTCATCAAAACTCTTTCAAAGAAAGTAAAAGAGAATAAACTCTGCCAAGTTTATTTAAATGATGTCCGGCCGAAGTGATTCGCCCGGACATTTGTTTTACAGAAAGTCATCAAAAACATTGTTCATCATCTATAAAATCATTATATTCGGCACATAAAACACAAAAACGGATTTATCCGTTGACCCATTGTCTAACTTATAAAAAATAATCTATGGAATTACCATTTGCCGAATCATGGAAAATCAAAATGGTGGAACCTATTCGTAAAAGTACCCGCCAGGAGCGTGAACAGTGGTTGAAAGAAGCCCATTACAATGTTTTTCAACTAAAATCAGAACAAGTTTATATCGATCTTATCACCGATTCGGGAACAGGAGCCATGAGCGACCGGCAATGGGCCGGTATCATGCTCGGAGACGAAAGCTATGCCGGGGCTTCTTCTTTCTTCAAATTAAAAGAAGTCATTACCCGCCTGACCGGTTTTGAATATGTCATTCCTACACATCAGGGACGTGCTGCCGAAAATGTACTATTCTCTTATCTGGTTCATGAAGGAGATATTATCCCGGGAAATTCTCATTTTGACACTACCAAAGGACATATCGAAAGCCGAAAGGCAATTGCACTGGACTGTACAATAGACGAAGCACGGCAAACGCAACTGGAGATTCCCTTTAAAGGCAACGTAGATCCTGCAAAGCTGGAAAAAGCATTACAAGAACATCACAGCCGCATACCATTTATCATTGTTACCATTACCAACAACACAGCCGGCGGGCAACCTGTTTCCATGCAAAATTTACGGGAAGTCCGGAATATTGCCGATAAATACAATAAACCTGTCATATTCGACTCCGCCCGTTTTGCCGAAAATGCCTATTTCATAAAGACACGTGAAGAAGGTTACCAAGATAAGAGCATAAAGGAAATAACCAAAGAGATGTTTGCCCTTGCAGACGGTATGACAATGAGCGCCAAAAAAGACGGCATCGTAAATATGGGAGGATTTATTGCAACCCGCCGACAAGACTGGTATGAAGGAGCAAAAGGATTCTGCGTACAATTCGAGGGTTACCTTACTTATGGCGGTATGAATGGCCGAGATATGAATGCACTTGCCATCGGCTTGGATGAAAACACCAAATTTAATAATCTTGAAACCCGTATTCGCCAGATAGAATATCTGGCTAAAAAATTAGATGAATACGGAATACCGTACCAACGTCCCGCCGGAGGACATGCAATTTTTGTAGATGCTCCCAAAGTTTTAACACATGTTCCTAAAGAAGAGTTTCCTGCACAGACTTTAACCGTCGAGCTATATCTGGAAGCCGGAATACGCGGATGTGAAATCGGTTATTTACTTGCCGACCGTGATCCCGTTACCCGTGAAAACCGCTTCAACGGACTGGATTTACTCCGGCTGGCTATTCCACGCCGCGTGTATACCGATAACCACATGAATGTAATAGCCGCTGCGCTCAAAAATGTATATGACAGACGCGAAACAATTACAAGAGGAGTACGTATTACTTGGGAAGCTCCGTTAATGCGTCACTTTACAGTACAATTGGAAAGGCTGTAACTACAAACTCAATGTCAGGACAAAGTCTGAAAACAAATAGTAGTAAATTTGAAAAATCTGTTTCTCCGCCGTACGGTATTCGGCGGCGGAGAACACACCTTGTTCGTCAGGCGTAAAAGGCATTACATGCAAATGTTCCCGAAAATCGACATCGGAAGCGTTCATACATTTAAACATGGTTTCTTTTGCAGACCAGTGAAGCAACAACGACCAGGTTTCCGTACCTTTGAATAAGGATTTTTTTTCATCTTCACGCATAAACTTATGCGCCACTTTCCGTACCCGCTCGCTATAACACTCAATATCAATCCCGACTCTTTTCCCCGGCTCACTTAACAGGACCGCTACATAACCTTTGGTATGTGAAATACTGATGGAAAAAGAGCCGTCTGCCAAATAGGGTCCGCCATTGGAATAATAGTGTATTTCTTTCTCTTCGCCAAGCATTGTATATAGTAATACACGCACAGCCAGCCACTCCAACTTACGAGAAACGGCTGTAAATTTTCCAATACCCTCTTCATATTTTTCTTTATGAGGAAGTAAAGCAAGCAGTTCTTCCAAACTTTCACTTGTCTTCCAAATCCCCCACTTATATGAACTCTCTGTATATTGTTTAAAAACAGGCATTACTTCTCTGTTTCTGAACCCTCCCGTACCGGTTCATTTATTGTAAATTTCACCTTTAAGATGCGGCGGTTATCCATTTCAAGAACCTCAAATTCATAATAACCATAAGTTACTTTCTCGTGAAGCGCCGGAAATTCCCCTTTCAACTCAAGTAAAAGCCCCGCTAAAGTATCGGCATCACCTGCTACTTCATCAAAAGTTTCTTCATCTATCTTGGTTATCTTATAGAAGTCCGTCAGTTGTGTTTTAGCCTCAAACACCCATGTGTGGTCATTGAGTACGGCATAAGTACGTTCTTCATCATCGTATTCGTCACGAATCTCCCCAACAATCTCTTCAATAATATCTTCCATTGTAACAATACCCGATGTCCCTCCGAATTCATCCACCACAATAGCGATATGAATCTTGTTTGCTTGAAAATCACGCAGCAAATCATCAATCATCTTGGTTTCCGGAACAAAATAAGCCGGACGAATCAATGATTGCCAACGGAAATTATCTCCTTTATTCAAATGAGGAAGCAAATCCTTGATATAAAGCACCCCTTTTATATTGTCACGTGTTTCCGCATAAACAGGAATACGCGAATAAGCGTTCTCCACGATGCACTTTAACACATCCTTAAAAGAAGTGCGAATTTCCAAGTCAACCACATCCAGACGCGATGTCATGACTTCCTTAGCCGTCTCACCTCCAAAACGAATGATACCCTCCAAGATATTGTTTTCTTCCGAAAGCTCGGCTTTATCCGTCAACTCCAACGCATGAGAAAGTTCGTCTACTGAAATATTATGATTCTTACGCACAAAATGCTTGTTAAGAAACGAAGTGGAGCGTACCAATATTGATGATAACGGATAGAATATGGAACGGCATGCCATGATACCGGGAGCTGCAAAACGGCAAAATGCCAATGTTTTCTGCGCTGAATAAATCTTCGGCATAATCTCACCGAAAAGCAGCAACAGAAAAGTCAATACAACCGTTAGGATTAAAAACTCCGCAATAACCGAATGAAATTGGAATACATTCATAAAAAAGAAATTACAGAGCATGATAATGGTCACATTCACGAAATTGTTCGTAATCAGTATCGTGGCCAGCAGTCGTTCTGTATCATCCAACAAATTTCTGATTTTCTCATCAGAAGGATGTTTCCCCTCTTCAATAGAATTCAAATCGGACGGCGAGAGTGAAAAAAATGCAATTTCGGAAGCCGAAGCAAAACCGGAAGCAAGCAAAAGCACACCAGCCAATACAATAGCTATAATAGCCGAAACAGAAGGAGTATGTACGGTTATACTGTTAAAAATATCTGCCAATTGGCATAAATAAGCGTCTGGGTCCAAAGATTTTGGTTTTAGTTAAACAATTAGAACGGTAAATCGTCCGTTGGATTATTTTGTGCAGGAGCAGCCTGCGAGTGTGTTGACAGTACAGGAGCAGCCGTTTGTCCGGATATACCTGCCTGCGGTGTAGTTCCGGGCGCTGCGCTTCTTGCAGACAGCATTTCCATGTTATCTACAAAAATCTCCGTTACATAGCGTTTTGCACCGGTCTGATCATCATACGAACGGGTCCGTATTTTACCCTCCACATAAAGTTTGTCTCCTTTATGCACATATTTCTCAGCCGTTTCTGCCAGTCCGCGCCAAAGGACAAGATTATGCCACTCCGTACGTTCAGGAACTTGCGTTCCGTTTGCCAATGTATAGGCACGGTCTGAAGTAGCCAAGGGGAAAGTAGCAACAGCCACACCGGTATCGAGATACCTCACCTCGGGGTCTCTGCCTACATTTCCTAATAATATCACTTTATTTACTGACATACGCTTTCAATTTTAAAATTTGTTGCCAAAATTAGCGAGAATAACAACATCATGCAAGAATACAGCCAACTTTTATAAATACTTCTCCAAAAAAGCATGTACCAAGCGAGATACCGGATACTGCTCCAAATCTTCCATTCTGATACACTGGTATTCCGAAAAAGAACGGGAGTTCTCCGGCAAAACGACTTCATAAAAGTTAGCGTATATCACCCGATGGGACAGCACATGTTTCACATTTCGAAACACCAAACGTACTTCCGGTACCTCTCCTTCCGCTATAAGTGAGCGAAAGGATGCCGATGATAAAAATTCCTCTTCCGATAGATTTCTATCCGCTTCAACCAATGGCAATTCAAACAGGTTTTTCCAAATATCATCAGCCGTTCGTTTATGTATAAAGGTACACGCGCCCATGCGTACATATATATAATTAAAATAACGGTTGGACGTCTTTGTTCTGTGTTGCTTCACGGGAAGTTGCATAACCTGCCCTTTCGATAAGGCGGAACAACTATCCGCCAAAGGACAAAACATACAGTTAGGAGACTGTGGCGTACACTGAATAGCCCCAAAATCCATTATAGCTTGATTATAAGCAGCCGGGCGGGATTTATCGAGCATTTCATCAGCTAAAGCAGCAAAGAGCTTCTTTCCTTCCGTAGAGTCAATAGGTACATCAATGCCGCAATAACGGGAAAGCACTCGATACACATTTCCGTCCACTACTGCATAGGGCATATTATAGGCTATGGAACAAATGGCGGCAGCCGTATAATCCCCTACCCCCTTCAAAGCCCGCACTTCCTGATAGCTTTCCGGAAACTTACCGTTCATACTCTTAGCAGCAGCATGCAGATTACGGGCACGAGAATAATACCCCAATCCCTGCCAATACTTCAAGACCTCGTCTTCCGAAGCCGAAGCCAAAGTTCTCACATCAGGAAAACGGCGGATAAAACGAAGAAAATACTCATATCCTTGTACCACTCTCGTCTGCTGCAAAATAATCTCAGAAATCCATATCCGGTAGGGATCAGTAGTGCCTCTCCAAGGCAAATCACGTTTATTATCCGCGTACCAATCCAATAAAGCTTCAGTCAATCTATTCATATATAGTTTCATACCTCAAAAGGACACACATCCTTTTTCAAAAGAACAAAAATACAGTTTTTCAGTCTAACAAAACCTAATGCTTTGACTTTTTTCAAAAAATGTCCAAAATATATTTTTTAGAGCCGCCAAAAAGCTATATATTTGCAGTCCAAAAAATTAGAAAACTATAGTAATAATATTTTTTTTAAGAAAAAAATGACTAAAGCTGATATTGTAAACGAAATTACAAAGAACACCGGAATCGACAAAGTAACAGTGCTTGCAACCGTTGAAGCGTTCATGGACGCAGTGAAGGCATCTTTATCTAAAGATGAAAATGTTTATCTCCGCGGGTTTGGTAGTTTTGTAGTAAAGAAAAGAGCTCAAAAAACAGCTCGTAACATCTCAAAGAACACTACTATCATCATTCCGGAACACAACATTCCGGCTTTTAAACCTGCTAAGACATTCACCATTGCTGTGAAAAAATAATAAACAATTAGTATTAACCCATAAAATTTTGAAGCTATGCCAAGCGGAAAGAAGAAAAAAAGACATAAAATGTCTACGCACAAGCGTAAAAAAAGACTAAGAAAGAACAGACATAAAAGCAAAAAGTAATTTTTAGTCTGAAGGACAAAATAAAGAACAAACTTGTGAAGCTAATTGTCTCGCGGGTTTGTTCTTTGTTTAAGTATCAAACCGGTTCGTCAATGTAAAAAAGATTGATGTACCGGTAAATCTGAACAGAAAACATCTGTATAACAAAAATGTAAAAGCAAATTATTGTGACAAGCGAACTCGTTGTAGACGTACAGCCCAAAGAAGTTTCCATTGCTTTACTCGAAGACAAAAGCCTGGTGGAACTCCAAAGCGAAGGAAGAAACATTTCCTTCTCTGTGGGCAACATGTATTTGGGACGTGTCAAGAAATTGATGCCGGGCCTGAATGCCTGCTTCGTGGATGTAGGTTACGAGAAAGATGCTTTTCTTCATTATCTGGACTTGGGTCCTCAATTTAACTCATTAGAAAAATACGTAAAGCAAACTTTAAGCGACAAAAAAAAGCTTAATCCAATTACCAAAGCAACCATACTTCCCGACCTTGAAAAGGACGGAACAGTATCCAACACACTCAAGGTAGGACAAGAAGTAGTGGTGCAAATCGTAAAGGAGCCTATCTCAACCAAAGGGCCGAGACTGACTTCCGAACTCTCCTTTGCCGGAAGGTATCTTGTATTGATTCCCTTTAATGATAAGGTTTCCGTATCACAAAAAATTAAATCAAGTGAAGAGCGCGCCCGCCTCAAACAACTGCTGATGAGCATCAAACCCAAGAATTTCGGTGTCATCGTCCGCACTGTTGCTGAAGGTAAACGCGTGGCCGAGCTTGACGGAGAGCTCAAAGTTCTATTAAAACATTGGGAAGAAGCTATTGTCAAAGTACAAAAAGCCACCAAATTTCCGACACTGATTTACGAAGAAACCAGCCGCGCCGTAGGTTTGTTGCGCGACTTGTTCAATCCTTCTTTCGAAAACATCTATGTGAACAACGAAGCTGTATTCAACGAAATCAAGGATTACGTAACACTCATCGCCCCTGAACGGGCAGGAATTGTAAAACTGTACAAAGGACAACTTCCTATTTACGACAATTTCGGTATCACCAAACAGATAAAATCGTCATTCGGCAAAACCGTTTCATACAAAAGCGGGGCTTACCTGATTATTGAGCACACCGAAGCGCTTCACGTAGTAGACGTGAACAGCGGTAACCGCATCAAGAATGCCAACGGGCAGGAAGCCAACGCACTGGAAGTGAATCTGGGAGCCGCCGATGAACTGGCGCGCCAATTGCGGCTAAGAGATATGGGTGGTATCATCGTGGTGGATTTCATCGACATGAATGAAGCCGAAAACAGACAAAAGCTTTACGAACGTATGTGTGCCAATATGCAGAAAGACAGAGCACGACACAACATCCTGCCACTCAGCAAATTCGGATTGATGCAGATTACGCGTCAGCGAGTACGTCCGGCAATGGATGTGAATACTACGGAAACCTGTCCAACCTGCTTTGGTAAAGGCACTATTAAATCGTCCATCCTCTTTACGGACACTTTAGAGAGTAAAATTGACTACCTTGTCAACAAACTGAAGATAAAGAAATTCTCGTTACACATCCACCCGTATATCGCTGCCTACATCAATCAGGGAGTTCTCTCACTGAAACGGAAATGGCAAATGAAATACGGATTCGGAATCAAGATTATTCCAAGTCAGAAATTAGCATTTCTGGAATATGTTTTCTACGATCCGCAGGGAGAAGAGATTGACATGAAGGAAGAAATCGAAATCAAATAAAAGAAACGGCGAAGTCTGATAAGATACTTCGCCGTTTTTTTGTTTATCACAGTGCCAGACGGTAGATTTCCTTACTGTCCTGTTTAGTCAGTTTCACATAATTGCCCACAAACTCTCCCTTATTGCGATGCAGGCTATCTGCCAAGCGGTCTATATCGGGATTCTCGATACCCAGTTCCTTAAAGTTAACCGGCAGCCCTATAAAACGGAAAAAGTGTTTCAAACGGGACACACCCGCCAATGCCATCTCTTCCAAATCCTCCGATTCGGGAACACCGAAAACACGGTTGGCAAACCGGGCTATCTTTTTCGGATTATGTCCGGCCATAAAAGTCATCCATGCCGGAACTATTACAGACAGTCCGGCGCCATGCGTAACGTTGTAAATCGCACTGACTTCATGTTCCAGAAAATGCGAAGCCCAATCTTCCTCGCAACCCACACCACAAGTCCCGTTATGAGCAATCGTTCCACACCACATAATATTGGCGCGCGCACCGTAATCTCCCGGATTTTGTTTTATGCGATAAGCTTCTTTAATGATAGCTGTCAGCGTACCTTCACAAAGACAGTCGCTAATCTCCACATCCTGCGTATTAGTAAAATAACGTTCCATGATATGCACCATCATATCGGCAATGCCGCAAGCCGTCTGAAAAGGCGGCAATGTATAAGTCAATTCCGGATTCATAATGGAAAAGACAGGGCGCAACAATTCCGGCACACGCAAGCTTAGCTTTTGCAGGGTATCCACTTTCGTTATCACCGAGTTGCCCGAGCCCTCGCTACCCGCAGCAGGAATTGTCAGCACAACAGCAACTTTCAATGCTTCCGTCACTTTTGCCTTACCTATAAAGAAATCCCAAAAATCACCCTCATAAGGTACACCGGCAGCGATAGCCTTTGCTGTATCAATTACAGAACCGCCTCCTACCGGGAGCAGTAAATCAGCCTGTTCACGACGGCAAATTTCAATCCCCTCATACACCTTCGTATCCACCGGATTAGGTTGCACACCCCCCATCTCGCAATAACGAATACCGGCTTTCTGCAAAGATTGCTTCACTCTGTCCAACAACCCGCTGCGCAGCACGGAACCGCCACCATACACAATCATTACTTTCCGTGCCCCATACTTACCGGCCAAGGCACCGACTTGCATTTCCGTGTCCTTGCCGAATACAAATTCGGTAGGACTGTAAAAGACAAAATTATTCATATACCTATAACATAAAAACAGATTAACGCAAATATACGCAGAGTTTCAATATAAAGAATGCCCCCTGCGTAAATTTGCGTTAATCCACACCTTATAATTTATCCTATATACCGACTGTATCTTTCAAAGAAACGCTTGAATGCGCCCCACTTCATCAAGCCTTGTTCAAATACCAGAATCCCCAGCAACGCACAGGAAATGCCCAACATCACATCAATCAGATAATGATGTCCGGAATAGACAGCCGTCCACCAGATACCCGCCATGATAACAGAGAACAAAGCTATCAGCCATTTCTTGCAACGTCCCATAATAGCGTATGCTACAGCCACCACCATATAAGCCGCATGCAATGAAGGAACAGCGGCAAATACATTGGCGTTCCGTCCATAAATGGAATGAAAGACAGAGCACCCCAGCAGTTCGTCAAAGCGCCCCAGTCCCGCTACATTGCCCGGAGTATTGAGAACCGGCTCAAAGCCATAATTCATGGCATACCAGGGCGGTGCTGCCGGATGAATATAATATCCGGCAAACCCGATAAGATTTACCAGCAGAAAGACCATGGCAAAGCGAAGATATACCTTGCGTTCGCCTTTCAGATAAAGCCACAGACCGAATGCAATGGGAACAGGAACCCAGCAAAGGTAGAATATACCGGCAAAGAAATCGCCTACCGTACAGTGATTCTGTGCAAAATACTCGCAGGGAATCAATTTTGTCCCATCAATCGAGATACCGAACAAGGACTTCTCCGCCTCATACAATCCCTGCACATCAATAGGATTCACCTCATAGTTGGGATACACCCGCATCCAGTCGTAAGAAATGCCAAAGATGATAAAAGGAAGTAGCGCTACCGCCAATTTACGGGTTGTTTTTCCTGCAAAAAAGAGTATCAGAAACAGCCCCGTCATTAAAAGATGCTCTGTACGCAGCCCTATACACACGGCTGTCAACAACAAGAACAGTGCTGTAAGGACAACAACAGGCAACGCTTCTTTGGCAGAAGGAAAAATATCTTTTCTCATTATTGTTTCTTTAATAATTTATAGCAATGCGCAATGCGAGCGAATGCTGTCAGATTAGCAAGAACGGCTATCACGGCCATAGGAACAATCAGTATCAGCATCGGGTCGAACGCCTTGCAATCTCCGAAAATACCACAGCACAAAGCACCAAGGCTGGTCAGCACCACACGCTCGGGACGCTGCATGAAGCCTACTTTACATTCCAATCCCAATCCTTCGGCACGTGCACGCACATAACTCACCATAAGCGAACCGACCAATGCGACAAAAGTAATCATCGATCCCCACAGATACCCTTGCAAAATCAGATAATAGAAAATACCGAACAGCGTCACCATCTCGCTATAACGGTCGAGCACCGAGTCATACAATGCTCCGAACGTAGAAGACATATTACCTACACGCGCCACGCGCCCGTCCATCATATCGAACAAACCGGCAAAGAGAACAATACCTCCTCCCCAGCCCACATAAGCAAGCTCACCCGGTTTATACATGCCCGCATACACAAATACGCATGCAGCCACGATGTTCATCACCAATCCGGTAGTAGTAATAAAATTAGGCGTAATGCCTACCTTGATCATTCCATGCACAACCGGATTTATAATCTTATAAATCACCTGTTGCAGCCAATCTCTATAATTCATATCAGTTCTATTTAGTCTCTAAAATATTGTCGTATAAATTTCCCGAAATTATGATTACGATATACGAATACCCGTTGCAGATGATAGTTCCAGAAGAACGCCACCAGAATGGCTACGATAATCTTGGACAGGATAAACACATCGTTTATATAATGTCCCAGCAATCCGTCCACCCAGTGCATACCCGTCAGCCACTCGGTCAGGGCAAATGTGCCCCATGTATTCAATAAAATACTACCTCCCCAGACAAAAAGATACTTCAGTGCAACATGCGTCTTTTTGCAGTCGTCCGCATGAAATACCCACCCGTAATTGATAACGCAATTCACCACGCCGCCAACTACAGAGCCCAGAAAAGTAGCATACAAATAAAAAAGTCCGGATAGTTTAACCAGCAGAATGGTCACCAAGAAATCTATGAGACTTGCCACGTATGACGAAAGCTGAGCCTTGATAAAGACCCAAACAGCATGACGCCATCCTGCAAATCCAGGTTTTCCTTTCAGCTTATCAGCCATCTTACTCCGATTAAGACTACAAAGCTATAAATTCCCGCCAAGATATCGTCCATCATCACGCCAATTCCGCCCGGAAAACTTTCCATGCGGCGGATGCCTAACGGTTTGAATATGTCAAACAGACGAAAGAGAGCAAAAGCCCCCAACGCATACCAGACATTTCCAGACGGTGCTGCCAGCAATGCAATCCACACTCCTACCATTTCGTCCACCACCACCCGTGACGGGTCCTCTCCCCAGAAAGGTTCAAGACGATTGGTTGCCCATACTCCCATTACCGTAAAAAAGAGAATAAGAGCCACCGTCAGCCATATCAGGCATATTTCCGAAACAATGAAAGATATTCCGAACCAGATAAGCACGGCCAGTAAAGCGCCTGCCGTACCCGGAGCGAAAGGAGAAAAGCCCGAACCGAAGCCCGTACCGATGATAACCGGGAAAAAAGAGGGTTTCTTCATTGATAAAAAGTGATAGAATAATAAAAGTGACAAGATAATGCGGTGATAAAGTCATAAAAGTGGTAAGGCAGTAAAGTGATGAAATTTCAAGCAGAAACTTGCCAATCACTCTATCGCCTTATCACTTTTATTACCTTACCGTTTTCTTATTTTAGTCCAAATAGCTCGGTGCAGTTTCACCTACCATATTACGCAGGGTTTCTTTCACCATTCTCCATTGTTGGAACAGGTCATGTACCGGTTCGTGTTCAAAGTCGTGCATCGGGCTCTTGCAGAAGAATGACAGCCAAGTCTGGATACCGCACATACCGGCACGCAGAGCGAGGTCACTGAAGATAACCAGGTCGAGTGCGATAGGAGCTGCCAAGATAGAGTCGCGGCACAGGAAGTTAACCTTGATTTCCATCGGATAGCCCATCCAGCCGAAGATATCGATATTATCCCATGCCTCCTTGTTGTCCTTACGGGGCGGGTAATAATTGATACGTACTTTGTGATATACATCACCGTACAAATCGGGGAATTTTTCGGGTTCGAAGATATTGTCGATAACGGACAGCTTGCTGACTTCTTTGGTCTTGAAGTTTTCCGGTTGGTCAAGCACTTCACCGTCACGATTACCCAAGATATTGGTAGAGAACCATCCGCTCACACCCAGCATACGGGTCTTGAACATCGGAGCAAGTACAGTCTTCATCAAAGTCTGACCGCTCTTGAAGTCTTTACCGGCAATAGGCACATTCATTTTCTTGGAGAATTCCCACATAGCCGGAGTATCTACGCACAGGTTAGGAGCACCCATGATGAACGGAGCACCTTCTGCGATTGCAGCGTAAGCATAGCACATGCTCGGAGAAATAACTTCCGTATTGTTTTCCTTCATTGCCTTTTCCAGAGCAGCGAGCGACTTGTGCTCTTCTGCCAGAGGAACATAAATTTCAGTACTTGCAGCCCACAACACGGCGATACGGTCGCAATTGTTGTTTGCCTTGAAAGTGCGGATATCCTCACGCAACTGCTCTACCATGTCCCAACGTGTAGCGGCATTCTTTATGTGCGTACCGTTCAGACGTTTTGCAAAATTGTGGTCAAAAGCGGCAGGCATGGGTTTGATGGCTTTCAACTCATCTTTTACGAGGTTCAAGTCCTTTTCTTTCAAAACCTCTGCATACATTGCAGCTTCATACGCATCATCAGCGAAAATGTCCCAACCGCCGAAAACGATGTCGTTCAAATCAACCAAAGGCACTATATCCTTAATCAGATGTTCTTTGCCGTCCTGCATACGCATAGTAGCCATTTGTGCGATTGAGCCTATAGCTTTTGCCAACCCCTTACGGGCTGCTAATGTACCTGTAATCATAGTGGTTGCAACCGCACCACCTACTCCGACTACCAGTACGCCTAAACGACCGGTTGCCGGCTTAATGTTTTCTTTCATTGCCATTGAATTATTTTAGTTTAAAAAATTGCTCAAATTTAGGGTATTTTACCCAATATAGATTAGTCTTTTTATCCGATTTAATGCTCTGTTAGTAAGATTTAAGTTAAAACGTCATGTGCAGACTGATTCTAAGCCCGGATTTATCTATATTAGGTAAATCGCGGTAAGTCAAACGCCATACATAATCCACCCGGAGCACTTTTAAAATATTCTCAACACCTACCCCTACCTCCACGTACGGAGTGTGTCCCATAGTAGTGCTTCCTGCCGGAAAGGCAAACAATCCCTTACTGAATTCCGGATTGTTCTTGTCGCTCAGATTTCCATAAATTCCCCGGCAGGACAACACTTCGCGCCATTTCAATTTTTTCAACAACGGAATGCGGTTGAAAAGGAAACCGTTCAAAAAGTAAGTCACATCCCACGAGGCATATTCATCGTTCATAAATTCCATTGCATTCATCAGCGAGTAAGACTCCGGCTGAATGGTGTAGGACAAGTTGGCATTGGGAATGATAAGCAGCGGAAAAGGAACTTTATTCCACACCTTACCGGCTTTCAGTATGACGTCCGTATAGCCGAAAGCCGAGAACCAGAAACGTTTCTGAAATCCTGCCTCCGTATAATGATACGTATAGTCTCCACCCAGCACTCCTTTGGCGGCCATTGTATGCGTCAGCGTAAATACCGGAGCATCCAAAGATACCGGAAAACGGTTCCACTGTGTCTGAAAGAACTTCTCATTAGGAGCATAACGCAGTTTAAGTTCCAGTTCACTGGTCGAAATACTTTTTACAAACGACTTATCTTTATCCTGCCTGATGAAAGGAATGAGATGCGAAGATTCATCTTTCCGCAGACGTGTAGTCACTTGAAAGGAGAAGCCCGAATGAAATTCGTTCGTATACGTCAGTTCTGCTTTCCGCTGATAGCCGATACGGTCGTCCTTCTGGCGTTTCAACGCCAAGAAAACGTTATCCTGACTGGTATAGAGATAATGTTGCCCATACTGGTTGACATCGGACAGATAACGGAGTTTCAAAGAGTGAATCGGAAACTCATTGGCATACTCTTTTTTCTTATGGAAAGAATATTCCAGTTCCGCCAACCCTTTCACACGTTCGTCGCGGAAACCGTACGCCACATATCCCCTGCCGAACAAATGCGGATTAAGCCATGCCGTTGTCATCCCACCGGCACGCACACGCACTCCCTCCAGCGCATTACCGCTGATGGTGGTGTTCATCATACCGATATAGAACAAAGGAGCTTTCTCCTTAGGTGCGGGAATATATCCGGTAAACAGCACCTTCAGCACCTTCTCCGTCCAATAATAAACCGGATAGCTGCGAAGTTGCGCCATCATCTTGTCTACGGAAGTCTCTTTCTTGCTCACTTCCGCAAGGCGGTTGGCATCCCAATAAGCATCGGAATGAGCGGAAGAGTCCATGCCTTCAATCACCTTCTCGGGTTTTCGGAACGCCTGCAAGGCATCGGCAGTGGGTTCGTAAGCATAATTCCGGTAATAGACATCCCGTTTGGCATAGATGCCGTCGCTGTTGTCCACCAATTTGAATTCCGTTGTGATACTTTCATTCATAAGTTGCCTTGTACCGTCTTCCGCACGGTCGAAGTCCTGTTCTATCTTCATGTAATCCACAAAGTTCAGATTGATTTTCTGAGGAAAGTTCATCACTACACGACGCACGAAATACGTGCTGTCCAGCATAACGTACAGATGCCCCGTAAAGCCGAACGACTCGGAGTTGAAAGGTACGAAAGTCAAGTCCACGCAAGGCTTTCCGGCAACGGTCAGCGTATCCATCAGATAGTATTTGTAGAACGAAGGGCCTAAAGAAGATAACGGACTGACAAACTTATTGGTAAACAGCGTTATGTTGTTCTGATAAATATCCACGTCCGTCATAGTGACGCTGATGGCCTGCTCCATCCCCTGCTGTGACAGCATTTCGTCCACTCCCGCCTGCCGCCGCGCCTTCACCCATTGCTTCTCGCTGTGCGGCGACTTACGGTAATAATCCGTAGCCAGCAACTCGCGGTTGGACACCGCCAGTACCGGCTTTCCCGTCACGGCGGAAGTATCCACATAATCGGTCAGGAACTTGAACTTGCGGTACAGCCACTTCTGCTGTTTCACACTGTCGAAGTTGTTAATGGCAAACGTCATTTTCTCATAACGCTCACGCTGCCAGAAGTCGCGCTCATCCGGAGAATAATCATCCCGGTGCTCTATCATCTTCCGCACAAACTCCACAGCCGGATTATTTTTCTTCTTGTAGCGCTCGCGTTTCGGCTTCACCACCACTTCATTCAGTGCATAAGTGGTGGGGGCAAGCGCCACTTTTATACGCTCTCCCCGTGCCGGATGAATCAGCCGGGTGTATTCATTATAGCCCACGGCCGAGATTACCAGCCGTGCTTCCGGGCGATAGGTCTTGAAGGAAAATACCCCCTTGTCATCAGTCATTCCCCCCTCTGTGGTTCCTTTCAGATAGACCGAGGTATATGGCAACGGCTCCCGTGTCAGCGAATCCGTGACAACACCTTGCACTATATATTGCGCCCTCACAGGAAGTGCAATTATCTGCAACAGCAGAAATACCCTAATAAACAACCTCATACCTTACCCATCTATCATTCAGTGCGCAAAGGTACGGAAGAAAACTTTTTCTAAAAGTCCGGTTTTGCGGAATAAATGTTCTAAAAAACCACTTTTATTCAAAACACTTCCCGTTAAAACCCGTTGTATAGCGAATACGACTTACAAAAGACGTACAAACCGACCTAAATACTTAATTATGGAATGGATTTTCAACCAACTCAGAGAACGTCCCGAATTAGCCATTTTCCTCACCATTTTTCTGGGGTTCTGGCTGGGTAAGCTGCGTATCGGTAAGTTTACTTTGGGAACCGTCACCAGCGTGTTATTGGTAGGCGTAGTGGTAGGGCAACTGAATATTGCCGTACCCGGCCCTGTCAAGTCAGTGTTTTTCTTGCTGTTTCTGTTTGCCGTAGGCTACAAGGTAGGCCCTCAGTTCTTTCGCGGACTGAAAAAAGACGGATTGCCCCAAGTGGCTTTTGCGGTGCTGATGTGCGTATCTGTTTTGGGAGTAACCTGGCTGCTTGCCCTACTCATGGGATATAACATGGGAGAAGCAGCCGGATTGCTTGCCGGCTCACAAACCATATCGGCCGTCATCGGCGTGGCCGAAGATACAATGGCAAACATGGGACTGGACGAAGCGCAACGGCAGAGCTACGTCAACATCATCCCCGTATCCTATGCTGTAACCTACATTTTCGGTACCGCCGGCTCGGCTTGGGTGCTATCGTCCATCGGACCGAAAATGCTGGGCGGACTGGATAAGGTGAAAGCTGCCTGCAAGGATTTGGAAGTCCGCATGGGCAACTCTCAGGCAGATGAACCCGGCTTCATTCATGCCGCACGCCCCGTCACTTTCCGCGCCTACCGCATCGAAAACGAATGGTTCAAAAACGGGAAAAGGGTCATAGACCTTGAAGTGTACTTCCAGCAACAGGACAAGCGCCTGTTTGTGGAGCGGATACGCAAGGCAGGCGCTATCCGCGAGGTCAGCCCCAACGTGCAACTGGAAATAGGGGATGAAGTCGTACTAAGCGGACGCCGGGAATACGTTATCGGCGAAGAGGATTGGATAGGACCTGAAATACAAGACCAGCAGCTATTGGACTTCCCCGCAGAAAAACTGCCCGTCATGATTACCAAAAAGACCTTTGCCGGAAAGACCGTTTCGGCCATCCGCAACGAGAAGTTCATGCACGGCGTCAGTATCCGCAGCATCAGGCGTGCGGGCATCGACATCCCCGTCATGGCGCAAACCACCGTAGATGCCGGCGATGTGGTAGAGGTAGTGGGAATCAGGCAGGAAGTGGAAACAGCCGCCAGACGTTTGGGCTATATAGACCGTCCTACCAATCAGACTGATATGATTTTCGTAGGGCTCGGTATCCTTGTAGGCGGGTTGTTCGGTGCACTATCCGTCCACATCGGTGGCGTACCAATCAGCCTGAGCACCAGTGGCGGAGCGCTGATAGCGGGATTGCTCTTCGGCTGGCTGCGCAGCAAGCATCCCACTTTCGGACGCATTCCCGAACCGTCGCAATGGGTACTGAACAATGTAGGGCTGAACATGTTTATCGCCGTAGTAGGCATATCGGCAGGCCCCGGCTTTGTACAGGGATTTCACGATGTGGGTATCAGCCTGTTCCTCGTAGGCGCAGCAGCCACCACTTTCCCACTGATTATCGGGCTGTTGCTTGCCAGGTATCTGTTCAAGTTTCATCCGGCCATCGCATTGGGATGCTGTGCGGGCGCAAGGACCACTACGGCAGCCCTCGGAGCCATACAGGATGCCGTAGAGAGTGAAACGCCTGCGCTGGGTTATACCGTGACGTATGCCGTAGGCAACACCCTGCTGATTATATGGGGAGTGGTTATCGTCCTGCTGATTTAATGCCCTGAAGACTTTAAGCAGATTACCTAATAAGTAAAAACTGTTTTCAAGCTTACTAAAATCTTTCCGTCCGACAGCTGTCGGACGAAAATTCAACAATTGTCGGACGATAATTCAACAGCTGTCGGACGAATGGAAAACAATTATCGGACGAATAGATTTTAGCATACCTAGAATTAGTTTATGCCGACTGTCACTTTAATTATAACGCTTTTTAAAAACTAAACTTCAGATTATATGAATACAAAACTTTTAGAAAAGAAGATGGAGAATATCAGTCCCTTTGAACTGAAAAACCGTCTTATCGACATGGCAGATGAAAGCCTGAAAAAGACCGCCCGTACCATGTTGAACGCCGGGCGCGGTAACCCCAACTGGATTGCAACCACTCCACGCGAAGCCTTTTTCCTCCTGGGAAAATTCGGACTGGAAGAATGCCGTCACGTCATGTTTCTCCCCGAAGGCATCGCCGGCATCCCCGAAAAACAAGGTATTGCCGCCCGCTTTGAGCAATTCCTCAAAAGCAATACCTACCAGCCCGGAGCCAAACTGCTGGAACAAACCTACCACTACATGCTGATGCAGCATGCCGTCGACCCCGACAGCCTCGTACACGAATGGGCGGAAAGCGTCATAGGCAATCAGTATCCTGTACCCGACCGCATCCTGCAATTCACCGAAATGCTGGTATGCGACTACCTGAATCAGGAAATGTGCGACAACCGTCCGCCTCGCGGAGCTTTCGACCTGTTTGCCACCGAAGGCGGAACGGCTGCCATGTGTTACATCTTCGATTCGCTGCAAGAGAATTTCCTGCTGGACAAAGGCGACGGTATCGCCCTCATGGTTCCTGCCTTTACACCTTACATAGAGATTCCCCAACTGGACCGTTACCGGTTCAAGGTGACCGAACTGCATGCCAACCGCATGAGCAAAGACGGGCTGCATCTGTGGCAATACAGTGACGAGGATATAGACCGGCTGAAAAATCCGGCCATAAAGGCTTTGTTTGTCACCAACCCGAGCAACCCGCCCAGCTATACGCTCAGCCCCGAAACAATGGCGCGCATCGTAAATATCGTAAAGGAAGACAATCCCAACCTGATGATTATTACGGACGATGTGTACGGTACTTTCAGCCCGCATTTCCGCTCGTTCATGGCAGAAATTCCGTACAATACGCTTTGCGTGTACTCTTTCTCCAAATATTTCGGCGCTACCGGCTGGCGCAATGCCGTCATAGCGCTGCACGAATACAATGTATTCGACAGACAAATATCCCGATTGCCGAAAGAGAAGCGCGAAGCCCTCAACCGCCGCTATGCCACGCTGACCCTGCATCCCGAAAAATTGAAGTTCATAGACCGCATGGTAGCGGACAGCCGTCAGATAGCCTTGAATCATACGGCAGGGCTTTCATTGCCTCAACAGATGCAGATGAGCTTATTCGCCGCCTTTGCCCTGCTGGACAAAGAGAACAGCTACAAGCAGAAAATGCAGGAAATTATCCGGCGCCGCTTGCAGGCTCTTTGGGACAATACCGGGTTTACGTTAGTGGAAGACCCCTTACGGGTAGGCTATTATACGGAAATAGACATGCTGGTATGGGCCGAAAAGTTCTATGGAGAGAAGTTTGTGGAATACCTCAAAAAAACGTACAGTCCGCTGAACGTAGTATTCCGCCTTGCTCAGGAAACATCTTTAGTGCTTCTGAACGGTGGCGGCTTCGACGGGCCCGAATGGAGCGTACGTGCTTCCCTTGCCAATTTGAACGAGAGTGATTATGTTACAATCGGCCAGGGAATCAAGCGGATATTGGATGAGTACGCAGAAGAATGGAGGAAAAACAGAAGTTGAGAATTGGGAATTCTCAATTAAACAAGATTCGGAAGCGGGTCAATCCGTCATTGTATGTGCGCAGGGAGAATGCACAACCGTGACGGCTCAGCACTTCCCTGATAAACACCAGGCCAATCCCCTGCCCGTTCGGCTTGGTGGAGAAGAAGGGACTGAAGAGTTTAGCTTCGGTCTCTTTGCTGATTCCGGGACCATTGTCTACGATTTCTATAAGAGCGGGGGCAGTGGTCCTTACCGTTATTTCGCCCTGCTTGCCTGCCGCTTCTCCGGCGCTCTCTATACTTTCGGCAGCATTCTTAATGATATTTACCAAAACCTGCTCGAACAGCGAAGCATCCAGGCGCACCTGCCCTACTTCGGGGTCGCATTCCAAGCGGAGAATAATGTTACGGTCATTGCACATTCCCTCCATAAAACGCTTGCACATGGATACCAATTCGTTCAGTTGAACCTGCGCTACCGTAGGTTCGGGAATCTTCACCACATCGGCAAAGCGGGTAATGAAACGGCTCATAGAGAAACAGCGCTCCGTACACACGCGCATCACCTCGCAAATGTCTTCCATATTTTCTTCCGTAGAAAGCGCCTGCTCCACCGTATCCAAGGTAGAGGTAATGCCGGCAGTGGTATTGTTCACCTCGTGGGCAATCATACGGATAACCTTTTCGTATGCACGCTTTTCCGCTTTCATCACTTCATCCGTCATGCGCTCTATCAGGAAGAAAGGATGCTTGAACCCTCTGTCTATAAACGAAGAATGGGTACACTTGTAGATATTCGCATCGTTCAACCGCACCACGGAAGTCGTTTCTTTAGGAATGGATGCCAGCTCTTCCGCCAAAGGCGAATCAATTTTATCCAGTTTTCTGTTCTGCGCCTCTTCCAGACGAACGCCCAGCATCTTTACAGCCATCGGATTGAGTTGTGACACCTCACCGTCCAACGTCATAATGACAACCCCCATAGGCGATGCCTGAATCAGCAAATCAAGAAAATGATTCTGCTCGCGCATACGCAGACGCTCATTCTTGAGTTGTTCCATCATACGGTTGAAAACGTTCACAATACGGTCGGCCTCATACTGCCCCACCCTACTGAGCCGGCTGCTGAAATCCTGCTCGCGCAACAACTCCATACCGCTTCCTATCGTACTCATCGGCTTGACAATCTTACGATAGAACACCGCCAGATAGAGCAATATGAATACAATAATACCCTCCACAACATATAGATGCGTGGTCTGCATTTTGCCTGCCAGATATATCAACGCTCCACCCAGCCCAAGCAAAAACAATACAAGAATAAAAAAATAAAATTTAATACGCACGTGAGGTAGGGATTAGGGGTTAGTGATTAACGATTAGCGATTAGGGGTTAATGATTAGCGGGTAGTGATTAACGATTAGGGGCTGGTAAGCGACGACTAACGGTCAAGATTTAAATGACTAAACACTTATCGCTAAACCCTAATCACTAATCGCTATTTTATATTTTTCCAGCCGTCTGTATAGAGCAGCCCTGCTGATGCCCAGTGCCAATGCAACCTGACTGAGATTGCCTTTATGCTGTTCTAAAGCTTGCAGGATAGTTTGCCGTTCTATCTCATCCAGCGTCATGCCGGCAAAGGAAGTGCCATCTGCGGCTTTTGCAGGTTCGTCGTGACGTTGGTACTGCGATTCAAAATCAGAAGCATCCAGAGTTTGTTTTCCACTGACAAGAATGGTACGCTCCACCAGGTTTTTCAATTCGCGGATATTACCCGAATAAGGCAACCGGGATAGGAAGTTCAGCGCATCCGCTGAAAATTCGGTACGCGGCAAGCCGTTTACGGCAGCCTGACGGTCGGCAAAGTGACGTGCCAACAGAGGAATATCCTCACGGCGTTCGCGCAAGGCGGGCAGTTTTACGGTTATCAGATTGATACGGTAGAAAAGGTCTTCGCGGAATGTGCGTTCGGAAACCATTTTGCGCAAATCGGCATTGGTAGCGGAGACAACACGCACATCCACTTTACGCGGGCGGCTGTCGCCCAACACCTCAAACGTCTGGTCCTGAAGCACACGCAATAGTTTAACCTGGCAGGACAAATCCAAGTCGCCTATTTCGTCCAGAAAGATAGTTCCTTTGTTTGCCAGTTCAAAACGCCCTATGCGGTCGGCACTTGCATCGGTAAAAGCGCCCTTCTTATGACCGAACATCTCGCTCTCGAACAGACTCTGCGAGATACCGCCGAGATTGACTTTCACAAAAGGCTGTCTGGTGCGCTGACTGTTGATATGGATAGCTTCGGCTATCAGTTCCTTACCTGTACCACTCTCGCCGGTAATGAGTACGGAAGCGTTGGTACGGGCTATGCGGGCTACGGTATGCAGCACCTCCATCAGTCCTTGCGATTTTCCGATGATGTGACTGCGGTTCAAACCCTCCGCCTGCTCTTCCGGCACTTCTTTCGGAGCGGCACTCAGTTCCAAGGCGGTTTCGATACGCTGCAAAAGGGCGGCATTGTTCCACGGTTTGGTAATAAAGTCAAAAGCCCCCGCCTGCATCCCCTGTACGGCAAGTTGGATGCTTCCCCATGCCGTCATCAGTATAACGGGAACATCGGGACGGAAGACCTTTACCTGCTTCAACAGCGTAAGCCCCTCCTCTCCGGTAGTGGAAAGTGTAAAGTTCATATCCATCAATATCAGTGCGGGAGATTCTGCACGAACTATATCCATTGCCTCACGGGGTCCCGGTGCTGTTTTTACCTCATAACCGGCACGCTTCAGCATAAAACTAAGTGAAGAACGTACGGCACTATCATCATCGACTATCAGTATCATAGTATTTTGTAGTTTGTTACTTGCAAAAGTAAGTTTTTTAGCCACAGGTCATACAGATTTGCACCATTTTTTTGTTATTTCCTTTATAATCGTACAAATCGGCATAATTTCTACCGGCATCAGCCTTTGATTATATCTTCAAAGTCGGCTTCCAACTCCATGTTCCGTTCAAAATCCCAAAGGGTCAGGCTACGGAGTTGATAGAAGTAATACCAATAATAATAAAGTTCGGAGATGTGTTTTTGCCGGGCTTCGTCTTTGGAATTCTGCGCATCGTTGAGGTCAAGGGTACTTATTTTACCAATCATAAAAGTCTCCACACTGGTCTTGTAACGTTTTTCGGCTATCTGGTCCGCCTCTTCGGCTATTTCCAACTGCTGGGCTTGGTTGTTGAAGTTTGCCACCAGCAGGAAAATGTCCTGATTGAAGTCCATTTGTTCCTGGCGGATTTTGGAAAGTACCACTTCGCGGTTGCTCTTGGCTACCCTCACCTTGCCGCGACGTTTTCCCCAATCGAGGATAGGTATTTTTACACCGACCTTGACAATCTGGTTATCCAGCAAATCCTGATAGGCAGATGAGAACTCATAGTTTTGTCCGGTATAGCCAACGCTGGCAAACAGGTCTATACTCCTTAAATTTCCACGTGCCGTAGCCACTTCATAATCGGCTTCTAACTGGCGGCGACGTATATTCTGGGCAAACGAGTTGCGTTCCAAAGCTTTGTTCAGAACACGGTCGTAGTCCATTTTAATACCAGGAACGGAAGCAGGTATAACAGGATTCAGCCCCTCGCTCTCCGACACGCCGAGAAACGAACGTAGCTGAAACATCTTGGCGTTCAAAGTGCTTTCGGCTTCGGTTACATCGGCTTTGCCTTGCAGAGAGTTCAGCTTGAGCTGCAGCAAGTCGTTTTCCGAAATCTGTCCCATTTTCCGTTTGGCAATGGCCACTTCGTAAAGCCTGTCTGAGTTTGCTTTGTTTTGCTGCGCTGTGGCAAGCGCTTCCTTTGCCAGCAATAACTCGAAAAAATAAGTAATGGTCTTCATCGTTACCTGCTCCGTTGCCGAAATAAAGGCAGCCTTTGCCTCTGCGTACCGGACAGGTTCGATACGGCGATTCCACTTCAAACTGTTCACGCCGAATATAGGTTGCGTCAATTCAAGGCTTACGGGCACGGACATAAACTGTTTGTCGCCACCGGAGCCCAACTGCTTGATGTAATCGAGAGAAGAAGCCAGCGACAGTTTACCGCCTGTGAACCAAATGTTCTGGTCAATGGAAAGTGCACCGGACAACCCCAATGTATTGTTACGGACAAAGCTATAGGAACCGTCCGAGTTCTGATAGGTGCTGTACGACTTATTATAATTGGGCAATGTTCCCGTAAAATTTATTTCGGGCAACAGGTCTGCACGGAAAGTACGGTATTCCCAATAGGCTGTCTTCAATTCGTTGAGCGCCACGGCAGCATCTACAGATTGGGTACGCGCCAGTGCAATGGCTTCCGCTAAAGTGATTTCACGTTCGTGCGTCAAAGTATCATTCTGTGCCGAGGCAAACAGTGATATCCCAAAACAAGCGGCAAGTAAAATATTCTTTTTCATGTTCGGTCTTTAAAATTGTCGTTGACAGAAAAGCAAAGAGTGTGCCAAGCAGGCAGGAAAGTATTACACAAGGGGGAGTGTCCGAAATCGGACACTCCCCCTGTTCGTTTGCGGACGGTTAATAATGACTCAGTCCCGAGTCAAACACTAAAGTACCCCTTTTGAACTTGGCAATTCATAGTGATAAATATCGCGTTTCACCGCCATCTTCAAGGCTCTTGCCAGTGCTTTGAAGATTCCCTCTATCTTATGATGCTCGTTCTGCCCTTCCGCCTTGATGTTAAGGTTCATCCTGGCTGCATCGCTTAATGACTTAAAGAAGTGCAGGAACATTTCCGTAGGCATCTCTCCTATTTTCTCGCGCTTGAACGCGGCATCCCATACCAGCCAGGGACGTCCTCCAAAATCCAGACATACCTGACACAGACAATCGTCCATAGGCAGTGCATAGCCGTAACGTTCTATGCCGCGCTTACTGCCCAATGCCTGATACAGGCACTCACCCAAAGAGAGGGCGGTATCCTCTATTGTATGATGCTCATCTACTTCCAAATCACCTTTTACGTGAATGGTCAAATCCATGCCGCCATGCTTGCCTATCTGTTCCAGCATATGATCGAAGAAACCAAGTCCGGTATGAATATCACAATGACCGTTACCATCTAAATTTACAGCCACGTAAATATCCGTCTCTTTCGTAGTACGGCGCACTTCCGCTTTCCGCTCACCGGCAAAAAGAAATTCGGCGACCTTATCCCAATCCTTTGTTGCCAAAACACAGACGTCCTCCAAGCCCTCACACGCAGCTTCACCACCGGCCGATTTCGGTTTCAGCATATTCGTATCTTCCTGTAAGAGGATAGCACGACATCCCAGGTTCTTAGCCAACTCCACATCCGTAGCACGGTCGCCTATCACAAAACTATTTGCCAAATCGTATTCAGGATTGTCGAGATACTTCGTCAGCATACCGGTACGCGGCTTGCGGGTTGGCGCATTGTCTTCGGGCATGCTACGGTCTATGCAAATATCATCGAAAGCAATTCCCTCACCTTCCAACGTCTTCATCATCAGGTTATGCGCCGGCCAAAAAGTTTCTTCCGGAAAAGATGCCGTACCCAACCCGTCCTGATTGGTAACCATAACGAACTCAAAATCCAGCCTGCTACGGACAAAACCAAGATTACGCATTACTTTCGGATAAAACTCCAGTTTCTCCAACGAATCCAATTGATAATCTACGGGCGGCTCTATAACCAACGTCCCGTCACGATCTATGAAAAGTACTTTCTTCATACCCTACTACTTTATACTTTATATTTCTCCAACGCCTCAACCAGCCTTTCATTCTCGTTTCTCGTACCTACCGTTACCCGCAGACAGTTTCCGCAAAGCGATACGGAATTACGGTTACGCACAATGATGCCTTCAGCCACCAGATAATTATAAATCTTCACCGCATCCGTCACACGGACCAGAAAAAAGTTTGCATCCGAAGGAAATATTTTCACCGTACAAGGCAGTTTCACAAATTCGTTTTCCAGATTCTCACGCTCTTCTTTCAATGTTTTTACCCAACGCTCTATTTCATAATAACGGTACAACATCTCCATCGCTTGTTTCTGAGTCAGCTGGTTTACATTATAAGGATACTTTATCTTGCTGAAAATCGAAATGATTTCCTGCGAAGCAAAAGCCATGCCCAAGCGTATGGCAGCACAACCCCATGCTTTGGAGAAAGTTTGCAGTACAATCAGATTAGGATATTTGTCCAGTTCATCCAAAAAAGAAGGCGCCTCTGAAAAATCGTTATAAGCCTCATCCAATATCACCAGCCCGTCGAATTCGCGGATGATTTTCTCAATCTCACTTCGAAGCAAATCATTTCCTGTGGGATTATTGGGAGAACAAAGAAAAATCAGTTTCGTATGTTCATCCGCAGCCGCCAGCAACTTATCTGCCGAAAATTGAAAATCCTCGTCTAACAGTACCTTGCGGTACTCCACATCATTTATTTCGGCACATACCTGATACATGCCGTACGTAGGGTCTATAGCAACGACATTGTCTATACGCGGTTCGCAAAAAGCGCGAAATACAAGGTCTATTGCCTCATCACTGCCATTTCCCAGAAATATGCGTTCGGGGGAGATTTTCTTTACCTTCGACAGTTCTTTCTTTAGCTCCCGCTGCATCGGGTCCGGATAGCGGTTGTGCGGCATATTGTACGGATTTTCATTTGCATCGAGAAAAACGGATGCGGCAGCGCCATTATATTCATCGCGTGCCGAAGAGTAAGGTTTCAAACGCCGGATATTCGGTCGGGTAAGTTCTTCTAAGGTTCTCATGGACAGAAAGAGTTTATTTACGGATTATGAATTATCAATGATGAAGTATGATTTTTTTAATTTTCAACTCCCAATTTATCAAGTCTGACAGTTACCGCATTCTTATGCGCATCCAAATGCTCGCTGGCTGCCATTTCCTCTATAGCAGGGCCAATAATGCGTATCCCTTCCGGCTTAATTTCCTGGAAAGTAATCTTACGTATAAAACTGTCAAGGCTGACACCGCTATAAGCTTTGGCATAGCCATTGGTGGGCAGCGTATGGTTAGTACCCGAAGCATAATCTCCTGCACTTTCCGGAGTCAGAGAGCCCAAAAATACCGAACCGGCATTAACCACCCGCTCCGCAACGGACATATAATCCGCTGTTTCGATAATGAGATGCTCCGGTGCATAGGAATTGGTCAGTTCGATAGCTTCGTCCATATTACGCACAACAATCAGTTTACTATTGGCAAGAGACTTTTCCGCAATCTCTTTACGGGGCAACAAAGCCAATTGACGCTCCACTTCTTCTTTCACCGCCTGCTGTAATGCCAGGGAAGTGGTAACCAGTATCGCCTGACTGTCGGCCCCATGCTCTGCCTGGCTCAGCAAATCGGCAGCTACAAAAGACGGATTGGCTGTTTCATCCGCCAGTACCTCTACTTCCGAAGGACCGGCGGGCATATCAATAGCTACATCACGCAAGCTCACCAACTGTTTGGCAGCCGTTACGTATTGATTGCCCGGGCCAAATATCTTATATACTTTCGGCACGCTTTCCGTTCCATAAGCCATTGCCGCAATAGCCTGCACACCACCGACTTTGAAAATACGGTTTATTCCCGCCACCTTAGCTGCAAACAAAACGGCGGGGTGTACTTTTCCATCTTTGCCCGGAGGCGTGCAAAGCACTATCTCCTTACATCCTGCAATCCTGGCTGGAACTGCCAGCATCAGCACAGTGGAAAAGAGCGGTGCTGTTCCACCGGGGATATACAATCCGACTTTCTCTATCGCAACCGCCTTCTGCCAACAAGTAACTCCCGGCTGAGTCTCTACCCGTTTACTTTCGAAGCGTTGTGCCGCATGAAACGTCTCTATATTCCGTTTGGCCAGACGAATGGCTTTTTTCAATTCCTCGCCTACCGATGCTTCCGCTTCCGCCTGCTCCGCTTCCGTCACAGCCAATGCGGTCAGAGCCACTTTATCAAATTTTTCTTCGTATTCCAATACTGCACGGTCGCCTTCCGTTTTTACACGGTCTATAATAGCCCGTACCGTATCAAAAAGGTTTTCCGTATTCATCACCGGACGTTTCAGCAATTCCGCCCACTGAGATTTATCAGGATTAGTAATTAAATTCATACCATTAACATTTAAAGTATCATTTTTTCAATCGGCAAAACCAGAATACCTTCCGCTCCCAATGCTTTCAATTTACCGATAATCTCCCAGAAACATTTTTCATCCAGCACTGTATGTACGGAGCACCAGCCCTCTTGCGCCAACGGCATTACCGTAGGGCTCTTCATACCCGGAAGTACGGCTATAATTTCATCCAGTCTATCTTTCGGCGCGTTCATCAGCACGTATTTCTTGTCTTCCGCTGTCTTTACCGCATTCATACGGAACAACAATTCATCCAGAATCTCCTTCTTCTCCTCACTCATATTCTTGTTGCCAATCAACAGAGCCTCGGATTTCATCACTACTTCTACTTCTTTCAGGCGGTTGCTCACCAAAGTAGAACCGGAGCTTACAATATCAAAAATCGCATCAGCCAGGCCAATCCCCGGAGAGACCTCTACCGAACCGGTAATCACATGTATTTCCGCTCTCACCCCCTGTTCTTTGAGGTATCGGGAAAGAATGCCGGGATACGAAGTGGCAATCTTCTTACCCTCAAACCATTGCGGGCCCGTATATTCAATATCCTTAGGCAAAGCCAATGACAGACGGCATTTGCTGAATCCCAAACGCTTTACAATCTCAGCATCTTCCGCCTTTTCCATGAACTCATTTTCACCGACAATGCCCAAATCGGCAACTCCCGTAGCTACTGTTTGCGGAATATCATCATCGCGCAAAAACAATACTTCCAAAGGAAAATTGGAAGACTGTACCAGTAACGTGCGTTTCGTTGCGCTTAGTTTAATATCCGATTCTTCAAGGAACGACATTGTTTCGTCAAAAAGACGGCCTTTGGCCTGTACTGCAATTCTTAACATGATATTATTTATATTTATGGTTTGCAAATAAAAAAACGAGGTTTACCAATGTTCGGTAAGCCTCGTTCATTATATGTTCTTCGTTATGCACATATCCTCATACGCCCACCGGATTATTCCTCAGGATAATAATGGTGATGATGTGCAACGATATTCTTCATACTTTTTCTATTTCTAATGCGACAAATGTAAACGATTTGTTTTAAATAAGCAAGGATTTATCACAAAAAGTTTGATTTTTCTTTCATTTTCATCAAACAAGAGAGTAAGATTTCATCCGGTTCTACATCACAATGATGAAAACACATTTCCTTTTCCGCCTTTTCCTGCGGGAAAGTAAAATAGGTACATGTAGCCTCCGTACAGAGTTCGCCCATGCTGTTATACAATCTTGCTTCTATAACGGCAATATTACGTTTCTGCTCACGCAACGATGCCCGTAACACCAAGTGTGTATCATTGGTAGATATGGACTTACGAAAACGAGTCTCCATTTTAGAGGTCACTCCTCCGGTCTGCAACTTACGAAACACCACCCAACCGCAAATTTCATCCAGCAATACGGACTGAATACCCCCATGCAACGTATTCAACCACCCCTGATACTCCGGACGGGGCTTCCAGATACTTACTATCTCATCGCCGTCTTCATAGAATTCCATTCTTACACCTGCCTCATTATCGGGAGAACAGCCAAAACAATTATAACCTTCCATGTTTTTCCATGGGTTGATAATCTTCTTCATACGATATCTTTATTATATATTTCTTTCACAACTCTTCTGCCACATCATATCTTTCTGTATAGCCTTGTAAATCGTTATACATATACATTACCTTATTAAGGCGACTTGTGCACGAGCGGCAACTAAACCAGATAGTACAACTGTTATTAACAGATATATCCTATGAAAATCCATAATACCTTTACATCTGTTTTTCATTCACAATGCTTTTCACAAAGATACGAAATCTTTAAAATGGAATATTAGTAAGAATACAAAAAACAGTATAAAATCGGAATAAACGGTTAAGTTTTTCCGATTTCACACTGTTACCAATATTACAAGATATACTACTCTTTACTTCTTGCATTCCATACCAACAAAGCCAACAGAACAGACAACAATGCCGCACCTATCCAAAACCAATTGATATACGTAAAATCGTAAACCTCTACACCATCAACAAGCTGTTTATTACCCTCAATCAAAACACCGCTCATCACATCCTGCAAACCTGCTCCGATATAACTGGCAATACCTACCACTCCCAAAGCTGCACCTGAAGCATTGCGAGGAGCAATATCCACAGCCATTAATCCACCCAGAAAGCAAATTAGCACACCGATACCCAGGCCAAAGAGAATCATCGCTAAAGCATCCATCCAAAAATGTACACCAGGAACAAGCAGGAAAAGACATAGAGCAAACACATTCATCAAACCGAAAATCAAGGCAGGAACATTGCGACGACCGCCGAAAAACCTATCTGAGATAACGCCGGAAAACATTGTTCCTACAATGCCGAATACCGAACTTATAGAAATAATGAAACTGGCATCCAATGTAGAATAGCCCTTCTCGGCCTGCAGATAGAAAACACCCCAGCTATTTACCGCATAGCGGCTGATGTACATGAAAGCACTACTAAGTGCAAGTATCCAGATGGCAGGGTTTCTCAGCACCGCTTTCTGAGCGCAATTAAACGCCTCCGTCTCTAAAGCATCCATCTCCTTTTTCTTTTTAGGAGCATTGACAGCAGGAAGTCCTTTGCTCTGAGGAGTATCATGAAAGAAACGCCAGACTACCAAAGCGCCAATCAGACCGACAAGACCAGCACCTAGAAAACCGTAACGCCATCCCAATGCACTTACAATAGAGGCTACGATAATGAATGTCATTGCCTCACCAATGTTGTGACTCGCACTCCAAAAGCCGTAAAAAGAACCACGTTTCTTGTCCGTGAACCAACGGGACAAGCCGACCACACAAGAAGCAGCACCCATAGACTGAAACCATCCGCTGATACCCCAAAGAACGGCAAACAGAATAAAAGAATGTACAAATCCCAAACAGAGGTTCACCAAAGCAGTCACCAGCAAACCGGTCGACATAAAACGATTGATATTGCTACGGTCAGCAAGAAAACCGTTCATAAACTTACCTACAGCATAGGTAAAGAACAGCACAGCACCGATAATACCCAATTCCGTTTCCGAAAAAACGCCCTCATCTACAATCGGTTTCTTTACAACATTCAAGCTCAGACGACAAACGTAATACATGCCATAACCAAGTGTAGCAGCAAGAAAAGTAGACCACTGAAGACGTTTCAAACGCTGTTTCTGTTCGGACAAAGACCCTTCATTACAAGGTTTCGGTTGTGAAACCCTGTAAAAGTTTATTATATTCTTCAACATACTTTTAAGTACCCCTTACATCTCAATCATGCAACTTTCTTTTCCGTAAATAGTCCAGTAAGTAAGCAGGACGATCGGTTTGAATGATACGGCATCCTAATGTATCAATTAAGTAGCCATAACCTGAATCCGGATTCTGCAAAGACATATCATCATCGTGTCCGCCAGCCATTGTATCCCATAAAGTATTATACCAAATTAGAGAACGTCCGTTCAAGGTAGTTGCAAGTTTTTTAGGAAGCAAGTTTGTATCTTTTACAAATAGTAACTCAAAAGCAACTGGAGACATATCTTTAATAAAAGCCTCTATGTGTTTCTCGGCTCCAGAAGCATCAAGGTCAACAATTGGCATATAAATTACATCTTCCAAATAATCACCAAATTGTTTCTTCACTTCGGCAACCGGTCTTCTCCCTTTCATTATAATTTGTTTGGTAGTTCCGGTTTTCTTCATAAGCTCATAAATCTGAGCAAAGTAAAGGTCTGCCTGATCCAAATTTATCATGATTTTTCCTTTAGCATGCAACAATGCCTCTTCCAAAGTCGGCACTTTGTGAATAGTACGGATATTACAACCATTTCTCAAATTCAACTTACGAATATCACTCAATGTGTTTTCAGAAACCAATCCTTTTCCGGTAGTAGTACGATCCAATGTGCGGTCGTGCATAAGAATCAGTTCGCCGTCTTTCGTTTTCTTAACATCCAACTCAACAATGTCTACTCCCATTTTAATAGCGTTATCTATTGCTTCCAATGAATTTTCAGGAAAATTACGCCAATCTCCACGATGAGCCACTACAATTACAGAAGTTGAATCGCGACTCATCAGCTTTTCACGAATCTGCGCAACATGATCTTGTGCTGAAAGTTGCAATGCAACAAAGACAGCATACAATAATATATATATTTTTTTCATTTCTATTATTTTTAAAAGCCTGGAGAGTTATCTCTCCAGGATAGTTTATTAATTACTCAACCGTATACCCTTCATTCTGCCAGCCGTCCTTATCACTGACATTCTCTATTTCTGTCTGAGGAATCGGATATAACTGACGATAAGCAGCTATTCCCGGAAATACAGTAGTCATCTGTCCGGTACGTACGATATCAAACCAACGGTCACATTCCAAAGCCAGTTCCAGACGCCGTTCTTTATATACAGCCTGACGAAAAATTTCTTTTGTAGATAGCTCTTCTAATGTCTTTCCCATGAGATTAGCATTAATACGAACTGCATTTAAAGCATCCAAAGCTTCCTGTGTAGGAATGGCAGAAAGTTCATTGGCAGCTTCTGCGTACATCAACATCACTTCGGCACAACGCATAACAGGGAAATCCGCACTTGTTTCATTATTTGTTGCGGGAGCATCGAATTTACCCGGCCGCTGACCGCTTCCCGTTGGAGCTACTAACGCTTTCCGATTATCGTCATTATTTTCAAATTCAGCCTGTTCCAAAGATATTATATTACCGTTATCATTATTTCTATATCGATTATTCTGATGAACGGATTCTCCTACACCACCTTTCAGATACTGGACTGCAAAAATTATATCTTTACTAGTCTTTAAATTATTAGGAAAAGTTTGAGGCATAGGTACCAAAGATAAATTCCGCTTAGCATTGATATCAGCAACTACAGAAGTCAATTCATTAATCACTTCTTGATAGTTTTTCATGTATAAATATACTTTTGCCAACAAAGCACGTGCTGCATAAGATGTAGCACGCCCTCGCTCTGATTCATCCCACACTTCCGGCAAACCTTTAGCTACAATCAGGTCTTTGATAATCAAGTCATAAACCTCACTAACAGGAGAACGCTTGTTGTTACGTGCTTCAGCTACAGTCTGCGTTTTTGTAATAATAGGAACCTCTCCCCATAAACGCACTAGATTAAAGTAACACAATGCACGTACAAAAGAAGCCTGTCCTGCTATTTGCGTTCGTTGTTCTTCAGTCATTTGTACTTTCTCCATATTTTGGAGTACAAGATTACAACGATAAATAGTCTTATATAAAGAAAGCCATGCACCCGACAAATTGGAATTAGCCGGAGTTTCGGTAAATACCTCTATTTGATAGGTAATACCACCACTGGCACCAGAATTGTCATTCTTAACATTATCCCCCCGAACTTCCATTAAAGTCATGAACTTAGAACCATATTGATCACTCGATTGCAACTCATCATAAATACCAATAATAGCCCCTTCTAATCCCTTGACATCCGTATAAAAAGTTTCCTCTGTAGGAAAATCAACAGGTTTCAAATCTATAAAATCATTACAACCAGAAAGAGCTATCGCTGTAAAAATAGATATTATTATTTTTTTCATATTATAGTATTTTTAAGATTAAAACGTAAGGTTAACACCTATAGAGGTGGTTCTTGCCAACGGATAAACCCCATAATCCTCACCATTGGTAGTCACTGCACTACGATTGGAAACTTCTGGATTATAACCTTCATAGTGAGTGAATGTAAATGGATTTTGGAGTGAGCAATAGATACGAGCAGATTTTAAATAAACCTTCTTTATCCAATTTTCAGGTAATGTATATCCTAATGAAATATTCTTGATACGTAAATACGAACCGTCCTCTACATGCCAAGTAGATGTAGTACCATTCTGTCCTTTGCTAACACGATTGGCACGCACGTTCATTCCACTTCCCGGCTCATCTTCCGACTTCCAACGGTTTAAAGCACCCTTATAATTATTCATATTCCCTTCATGATTATAAAAATAGCGCCGAGAAAGATTCAAGATTTCATTTCCTTGAACACCCTGAAATACGATGCCAAAGTCAATACCTTTCCAAGCTAACGTTGCACCAAAGCCGTAAGTAAAGTCCGGCATATAATTACCTACAATAGCACGGTCTGTATCTGAGATATCAAGCACTTTATCACCATTCACATCTTTAAACTTGAAATCTCCGGGTTTCGTGTCTGCTAAGCCGTAGTTTGTTGGAGAATCCATATAGTGCAAGGTTGCATCCACTTCTTCCTGATTCTTGAAAACTCCCTCTACTACAGGTAAATAATAACTTCCAATAGGCTCACCCACACGGGTTATAAAATAAGCATTACTCACTGAACCGGAAGAAATTATATCTGCATTACCTGGCCCGAGTTCCTTTACTTCATTGATGTTTTTCGAAATATTAAAATATACACTCCAATTAAAATCACCCATCTTCTGGTTGGTAGCAATATTAAATTCCACACCTTTGTTATTGACTTTACCAATATTTTCCAGACGAGTTTTATACCCTGTTGTCATCGGAACCGGAACATCCAATAATAAATCATAAGTATTACTATTGTATAAGTCCAAACCCAAAGTCAGACGGTTTTTAAATAATGATGCATCAAAACCAATATTAACTTGAGCTGTCTTCTCCCAATGTAGTTCAGGATTAGGCATACTCTTGGGGGCAGCTCCCTTAACAACATCTGCACTATTCCCACCTAATACATAGCTGTAATAAGCAACTTCTCCCTGAGCCCCATAATTGGGAATACGGAAATTACCCGTCAAACCATAACTAGCACGAAGTTTCAAATCATCAATAAAGGTCAATGATTTCATAAAAGGCTCTTCCGTTAAACGCCATCCCGCCGATACCGAAGGGAACCACCCCCAACGATTATCCTTACCAAAACGAGAGGCACCATCTGCACGAAGTGCTCCAGTAACCATATATTTACCTTTATAATTATATTGGACTCTAGCAAGTCCTGAAAGCAAAGCCCACTCAGAAGCATGAGAGTCTCCGCGCGTTACAGTACCGGCATTCAGAGTAGGCACATTATTTGTTATAAATCCATTAGCAAAAGCGTATGTACTCTCATCGCGCTGATATTGCATAGTCCACCCTGCCAACGCAGAAATAGAATGCCCTTTAATATCCTTATTATAGGTTACAGTTTGCTCAAACAACCAATTATACATCTTAGCCGTTTTGGCTGTTGCTTCAGGCTCAGATTCCGGATTACCTTCCGTATTGGCAACAGGAATAGTAGATGGACGAAATGTATCTTGTGAGCTGTTGTAAATATCTACACCAAAATTTGCACGATATTTTAATTCGGGCATAAAAGCTACTTCTCCATAAACATTACCAAATATACGGGAAGCTTTTGTTTCATCCTTTTGCAACAAAGCCAATGCTACCGGATTCCACACTTGAGTTTGGCTATTTCCTTTTTTAACAGAACCATCCTCTAGTGTCGTCTGCGTATTCGGACTCCAAGCATTCTGTGCAAAACAAAAAGAACCATCAGCATTGTAAACAGGAAATATAGGAGCACTATGCAAAGCTGAAGCAATAATGCCACCACCATCCTTATTATAAGCACCATCAGAGTTCACTGCATTCTCTATCGTTACAGACGGATTTAAAGAGAGCCCAAACTTAAAAATACCTTCAGTAACATCCAGATTAAAACGAGAACTATATCTCGTAAAATCACTGTTAATAATTACACCGTCTTGTGACAAGTAATCTACAGAAGCATAATATTTTATCTTCTGACTTCCACCAGATACCGAAACAGAATGATTCTGCATACCTGCCGTACGAAAAATCTCGTCTTGCCAATCTGTATCAACCAATCCCTTTTCACCCCTTAGATAAGGTAAGATTTCAACCGGAACAATCGTATTATAATCATTACCGGTATTTTGTAAACGTATGGCATTACTATCAGTAATACTAAAGGCCAAAGGCTGTTTATTTTGAGCGATACGTTTACGGTTTACCGCTTCCATTTTATCTACATAGGTATTATTTCGAGCATCGTTTACCAAATCGGCATATTCGTAAGCGTTCAGCATATCTATTTTTTTAGATACAGTCTGCCAACCATAATATCCATTATAAGAAACCGTAGCTCGTCCTTCCTGTCCTTTCTTGGTAGTAATCAGCACTACGCCATTAGAGCCTCGCGACCCATAAATAGCAGAAGAGGAAGCATCTTTCAGAACCTCAATAGACTCCACATCATTCATGTTGAAAGTATTCAGTTGCTCTTTGGCAAGAGGTACTCCATCTACTACATACAACGGTGATGTTCCAGCAGTAATAGTACCTGTACCGCGCACCTTAATTTGTAAAGAAGAACCCGGTGCACCTGTAGATTGTGAAACTTGTACACCCGGCATTTTGCCAACCATTGCTTCAGCCATAGAAGTTACAGGCTGTCCTTTCAAATCACTGGCACGTATACTGGCAATAGCAGTTGTCACATCGCGCTTCTTCTGTACACCATATCCTACTACTACAACTTCATCCAGCAATTCATTATCCTCTTTCATCATTATTTTATCAAGTCCTTTGCCATTGGCTTTCAACTCTACTGTCTGATAACCGATATATGAAAAGGCAAGTAATGCATTTTCCGGCACATCTATCAAATTATAATTTCCATCCATATCAGTAATTACACCATTAGTAGTGCCTTTTACCAATACACTGGCACCAATGATAGGTTCACCATCTTGATCGACAACTCTTCCCTTGATATTTCTCAGTTTTATACCTTTCGAAGTGCCTTGTCCGGTTTTCTGTTTACCAACAGATATTGTATGATTATCCCTATTGAAATACAATTTTGTCTGTAAAGTAATACGCTCCAAAACATCCTGTAGAGAGGCATTTGATACTTTGAGGGTAATGCGGGGAGCTGAATTAACAATTTCTTGATCATAGAAAAACTTCAGTCCTGTTTGTATACTCAATTGATTAAAGACATTTTCTGCCGTTTCGTTCTGAACATTTAATGTTATGCCCTTCACTTCTTGCGCCTGTATATAATAACTTGTAAATGAAAAGCATATGAAAAGTAAAAAAGCTAAAAATGAATGTACATTTTCAGATTTCCTTTTTGTATTAGGAAGATTATTCATAAATTTGTGCGTTTTAGTAATTGTAATAAATTATTTAAAACAAAGGTTTGTAATACACGAGACGCTATTCACACGGGTCGAAACGAATGAATATCTGTCCGGATTACTAGTATAGGGGCTGCTCTGAGAGATAGCTCCTATTTTTTGGCAGATTAAGATGGTGGTTTCATATCCGATATAGACTAATGTTTAACAATACAAATATAATACACTGTAGTTCTCAAAGACAGGGGTGTATTTTATATTTTTTCACTATTTATAGAGCTGAATCATATTCCCCATTCTCTTGTAATGAATACCGCTTGTATACTCCACAGCCTGTAATACAGCGTCCAAACTCTTATTATCATGTTCACCAGAAATGAGATTGTCAAAATTCTGTCCCTCAGCAAAAGTAATGCGACAATTATACATACGCTCCAATTCTTTAGCCACATCATGTATCGGAGTACTATTGAAACGTAAATTACCTTTTCGCCAAACCGCCATAGTGCGTTCTTCGCGCCTCTTATTATATTCTCCTGAAACAGTATTGATAAGCACCTGCTCTTTAGCACGTAGACGCATCATCGCTTCCGGCAAATCAACCTGGACTTTACCACTTTCCACATCTACTGATACTACCTCGTCCGAAGAATAAGATTTGATATTAAAACAAGTACCCAAGACACGCACATCGAAGTGGCGGGTATCCACTACGAAAGGCTGCTTCTCATTATGATATACGCGAAAATACCCTTCACCTTCCAGTTCTATTCTACGTTCCTTACCGGTAAAACGATCTGGATAGTGAACACGCGAACAAGAGTTTAATATCAATGTCGTACCATCGGGAAGCTGTACTTCCTTGCGTTCGCCAAAAGAAGTAGAAGCCTCTAAATAAGATACCTGTGTTCTATCTATATAACGAATGTAACTAATACTGCCAAATACAAGACAAACCATCGCAGCCACACTTGACACAGCCAATGCAGCCCGACGAATCCACATACGTTTCTTATGCTCTATACGCTTTAATAACAGTCGCGCCTCTTTTTTATATTGTTCGCGTTCAAGGTCTGTCTGCGGTGATTGCAGGGAAGTTTCTTCCCATACTTCAGCAGCCAGATCCTGAAGCATATCTGTATCATACTCCGAAGTCTGTAACTCATCCAACAACTTACGGGCATCATCCATTGTATACAGATCGTCCAAATAACGACGCAGCAGTGATTTATTATTTTCACTATTTTTCATAAAATATAATTCTAAATGAAGCAAGATTATTAAAAATAACCCTTTGACATTAAGATATACACATAAGAAAAGAATGACTGGGGTGTGATTAATATTTTTTAATATACACTGTTAACCAAAAGCCTTTATTAATAATAAAATCATGATTATCAATAACTGAAAACACAGAAAAGCACAAAATAAAGTCAGTGATTCTACATAAATAAGCAAGTTCAAATCAATATTTTTTGTCGAATAAATACCTGAATTTATCATTTTATAAATTCAAACAAATAAGAATCAAAATCAAATCAGAACCTACTATCGAATTCTTTTCCAAATAAGCACGCAGTGTTTTCAATGATATGGAAATGGATTCTTGTACCGTATTAACAGAAATACCTAATACTTCAGCTATTTCACGATGAGACATTTGTTGCTCCCGACTCATCTCGAATATTTCACGTTGGCGAGGGGTCAACTGTTGCAATGCACAGGAAATAAATTGCCGCAAGTCGTTTGCTATAATTTCATCTCTTGTTTCGTTGGTATAATTCACAGCTTGTGAAAGTATCTGTTCCCTTAATTTATCCTGATAAGACAAATCGCGTAGCTGATTCAGTATACGGTTTCGCACGATTGTATACAGATAAGCGGAAAATGAAGCATCCGGATTGATGAAACGGCGTCCCTGCCACACTATTGTAAAAGCATCCTGAAAAATATCTTCCGCATATTCACGCGATTTCAAAAAGCGCATAGCAAAGTATATCAAACGATTCTTATAGGCAGCATAAAGCTCACAAAAAGCATCTTCTTCTCCTTCAATCAAACGAAGTACCAAAGAACGTTCATCACTAGGAATTTTGGTTGCGTACATACTGTATTTTTAGATTTTGCGACAAAGGTATCGTTATGATGTTACAAACCTATGTAAAATTCAGGAAATAAAAAAGGAAAAGGACGTATTCTACTCTTTATTAAACGGAAATTCACTATCTTCGTATCAATAAAGCAATAATAGAATGCTAAGAGGAATCTGCTTTTGCATATGTATGTCGGTGATGCTTTCTTTGTTTGCCCAAAATGAAGAAAGCAATTTTATTGCACCTGACCGTACTGTCCATAAACGTTCGGAAATTATCAAAAGAGCAATAAAAAAATTCCTCGATTTCAGCGATTTCGACACAGCATATATCAGCCCCAATCGATATAACTACGCCTTAATGCTCGATCATTTCACTAATTACGAATACTATTCCGTAGGAAACGGTACCCCCGAACCGCAACGTTTGCGTTTCTCACCAAAACCACATAATAAAATAGGCGTTTACTTTGGCTGGCGCTGGCTTTTTCTAGGATGGGCTGTCGATGCAGACGGACTTTACGGAAAGAAAAACGGAAAAAAAAGAGGCAGAGAGTTCGACCTCAGTCTTTACAGTTCTAAACTAGGTGTGGATATTTTTTATAAACGTACCGGAAACTCTTACAAAATACACAAAATAACAGGGTTCTCTGACCGTATTCCAACCGATTATTCTGAAGATTTCAACGGGCTGAAAGTAAAGATGAAAGGGTTGAATCTATATTATATATTCAATAACAGACGCTTTTCTTATCCTGCCGCTTTCAGCCAGTCCACCAACCAGCGGCGCAGTGCCGGCTCTTTTATTACCGGATTTTCCGTATCTGCGCATAATCTGGATTTTGATTACACCCAATTGCCCCCTATCATTCAGGAAACGATGAATCCGGGCATGAAAGTAAATCATATAAAATACACCAATATCAGCCTTAACTTCGGCTATGCCTATAACTGGGTATTTGCACGCAACTGCCTTGCCTGCTTGTCACTTAATCCGGCAGTAGCCTACAAAACCTCACGCATCAGAAAAGCGGAAGAAGAAACAGACGAATGGTACAAAAACTTCAATATCGACTTCATCCTGCGTGTAGGTATCGTGTACAACAACAGCAAATATTTTGCAGGTACTTCATTCGTAGGCAGAACATACGATTATTACCGGAACAATTTCTCATTGAACAACGGCTTCGGGACACTGCAAGTGTATGCAGGCTTTAACTTCTGCTTGAAAAAGGAACACCGCAAGAAAAAACAATGACAGCCCGTTCTCATCAGAAAGAATAAGTACAAGCCACTCCTACTATATTTTTTCGCGCCTTACTCTCCCACTGACGGCAATAAAAGACGTCCGCTTCCCAACAATCAGAAAACAACGGAAGCACCACCCCGCCACGATAACGCATACGCTGTACATCAAACCGTTCTCCACGGTTCAATCCGTTATACATTTCAACAGAAGCATAAGGCTCTATCTTGCATTTCGGAATATCATACGCCAATTTAACACGCGAACGCCAACGAAACTCATCGCCACTGCTGTCGAAAGTATGTTGAAAACGCTCACGAAGTGAAACCTTCAGTCTTTGTACACGCGTGGAAAGCGTTCCGTCAAAATGATAACGGTGACGGAATTTCCAACCGGCTTCTCCACGATTGCGGTAATGGATTTCGTAACCGGCCGCTACTTTCAGAAAAGGAAGCACAGAATAGGCTCCACCCACATCCAATCCCCAGCGGTCTGTCTTACCCAAATCATCCTTTGTACGCCATTCCAATTTTCCGGACAAGGTAAATGCCGGCTTTACTTTATATTTAAAACCGGCACTTGCCCATGTAGTAAAGTCTTTCTCCTGTGCATGCAGAAAAGCAGGTACAATACATAATACCACTACTACCAAACCATAGATTTTCCACGTATAAGAATCCTTTTTTATCATAACTGTTCCTGAATATATCATTTAACATTGATTTCACGTGTGCAAAGCTAAAGATTAATTCTGTAACAAAACTGTAATATCAGATTTCTTTACACAAAACCGATTGTTACGGCAAAAAATCCAAGTTGTTTTTTCAGGATAGCGGAATTATGGCTAAAAAACGACTTGCCCGTGCGAAATTTCTTTCAAATGCTTCTCTATCTTTTCAAAGAAGGACGCCAGATGCGACCCATCTACAAAAGCATGATTCACATATATGGAAAGCGGAAAGACCAGACGCTCTCCGCGGGACACCACTTTACCGGCAGTCATCAACGGATGGCTGCAGCCGTTACCGGCTTCGGCAACGGTATAAGTAGTTGAAGTGAAATACATCTTGGGCACCGCACTCAAATGCACCACATCGTAATCACCTTGTTGCATCAATACCCTTTCAGCGTTATAAGGGTCTCCGTCCTCAGGGATGTTTGTAATCAGTGCATAGGCCTCGGCATAAAAATGTTTGAAGTCTTCATGATAAGGAATACGAACCGTATAAAAAGTCTTTCCCGGAACAGCTATCGGAGAAATAATGTCCACCCGATCATGAAAAACGACCTGTCCGTTCTTGTCTGTACGGTAACGGAGTTCGTCCACCTCGTTGGCTGAACGGAGAACCGCATACAGGTAATAAAGAAAAAAAGAGTGTCCGGACTGTTTTGCAGCAGCACTGGCCTCCGTACAGTCTATCTCGGTAGTCACCGAATACCATGAATTTAAAAACGTTCGGAAAAAGCCGTAATTGTCACGACGTTCCCAAGTGTCAATGTCGATAATGTGTTTCATAAATAAAAAACGGATTATGAAAAAAGGACGCTTATACAGCATCCTTTTTCCAATTTAATTTATCATTTCTCTTTTTTGTAGTTCTCCAATCCGGTCTGCAAGAACTCAATGTACTTCGGAATACTCTCATCATACGAATATGACTTATTGAGCGGTTTGCCTTCATTGTCAATCAACACATAGAAAGGCTGCGCATTTGCACCGAACTTTACACGCTGCAAATAACTCCACTTATCGCCCACCGTACGCAAAGTACGTTCCGTACCATTCTCCATAATCTTCACCGGTGAAGAAAGCGGAGTTTTGTTATCTACATAAAGTGTAATGAGTACATAGTCATTATTAATAATATCGCTAACTTTAGGGTCGGTCCATACGGCAAGTTCCATCTTACGGCAGTTCACACAACCGTAACCGGTAAAGTCAAGCATCACCGGCTTGCCATGCTGGCGGGCATACTCCATACCGAGGTCGTAATCATCGAACTTGGCATGCACCTCATTATTGTAAAGATTGAAATCCTGAGTCTGCATGGGCGGCGCAAAAGCGCTGACAGCTTTCAACGGCGCTCCCCACAAACCGGGAAGCATATATACGGCAAACGCCAATGAGGCCAATGCCATGAAGAAACGGGGTACACTGACTTTTGTGTCATCATCATCGTGCGGGAACTTGACTTTGCCCAACAGATAGAATCCAAGCAGGGCAAACAGCACAATCCATAAAGCCAGGAATGTCTCACGGTCGAGTATGCGCCAACCGTAAGCCAAGTCAGCAACGGAAAGGAATTTCAACGCAAACGCCAATTCCAGGAATCCAAGCGTTACCTTGATTACATTCATCCAACCGCCTGATTTGGGCATTGACTTCAGCCAGGACGGGAACAGTGCAAACAAAGTGAACGGCAGTGCCAAGGCAATGGCAAAGCCCAACATGCCAATAGCCGGAGCTATCATGTTACCGGTAGTGGACACTTGTACCAACAAGAAACCGATAATAGGACCTGTACATGAGAATGACACCAATGACAATGTAAATGCCATTAAGAATATGCTCAGCAAACCGCCTGTTTTTTCTGCTTTTGAATCCACGGCATTACTCCATTTGGAAGGAAGCGTAATTTCAAAAGCCCCAAAGAAAGAAGCTGCGAAAACGACCAGCATCAAAAAGAAGAAGATGTTAAAAACAGCATTCGTCGACAATGAGTTCAAAGCATTGGCGCCAAATATCCCGGTAACCAACAGCCCTAAACCAACATATATCACTACAATAGACGCACCGTATGTCCAGGCATCGCGAATACCTTTCTTCTTATCTTTACTGCGTTTCAGGAAGAAGCTGACAGTCATAGGGATAATTGGCCATACGCAAGGCGTAAACAAAGCCAGCAGTCCACCTACAAATCCTGTGATAAAAATATAAATCCAAGACATATCTTCCTGCGAAACGGTTTCGCCTAATGCTTGCAGTTCATCGATAACCGGCTTCCAAAGATCGGTGGTTCCATCACCGGCAACATTTATTCCGGTATTGCTTTCCGCACCGCCAATAACGGCCATATCTGCGGTTTGAGCGGTATCGGAAGATTTTTCCAATTCTACATTTCCGGCATCCGCAGCCTTATCGGCTGCCGGTCCATTAACGGCTGTACCTTCCGCCTTGCCCGAAAACTTAAACGGCACTTGTGTAGGCGGTAAACAATTCTCATCATTACATGCGCCATATTCCAAAAAACCTTCTACCTTATATTCGCCACCGGTCAGTTTCAACTTCTGTACGAACAGAGCGGTATTTTCAAAATAGCGCACTTTCATTTCAAACAACTTATCGAATGCGGCCACCTCTTTCCCTACCGGTTTTACTTTTCCGACAAGTTCCGCACCTGAAATAGACTCGACGTTGAATGTGGCCGATATAGGTCCGCCATCACCCAAATCGGTCGAGTACACATGCCAGCCCTTATCAATAGTTCCGGTAAAGACAACTTCCGCTTCACCAGCCTGCGAAGTCTTTAATTCCGACTTAAACTTAACCGGCTCTTGTATCTGTGCTTGTACCACTACGGCAAACAGCAACAGAAGTATGGAGAATATACTTTTCTTCATGTTATTATCCCATATTTTATTTATACTTCATAGTCTACACAAGCACGGCTTTCCTTAACCTCGGCTATAAGCTTACCGGCAGCTACATGATCGGGATGTGCAGCATAGAATTTCACATCGTCCAAAGTATCGAACTCACTGTAAAGAGCTATACTCCAAGTCTCAGCCGGATTAATGTTCAATCCCACTTCAATCTTACGTATAACTGGTATTTTAGCAGGCAGCGCTTCAATAGCTTTCTTAAAATCATTCATCGCCGCTAACTTTTCGTCAGCAGAAGCTTCGTCTTTCAGCTTAAATAATACAATATGCTTTACCATAACTTTGTTATTTAAATGATTTAATCTATATTTGTCAATCGAAACAATAACATTTTTAAGACACAAAAATACTCGTTTTTTTCAAATATATACTTAAACGGATGTTAATAATAGGAATTGCAGGCGGAACCGGGTCGGGAAAGACCACCGTCGTACGTAAAATTGTTGAAAGCCTGCCGGCTGGTGAAGTAGTTTTATTACCTCAGGACTCTTATTACAAAGACAGTAGCCATGTGCCAGTAGAAGAACGGCAGAATATTAATTTCGACCACCCGGATGCTTTCGACTGGGGACTTTTGTCCAAACACGTATCCATGCTTCGCGAAGGCAAAAGCATCGAACAACCTACCTATTCCTACCTAACCTGCACGCGACAGCCCGAAACAATCCACATCGAGCCTCGGGAAGTCATTATCATTGAAGGCATCCTTGCCCTATGTGACAAGAAGCTGCGCAACATGATGGACCTCAGAATCTTTGTTGACGCAGACCCGGACGAACGCCTTATCCGCGTCATCCAGCGCGATGTCGTAGAGCGTGGCCGCACGGCCGAGGCTGTAATGGAACGCTACACGCGTATTCTGAAGCCTATGCATCTGCAATTTATAGAGCCTTGCAAGCGATATGCCGATCTTATCGTACCGGAAGGCGGAAACAATCAGGTAGCAATCGATATTCTCACAATGTATATCAAAAAACATTTATAAATAATTCGAACAGTACATATGGCCGAGCGTACTTCCCCAACCGGGCGCAATTTGCCAGCTTTCCACTGTCAATTACTGATTGCATTAGTCTTGCTTTGCAGTGTTATGGGGTGTCGCGGCAATCATAATGCAGCAGCCGAACAAGAAGAAGCCGTTGATTTACAACAGATAAAAGATAACGGAGAACTGGTAGTGCTGACTTTATACAGTTCTACATCCTATTTTATTTACCGCGGCCAGGACATGGGATTTCAATATGAATTGGGTGAACAGTTTGCCAAAAGCCTCGGCGTCAAGTTAAAAATAAAAGTTGCCAAAAACATACACGACCTGATTGAAAGACTTCTTGCAGGCGAAGGCGATCTCATTGCCTACAACCTGCCCATCACCAAAGAATGGAAAGACAGTCTGACATACTGCGGTGAGGAGGTGATTACCCATCAGGTCATCGTACAACGTACAGGCGGCCGCGTCAAACCGTTGAAAGATGTAACGGAACTTATCGGAAAGGATGTGTACGTAAAACCCGGAAAGTATTATGAACGGCTTGTCAACCTGGACAAGGAGCTGGGTGGCGGCATCCATATCCATAAGGTCAGCAATGACAGCATCACGATTGAAGACCTTATTATGCAAGTTTCACAAGGCAAAATACCGTATACCGTAGCGGACAATGATGTAGCCCGCCTCAATACCACCTACTACCCGAACCTCAACATCGGGCTTTCTATCAGTTTCGACCAACGGGCTTCGTGGGCTGTACGTAAAGATTGTCCGCAGCTTGCAGAAGCTGCCAATAAATGGCATGAGAAAAACATGACTTCTCCGGCTTATACCGCGAGTATGAAGCGGTATTTTGAAATTGGCAAAGCTATCCCACACTCTCCTATTCTATCTCTGCGAGAAGGGAAAATATCACACTTCGACCATCTATTCAAGAAATATGCACCAGACATTAATTGGGACTGGCGTTTATTGGCATCTTTAGCTTATACTGAATCCAACTTTGATACTACCGCCGTTTCATGGGCAGGTGCTAAAGGACTGATGCAACTGATGCCTGCCACAGCTCGTGCCATGGGAGTTCCTCCGGGAAAAGAACAAAACCCCGAAGAAAGCATTAAAGCTGCCACGAAATATATTGCCGCCACAGCCAAAAGCTTCTCGAAAATTCCCCAAGAAGAACGGATTAATTTTATTCTGGCATCATATAACTCCGGTATAGGACATGTATTCGATGCTATGGCATTGGCTGAAAAATACGGTAAAAACAAATATGTGTGGCGGGATAACGTGGAAAACTTCATCCTCTTGAAGAGCAATGAAGAGTACTTTACCGATCCGGTTTGCAAGAACGGGTATTTCCGTGGGATAGAAACTTATAACTTCGTGAGGGATATAACGGCAAGGTTTGAACAGTATAAGAAAAAGATAAAAAGCTGATTCACGGGATAGGACATAAAAATTACAGCGTTTTCAGACATAAGGACAAGAGAATAGAGTAGGTTGCAATGTATAACTTTTTGCTGCATATTTTTCTGTTCTCTTGTTCTTATATCTGCAATACGACAGTGAAAACCTCAAAACAAATTCAGCCGATTAGCCTTTGCCTCTTCAAGAGATACCGTTTCAACTTGTTTCTCCTGATTTTTCTCGCGCAACTGCTGATACTTGTTAGAAAGCTTCTTCACGAACTCTTCCTTTTGGTTAGGATTCATCAAACGGGCTGCCACCGTTGCATTCTGCGAGGCGTCTTTCAGGTGAATAACCGGAGCATGATAAACCGGAGCAATCTTTAATGCCGTGTGCAAAGGAGAAGTGGTAGCGCCACCTATCAACAGTGGTACATCGAGTCCCGCCTTTTCCAATTCAATGGCAACATGTACCATTTCATCCAGCGAAGGAGTGATAAGGCCACTCAACCCAATCATGTTTACCTTTTCCTCTATGGCCCGCTGCACAATCGTTTCAGCGGGAACCATTACTCCCAAGTCAATTATCTCATATCCGTTGCAAGCCATTACTACGGAAACAATATTTTTCCCAATGTCGTGCACATCACCTTTCACCGTAGCAAGCAACACCTTGCCGGCAGAGGCAGCCCCTTCCTGCTTTTCTGATTCAATGACAGGCTGAAGAACAGCCACCGCTTTCTTCATAGTACGTGCCGTTTTCACCACTTGCGGAAGGAACATCTTACCCGCACCGAACAAATCGCCAACATGGTTCATTCCGGCCATCAGCGGACCTTCAATGATATCTACAGCTTTGGGATAAACTTTCAAAGCTTCAGCGAGGTCTTCTTCCAGATAATCTCCGATGCCTTTTGTCAAAGCATACTTCAAACGTTCCTCTACGGTATCTTCACGCCAGGCAAGCTGAGAACTGAGGCTTGAAAGCTGGGAGTTACCGTTAGAGAGAGAATTCTTGGCCGCTTCCGCCTCGGCTTTCAACCGTTCGGCAGTCTCAATCAACCGCTCGGCAGCATCCGAACGACGATTGAGAACAACATCTTCGATACGTTCCAGAATATCGGCGGGTATATCGGTGTAAAGTACGGAAGTGGCAGGGTTTACGATACCCATATCCATCCCCTCGCGAATGGCATGATAAAGAAAGACCGCATGCATTGCTTCACGAATATAATTATTACCCCGAAAGGAAAATGAAAGATTACTGACTCCACCGCTGACATGAGCGCCGGGCAGGTTCTTCCGTATCCAACCGGTAGCACGGATAAAATCGACTGCATAGTTATTATGCTCGTCCATACCCGTAGCCACTGCAAGTACATTCGGGTCAAAAATTATATCTTGCGGATTGAAACCGCCCCTGTCTACCAACAGACGATAAGCGCGTTCGCACACCTCAATTCTGCGTTCATACGTATCCGCCTGCCCCTGTTCATCAAAAGCCATTACGACTGCGGCAGCACCGTATCGCTTTATAGTACGGGCATGTTCAAGAAACTTTTCTTCGCCCTCTTTCAAAGATATGGAGTTGACAATGGACTTTCCTTGCATACATTTTAACCCTGCAACTATCACATCCCATTTAGAAGAATCTATCATTACAGGAACACGGGCTATCTCCGGCTCGGATGTTATCAGATTGAGAAAAGTGGTCATTTCCTTTTCCGCATCCAGCAAACCGTCGTCCATATTTATGTCGATAATCTGCGCTCCGTCTTCTACTTGCTGCCGGGCGATACTTAGCGCTTCATCATATTTTTTCTCATTGATTAAACGCAGAAACTTACGTGAACCGGCAACGTTGCAACGTTCGCCCACATTGATAAAGTTGTTTTCAGGCTTTACCTCCAACAGTTCCAAACCGGAGAGCCAAAGATTATCGGGCAAAGAAGCCGGTATACGTGGCACAGCTCCTACTATCAAAGACGAATATGCAGCAATATATTCATCGGTAGTGCCACAACAACCGCCTATTATATTTACCAGCCCTTCATGAATGTACTCCCTGATCTCATCTGCCATTTCAGCCGGAGTCTGGTCGTATGTACCCAGACTGTTAGGCAATCCCGCATTGGGATAGGCACTGATATAATAAGGAGCACGAGCAGCCAACTGTTCAAGAAAGGGTTTCAATTGACGGGCTCCGAAAGAACAGTTAAGCCCGACAGAGAAAATATCCGCATGTTGCACAGAAGCCAGAAATGCTTCCAGCGTCTGTCCTGACAAAGTACGTCCGCCTATATCGGAAACCGTTACGGAAAGCATCAGCGGAACCCGGACACCTATAGCTTCCATCGCCTGCTCCGCAGCATATATCGCAGCCTTAGCATTCAACGTATCAAATATGGTTTCAATCAGCAACGCATCCACACCGGCTTCGAGCATCGCTTCCATCTGCTCGCGATAAGCAGCAGCCAATTCATCATAAGTCAATGCACGAAAAGCCGGATTGTTAACATCCGGACTCATGGAGCAAGTCTTATTGGTAGGCCCGATAGAGCCTGCCACAAAACGCTGTTTATCGGGAGTTAAAGCAGTAAATTCATCGGCAACTTCACGCGCCAGTTTTACAGCAGCAAAATTTATCTCACGCACATACTCCTGTACGTGATAATCGGCCATGCTGACGCTTGTAGAATTAAAAGTATTGGTTTCGATAATGTCCGCACCCGCCGCAAGATACTTACGGTGAATATCCCGTATTACATCCGGACGCGTCAGACAAAGTATATCATTATTACCTTTTAACTGTCCGGGAATTTGCGCAAAACGTTTACCCCGGAAATCATCCTCCGTCAAGTTGTATTGTTGTATCATAGTGCCCATAGCACCGTCCAGAATAAGAATGCGCTCACGCACCAACGTTTCAATAGAAGCCACTTTTATTTAAGTATAAAGTATGAAGTATTCTTTTTAAAGTATGAGGTATTCTTTTTAAAGTATGAGGTATGAAGTATTAAATACGAGATATGAAGTTAAAATACAACCGATAAAATTATCAAGATATAAATATTACACCTGCTTATACTTCAGACCTTATACTTACTATACGTACTGCTTATCGTTTGAATGCACGCGCCATATCGCGTTTGTCATCTTTTTCTTTCAAAGCCTCGCGCTTGTCGTATTGCTTCTTACCCTTTACAAGAGCTACGACTACCTTTGCCAGCCCTTTTTCATTGATGAACATACGAACAGGAATTATGGTAAAGCCGGGGTCTTTAGAACCACGTTGCAACTTGTCCAGTTCTTTCTTTGTCAACAGCAGTTTGCGCTCCCGACGTGCATTATGATTATTGTACGAACCGTAAAAATATTCGGCAATATGCATATTCTTCACCCATAGCTCGCCATTGGCGAAGTAGCAAAACGTATCTACCAGACTTGCCTTTCCCAAACGGATAGATTTAATTTCCGTACCGGTAAGCACAATACCCGCCGTATAGGTATCTACCAATTCGTAATCGAATGTGGCACGTTTATTCTTAATATTTATAGGAGCTTGTTTCATAAAATCAATCAGTTCAGCACTACCGTCAGCTTATTGAAAACGAATTCTATCACTGCCGGACAAGCTATTAACAACATGGAAGAAAGAATGGTAAACCTTAAACGGTCTTTTTCCGCTATTTTCATCAGAATAGCACTTCCTTCCCACACCACATATACAATATAAAATTGAAGCAACAGGGCTATTATACTGAAATCGGGCAATATGCCGATTATGATTTTCAGCATGAAAGACACTACCAACGCATAGCCGGCAAACTGTTGCACCAAAGGTATATCATTGTCCATAGCAAACATACGGACACGTAGCCCATTGATGAGATAGGCAGCCAAAAAATATCCCCCGAACAAGGATACCGCCACCGCACAACATTGCGTCATGGCATATTGAAAACTTTGCGGCCCACCCCATCCCTTAGCCACCAAAGAGCCTATAAAGACGGACAACCCGCATAAACCAATCATAGGATAGACAAAAGCTGTAAAGACTTTTCGTCTATCCTCTAAACTAATTTCCTCCCAGGCACGTGCCGGAGAGGAAATCAGTTGCATTGCTATATGGAACAGTTCTTTGTAATTCAATTAATTATTATTGATTTGAAGGATTCCATTTAAAATTTTCAATTGTATAATCTGTATACTTCTCAGGCAATTTAGCACCATCCATATCGGTTTTTGCTTTAATTCTTATCGTTGTAGGATAGCTACCGTGCTTTTCTTTAAAATCCGACATGATTTGTTTTACATCGTAAGCTTTGTTTCTAACAGCAAAACCATCTGTCTTGGTATCAGTTCCTTTGTTATGTCTCAAATAAAAGACAAGTTCTGTACTGCTTTCATTAGATTCATCATTTATATACACCAATTCCATTGTATGCTGTTTCAACATTTCCTCCTTATTCTCCATTTTCCAAGAAATAGGCAACACGAGCATTTCAGCACCATACATCCAAGGCTTATAAGTCTGTCCGTAATTGTCTGTCGGCTCCAAAGTCACAATAGGAGCAGTTTCTGGTATAGCCTCCATATCTTCCACGGAACTTGCATATCTGGTAGAATAAGAATCCACAGCAATTGCACTGACTAACTTTATACGATAATCCTGCGGAGTAAAAGTACCACCCTCAGCTTTAGTTGCCGGAGTATCCTCCACATATTTAAAAGCAATCTGAGCTAAATCAGTACCCGACATTTTAAAGCCCTGAGCTTCCATTTCTGTAACGGAAGCCATTGTCGGATGATATGTATTACCATATAAATCAATAAAATAACTCCCCATTACAGTGCGTACATATCCTATTCCATCATACATGCTTTCGCCGGCATCATCATTAAGACACGAAGTAAAAGAAACGCCCATTAATAAGGTAAAGGCAACCATTAAGAATTTCAATTGTTTCATAAACATTATTTTTTAGAGTTTGCAAAGATATAAAATTCAATTCACATAAGGTAAATGCAGAAACTTAAAAAATACTGCAACTGTTACTTTATTATTTTCGCAAACGACTCTAAATGTTCATCTACATAGCTTGCAACCAAAGCCGTATACTCCTCTTCTTTCTCCAGAAACTCATCTTCCAACTCATCAAAAGCCTCATACTGCTCGTACATTGCCATAAATTCGTCATCAGTACGCTCACGTTCCAAATCTTCACGATGGACATCATATATCTTTTTGGCGGCATACACCAATTTGCTTAAATCGCCCACCCCCCACAAACGCATTACTTTGGCAAACGGATTGGCAAAGATATAGCCACCATATCCGTTTTGTACCAACTGGCAGAAACCACCTTCCATGAGTTCGTCGCGGAATATCTGATACGCCAGCAACGAATGCTGTTCTCCGGTAAGCAACGGCATCGTATCGGCAGTAAGTTCGCCGCCTATCACTCTTTTATATGCATCTGTAAATACTTGGATGAAAGCATCCATTCCTTCGCCCGCAGCTTGTTGCAAAGCCGCATCAGTAACTTCTACCATAATAGTATGTATATTGAATTAACGCTGCAAAGTTAATACAAAAACTGCAAAGTCTACTTTACATTCCACAGAGTTACAACTTATTATTACCTATTTTTAATAAAAAAGTCAAATTGAACGGTTGGCAGAAAGCAAGAAAACGACTACCTTTGTGACCGTTTAATAAAACATAGAACTACGTTTTTTAAATTATAACTTAAAAAAAGAGCTAATTATGACTTATTCACACGAAGTGGAACACATGTGTGTTGTAAAGAAAGGTCCTAACCACGGACCGGCTCCCATACCCGAAGAAGGCAAATGGGTAAAATCAAAAGAAATAGTTGATATTTCAGGTCTGACACATGGTGTAGGTTGGTGTGCTCCTCAGCAAGGTGCTTGTAAACTGACTTTGAACGTTAAAGAAGGTGTCATCCAAGAAGCATTGGTTGAAACAATCGGCTGCTCCGGTATGACTCACTCGGCTGCTATGGCTGCTGAAATCCTTCCGGGCAAGACAATCCTCGAAGCATTGAACACCGACCTCGTTTGCGACGCTATCAATACAGCTATGCGCGAACTCTTCCTGCAAATCGTTTACGGTCGTACTCAGTCTGCTTTCTCTGAAGGCGGTTTGATTATCGGTGCCGGTCTGGAAGACTTAGGTAAGGGATTGCGCAGCCAGGTAGGTACTCTATACGGTACTTTGGCAAAGGGTCCCCGTTACCTGGAAATGGCAGAAGGTTATATCAAGACTATTGCTCTTGACAAAAACGATGAAATCTGCGGATACGAATTCGTTCACATGGGTAAATTCATGGATGAAATCAAGAAAGGTACTGATGCCAACGAAGCTTTGAAGAAAGTAACCGGTACTTACGGACGCTTCACTGCAGAACAGGGAGCTGTTAAACACATTGATCCACGTCACGAATAATATAAGGAGGAAAGAAACTATGATTAGAGAAGTAAAATTTGAAAGTCAAGACCGTCGTATCAAAGGTATCATCGAAGCCTTGAACGCCAACGGCATCAAAGACATAGAGGAAGCTAACGCCATCTGCGAAGCTGCCGGACTCGATCCTTATAAGACGTGTGAAGAGACTCAGCCTATCTGCTTTGAGAACGCAAAATGGGCTTATGTTGTAGGTTGTGCCATCGCTATCAAGAAAGGCTGCAAGAATGCTGCAGATGCTGCCGAAGCAATCGGTATCGGTTTGCAGGCGTTTTGTATTCCGGGTTCTGTAGCCGACGACCGCAAGGTAGGTATCGGTCACGGTAATCTGGCTGCCATGTTGCTCCGCGAAGAGACTAAGTGTTTTGCTTTCCTGGCAGGTCACGAATCATTTGCTGCTGCAGAAGGTGCAATCAAAATCGCAGCTAAAGCTGACAAAGTACGTAAAGAACCTTTGCGTTGTATCCTGAACGGTTTGGGCAAGGATGCTGCACAAATCATCTCCCGTATCAACGGCTTTACATATGTTCAGACTCAATTCGACTACTATACAGGTGAACTGAAAGTTGTTCGTGAAATCGCATACAGCGATGGTCCTCGTGCCAAAGTAAAATGCTACGGTGCTGACGACGTTCGCGAAGGTGTGGCTATCATGTGGAAAGAAGGCGTAGACGTATCCATCACAGGTAACTCTACCAACCCGACCCGTTTCCAGCACCCTGTTGCAGGTACTTACAAGAAAGAACGCGTTCTTGCAGGTAAGCCCTATTTCTCAGTAGCATCCGGTGGCGGTACAGGTCGTACGCTTCACCCGGATAACATGGCTGCCGGTCCTGCTTCTTACGGCATGACGGACACTATGGGTCGTATGCACTCTGACGCTCAGTTCGCTGGTTCTTCATCAGTTCCTGCTCACGTGGAAATGATGGGATTCCTGGGTATCGGTAACAACCCGATGGTAGGATGTACAGTGGCTTGTGCGGTTGACGTGGCTACTGCCTTGAACAAGTAATATAATACATTACTAATATATAAATCCCTGTAACTATAATGGTTATAGGGATTTTTATTTTATATCCATTACAATACTTATCTCCCTATTCTGATACTCATTTCTTCTTATAATAGGCGGTGATTGAATGATGGCAATAAAATAAAAGCGCAATTCAGATTGCTAATGAGTTGTGCTTTTATTATTTTTGTCTTTGGTATCTTAGTGTTAAACGAATAACTACATACGCACTATGAAACAGATATTATTTTTATTACTAATAACCCTATGTTCTTGCCATTCCACTACTTCTAAGAAAGGGCAAGAAAATGAAGCAGACAGCATCCTATTACAAGAAGAGTTGTATCCAGACAGTATTTTTAAATCTAAACCTATTCCAACAGAAGAAGAACAAGAACAATCATCGGAAACAACCTCCTTTGTCCTGCAACCTGTTCCGCGTGATATTCCTACGGGAGAAGCTGTCAGCCCTACTTCACTTTCCATGCAGACAGAATACGATTATTATCCACTGTCAACTACAGAAGTGAAACTAACCGTTACCAATTATTCCCAACAAGAGTATATGTGTGGAAACGATTACAGCCTTACTTATTACAATAATGATAAACGACAATGGGAAACATTGCCAACCGACCCGATCATTGAAGATATAGCTTGGATATTAGACCCTGAATATCCTTCGGGAGAACAGACAATCAAGCTTTATACTTCCGAAGTTCCTAATCGTGCAGGCAAATATCGTATCTACAAAGCTTTCAACAGAAACGCCCAAGTTGCTTATGCAGAGTTTGAATTAGTTGATGAAGCCGGAGCCAAACGGCTGAGAAAACAGATGGATGCCGCTTCCTGGAATGGCAAGACAATTTCATCACAGAATATTTATGGCTCTGGTATGCGCGGTGATTCAATCTTTGTGGATCTGATTAATAATTCCATTCATTTTCAAAAATTATTCAGAAAGGAGATGCTTAACTATTCTGTCATTAACTATGGAGCAGTACGCAAACCTTCCCCCTTTACACAAAGAGCATATACCGACACACTGCAAATAAGCATGAAAACCGAGAAGCCTGTTTACCCAATTGGAACAGAAAGTGTAAATGTAATACTAACCAACAAGAACTTGAGCCAACAAAATTTATTCTTTGGCGAATATTATTTTGTAGCACGCAAACAGGGAGAACAATGGATACCATTACATGACAACAGTTTGGTGCACGACATTGGCATTATATTGAAACCTGACGGTGATTACCATTTCAAAGCCAAACTCTATCCATTGTTCAATGACAATACTTCCGGTCAATATCGGGTTTACAAGGAAGTGGAATTTAACGGTATAAATAAGAAGTGGTATATGGCAGCAGAATTCAAGATTGAATAAAAATGATAGCATAAAACCATTACTGTTTTTCAGACAGATTAATATCCTTACAAGTATCTGTCACGCCTATATACCTGTTATAAGAAAACAAAAGCCATACACAATAACAGATAAAACGAAGTATAACCTATTAGTCCTCAGCATGAAACTTTTAGTTTCTCTAATAGAAACAAAAAATCCCAACTGGCAAAACATCTATTTTCCTTTCACTATCTTTATATTAAGATAGGATGCGGCTCAGCACAGTCAAGTTTGAAAACTGTGTTTTCACTTGCCTCTACTCTCGCCTTTCACTATCTTTGCCGCATGAAAACGGAATTAAAGGAAAACGGAGGGCTCCCGGCACATATACTCTGGACGCTTGCTATCGTGGCAGGTGTCTCTGTAGCCAATCTGTACTATAACCAACCCTTGCTGAACGTAATACGCCACGAGTTGGGCGTGTCCGAGTTCAAAACCAACCTTATCGCCATGATAACGCAAGTGGGCTATGCTATCGGTTTGCTGTTCATCGTGCCATTGGGCGACCTCTACCAGCGGAAAAAGATTATCCTGACAAACTTTACCTTGTTGATATTCTCGCTCATCGCCATAGGTGCGGCCCCCGACATCTACATCATATGGGGAGCTTCGCTCATCACCGGAATCTGCTCCATGATACCGCAGATCTTCGTGCCGATAGCTTCCCAGTTTTCCCGTCCGGAGAATAAAGGACGCAACGTAGGCATCGTCATATCCGGTCTGCTCACCGGCATACTCGCCTCGCGCGTCGTCAGCGGGTTTGTCGGCGAAGTGCTGGGTTGGCGCGAAATGTACTTCATTGCAGCAGGCATGATGCTGCTGTGCGCCATTGCCGTACTGAAAATACTGCCGGACATACAGCCTACATTCCGGGGAAAGTACGGCGATTTGATGAAATCCCTGTTCTCCCTTATCAAAGACTATCCGTCTTTGCGCATCTACTCCATACGCGCAGGCATTGCATTCGGCTCTTTCCTCGCGATGTGGTCGTGCCTCGCATTCAAAATGGGACAAGCCCCGTTCTATGCCGACAGTGATGTTATCGGCATTTTGGGACTGTGCGGAATAGCAGGTGCATCTACCGCATCCCTCGTAGGGAAATATGTGAAAAAAGTAGGAATACGCAACTTCAACTTTATCGGCTGCGGTCTGATTCTACTGGCATGGGCATCGCTCTACTTCTGCGGCAACACCTATGCCGGCATCATTGCCGGTGTGCTACTGATAGATATCGGCATGCAGTGCATCCAGCTCAGTAACCAAACGAGCATTTTCGATATATGCCCTTCGGCATCCAACCGGGTAAACACTATTTTCATGACAACCTATTTCACCGGCGGTTCATTGGGGACCTTCCTCGCCGGCAGTTGCTGGCAGACCTGGGGCTGGGCAGGAGTAGCAGGCATAGGCACGGTGCTGACCCTGCTGTCTCTTCTGATTACCATCTGCCACAAAGAGCAACAGCATGCCCTATTCCCTTGATATTTTTTCATGGAAAACACAAAAAGAAATTTCAAATTGCTTTGATTTTCTCCATAATTATTATATATTTGTCGAATACAGATTTAATTAATAAACATTTATCTAAAATCATCTAATTATGGAAACACACAAGAAAATCACAGTGACAGGGGTTCTTTCCGAAGGTATCGGCTTAGGCATTAAAAATGCAGTATCCATGTTGGGAGCTACTGTTCTCTGGCTGCTCACCATTTGGATTCCTTACCTGAATGTAGGCACAACCATCGCTATGAACACCATTCCCATTGAATTGAGCAAAGGAAAGGTTATTTCCCCCTTATTCATCTTCGACGGGAAATACCGTAAGTACATGGGGGAATATTTCACCTTGATAGGTTTGATGTACCTTGCCATTATTCCCGCCTTGTTTTTCATGATTATACCGGGGATCATCATATCCATAGGCTGGTCGCTCGCAATTTACATCTTACTCGATAAAGGCGTGGCTCCGGGCGAAGCCATGATTCGAAGCAACAAAGCCACTTACGGTTACAAATGGACTATCTTCGGCGTATCATTCCTGTTGGGACTGGCTTTCTATGTCCTTATGATGATTATCTTCAACATAGCAAGCGGCGGATTTGCAATGCTCCTTCTCTTCATCATCGCCATTGTATACACTGTGGCAGCACTTGGATGTACCGCTGTCATTTACCGCAACCTGACGGCAGAAGCACAGCCGGAAGCAACGGAAACTGCGGCAGAAGTATAAACAGCTATTGAAAAACACACCCAAAAGCCCCTTTCGCTTTTAAGAGGGTATGTCAAAACTAAAATTCGCTTACGATTTTTTAGGCACGGAATTACACAGAATTCACGGAAACACAGATTTTCTTTATTCTTTTTTCGTGAAATCCGTGTAACTCCGTACCTAAAAGAAATCATTAAATGTATTTTGACACCCTCATACGGAACAGCGAAAGGGGCTATTGTCTGTCGATATTTCCTCTTCTTATCTCGATACCCGTCCCGATGTATTTCCATTCATCAGGCTTTCCACCTCATCCACCGTCACCAGATTGAAGTCTCCATAAACGGTATTTTTTAATGCGGAAGCGGCAAGAGCAAAATCCAATGCCTTCCGGTCATCATCCGAATAAGTGATCAGACCGTATATCATACCACCCACAAAAGCATCACCAGCGCCTACACGGTCTGTTTCATGTTCAATATCATAAATGCCTGTATACTTCAAAGTGCCGTCGGAATAAAGAACGGCAGCAAGCACGTTATGATTGGATGTTATGGAATTACGCAATTCCAGAAACACTTTTTGACAACGTGGGACAAGTCGCTCCACCTCTTGTCCGAACTTCTCGAAAGATGGCAAATCAGACTCAAAAGAAACATCGGCGGTATCAACAGCTCTAAATCCTACGGGCTGTATGCCGAGAATCTCCTGATACTCAGGTTCTGCGCCGAAAATGACATCGCTGTACTGCACCAACGGCTGCATCACTTCGGCAGCAGTACAACCGTAGTTCCAAAGTTTCTTGCGGAAATTCAAATCACACGAAATGGTAAGCCCCATACGATCGGCTATTTCAAGCGCTTCCCGGCAAGCGTCGGCTCCCTCTTGCGAAAGGGCGGCAGCAATGCCCGACCAATGAAACCAGCCTGCATCGGCAAAAATGGTTTCCCAATCGATCATACCCGGACGAAGCGTGGCGAAAGAAGAACCCTCGCGGTCGTACACCACATTGGAGTTTCGGAAAGCTGCGCCGCATTCCAGATAATACAATCCCAAACGTTTACCGCCAAACACAATGCCGTCCGTCCCCAGCCCGCTGGCACGAAGCGAATTGATACATGCACGCGACACGGCATTATCGGGCAGACGGGTAACAAATTCCGTAGGAATGCCGAAGTGCGCCAAAGACACTGCCACATTAGCCTCACTGCCACCATATGTAGCAATAAATTCATTAGTCTGCGAAAAGCGGCGGAAACCGGGCGTAGTAAGCCGTAGCATAACTTCACCGAAAGTAACGACTTTCTTATCGGTGGAAAGGGATTTCTTTTTCATAAGTCTTATATATTCAAAAGCATCAATGGGAAGTCAAATATACTATCAAAATTCCAAGTAAACGCAAAGAATTGATAATATTTATTGGCAGGAAAGGAAAATAGAAAGGTATTAGGCAGTTTTGTTGTATTTTTGTCACGTCATATTTACAGTAAGATTATCGCATGAGTACAACAAAGAAAATTCCTTCTCCTCTTGTATCCTTTCTCCCCATCGTCCTCTTAATAGGAATGCTGTTTGCCACCATCCGCACTTTCGGCAGTGACGCTTTGAGCGGCGGAAGCCAGATATCCCTGCTCACCACCACAGCCGTTTGTGTCTTTATAGGCGTAGCTTTCTACCAGATTCCCTGGAGAGATTACGAAATAGCCATTACCAACAATGTGGCGGGAGTGACTTCCGCCATTATCATACTGCTGATTATCGGTGCGCTGAGCGGCGTATGGATGATTAGCGGAGTAGTCCCTACTCTCATATACTACGGAATGCAGATTATACATCCGGACTTCTTCCTCACCTCCACCTGCGTTATCTGCGCATTGGTGTCCATCATGACGGGAAGTTCGTGGACCACCATCGCCACTATCGGCATCGCCCTCCTGGGAATAGGCAAGGCGCAAGGGTTTGAAGAGGGCTGGATTGCAGGTGCCATTATTTCGGGAGCGTATTTCGGCGATAAAGTATCGCCGCTGTCGGATACAACGGTACTTGCCGCATCCGTCACGGACACTCCGCTGTTCCGCCATATCCGCTACATGATGATTACCACCATTCCGTCGCTCGTCATTACGCTGGTTATCTTTACGGTAATGGGATTTGCCTGCGAAACCAGCGGTACGGAGCAGATAGCCGAGTTTACCGCATCGCTGAATGCCAGATTCCACATTACACCGTGGCTGCTGATTGTTCCGGTGGTTACGGGAATATTGATTGCACGCAAAGTACCCTCTATCATCACCCTGTTTCTATCCACGCTTCTGGCTGCAACTTTCGCTATTATATTTCAGCCCGAACTGCTGCACGAGATTTCCGGAAACAATGATTTGTTTGAAGGGACAATGATGAGCCTGTACGGCAGTACCAGCCTGCAAAGTGACAGTGCCATGCTGACTGAGCTGATTGCCACACGGGGCATGGCAGGAATGATGAACACGATATGGCTCATTATCTGCGCCATGTGTTTCGGTGGCGCAATGACGGCAAGCGGTATGCTGGGAAGCATCACTTCCGTATTCGTCCGGTTCATGAAGAATACGGTCAGTGTGGTAGCATCCACCGTCGGTTCGGGAATATTTCTCAATCTTGCCACAGCCGACCAATACATCAGCATCATCCTTACCGGAAACATGTTCAGCAACATTTATGAGAAGAAAGGATACGAAAGCCGCCTACTGAGCCGCACCACGGAAGATGCCGTTACCGTAACCTCGGCCCTCATCCCGTGGAACACGTGCGGAATGACTCAGGCCACCATTCTGAGCGTACCCACACTGACCTATCTCCCCTATTGTTTCTTCAACCTCATCAGCCCGCTGATGAGCATACTCGTTGCGGCAATCGGATATAAGATAGTGAGAAGGAAATAACTTCATAGCCCCGCCGCCAACTCCTTAAATCTCATAAAATTAAAAAAGAGAGTGAACAATCGCGGATGGGCATTGTTCTTGCAATAAACTTATAACGAACAATATAATTTAAACCTAAACAAAAATTAAGTATGAAAAAGTTTATTGCATTAGCAGCATTAGTATTGACGAGCATGGTGACAACCACCGTGTATGCACAAGAGAGTAACGCACAACGCCGTGCAGACCGCAAAGCCCAAAGAGACGCAGAGCGCGCACGCCTGAAAGCGGAACAGCAGGCAGCCGACGCGGTCTCCTACGATGATGCCGTAGCAGCGCTGAAAGCACAGAAGTTTGTATTGGAAGCCAATCAGGTAATGTTCCGCAACGGGCAGACGGCTTTCGTCACTTCCAACACAAACTTCGTATTGGTAAATCAGGCACGCGGTACGGTACAGGTGGCTTTCAACACGGTTTATCCCGGTCCTAACGGTATCGGCGGCGTAACAGTGGACGGGACGGTATCGGACATGAAAATGTCTACCGACAAACGCGGCAACATCAACTGTAATTTCAGCATCCAGGGTATCGGCATCTCCGCACAGATATTCCTTACGCTGACCAACGGCGGTAATAATGCAACCGTTACCATCAGCCCGAACTTCAACTCCAATACTATGACTTTAAGTGGCAGCCTGCTGCCGTTGAACCAATCGAATATCTTTAAGGGACGTTCCTGGTAGCCCTATTACAATATATATATTCCCAACTCCGCTGCAAGTCGCTTAAAAAGTGTACATTTGCAGCGGAGTTTTATATATTATATTCATCATGAGAGAATTTATCATCGCGGACAATCAAGATATAACCAAAGCAGGCATGATGTTTCTGTTGAGCAAACAGAAAGACACCGCCTTGCTGCTGGAAGCCGACAATAAAGCGGAGCTTATACAACAGCTACGGTTACATCCCGAAGCGGTGGTTATATTGGACTATACACTGTTTGACTTTACCGGCGCCGATGAACTGATTGTATTGCACGAACGCTTCAAAACAGCGGACTGGTTACTGTTTTCCGACGAACTGAGCGTCGGCTTTCTGCGACAAGTATTGTTCAGCAGCATGGCATTCGGAGTAGTGCTGAAGGACAATTCCAAAGAAGAGATACTCACAGCACTGCAATGCGCTTCACGTAAGGAACGCTTTATATGTAATCACGTCAGCAACTTATTACTCTCGGGAAATAACCAGTCGGCTGCTCCCCACCCCACTCTGCAAAACGCTCTGCTGACGCCTGCCGAAAGAAGTATTCTGAAAGAGATTGCATTAGGAAAAACGACCAAAGAAATAGCAGCCGAAAGAAACCTCAGTTTCCATACCGTGAACAGCCACCGGAAAAACATCTTCAGAAAACTGAATGTGAACAATGCCCACGAAGCTACGAAATATGCTATGAAAGCGGGCATTGTGGATTTGGTGGAGTACTATATCTGATTTCCCCGCTTCCGATACAAAGCTTGGCAGCCTCATCATATACAACGCCAAACTGGCCGGGAGCTATGCCCTGCAACTTCTCATCTGAAACAATACGATAGCCTGTTTCGTCCTGCCACAGCCTGCCGCCGATAAATCCGGGAGCATGGCGTATCTTGAACGTAACCGGAATCTCATCTTTAATGCCTTCCCACGGATTTTCCGTAATAAAATGAAAATCCTGCATACTGAACTCATGTCCGTATTGCAGTTCCGTATCATATCCGTGCGACACATAAATTACATTCTCGTCCGTATCTTTACGAACCACAAACCAAGGTCCGCCACTCAAGCCCAAGCCTTTACGCTGACCGATAGTATGAAACCAATAACCGCGATGCGTACCCAGTATCTTTCCCGTTTCCAACTCAACAATCCGGCCTTCCTTTTCTCCGAGGAAACGACGGACAAAGTCATTATAATTAATCCGTCCCAAGAAACAGATTCCTTGACTGTCTCGTCTTCGGGCACTGGGCAACTGAGCTTTCAAAGCAATATCGCGCACTTCCTGTTTCATCAGTCCGCCCACCGGGAACATCAGTTTGGACACTTGCAGGTAGTCTATCTGCGCAAGAAAGTCCGTCTGGTCTTTTACGGGGTCGAGGGCTGTTCCCAGCCAGGTCTTTCCATTCTGCAGAACGGTAGTAGCATAATGTCCGGTTGCCGTAAAGTCGAAGTGCCTGCCGACCCGCTGTTCAAAGCAACCGAATTTAATCAGCTTGTTGCACATCACATCCGGATTCGGAGTGAACCCGCGGCTAACTTTTTCAATTGCATAAGCGGCTACATTATCCCAGTACTCCCGATGTAAATCGACAACTTCCAGCGAAAGACCGTAACGGCGCGCTACGGCAGAAGCCATCTCCAGGTCTTCCTCTGCCGAACAGTCCATATACTCGGCATCATCCTTTCCTATCTTTATATAAAACAGAGAGGGACGGTGACCTTGCTCACAAAGGAGATGTACGACAACCGAACTGTCAACACCCCCGGATAATAAAACGGCAATATTCATATTAATAATGTATCTAACATTTCATCCGACGAACAAATGGTTTCATCGGACGAAATGCTCTTTGGTTCCGGACTTAAATTTTCTCCAACGCTTGGGACAAATCATCCAACAAGTCATCTATATGCTCCGTCCCTACTGAAAGGCGTACCGTTCCCGGCTTGATGCCCTGCTCTGCCAATTCCTGTTCATTCAATTGCGAATGGGTGGTAGTAGCGGGATGTATGACAAGCGACTTTACATCTGCCACATTTGCCAATAATGAGAATATCTGCAAGTTGTCAATAAATGTCTGAGCTTCCTTCTCTCCACCCCTTACCTCAAAGGTAAAGATGGAACCTGCTCCTTTCGGGAAATACTTCCGGTATAACGCATGGTCCGGATGATTTGGTAAAGACGGGTGGTTCACAGCCGCCACTTTAGGATGATTCTTCAAAAACTCCACCACTCTCAGCGCATTCTCCACATGGCGTTCCACACGCAAAGAGAGTGTTTCCAAACCCTGCAAAAGAACAAAGGCATTGAAAGGACTGATGGCAGCTCCGGTATCGCGCAACAAAACGGCACGGATACGGACAGCATATGCAGCCGCACCTGCCGCATCGGTAAAGCGCACGCCATGATAGCTCGGATCGGGTTCGGTCAGTTGCGGAAATTTACCGGAAGCCACCCAATCGAACTTGCCGCCATCTACAATAACACCGCCTAAAGAAGTACCATGCCCGCCAATAAATTTTGTGGCGGAATGTATCACAATATCAGCACCATGTTCGATAGGGCGAATCAGATAAGGAGTACCGAAGGTGTTGTCGATAATCAAAGGGATTTTATGACGATGAGCGATTTCGGCAACAGCACCAATATCAATAACATTGGAGTTAGGATTTCCCAATGTCTCGATAAACACGGCCTTTGTATTCTCCTGAATAGCTTTCTCGAAGTTGGATAAATCGCTCGGATCAACAAAGGTGGTCGTGACACCGTAAGCCGGTAATGTATGCGCCAGCAGATTGTATGTTCCGCCATAAATGGTTTTGGCGGCTACGATGTGGTCACCTGCACGCGTAATATTCTCGAAAGCATAGGTCACAGCCGCTGCACCGGAAGCAACCGCCAGCCCTGCAACACCGCCTTCAAGGGCGGCAACACGTTGCTCGAATACTCCTTGTGTGGGATTCGTTAGTCTGCCGTAGATGTTCCCCGGCTCTTGCAACGCAAAGCGGGCGGCTGCATGTGCCGAGTTGCGGAATACATACGAAGTAGTCTGATAAATAGGTACGGCACGCGCATCTGTAGCGGGGTCGGGCTGTTCTTGTCCTGCATGAAGTTGCAGTGTCTCAAAATGTAAATTCTTTGTGTCCATTGTCAGTTGTATTTATGAGAGGATAGAAGCCTGTTTCCAATCCTCCCCGATTTATACTCGGATGTTGCAAAGATAGAGGGATAAAACCAAGCAAGCTATGACATACAATAGGGAATTTTATACCATATTTGTGGTAGATACAAGAAGTATTCGCTATTTTTGCGGACGAAAACCAAATGATATAGAGACTGATGAAGATAAGGAAGCTGTTATATTTTCCCTTACTGGGACTCCTTGCACTGACAAGCCTGTTTTCCTGCGGAGAAGACCGTTGGAAAGAATACTATCCGCTGACAGGGCGCGACCTGTGGATGGACAGCCTGATGCGGGAAGTCTACTTATGGTACGAGGATATTCCGGCTGCCAACAGTCTGAACTATTTTCAGGCTCCGGACGCTTTCTTAAAAAGTATCTTATCAAAAAACGATAAAGGCTTTTCCACCGTCGATTCAATAATGGATACTCCGTTGCCAAGTTATGGTTTTGACTACACATTATATAAAGTGGCTACCAGCGACACAACCTATACTGCCCTCGTATCATACGTGGCAAAGAACTCTCCCGCCGAGGATGCCGGACTGGAACGCGGCAACTGGATAATGCTTGTCGACGGCGACTCCATCACCAAAAAGACAGAAGAAAGGCTTATAGATGGCGGTGCACGAACATTGCGCATCGGAAAGTATGTGATAGTAAAAGAGGAGAACAACGGCGGCACAGAGGGGGATACGGAAAACGGAGAGAACGAAGAAGAAGATAAAGAGGTAGGAATCATACAGGAAACAGGAGATGTTGCACTCCCGGCAGTCCGTCCGGTAACGGAGAGCGCCATCTATGACACAAATTTTATACAACTGGAAGGCACTGATTACAAGATAGCCTATCTGGCATACAACTCTTTCACTGCCGGCACTGCGGAACAGAGTGAGAAGTACAACAATGAGTTACGTGCTTTCTCCCAAGAATGCAAGCAACGCGGCATTAATAATCTTGTACTCGACTTCCGCTATAATTCCGGTGGAGAAATGGAATGCGTGCAACTTCTCGCAGATATCCTTGTACCTGCCGATAAATTGGAAAACCCTTTTGCTTTCTTGCAATATAATGATAAGCAAAGCGCCCAAAACCGTGACCTGATATTGGACTCCCAACTCTTGCAAGGCGGAGTCAATCTGAATCTGCCCACCGTTTATATCATCACAAGCGGAACCACTGCCGGTGCAGCGGAAATGCTTATTAACTGCCTGAAACCCTATATGAAGGTAGTGCTCATCGGACAGACAACCAAAGGAGAATACGTGGCTACGGAAACTTTCATCAATCCCAAATACCCCTGGGCGGTACGTCCGGTCGTATGCGAAGTATTCAACTCCAACGGAGAAGCGGATTATAGCGCAGGCTTTAAGCCGGATATCGCTATCAACGAAACATCCTACCTGCAATATTATCTGCCCTTAGGCGAGCCTGACGAAATTTTGCTCCATACAGCCCTGCAAGTCATAGCTGGAATTGTCGAGTTGCCGACCCCAAAAACAGGCACTGCCATAGTCCGGAGTTTCACCACTCAAAAGAACCTGCGCAAGGGGTTGATTGTCAAATAGCAGAAACAATGAATTAAACAACGGAAATAATGAGAAAAATAGTCTTTGCATTGTCAGTTGTACTCACAGTAATAACAGCTTGTGAAGACAATCATGACTCTACCGTCAACGGAAACCGCTCTACCGTACCCTTTTCCAAAATTCAATTATCGGAAAAAAGTACCTATGAAGCGGGAGTACCTACAGTAACCACCACTCAAACCTACTCATACAGTCAGGGACAATTGACCGGATTCACTATCGTACAAAGTTATTCGGTTCAAGGCGAACCGATGTGCATTGAAAACGCAGCATCAGTAACTTATAGTGAACATCAGGCTGTAGTAACGGATAATTTCGGCAATGTGTCAGTCTATACCCTGGACGACAAAGGATACGCCACCTCATGTACACGGCAGGAAAACGGTACGATCCGCACCTATACTTTCTCGTATTTCACCGCTCCGGAAGGTAAATATTACCTGAAAAACATAACCGAAAGCATCAATGACGGCGTATACGCATCCATCGACATAGACTACGGCAACTATCAGGCATTGCGCATCCTACAAAAGACAGATACTTACGGGCAGGCATATACGGCTACCACCCCGGCAAATGACGGAATAAATAATCTGTCAGGAGTTCCCTGCCTGTTTCTCGCCGAATTATATCCGCTTTCGCTACATACAGCCGCTCTATACGGGAAATTCCTGGGAGAGCCGTTTCCTATTTTAATAGACCGGATTATCCCCGATGGAAATAAAGAGGTCACCAATTATATCTTCTCTTTTGACAAACGCAATCTCATGACTTCCTGCAAAGAAGTCATAAACAGTTACGGCACAGATTATACCCGTACCGTAAGCTATGTGATTGAATAATCATCTGCTAAAGAATTTGCAGAAAAACAGAATGTGATAATCTATGGAATTATTCCAATACGTACCGGTATGACCGCCGGGACGTGTTATAAAATCGTGGTCTATCTTGCACTCCAGCAACCTTTTGTGCAGGTTCCTGTTCACATCAAGGAAGAAATCGCTTTCACCGCAATCGACAATCAGAGCCAAATCGCCGTTCTTCAGTTTATCAACCTGATTGATTACCGTATGGCTATCCCATACCGCCTCATTGGCGGCAAGCTCGCCCAACTGCTTCTTCATTTCCCAATTATCAGGAAACGGACGGATATCCACTCCGCCACTCATACTTCCCGCCGCACCGAATATATCGCTGTGGCGGATGGCATTCCACAACGCACCGTGTCCACCCATGCTCAAACCGCTGATAGCACGCGCACCCTTCTTGGGAATCGTAGCATAATGCTCATCCGTATACTTCACCAGTTCCGAAGAAATGAAAGTTTCATAACGATAAGCGGAATTCCGGGGACTGTCCCAATACCAACTGTTCTTACCATCGGGACATGCAAATATTACGCCTTTTTCATCAGCAATCCGAGGCAGCTCCGGTTTGACGCCAATCCACGTACGCGCGTTACCTCCATAACCATGCAACAGATAGATTACCGGACAAGCTTGCGGATTTCCGGCAACAACCTTATCCGGAAGAATATAAACCACCTTTACCTCCCTGTTCATCGAAGGACTTTTTACAAACACAGTATCTACACGTGCGGCATGTACACTTAAAGCCAGCACTTGCAATAAGAATACGAACAGATAAAGTTTGTTTTTCATGCTATTTTGTTTAATCTTCTTAAGGAACGGCAATATTAATAATAAATATCCGAAAAACATTATCTTTGTACACAAACAATTTGTAATCCAAACATGGAATTTATCATTATTCTATTTCTACTTATCCTGAACGGCATCTTTGCCATGTACGAAATTGCATTAGTATCTTCAAGTAAAGCACGCTTAGAGACTCTTGTAAGCAAAGGAAACAAAAGTGCAAAAGGGGTTTTGAAACAACTGGAAGAGCCCGAAAAATTTCTATCTACCATTCAAATTGGCATTACGCTGATTGGTATCATATCAGGTGCATATGGCGGCGTAGCCATAGCCGATGATGTAACTCCGCTATTTGCCATGATTCCCGGCCTGGAATTGTATGCCAAAGACCTGGCAATGGTTACTACAGTAGCCGTTATCACCTATTTGTCGCTCATTATCGGAGAGCTGGTTCCAAAATCAATGGCGCTGAACAATCCGGAACGCTATGCCACCCTGCTCAGTCCTTTTATGATTATCCTGACAAAAGTATCCTATCCGTTTGTCTGCCTCCTCAGTGCTTCAACCAAACTGACAAACAAGCTTATCGGCATGAAAGACGGGGAAGAACGGCAGATGACACAGGAAGAACTGAAAATGATTTTGCATCAAAGTTCCGAGCAGGGCGTTATCGACAAAGAAGAGACTGAAATGCTACGTGATGTTTTCCGCTTCTCGGACAAACGTGCCAACGACCTGATGACGCACCGCCGCGATGTAATCGTGTTGCACCCCTCCGACACGCAAGAAGAAGTGCTTCGGATTATCCAGGAAGAGCACTTCAGCAAATATCTGTTGGTGGAAAACGGCAAGGACGAAATCATAGGTGTTGTTTCTGTAAAAGATATTATCCTGATGTTGGGGGGTGAGCAACCGTTCAATCTTCGCACAATTGCACGTCCGCCCTTGTTTATTCCCGAAAGTTTGTATGCCAAAAAGGTTTTAGAGCTATTTAAGAAGAACAAAAACAAGTTCGGAGTTGTTGTAGACGAGTATGGCAATACAGAAGGCATTATCACTCTGCACGATTTGACGGAAAGTATCTTCGGTGATATTCTGGAAGAGAACGAAACGGAAGAAGAGGAAATAGTGACCAGAGCCGACGGTTCCATGCTGGTAGAAGCTTCGATGAATATAGATGACTTTATGGAAGCAATGGGGATATTGAATTATGATGACCTGAAGGAAGAGGACTTTACCACTTTAAGCGGACTCGCCATGTTCCTTATAGGACGCATCCCGAAAGCCGGTGACATTTTCAGCTACAGAAACCTGGAGTTTGAAATAATGGATATGGACCGCGGCAGAGTAGACAAACTGCTCGTTATTAAACGGAATGATGAAGAATAACGCCACCGGCGTCTCTTTATATTAATTTAAACCATTAAAGCAATGAAAAAAGTAATGATGATTGCAGCGATTGCCGCTGCATTGGTATCCTGCCAATCAAAAGGAAATCAAAACAACAACACCATGGACGAAGGCGTAATGACTGTTGCCGGCAACGATTCTTCCGCAGTAGCCGTTTATGAAGGCATACTTCCAGCTGCCGACGGTCCGGGTATCCAGTATGTGCTGAGTGTAGACAGTGTAGGCCCTAACGGTGAAAGCGGCTATACATTGGTCACAACTTATCTGGATGCGGAAGGACAGGGAAAAAACACCTCCTTCACCTCCAAAGGAAAACGTCAGGTTATTCAGAAAGACGTCAACAATAATAAGAAAACCGCCTATAAGCTGACTCCCGACAACGGTGACTCTCCCGTGTACTTCGTGGTTGTAAACGACACCACATTAAGACTGGTAAACGATAGCCTGCAAGAGGCTGTAAGCGATTTGAATTATGATATCGTACAGGTAAAGTAAAACAGTTGCCACTGAATATAAAAAAGGAAGTTAACTTCATGCCAAGCATGATATTAACTTCCTTTCTTTATGGTATAAACTTATTACGGTTATCTTCTTAACTCATTATATCAACCAAGCTAACAGAATACTCCGCAACTATTTTCCAACTTATTTCTTCGGAGAAGAGTATCTTGCATTCAGACCGTCCAAAATTTCACGGGTAATGTTATAAATGCTGTCGGCATACAACAGATTGTCAAAACCGGTGTTGCTGATAATCATACTGTAACCCTTAGTCTTGTTATACTCCTTCAGGAAAGCATTGATAGAATCACGCAACTGCAAGCTGTTCTTTTCGTTCTCGCTCATCAGTTCAGCCTGCAACTTATTACCTAAGTTCTGCAAATCCTGTTCCAATTTGGCAATACGGTTATACTCCTGCTGGGCGCGTTCCTGCGTCAGATAAGCGTTGTTCTGAACTTTTGTCTGGAATTCCTGTTTCTGACGGTCGAGGTCCTTTGCTTTCTGGTTCAAAGTCAAACGTACATTTTCGCTCTTCTTCACCATTGCCTCATTCAAATCGACACAGTAGTTATATTTTGCCAAAAGCGTATCTATTTCTACATAAGCAATTTTCATTCCGGACAGTCCGGCTGCCTGTGCTGATGCATTAGTCGTCTGATTATCCGCTTTACCGGCGCATTGAGAAAATAAAACGATTAGTGCAAGAGCTGCCAAACCGTTTACGAGGTAGTTTAATCTCTTCATAATTTGTAAAAATATTGTTTTTAGTTTATTTAGTTCATACTATCGTTTAAGGCTTTCTCCAGTTCATCGATAGAGAAGCGGCTTTTCTTCTGTGCTTCCCTGTCCTGCGACTGCACGCATCCGATTCCTCTATCACGCATCGCCTTATTACCGCTGACATGTCCGTTAGGAAACTTACCGCCTTTCACAAAAAAGACCTTCACGCCCAATAAAACAATGCAAATAGCAACTATTAACAAAGTTATCAATAATGTACCAAGCATTTCCATTAAATTTGTTGCACAAAACAGAATATCGTCCGATAAAAAGCATTTGGAATTTGTTTTTACTTTTATCAGCACTGTTTTGTGGGTGCAAATATAGGGCTTTGGTTGGACTAAGCACCCTTTTTTACTCTAAAAAAAGAGAAAGGGAAATAAAATAGCCAATTAATTTAACCATATTTAGCAATAAGAGGTTAATTTGTACAAGATTTGAATTTCAGAAACAGAAGATCAGGATACACTTCACTTGTGTCCTGGCTGCTATAAACTATTAAGATATGGAAAAAAAAGATTTGAAACCGGCTGGCGTATTCCACTATTTCGAGGAAATCTGCCAGGTACCGCGCCCTTCCAAAAAGGAAGAAAAGATTATCGCTTTTCTAAAAGCATTCGGAGAAAAACATAAGTTGGAAACAAAGGTGGACGAAGCCGGAAACGTACTGATTAAAAAGCCTGCCACTCCGGGCATGGAAAACCGAAAGACCGTTGTGCTACAGTCGCATGTAGACATGGTATGCGAGAAGAATAATGATGTGAAGCATGACTTCCTCACCGACCCTATCGAGACCGAGATAGACGGGGAATGGCTGAAAGCCAAAGGTACGACGCTGGGGGCGGACAACGGTATCGGTGTAGCCACCGAACTTGCCATCCTTGCCGATGACAGTATCGAACACGGACCTGTCGAATGCCTGTTCACCGTAGACGAGGAAACCGGACTGACCGGTGCCTTTGCCTTACAAGAAGGTTTCATGAGCGGTGACATCCTGCTGAATCTCGATTCCGAAGATGAGGGAGAATTGTTCATCGGCTGTGCGGGCGGCATAGACTCCGTAGCCGAATTCACTTATAAAGAGGTGGATATACCTGCCGGATATTTCTGCTGCAAGGTACAGGTAAAAGGACTTAAAGGCGGACATTCCGGCGGCGATATCCATTTAGGACTCGGTAATGCCAACAAATTATTGAACCGCTTCCTGAGTCAGACTTTCAAGAAGTACGATATGTATCTCTGCGAAATCGACGGCGGCAACCTGCGCAATGCCATTGCACGCGAAGCACATGCCGTTATAGCCATCCCCGAAGCCGACAAGCATGCGCTGCGTACCGACTTGAATGTATTCGCCGCCCAGGCGGAAGCCGAATATGCTGTAGCAGACCCCGATTTGCAGTTTACCCTCGAATCGGAAAATCCCCGTGCCAAAGCTATCGACAAAGACACTGCCAAACGTCTGTTACAGGCTCTTTACGCAGCTCCACACGGAGTATATGCCATGAGCCAGGACATTCCGGGTCTTGTGGAAACCTCCACCAATCTGGCATCCGTAAAGATGAAACCCGGTAACATCATCCGTATCGAGACAAGCCAGCGCAGTTCTATCGAGTCTTCCAAACAAGACATCGCGACTATGGTACGTACCGTATTCGAAATGGCAGGAGCCAGCGTATCTTTCGGCGACGGCTATCCGGGCTGGAAACCCAATCCGCACTCGGAAATCCTGGAAATTGCGGCGGAATCATATAAGCGTCTGTTTGGTGTGGATGCCAAAATAAAGGCTATCCATGCCGGACTGGAGTGCGGGTTATTCCTCGACAAATACCCCTCTTTGGATATGATTTCCTTCGGGCCTACCCTGCAGGGAGTACACTCTCCTGATGAACGGATGCTTATCCCCACTGTACAAAAGTTCTGGGATCACCTGCTTGATATATTGAAGCATATCCCTGCCAAGAATTGATGAGCTTACATAAATGGAGATATAAAGAAAGAATGCGGAGCAAAAGAAGACATGCTCCGCTTCTTTTTATCCCGCTATCCGCTCTGATGCTTCTTGCTTTCCTGACTTCCGCTCCACTCCACGGACAAGAGAAGAAAGATACTCTTACCTTCCGCATCATGGGTTACAACGTAGAAAACCTGTTTGACTGCCGCCATGATACCCTGAAAAACGACCGTGAGTTTCTGCCCGATGCCGTCCGGCGCTGGAACTATACCAAATACAAAAAGAAACTGAATGCCATTGCACGTGTCATCATTGCCGCAGGCAAATGGACACCACCCGCACTGGTTGCCCTCTGTGAAGTGGAGAACGACAGTGTGCTACGCGACCTTACCCGCTACTCCGTCCTGCGTGAGGCCGGCTACCGCTATGTAATCACTCACTCTCCCGACGAACGGGGCATCAATGTAGCGCTGCTCTATCAAAGAGGCATCTTCAAATTACTTTCCAACCGAAGCTATCCGGTAATGAAACCTCGCAGAAACAGCCGCCCCATACGCGATATTCTCCACGTCAGCGGACAGCTTTTAAACTCCGACACTTTGGACATATTTGTCGTGCATTTTCCGTCCCGGTCCGGCGGGGCAAAAGCGTCCGAACCGTACCGCCTGGCAGCGGCACAAAGATTGAAAGACACAACAGACAGCCTGCTCCGGATCCGCACCCGCCCCCAAATCATCATTATGGGAGATTTCAACGACTATCCCGACAACAAATCCATACGGAAGATACTGAAAGCCGGAATACCGCCCACAGAAACGGACTCTTTAGATTCCCGGACGCTTTACCATCTTTTAGCAAGAAAAGGCATTGACAACAAGCATTTCGGCAGCTACAAATATCAGGGGGAATGGGGACTGCTCGACCATATCATTCTTTCCGGCAACCTGCTGATGCCAGGTTCTCCCTTATACACCGCAGAGGAGAAAGCCGGTGTGTTCCGTGCTCCTTTCCTTCTGACCGAAGACCGGAAATACGGCGACGAACAACCTTTCCGCACCTACTACGGCATGAAATATCAAGGGGGATACAGTGACCACCTGCCCGTATGGGCGGAGTTCCGTCTACTGTATTAATCGGAATACTGGTAGAGCTTTAAATCGAACTTGCCGACTATTGCCAGCAAATGATCGAAAATATCGGACTGAATGCGCTCGTATTCTCTCCAGACCTTATTGCGGGAGAAGAAATAAACCTGTATGGGTACTCCGTAAGTGGTCGGTTCTTTCTGACTGATAATCAAATCCATATCCAGATTGACAACCGGAAGGCTGCGCAGATAGCGTTCAATATAAATACGGTAAAGCTGCGAGTTAGTGGGTACTTCCCCTTCCGCGGGCTGATAATCCGCCATCAGAGGTACATTCTTACGGATAGCATCCAAGTCTTCCGGCGTACAGAACTTCAAGGTAGTCATATCCAGATAGATATTTTTATTGACCCGGCGTCCGCCACTCTCCTGCATCCCCCGCCAGTTCTGGAAAGAGTTATTGACCAGTGTATAGGGCGGAACGGTAGATATCGTCTCATCCCAATTCCGGATCTTTACAGTGTTCAACGTGATTTCCTCGACAGTACCGTTGGCTACTCCATTGGGCAACTGTATCCAGTCGCCGATACGCAGCATATCATTGGCAGAAAGCTGTACCCCCGCCACAAAACCCAGAATACTGTCTTTGAATACCAGCATCAGTACAGCCGCCGATGCACCCAAGCCTGCAAACAAAGTCATCGGAGACTTATTCACCAGCACCGCGATTATAACAATGCCGCCGATAAAGAACAGCAATACCTGAAGAACCTGCACAAACCCTTTCATTGGACGGTTCTTCTGCTTGTCCCTTGCATTATATACATCCAGCATCACCAGCAACAAGCCGTTGATAGTGAACAGTATGGCAGCAATGATATACACCGCACATATTTTCTGTGAGAAGTCCAGTATCTCTTTTCCTCGCACAAAGGCCAGGGGCAATAAGAAGTAAACCAATACACCGGGCAAGATATGAATAAGATGATGCACCACCCTGCGTTTCATCAGCAATGTATTCCACTGGTGGGGTGCACGCTTTGTATAATGTTTCATCCCCCCTACAAATATAGCCTGACACAGATAATCCAGCCCTATTGATACGCCTATCATTAATACGGCAATGATCGTCTCGTCAAACATATTCGCAAGTTTCGGGTCTACTCCCCAATCGATGAGGATTTCGTTCATCCAGCTTCCTAAGCTCACCATAAGCATTCTGTTTTTATTAGTCTGTCGATAAGGATAACAAATCCAAAGGAAAGATGTTTATTCGCCTTTGCCTCAAAAAAGCGGACAAAGCAAGCCACTACAACATCGCCCGTATCAGTGCATAAGCCAGAATGCCGGATATGGTAATTCCCCCTACCCAGATTGGAACATAGATATGCTCATAGCTCTCTTTACGCCTATACTTACACAACCGGCTGAAAAGCCAGTAACAGAGAGAAGCGCCTACAAAGCCCACAAAAGCACCTACCAGCAAGTCGCCGGGATAATGTACTCCCAAGTAAGAACGGGAATAGCACGTTACCACCGCCCATAACATGATGAACCAGTTCAAGGCACGGTTACGAAACAGATAGAACAGGAAGAAAGCCAGGCCGAACGTATTGGCGGCATGGCAGGAGGGAAAGCCGTACCGACCGCCCCTATAACCGTTTACTATCTGCACGAACTCCGAAACGGGATTCTCCAGATTCGCCGGACGAAGCCTGCACACTACCGGACGGATAACGGTTGCCCCCACCTGGTCGGCAAAAACAATGGTCAGCGCAATAGCCACGACACAGCCGATGGCAACTTTCCAATGCAGGTTGCGGACAATTACATAAAGGATGGCGGCATACAACGGTACCCAAATCCACTTCCCGCTAAAGGCATACATAAAATAATCCGCCCATTCGGCACGCCACCCGTTTATTGCGAGCAACAGGTCGGTGTCCGTTTCGACCAACCCCGACAAAACATCTGCTAATATCATTCTATCTTTTGGCTATATCGTCATACAACTTCTGCAGATAGGCCTGTCCTAAAGAGAGGTTTTGCCCTTTCTTCGGGCCTTCATCTACAACAATTGCATCCGCTTCATTATTAAATATCAATTGGTTGTCCGGCGTCAAAAAGCCGAAAGCGTCCGGCACGGTAAAGAAAGCAAAATGAGGAGAAGCCGGATTGAGCATATCTTTGCTGAACGTAAACTCACCGTGCGGTATCGATAACTGCGCCAATAACGTAGCGGCAATATCCTGTTGGGAACCGTAGACACCGATACGTTCCGGCCCGCGTACCGCCCCGCCCACTATCAGCAGAGGAATCCGGTATCTGCCCGTTTCAAGGTTTCCGATACGTTCGGGATAGGCTCCCAAGTGGTCGGGAACCAGTACCACTGCCGTATTCTTCCATTGCGGCAACCTGCGGAACTGTTTCACAAAATCACCGATGCAACTGTCCGTATACGCAAAAGCGTTCAAACGTTCGTTCGCCAAACGGCTGTATGGAACTTCAAACGGCTCATGGCTGCTGGAAGTCTGTAACACACGGAAATGCGGCGTCTCCCTACCCGCCAGGGTGCTGTCGGCAGCTTCCGCCTTCAGGTCGTCCAGCAAACGGCGGAACACAAGATGATCGTGCACGCCCCACTTGCTCAGACGCTCCGATACCGGAAAGTCCCGGTCGGCAACAATGTCCTCAAAACCGGACGACATCAGATAGGAACGCATATTGGTGAAGTCGGCATCACCGCCATAATAATATTTCGTCCTGTAACCGGCATTCTTCAAACTGCCTGCAATGGCAGGGATAGACTGCGTCTTACGGGGATACTTCATTATGCTGGTAGTGGGCTGTGCCGGATACCCGCTCAATATGGCAACCAACCCGCGGTCGGTGCGGAAACTGTTCGCATAGAAATTCGTGAAGAGAACGCCTTCTTGCGCCAGGCTGTCCAACTGCACGGCCACGCCGGGTTCTCCCCCAAGCGTTGTCATCAGCCACGAAGAGAAACTCTCCATGATGATAAAGAGCACATCGGGACGCTTTGTCGTAAACAACGAATGCAAAGAATCCGGAGCCTGCTGCAGGGAATCTGCCGAAATACCGTCCCGCATCGGAACGGCAGGGTCTGCCAAACCGGAAAAAATACGATCGGCCGCATCCGCTTCCATGAAACGGTATTGACTGCCGAAGTCCTTCTGCTTAGAGAGAGACTCCATTAAGCTGAAAGCCGGATTAATGGCGGCATGGTTCAAGCGCTGGTCGGTACTGAAATACACCTTCCCGGTATTCATGGTGGAGACTGTAAATCCGCCGCGAATCGGGATAAACAATAATCCGGTCAGCAGCAACAGTACCCCCGATAGCCTCAAACGCCGATAAGGTATCTTCATGCGTTCGAAAACCCGTTTCCGCAACAGCACGTCATGGAATATCCCGTATAATGCCGCCGCATAGGCAACCATTGCAATAATTCCCCCGATTACCACCCATATACTGACACTTGCTACCGCATCTTTGGGCGAAGAAAAGAAATAGAACAGAGGCGTAGCGTCCAACCGGAATCCCCAGTATTCGTATAATCCCAAATCGACGGTAAATATAATGGAGAGCAAAACCGAAATGAAAGCAAAATAACCGTACCATATACGGCGAAGAAGATTGGATACCGTCCAGGCGGAACAGATAAAGAGCAATCCAGGAACAACAGTCAGATAGCCTGCAAGCGATAAGTCCAACGGCAGTCCATGCCACATCACACCCAACCACTCCGTCCACGAAACGCCCTCGTACAAGGAACGGTAGAAGAGCATAAAAAACGGTTTCTGTAATGCGAATATACAGATAAACAAGCAGTATGTCTTGAGAAATCCTATAAGCCTATCTTTCATCGGTGCTTTTTCTTAAACTGAATATATTCGGCAAAAATAAAGTTTTTTATTCTATTTCTCGCCAATATTGGTTAAGAAATGCGTGAAAGATAGGCTTATAAGAATTTAAGAGCTATCCGTTTACACGTTTATAGTCTTCCAGAAACTTCTTTAATCCGGCGTCCGTCAGCGGATGATTCAGCAGTCCTTTTATGGCGGAAAGCGGACATGTAGCTACATCCGCCCCTACCTCTATGCACTGGATGATATGCGCCGTATGGCGGATGGAAGCCGCAAGCACCTGGGTAGCGTAGCCATAATAACGGTATACGTCCACAATCTTACCCACCAAAGCGATACCGTCTTCACTGATGTCGTCAAGACGGCCTACAAAGGGCGAAACGTAAGTTGCTCCGGCTTTTGCCGCCAGCAGCGCCTGCCCTATGGAAAATACCAGTGTACAGTTGGTGCGGATACCTTTTCCCGAAAAGTATTTAATGGCTTTTATGCCGTCTGCGATGCAGGGTACTTTCACCACGATATGCGGATTGAGCGCGGCGAGTTCTTCACCTTCCTTAATCATGCCCTCGTAATCGGTAGCAATAACCTCTGCACTGACATCTCCCTGCACGATGTTGCAGATGTCTACATAATGCTTACGCTGGTTTTCCACGCCTTTGATACCTTCTTTCGCCATGAGCGAGGGATTGGTAGTCACTCCGTCGAGTACGCCCATATCATAGGCTTCCCGAATCTGGTCTAAATTTGCAGTGTCGATAAAGAACTTCATAATATAATTTGTTTAAGGATTTATTTTACAAATATAGCAATTTACGCCATAGTCTGTTCTTTATCAGCAGGATATTTTAGCGGTTACGCGTCAGGCACAAACGGTGGGTTATCGTTTCCGGCAACTCGTTCTCGTAATGGGTCACCATAATCATGGTCTTGTCCCTACGACAGCAGAAGGCTTCTATGATTTTCCTGACGCGACGGCGGTTGTACGTATCCAGCCCATGTAGCGGTTCGTCAAGAATCAGCAGTTCGGGGTCTTTCACAAAGGCACGCGCCAGCAAGGCAAGGCGCTGCTCGCCGCTGGACAGTTGCAGGAAAGGCTTGTCCTTCAAATGCGCCACACCGAAAATATCCATCCACCACTCGCACACAGCCATCTGGCCGGCATACGGACGTTTGTACAAACCGATGCTGTCGTGCAGTCCGGAAGCTACGATTTCAATGGCAGGCAGGTTTTTCAGATAGGCACGGTGCATCTCCGGACTGACGTAACCTATATGCTTCTTGATTTCCCAAATGCTCTCTCCCGTACCTCGCTTACGGCCGAACAGACGGATGTCGCAGGCATAAGACTGAGGATTGTCCGCACATACCAGACTGAGTAAAGTGGACTTGCCCGCACCGTTCTCACCGCTCAATGCCCACTTCTGCCCACGCATCACCGTCCAGTCCAGTTCTTTCAGAATCGTACGGTCACCGTAGCGGATACTGACTTTGTTCAGCCGGACCACTTCGTCCGAAGTAAAGTTCGTGTTTTCGTAAGGAAGGCCGGCAATGCGCTGCTGCAATTCGCCCAAAGAAGCGGCATCCGCCTCAGCACGAAGGGCATCTTGTTCACGGAAAGCCTGCAAATAGGCTGCACGCGGCATTTTCTCTCCCACTGTTTTATTGTCAACAGGAACTACGTGGGTAATAAAAGACGGTATATCATCCAGCATGGAAAGTACCAGTACGATTTGCAAGGAAGCCAGTTGCGCCAACTTCTCCAAGACAGTATACAACAGCTCGCGCGTGGCAGCATCCAGTCCGATGAAAGGGTTATCCATGATAAGGACACGCGGAGCCGTAAGCAGCGTCTTGGTCAACTGGAACTTACGGAGTTCTCCGCTGGAAAGGAGAATGACCTTCTTGCCCAGCATCGGTTCGATACGGAAAAGCTCAAACAGTTGCTGTCTGAGAGACTCGTCCTTTACCTCGCCCAGCAGGTCGCGCACCAGCGGAGCATCTTCCTGGTCGTGAGCATTCCAACGCTGCTGGTAGTAATAATTGGCATCGGCGGAACCGTAGGTGTCACGAAAAGCGATGTACCTGATGTTGTCGTAAGCGGTTTGTGTGGCGGAAGGACGAAAATCGTATGCCAGCGTACCGTCACGCAAGGGATATTTGCCCGTAAGCAAATCGACCAACAGACTCTTTCCTGCCCCGTTAGGGCCTGCGATAGCGATATGTTCACCGTCGAGAAAATCAAGGGTTATGGGGTTCGATAAACGAACAAGCGGGTTGCGTGCCACGCCCCCCGCTATATGTATGGTATGTTGTTGCATCCTGTCAATGGTTTGTGGTTTGAACGGAGCAAAGATAAGAGAAAAAAATCTTTTTCCGACATCGCCACTCCTGTTGTTGTCACTTCCCGATTCCGTTTTCACATTTTTCAAACTTTCACCAATTTTGCGGATATGAGAACCGTATAACCACAAAGTAAGGAAAATAGAAATTCAAAATCTGTTAGCCGATGGTGAAAAACAGAAAACGGCTTAAAAAGCCAAAACAGCCCGTACCCGGTCAAGCATATTGCCTTTAACTCCATTCGACACGTAGCCAAGGTACATATTTACAAAAAATGCATTGTCGCCATTATCCGGAACTTCTGAAGAAGACCAATAAAGAGCTTCACCAACTTTTTGAGCTTCGAAGTCAGACAAAGCCTCTAACTTCTCATTGACAACGTTGACATTACTTCCGGAAACATTTATACCGCCATAGTTTCCATTTTCCGACCAGCCACTTTCTACCCAGCCCGAACAGAGTGTGGAGAGTTCACGTACAGAAGGAAAATACCAACCGCTACTGCTCTGTGGAGTCGGATTGTCAGAAGTGTATGCAGCAATTTCCATATAAGCTTTTAATAAACTGCCACTATTACTCGCATCATCATTCCATGCCTTCATTGCCTGTGTATTGCTATAACCACATATATGGCTTGTTTCGGAGACACTTATACCGGTTTGCCGATAAACGGATTGCCAACTGATGCCAGCGCTTGCATCCTTCAAGGCAACAACCAAACCATGTGCAGACTTTTTAATACCATTTACTTCATCTCCCATTATAATGGTTTTGGAAGTATCGCTTATTTTCCCTTTCAATTTACTATCATTCTCCGCTACATTACCTGTATGGAAAATGACACCTATCGGAGTTTTCGTATTGTCAAGAGTTGTGGAAAAAGTGCCGTCACTGTAATAATAATCGCCCACAGTCGCTGTGATATTGGAAATCAGTGCACGAGCAACACATGTTATTCTTCCGTCTGTCCCCACTATGGTTACTTCAAGCATGGCTTTGTCGCCAATATCAATGCCCGCAGGAGCATGAACGGTAATAACAGATGTATAAACTCCCTGTGAAGCAACAGGTTTCGTTATTGTTGCACTCCAAGGCGTTGCAGCGGCTCGTGTCCGGATATCGGTGCCGACACCCTTGTCACTGACGACTTGAACCATGATAGCAGTACAGTCGCTTTCCTTGAAACCTGCTGGAAACGTGAAAGGAATTTCGGTAGTAAAGGCAGTTATGATTAAGGCGGAATTAGCCTGCCCTGCCTGGTCGTCACCAATGTAAAAAGCCCTATAAAGGGGGAGTTCTATCAGTTCAGTGCAAGTTACCGTTCCTGCTGCATCCGTATTGGTTATAGTAATAATAACAGAATTGCCGCTATCGTCTACTGTAATAGAGCTGGAAGCCCCATTTATCCCGTCTGTGCCGTCAACGCCGTCTTTACCTATAGCTTTTACCCCTGTAGATGTCCAAGAAGCACCTTTGTCGATAGAGATTTCCCATTCTTTGCTAACTGCATTGATGCGGACTTTCGGAGCAACAGCATCGTCACCTTTCATACCGGTCTCGCCCCGTTCGCCCGTAACACGCAGAGGGCTGCCATAGTTGTCCAATATATAGGAACCGTCCAAAGTCCAGTAATAAACGCCGCCGTTCTCTTTCACGCCTATATTGGGAACAATACCTGGAGCGCCGTCATTACCTTTTTCGCCTTGCCTTCCGTTCTTTATTATTACAGTTTCATTTTTCAGAAAAGCAATCATATAGCCTGAACCATCTGGTAATTCACTTACACCTGTAACGTAATCGTTATCAGCAAGAGCAGCAATAAGACTTTGCATACTCTCGATTTGTACGTTAGCTGTCTTCTGCCACTCCTCAAGGGCAGAAAGTCGGGCATTGAGGGCAGTCTGTTCTGCACGTATTTCATCAAGGCTCTGCTGAGCACAACTGCACAGTATAAATGTGGCAGCAAACAATAAAAATAAACTCTTTTTCATGAGAAGAAATTTTAATTGATTAACGGATTAGAAAGTAAAATACAGCCGGCAAATGCAAGAATGCTTCCTGCAAGAATATCTTTCCGATACAATTGCATCGGAAGCAGCACTTTTCGTTTCGTACAATTTTCCTTATAGAACATTTCCCGGTTGGAAGCATACAAGGAGTCTTGAGCTGCTGCCTGTAACTGCATAAAGGATGAGAGATGTGTTTTTTTCGTCATGTGGCATAGTATTAAGTTAAACATACAAAAAACGTGAGTCGCTGTATTTGTTTATCTTATCTATCAGGCCTTCGCATTGCCTTGCACTTAGATAAACAACAGCCACTCACGTCGTTTTGTATATAGATACTTTTCTTCCCGGTATACCTGGGAAGAAAGTAGGTATATAACACAGACGTGAGCGTTGTTGTTATCACCTTCAAGTGCATTTCAAAGTTGCGAAGTTTGATAGACGAAGATAATTTCAATAACGCTTCTTACAAAAATATAGATCCATTGCACCCAACGGACTGTTACAAAGATAAACAGTTTTTCCCAACCAAAGCGGGATTGTTCTGTTTTTATTTCACTTTTTTCAGGAATACCTGAAACTGCCACCACTTATTACGCTAGCTTGCCAACGGATATGCTCATTATCTCTTCTCATTTCTCGCGGATGCATCACCAGTTTATCCCCATTAAACTTCAGGTTCATTAGGAATAAACTTCAGGTTTATTCCTAATAAACTATCAGTTTAACCTAAGTAATCAGGAATAAACTCCAGCATTCTTGTGCCCAAAGCCCTCTTATTTATAGAAAATAAGCGCAGACTGTGCCGGAACTGAAATCTCCGGTCCGTACATCGTTCCCAATCCCTTCTCACTGATAAATCCGTCCTTACAAACAACTGTATATTTGCCTTCGGGTACTGATACCTTAGCCGTTTCCTTACGTGCATTCAACACCACATAGATATCTCCCCACGCATCACCGCCGGCATGCTCTTTCAACCGATAAGCCACTACGTTGCCGCCCTCAGCCGGCAGGAACTCCAGGTGTTTGCGAACCAGTCCGGCATCTCCCAGGCGGAAAGCCGGATGATGCTTACGCAATTGAATCAATCCTTTATAATAAGCAAACACATCGGCATGCTCCGTCTTGCGTTTCCAGTCGATGGCATTGACGGAGTCCGGACTTTGATAGCTGTTGTGTACGCCCTTCTTATCGCGCATCACTTCCTCGCCTGCATAGATGAAAGGCACGCCCTGCGAAGTGAACACCGCCGTTTGCGCCAGCTTATCCAACCGGGCAAGCTCTTCGGGAGTGATACCGGGGATGCTGGACTTCAGTCTGTCCACCAGGCACATATCATCGTGGCAAGATACATAGCTAATCATCTGCGTGGGTTGTTCCGCCCAGGGAGCCTTACTGTAATTCACTTTTCCATTATCGACCTGCGGATGCCTGACAGCACCGACAATACCGAATTTGATACTCTCCTCTCCCCCCGGCAGTCCGGCAAGGAAAGCGCCCTGACGGTTATCGTTGAACGGACCGCGCAACGCATCACGCATTTCGTCGGAGAAAGCTGCAATGCCCGGCATCTTATAGGTATTGGCTTTCATCGCCAAGGAGTCCTGCGCCAATTGGGGAGCCGATGCGGCCCATCCCTCTCCATAAATAAAGATGGTAGGGTCTACCGCTGTTGCCGCCTTGCGTATTTCGTTCATGGTTTCGATGTCGTGAATGCCCATTAAGTCGAAACGGAAACCGTCGATATGGTATTCATTTATCCAGTGCAATACGGACTCTACCATATATTTGCGCATCATAGGGCGGTCGCTCGCCGTTTCGTTGCCGCACGCAGAGGCATCTGCAAAACCGCCGTCCGGAGCCTGACGATAGAAATATCCGGGAACGGTACGCTCGAAATTGCTCTCGGCCGTATTGAAAGTGTGATTGTACACCACATCCAGCACTACGCGGATGCCTGCCTTATGCAAGGCTTGCACCATTTGCTTGAACTCACGGATACGCACATCCGGTTTATAAGGGTCGGTAGCGTACGAGCCGTCGGGCACATTGTAATTCTGCGGGTCATACCCCCAGTTGTATTTGTTCTCGTCCAGTCTGGATTCGTCTACAGAGGCATAATCATAGGAAGGAAGGATGTGCACATGCGTCACTCCCAGTTCTTTCAGGTGGTCGATACCGGTTGCCAACTTGTCCGGATTTACCGTACCCGTTTCCGTCATTGCAAGGAACTTGCCTTTGTTCCGAATGCCCGAAGAGGGGTCTATGGAGAAGTCACGGTGGTGTACCTCGTAGATTATCACATCGGCAGGCGATGCCAGCGGCGGACGTTTATCTTCCGCCCAGTCTTCCGGGTCGGTTTCCCGCATATCGATAACAGCCGCACGCTTACCGTTTACACCTACAGCCTGCGCATTGATACCCGGCGTATCGCCCAGCCATTTTCCGTTGATTTTTACATTGAAAGTATAAAACTTGCCTTTCAAATTCTGCTCCACCTTAGCCGTCCACGTACCGTCTTCGGCGGGCGACATGGCAACCGTTTCGTAAGCATGTCCGCCCTCTCCCGCATCATACAGCATCAGACGCACTTCATCCGCAGTAGGCGACCAAAGCGTAAATTGCGTAGCAGCCGGAGCATATTCCATTTCTGCCAGACTGCCCGTACGGACCGGATAGAGTTCGTACGACGCGTATTCTTTCTTTGAGGGGGCGCAACTGGCAACTGTTGTAGCCGCAACTCCGATAATGACAAGATTGTTCAATTTCATGGTAGTATTTTTAAGTATAAAATATTAAGTATAATATATAAGGTATAGGTCAGCGTTTTACTTTGTCGGGATTCTTGGCTATGAAGTCTTTCCAGCCGTGATACCCTTTCTCTGCAACAGGACGCCCCATTTGCAGAAAATGGCAGTAGGCAGCGGCAAGCCCGTCGGTGGCATCCATGAATACGGGCATTTCCTCCTTCGGAAAATGAAGCATGCGCTGCAGCATATCCGCCACCTGCTCTTTAGATGCCTGTCCGTTTCCCGTTATCGCCATTTTTATCTTCAGAGGAGCATACTCGGTAATGGGAATATCACGGCTCAGGGCAGCAGCCATAGCCACCCCCTGCGCACGTCCCAGTTTCAGCATGGACTGCACGTTCTTTCCGAAGAAAGGCGCTTCAATGGCAAGTTCGTCCGGCAGATAACTCTCGATAATGCCCAGTACCCGTTCGTGGATGTGGCGAAGTTTCAGATAGTGGTCGCCAAATTTGCGAAGGTCTATGATACCCATAGCAATCATTTCGGGCTTGGTTCCCGCCACACGCAGCACCCCGTACCCCATAATGGTAGTACCGGGGTCGATACCCAAAATAATTTTTTCCTTTACCGGCTGTATCACACTATCACCTCCATTAATGTCGGGAAACCGATTACTTTGTCCTTGAATATTTTCAGTAATTCCTCGTTCAGCTTCACTCCCTGTTCCTGATGCCAACGATGAAGTATGGCTGAATTTTCTACCTCAAACTGTACAGAGTAACAGACACTTCCCTCCTCAATATGGCTTAGTATGCGTGCAATGCGCGGAGCATACAGCGCACCGTGCTTCTCTACTTCGGGAAGATAAAATTCCTGCATCCAGGTAAGGAAGTATTTCTCCTGTCCTTCCTCTACATGATAGGTCGTATTATAGATCAACATAATTTCTTTTTGCATTTTATTGCGCAAACATAGCAATTATTTCAGAATAATGCATTATATTTGCGCCATCAAATAAAGCAGGTAGTTCTGCAAACGTTAGCAACGGGGCGTTAGCTCATCTGGCTAGAGCGCGACACTGGCAGTGTCGAGGTGATGAGTTCGAGTCTCATACGCTCCACAAGTTATCAAAATTAATTATACAAATCCTTGAATTCCGAGCATTCAAGGATTTTTTTATTTTATTTTCTTTTCCCCATTCTTTTATACTCATTCAAAGAGGTCGTAAAAAGCAACTCCCCCCAGCGAAAAAGGAAAGCGCAGATTGCATCATTTTATTGAACTTGCTTATAAATGGAAAGAGGAGCGATACAGCATCGTGTACTGCTCCTCCTTGCCAATATATGAAAAAACAAATCCCAACTATTGCACATAACGGACCGTACTCCCAGTCCTGCTTTTAACATCGGTCTGTTGTCCTTCTAATAGTATTTCACGGCAGGAGCTGCCGCTCCTTTATATTGTTTATTGACATAAACACGTATCCAATCTATGTACATACAAGGCATGGCGCTGTTGTCCCACAGTTCAGGTTTCACAGCTCCGGCCCATGCTTTGGGATTGGTTGAGATACCGGTGCTAAAAATCATAAAGAAACCTTTAGGATCACTCCACGGCCAATCGGTATTACCATTTTCCCCTCGTTTGTGCTCAAAATAAGTAGCTCCATTTACCCCACCTACTATACGGTCGGGATACCATTCCAACCAATAGATATTCCATTTTGACATATCTCTGATTTCAATAGACGAAGTAACACTTCCTGCACCACCAACTACACCGGCATAATGATTTTCCGAGTGCAGGGTGAAATGAGCACGGTTGTTCAATTTCCTTTTAGGGTTCTCCAAAAGATCTATCTCACCATTGGCAGGCCAAGGAAGATTATTATTGCCCATAAACCACAACGCATCGTTGAACCCCTCATAGGCATTACGTTTGAATCGCACCTCAATGCGCATATTTTCTGTAAAATTACACCACTCCTCACTACTTCCGGGCAGAGCAGTCCGATAACATCCATGTGAGAATTTCACACGCTTACCGAAACGGTTATCCACCGAATCTGCTTCTTCTATGCTACGAATCTGCAATACACCATTCTTCACTTCCGAACAACGGCTGTTATCTACCCGGGCATCACGACTCATATGCTTGCCTCGATGTTCGATGAATCCCAACGGCAGTCCATTACGGGTATCCCGCTCCAGGAACTCATGTGCTGTGAAAAAACTCCATCCATCCACCGACGGATGCGCATCCCCAACTTTTAAAGTAAGCGGTGCACCGGGAACGGGATAGACTGCAGATTCATCATCTTTAGCAGGTAAAGCAACAGCGAATATTCCTATTTCAGCAATCGATGTGCATGGTTTCCCACTTATTTCAGCAAGAGGAACCAGACGGAAGAAACGTCCTCTATAACTTTGTTCAAAGTGTACGAAACAAGTCACAGGGTTATGCATAATGTTACTGAACTCCCCGGATGTGGCACATGTTTTCCAATGCGAGCCATCCATACTGACTTCAAAACGGTATTTATAGATAGTTCCTGCCAGATTATCGTCCTGCGCAGGTGTATAGCTGAATCCGGTGATTTCGGCATCGCGCCCCAAATCTACCATGAATGTTTTGAGCCCTTCCGTACGCCATACTGTCTGTACATTTTTATCAAAAGCCTTCCGCATAGTCTCATCCGTACCGGAAAGACGCCATTGGCTTACCGGCACATTTCCCAACTGAACTTTAGCGCTATTGTCTGTCAGCGGACGGGCATAAAAAAGTCCTGTACGCAGAATGTGAGCTTCGTTACGCGCAGAGCGTATCGTCAGACGAATTTTCTCCGGTTGGCACTCTGTAAAACGCACCAAACGCTTGTAGCCCACAGTAGTACCTTCGGCAAGTGTCCGCCAATTCCCATCCCAATAGCCTTCTAATAAAAAACTTTCCACACGTTGTCCTTTGGTTATATCCTCCTGAATCATAAATGTGTTTACAAGAGCATCCTTCCGTACCATGTATTCTTTCGATGTACCTGATAGGGCTTCCCACCGTGTTCTCCCCCTCTTCAGATAATCTTTTTCAAAAGTATTTTTGAGGTAAGTAGAGAACTCTTTTAGCCTGCGGCAATCATTTTCATGGATAAGTCCCGACTTATTGGGTGGAATATTGAGCAATAACACCGAATTATATCCTACCGACTTGAAGTAGATATCTGCCAGATGCGCAAGCGATTTTACATGACTATCCTCCTTGGAATGGTAAAACCAGCCCGGACGGATAGATACATCCACCTCCGAAGGAAACCAAAAAAGCTCTTTTGCACGTGCCACAATGTCCCGGCTTCCCAAATCTTTTGACTTGCCAAATACGCCCAGCTCCTTATTTTGTCCTATGGCACGGGAATAAATACCAGGAGTTAATACCGTAGCGCTCCATTCCGTCTTACGTCCGATGCCCTTCTCGTTGCCTACCCAACGAACGTCATCGCCCATGACAGCAGTAACCGCTTTGGGTTGTAAACGCCTGATTGTACGCTCAATAGCCTCCCAATCATAAATTTGCTTTTTGCCATTAGGCCCTTCCCCATTGGCTCCGTCGAACCACACTTCATGCACTTCTCCATAGTTGGTAAGCAACTCCGTAAGCTGCTCAATGAAGAACCGGTTATAGGCATCGCCTTGTCCGTAACATTCGGCATTGCGATCCCAAGGTGAAAGATATATACCGAACTTCAAGCCATATTTCTTGCAGGCATTGCGTAATTCGCGCACCACATCTCCCTTGCCATTCTTCCAAGGTGACGACACTACAGAATGCCGGGTAGTCTTGGTCGGCCATAGACAAAAGCCATCATGATGCTTGGCAGTAATGACAGCCATCTTGAAACCTCCTTCTTTCAAGGCACGCACCCATTGCTCGCAATCTAGTCCGGTTGGATTGAAAAGCGCAGGATCCTCCTTGCCGTCTCCCCATTCACGTTCTGTAAAAGTATTGATACCAAAATGTAAAAAAGCCGTCAGTTCCATCTGTTGCCACTCCAACTGCTGTGGTGTGGGTACTAACCGGGAGGCCATATCTATTTTCTTCTCCACCGTAGCTTGTGGTGGAAATTCCAAATGCTTTTCGTAATATTCCTGTGCATTGGACTGTGTATAACAGCTCAACAACATCAAAGCAGAAAAAAATGTCTTTTTCATGGTTATTCTTTTTCTATTCAATAATTATCTCATCTATGCACACCTTCGTTGTTTGCTCCGGACGAACATGCGTTGGCGGATTCATACCAGCTCCATAGGCAACAATACGCACATAGCGAGACTCATCTTTCAAATCAAACTGCACATCCTCTGTAAACATACCCTGTCTGAATATTTCCGTCTCTGTAAAGGACTGTTCTTTTATTTTCCGGTATTGACGATCATCCGGCGATACCCAGACCTCCATCCTGCGTGGTTTGTGGATGCCCATGCCGTAACTGTTGTTGAATCCCATTATGAGTTTCTGCATACGGGTTTTCTTGCCTAAGTCAAGGGTGATGCAGATTGTATCGTTATTTTCCCATGACGCCCATTCAAAGTCAGAACTGCGACTGCTCCCTCTGACTCCGTTAACCAGCACATCCTTTGCCGGAGAGTTCGTATATACTGTACAAGCTGTCGCCTTATTCAAACAAACCGGCAACGTCAGCATTTTCCCCATGCGCTTTCCATTGTAAAAAGTTGCACATTTCAGCAGCGTGCTCTGTTTTACAATCAGAGGTTTTACATAGCGCGGAGAGTTGACCGTTGGTTCACCCCCGTCCAAGGTATAGGCTATCTCCACATCGGGACGAATACAATCCAGGGTGACTTGTAACTTGCCATTGCGAACCGTTACAGAGTGCTGAATATTATACATTGATTGGGCGAAATTCACTCCTTTGACGGCCAATCGTTCCGTAAAATGATCCAATGCTTTCAGAAAGCGGCTCCAGTCTTTCTTTCCTGGTATAGTCCACCCCACTTCAGCCACAGCCGCCAACCGAGGGAACAACATATATTCCACATCACTGGTCCGGTTGCAGAACTCTGTCCACATAGAACCTTGCACACCCATCAACAGCGACTTTATCCCATCATTCCAAGTCGGTCCCACAGGTTCATAACTATAAATATCTTTCAATGTATTATTTCCAAAATAGGTATACGGTTCAAACCATTGGGGACCTTGATAACGGATAAGATACATGACACGAGCAGGAGTCATTACAAAGCGATGCCCTTGCCCGGCTGCTTTTAGCGCAGCTTCACCCATACCTCTCCAGCCGAATATAATAGCATCATCAGGTATCTGCGATTGGGTCAGTTCGTCCCATCCCATCACTTCACGCCCCTTGCTTTGTACATACTTGCTCATACGTCGCATAAAATAGCCTTGCAAATCTTCCTCATCCGCCAGTTTTTCCTCTCTGATACGTTTCTGGCAAAGCGGGCATTGCTTCCAATGCGTTTTCCAAGCCTCATCACCCCCTAAATGAATATACCGGGAAGGAAAAAGCGCCATTACCTCATCAAGAACGTCTTGCAGGAAATGATAAACATTTTCATTCCCCGCACAATAAATGATGTCAGCATGATTCCCCCCGAGTCCCGGCAACACACCAATGAATTTATCCACTACAGGACAAGCAAGCATCGGATAGGCTGCAAGAGCCGCATTGCTGTGTGCCGGCATATCTATTTCAGGTATAATTTCAATGCACCGTGAGGAAGCATATGCCACAATCTCGCGTATGTCCGTCTGGGTATAGAATCCTTTTTCCACGGTAGGCTCACCTTGCCGTTGGTTGTGCCTCTCATGGAAAAGCAAGCCTTCCCGTTCTACGCGACGGGAGCCTACAGCCGTAAGCAAAGGATGCTTTTTTATCTCAATGCGCCAACCGTTATCATCAGTAAGATGCAAGTGCAATGTATTTATCTTCAACAAAGATATACAATCTATCAGACGTAAAAGGTCTTCTTTAGGAATAAAATATCGGGCTACATCAATCATCACGCCTCTGTACCCGAAACGGGGACTGTCATTCACGGTAGCAGCCGGTACGCTCCAGTCGACATTCATTGCACGCTCTCCTCCCTCCAGCTCTGAAGGCAGAAGTTGGCGCAAGCTTTGAAAGGCATAGAACGCCCCTTCTTTACTCGATGTATACACGTTAATCCGCTTAGGAGTGATGACCAGGCGATAAGCTTCTTTTTTTAAGGAACTGTCAAAACGAAGGCAGACATCACCGGCTTTCGCTGTTGTTTTCACTTGAGGAGTAAAGCCTGCAGGAACATTGAACAGCGAGGCGAACTGTTCTGCTACAGATACCATAGCTGTATCCTCTACGGTGATTACCGTACTGGCTTTAAATATGAAATTACCCTTTTCAAGCGTAAAATTCTCCGGTGCAGGTACAATTTCTAATTTTTGCATCTTGCGCTCTTCACCTCTGACATAAAGAATGCAGACACACAAAAAGAAGAAGGTCAAAATGAAGATATTTTTTTTCATTTCTATATTTATATGGTGAAAAATCAGTCTCTATCACGTTCCGGCGAGAACCGCACCGGATCGTTATACTGCTCTTGCAGCTCCAGCATGGTTTCTTTCAAACTATCTACAATTGACGCATAGTCGCTGTTTCCGTATAAATTATGCATTTCTGTAGGATCCTCCTTCAGGTCATACAGCTCCCAAGTGTCAATATCATTGTAAAAATGAATAAGTTTGAAACGGTCTGTCCGTACTCCGTAATGACGTTTAACCATATGCTCTGCCGGATATTCATAAAAATGATAGTACAAAGCCTTGCGCCAATCCACCGGATGCTCACCTCTCAATAGCGGCAGCAATGATACTCCGTGCATATCCTCGGGTACTGGAATGCCGGCAAGTTCCAGAAAGGTAGGAGCATAGTCGATGTTCTGTACCATCTCACGGATTTCTCCTTTTGCCTTCAGCCCTTTGGGCAGATGCATAAGCAATGGTGTGTGCATAGACTCCTCATACATGAAACGTTTGTCAAACCATCCGTGCTCACCCATGTAGAATCCCTGATCAGAGGTATAAACCACCAATGTATTTTCCAGCATACCTTTGTCTTCCAAATAATCCAGGATTCTTCCGACATTGTCATCCAATGACTTAACCACCTTCATATAGTCTCTCATATACCGCTGATATTTCCATTCCGCCAGTTCCTTGCCTTTCAAGTTGAGCTTATAGAACTCTTCAGTAATAGGTGCGTAAAAATCTTCAAACTGCTTGCGCTCAAGCGAGTCCATACGGTTCAGCATACATTCATATGTCTTTTTCAAACGCGACTCCTGACCGTCTTTCAGCATTTTCAAATCATATATAAGATCCATATCTTCAGCAATGCCCATTTCCTGAGAAGCAGCGGCAATACGTCCTTCGTAATCATCATGGAAATTTTCCGGCAATGGAAAGACTTTATCTTCGTAAAGTGAAAGATTTTTGATTTCCGGTAACCAATTCCGGTGGATGGCTTTGTGGTGAATGAGCAGACAGAACGGCTTCTTCTTGTCCCGTGAGTTTTCCATCCAGTCAATACTCATATCTGTGATAAGATTCGTTATATATCCTTTCTTCCGGATAGTGTCGTTGTTCATGTTAATAAAATCCGGATTGTAGTAATTACCCTGACCGGGAACAATTTCCCAATAATCGAATCCAGTAGGAAGACTTTCCAAGTGCCACTTTCCGATAATTGCTGTCTGATAACCGTTTTCACGCAAGATTTTCGGGAAAGTCTGCTGAGTACCATCAAATACGCAAGTACTATTGTCGTAAAACTTATTACCGCAACTGTGTTTACCTGTGAGCATGCAGGCACGACTAGGCCCGCTAAGCGAATTGGCCACAAAACTATTGGCAAATCGCACTCCATCAGACGCAATACGGTCTAAATTGGGAGTATGAACATAACGACGATCATAGCAACTCATCATCTGTGCCGTATGGTCATCGGTCATGATGTACACAATATTATACGGCTTATATTTCTGTTCCTGCTTTTGCTGGCAAGAAAAAAGTGAGGAAGATACAATAGTCACCCCTGCTACTGAAAAAAGTACATGTGTTGTTTTCATTTTATTAGGATTACGAATTATGGATTACACACACTATATTATTAATTCCGTCTGCAAAAATGGCAAGCTCTTATATAGATTACAGCCCTATATTTACTATAAAAACTCCAATAATCGCTATTTTCATATTATTTTGATTAGTATGGAGAGTGCATCCCGGACTTAGCTTAATAAATAAAAGGAGGCACAGAGCAAACAGCTACTCTATGCCTCCAGCAAATATCTGCAAAACTGCTACTAAGGCAAAAATAGATTAATAACCAAAGTTGTTGTCATCTACCGTAATGCCTTCGTTATAATTGATTTCTGACAAAGGTATCGGCAATAGCAGATTCTTCTTCAAGAAGTCCTGAGTCAATGCTCCACCTTCCGCTTCGTTATAAAGACGATCCTGCTTATTATTTTTTGTTTCCTGATACGTTTCTACCGAGGCCCTCGTTATCTCATGATTATTGTGTTTTTCCAAGGCTTTTTTAAAGAGTTCCACACCTTTCAACCGTACCATTTCATACATATTGGGCTCACCTGCAAATTCAAAGATCCGTTCGTAATACAGATGCTCTCTCACTTCATCCTGCGTCAAAGTCTTCGGCCAGTCAGCCGGCTGAGCAGAAGTCCCTGCAGATGATTGTCGGGCACGTGTCAGTACCTCATTAGCTAAATCAATAGCACGGTCTTTCTGCCCCAATTCATTATATACATCGGCCATCAAAAGCAACATTTCGGCATAACGGTATACAATCAGATTTTTATGACTGCGTGTACCCGTAGCTTTCTTATCGAACATTTTTCCGAAATAGGGAGAAGCATGTTCTTTGCCAGAAGCTGCATAATCTGTTTGTACACTTTCTCCAATACGGGCCAAACGTGTGGAGTCTTTTAGAGCCTGACCTGTCAAAGGAACCTTTTTATCAGGGTTCATTGCCTCCGCCATCTTGGTATAGTCAGCAAATTTTGCTATAGAAGGATTCGAAGGGTCTTCCATGTCTGCATAAGGAAGTTCTGCTACAAAATCTTGCTGTAGCGGTATGCCGTTTTCCATTACTGGTTTTCCGTCTTTCATCACATAGACACCTTTCACCTTATATGTGATGTACGGATAAGAGTAAGTAGAGTCGTTGGCACACGGTTGGTCGCCCTTTTGCGGTACATCATCAGCCTGATTATTCTTATGCTGGCGCCAGCTAGTAAGGAAATTTATTTCCAAACGGGGATCACCGGGATAGGTAGCACGCATCCAGTCGTAAAGCGCTTTGGTTGCCTTGTACGTCCCCCATGCGATACCACTGTTTGAGTGAGCCGGAGCAAAACGGTTACAAGCACGATTGAATACCAAAGTGGACTCTGCGTTATAGTTCAATTGGAAGATTGATTCTTTGCTTCCATTTACATTGTCTACAAACAAGTCGCCAAATTTCGGTTGAAGTTGATATTTTCCGTACACTTCATCAAACATGGCTTTGGCATTGTTCAGATTCGTTTGTTTATCAATGTCCAAGCAAGCCATTTTATGATACACTTTGCCCAAATAAGCCTTGGCTGCCAGACTTGTGGCATAGCCATCATTTTGTGTTTCCGGTAACACCAAAGCAGACTTGAAATCATCGATAATCAATCCGAACACCTGTTCTTTCGGCGTACGGGGCATAGCGATTCCATCGGAAGAAGAGGCTGAAGTTCTCATGGGAACGTCACCAAAATGGGAAACCAAGTTGTAATAGGCAACACCACGCAAGAAACGTGCTTCTGCCCCCAGCTTGTTTTTGATATCATCCGAGAGTTCACTCTTGTTCAAATAGTCAAGGAAAGCATTGACTTCAGCGATTACTTTATACATACCGTTCCAAGCATACTCCACTTGTGTACTGGAAGTCAATACATTTAAACTGACATTAGGGTCTTCACCGGAATTACGGTTTGTCCAAGCAAAGCCAGAAGCGCTGATAGGCAATTCCTGCCATTGCTGACCATATCCGTTGGGAGCAGCCATATAGCCGTAACATCCCAAGAGCGCTTGCCTGGCATTGGACTCACTGCTGAAAATCACCAAATTATTTTGGGAATAAAGGGGCTCTTCATCCAAACAACCGGTCAAAACAGCACTGCCGGTAAGCAGGAAAGAAAAAGCAATATATTTAAAATTCTTCATATTATTCAGTCATTTAAGTTGTTAGTGTAATGGAATTAAAAAGTAAGGTTCAAACCGAAGATGTAGGAACGCGGTGTAGGATAAGAGTTCATATCCACGCCCGGACGAAGTCCGTCGAAGGCAAAACTGTTCACTTCAGGGTCATAACCGCTGTAGTCGGTAAGGATGAAGGCATTCTTCACACTGGCGAATACTGACATGTTTTTCATTCCGATTTTGGAAATCAGGCTCTTGGGCAAAACATAGCTCAATGTAATGTCTGAACACCGGAAGTAACTTCCATCCTCTACATAACGATCCATCACCATGTTCTGTACCTCAAAGTTGGCCGAGGGGAAGAGATTGCTGGGGTTTTCGGCAGTCCACATTCCCTGATAAGCTTCAGAAGTGATGTTGTTGGACTTCATACCCGGTGTGTTTATGTAACGGTTACCGGTGTTCAATATATCACGACCTTGTACGCCGTTGAAAGCAGCTTTCAGCGTCAGCGACTTCCAGGAAAGGCTGGTCTGGATACCATAAGTAAAGTCCGGATTGGGATTACCGATAATATCCTTATCCTTATCATCTACCACACCGTCTTCGTTTCTGTCGACAAACTTCACGTCACCGGCTTTCAATGTCTGCCCCATGGCAGTCTTATAGTAACCTTCCGTTCCATCAGCCTTAGTATAACGGATGCCCTTACCTTCTACCACATCGTCAACCTGTACGATACCGTCAGTCACATAACCGTAGAACTGTCCCGGAGCTTCACCTGCCAGGAACACATGGCCTACACCGAAGTGGTCACCCAAAGAATTACCAAAGTAACCGACTCTTTCACCCAATGCACCAAATTGTCCAGGCAACATACCCAAATCACCGATTTTTCCCTTGTTGACACCAATATTTCCGCTTACATTCCATTTCCAGTCTTTATGGTCAATGATGCAGGCATTCAGTGAGAATTCCACACCTTTGTTTGTCAATGATCCTTGGTTATAATAGGTTGTAGAGAAACCTGCCGAACCCGGAAGATCCCGACTGATAAGCAAGTCTGTAGTTTTCTTATTATAAACATCTATAGTACCTGTCAAACGGGAATTCCAAAAGCCGAAGTCTACTCCCACGTTCCAGGAAGCTGTCTTTTCCCATTTTAAGCTATTGTTTGCCAAGTTAGTAATAGTAAGCGTATTCAATGCATTGCCCAGTTTGTCGGCATAGATAATACTACCGCCACCATACATGGCAAAAGTAGAATACGGATCGATACTCTGGTTACCAGTGATACCATAGCTCAAACGAAGCTTCAATTGGCTCAGCCATTTCAAACTCTTCATGAATTCTTCCTGTTCCAAACGCCAGGCGATAGAAGCAGAGGGAAAATACCCCCAACGATTATTCTTGGCAAACTTGCTGGAACCATCGGCACGAATAGAGGCTGTTATCAAATATTTCTCAAAAAGATTGATATTCACGCGTCCCAAGTAAGAAAGCAACTGATAATCTTTCTGAATAGGTGTCTGATATTCACGAGAACCGGCCATGTGCATACCATTTTCGCGCATTTCCATTACAGAAAACTTGGTTCCGACAACATTTTTGTTCAAGAAATTGTAATCCTCGTAAGTCATACCGACTGTACCATCCAAATTACCCCAAGAACCCAGCTTCGTATTATACATTACCAGATTCTCTACCGAGTAATTGCTCTTGTCAAGATTGGAAATGGCCAAGTAACCTTGATTATTCATACCCTGATACAGCTCCAGGCCATACCAGCGTTTACGTTCATTGGTATTGATATTACCACCGGTACGGAGATTATAACGCAAAAACTTGCTGATTTTCCATGTCAGGTCCAAACTGGCATTGAAAGTTTTATCATCAGCCAAGTCTACATAATCATTTAACCAACTGAATACCGTTGTTTTAGCTTCTTGGTCGAAAGCAGGGTCGTCCTCCGGCATTTCATATGGAGCATAGTCCAAAGCCGTACGTGAAACGGCACCTGTAGAACCACCCAATGTATTACCACCGGCCATCATATCGTTCTGACGGAGAGAACCAGCCAAGGACAAACGTAGAGAAACAGCCTTGGACAAGTCGGCATTCAAGTTGGCACGCAAGTCACCTTGCTTCAGTCCTGTCTGCTTCACGGTTCCCTCAATATCCTTGAAATTAGCAGAGACGTAGTAGGTAGTCTTACCTGTACCACCATTTACAGATACGGAATAGTTCTGAGAAAAAGCTGTTTGATAAATTTCTTTCTGCCAGTTTCGTTCAGCCAGCACATGATAGGATTCAGGTTTATCAGGATCATAAGAACCTGTAGCATCACCAAATACATAACGTACTTCGTCACCAACCAGGTGGAACTGCCAGTTTTTCTCATCCGTCTGACGCGAATTACGATACAAGGCATGTTCACGCAAACTCATCATATTCAACAGTTCAGAAGGCTCTGCAATGGTGAAGTTAGCCGAAGCACTTACTTTAGCCTTACCTTCCTTACCTTTCTTTGTAGTAATCAAAATGACACCATTAGCACCACGGCTACCATAGATGGCGGTAGAAGAAGCATCCTTCAATATGGTAATATCTTCAATATCGGCCGGATTCAGCGAAGCCAAGGGGTCTTGTGCAATCTGAAAGTCACCTGAAATACCAGAAGAAGCAAATTCACCGGTAGAAGCCTGCGGGATATTATCAATCACATATAAAGGTTGGTTATCACCACGCAAAGAACTGGCGCCACGAATCGTAATAGAGGAAGCAGCGCCCGGAGTAGCAGATGCTGTATTTACTACCAGACCGGCAACTTTACCATCAAGCAGATTGTCTATAGATGTCGCTTTCATAGCCTCATTGCCATCCGGACGCATGGTAGTCAAAGCACCGGTCAAGTCACCCTTGCGAGCCGTACCGTAAGCCACGACGACAACTTCATCCAATTGCTGCAAGTCGTCTTTCAATGTTACATTAATATTGGTACGATTACCTACTTTTATTTCCTGCGTTGTATATCCAATAAAAGAGAATACCAATATAGAATTGGAATTTGGAACAGAAACAGTATAATTACCATTTACATCAGTTATGGTACCACTGGCAGCACCTTTTACATGTACGTTTACACCAGGCATCGTTTCACCATTACCATCGTACACAATACCTTTCACTTGAATGGCCTGAGCGAGAGCTGTGGTTACAGCCAACAGACATAGCACCATCACAAGCATCGCCTTTTGAAGTCTTTGTCTCATAGAATTAAATTTAAATAAATATTGTCGTTTCAACGCTGCAAAATTGCAAAACAATCCAAAAACCGAAGTACAAAAATCACTATTAATAGGTCTAAAAATCACTATATTTTCATTGATAGTATTTTTAAGGAATCCAGCTTCTGAAATAAAGCATTTATGCCCATTTCATCGGTATTACATTCATTTCCAACCAGGAAAAGAATTCATAAACTTCACTATACGAACAAGAAATCTATCGTTTATTCAAAATCAGACATCCATTCTGATAGGTTACACGATAGCTTTTCCCTTTTTGAGTCTTGAAAATCAGCACAGCGTCCCGATATCTCAATATGCAAGGTGTTCCCGCATAAGAAATAATGTCAACCTGTCGCAGCTTTCCATCTTTCCAGCATACATCCAATGAAAAATTTCCACGGGCACAAAGTCCGGACACAGAACCGTCACTCCAAGCATCGGGCAAAGCTGGCAACAAGTGAATGAATCCCATGTGACTTTGCAGCAGCATTTCCGTAACACCGGCTGTGCCACCAAAATTCCCATCAATCTGGAAAGGCGGATGCATGTCCCAAAGATTATTCAATGTTCCGTGTTTTAAGAGATTACCAAAAAGTTTATAAGCATGATTACCATCGTGCAGACGCGCCCACTGATTAAGTTTCCAACCCATACTCCAACCGGTTGCTCCATCACCCCGGTGTTCCAGCACCACTCTGCAAGCATCGGAAAGTTCAGGGGTGGTTATCGGTGATACCGTATGCCCGGGATGCAAGCCAAAAAGATGGTTCACATGACGATGCTGGTCTTTCGGATCATCCATATCACCGGACCATTCCATCAGCTGACCATAGCGCCCAATTTTATAAGGAACCAACTTCTCCAATACCTGCTCCCAGTATTTGCGTTCTTTAGCATCCACCCGCAGCACTTTGCTGGCATCGATAGCATCGAGTAGAATTTCACGGACTACTGCATGTACGAAGGTTGCTCCCTGGTCTACCGGACCATGTTCAGGAGAAGTGGAAGGAACCGCAGTATAGGTACCGTCGGGTTTATGCCATAAGTAATCTACGGCAAAGTTAGCACTACTTTTAATCAGTTCATAACCGATTTCTTTGAGAAACTTCACATCTCTGGTGTAGTCATAATACTCCCAAATGTGTGTTGCCAGCCATGGTCCTGCCATAGGGTTGAAATTCCACGACATATTCTCACTCTCCAACGGTGTAGTAAAACCAAAGATATTTCCTGAAATGGAAGCCGTCCAGCCACGAGCCCCAAAATACGCCCGAGCAGTCTTCTCACCAGGTTTTACCAAAGTACGGATGAAATCTATGAGCGGTTTCATGCATTCGCTCAGATTAGTAGAACATGCCGGCCAATAGTTCATCTGTAGATTGATATTGTTGTGATAGTCCACACGCCACGGACCATCTACATTATTATGCCATATACCTTGCAAATTGGCAGGAAGATTGCCGGGACGAGAACTGGCTATCAACAAGTAACGGCCAAACTGATAGTACAATTGTTCTAAATAGAAATCTTTTTGACCTTCGCGATAACGACTCAAACGTTGAGTAATCGGCATATCACGAAAATCAGATGAATTTGTCAAGTTCAGTTTCACACGGTTGAACAATGCTGTATAATCTGCATAGTGAGCTTGATATAACGCTTCATAGCCTTGTTTTTCTGCCTCATTTATCCAATAAGCTGTCGTTTCTTCCGGATTTACTCCCACATACGTTTTCGGATTAGTGAAGTCAGGGTTGAAATTAATCAGATAGTCAGTATCAGCTGTAATCAGAAATACCACCTCATCCGCTCCTTCGATAAGGAGTTGGTCATGAGTATTCGTTACAGTTCCACCTTGCGTTAAAACCCGCATACGCACTACATACTCCATACTATTATTATCTAATCTGGCTCGAAAAACCAATCCATTTTTCCCTTCAGGTTGTAAAGAGCCTGCCGAAACCGGATTAGGAGCATAGCTGAATCTAAGGTTCTGTTTAGCAGGGCGGTCAGCACTATAACGCATCACCAAAACGTTTGCAGGATAAGATATAAATGAAGTACGCTTATATTTTACTCCATCTTTGCAAAATTGTACTATTGCACGGGCTGAATCGAGCGACAGTTCACGGCGATATCCGCTTATCCCAATAGTACTTAGTCCTGTTTCTATGTAGAATTCTCCCATCGTCGTAAAGTTACCGAACCGGAATGGGTCTTCTTTATAAGATTCATATGGAACTGTACTGTTGAAGTTCTGGCAGGTCAGACGTTCGGCCTTTTCTTGATTACCTTCAGTAAAGGCTTTACGAATCTCGTCAAGAAGATAAGCAGACTGCTTATTTACATTCCAATAATACGCTGCTCCCTTAGCGGTATTCGGTCCTCCTCTCCATAAGGTTTTCTCGTTAAAGGTAATACGTTCGGCTTCTATTGATCCTAAAATATTAGCACCTATACTGCCATTGCCCAAAGGCAAGGAAGCTGATTCCCATTCTGCATCCGGATTCTTAGCATGGTCTCCAGCTGAAATAGGTTTCTTATCCTTCCATAATTCCGGATTTCCACCATACCATACAGCATGACCGTTTAACGTCGTGGGAGTATCAAACCAGTAAGACAAGGGTGGTTGTATGCCCTGACCATAAACGCCAAGGCTCATTAACAATCCTATAAATATAATCCTGTTTTTTTTCATATTATCCATAAAGTACATACCAAGCAGCTCACACAAAAGAGAATCATAGCAATGAGTTGATTCCTGCGATAGCATTTCCGCATCCACTTCTTCCATCTCTGTTATTTCCGGATTTCCTCTACTACTGCACGCTGTAAAGAAAGTGAATTTTCATAATCACAGTCGGTGGCCAAATCCCATGACATCACACCGTGCATGTGCTGGCCGAGCGCATACCTTACTTTTTTCTGAATAGTAGATACACTGTTCAAATAGTACGTAGTTCCTTTATAAGTTACCTGATCATCAGTCGTATTCTTGACAGAACCTTCCTTTACCATATCAAAATAGGCAACCGTGCCTTCCGAGCTACCAGAGTTCCAGTTTTTTGTACCATAGAAAGGTAGTCCGGGCACCAGTTTTTCTGTTGGAATACCGTAATTAATAGCAGCCTGCAAATGGCTAGTATAACTCTCATAAGGGAATTCGATAGCTTTCGGACCATAACATTGGAATGAAATCCAATCGCAGGCAGCCACTGCTTCCGGAGTTATCTTATAAGAAATGGGGTGCAAAGAAACCGTAAGTAGATAATCAGAGCCTATTACTTTTCTAATTTCCTGAATAGTCAAACTGTAATTCTTAAATTGGTCAGCAGAATATGCCCATTCAAAATCCAGGTCAACCCCGTCCAACTGATATTTGTCGAGCACAGTCTTAATATTTTTAGCGAATGAAGTACGATTACTGGCATTGCCAATCATAGCTGCCCAATCACCGCTGGACACCCCCAAACGGAACTTGATATCCTTGCCGGTCAACTTCGAACGGACATCTTCCATAATAGTTACCCAACTATGAGAATCCTTTCCTGGATTTTGCTCTTCATCATATTTCCAATAAGCCTGTACTTTGGTGTGATTCCAGTTCCCAAAGTTCAGTCCATCGGTCTTTACCTCATTGATTTCAGCAGCTGACATCGGCAACATACTAAAGAAAGTTTCGTCCAACTTACCTTTCAATCCAGTGCCCAAATACATATTAAAATAGGCATTCATAAATGGAAGTTTCGGAAATGCCGTTGTTTTTCCTGCAGAAACTCCATCAACAAACAATTCTGTGTTTTGGGCTACTCCATCATGAACCAGCGACACATGATGCCAAGCACCTGTTTGCAGCGAGGCTGTAGTATAGGTATGGGTTGTATTATCTACAAAGAAAGTCAACTTGCCTACAGTATCACCTAATTTCAAACCAACCTTTGGGGTATTGTTCCCATTCTGTTTTTTAAAGAGGAAAGCTCCTGCATGCCATTCATCGATATACACCCACGTAGCGAATGTGAATTTCGGAAATTCACCAATGGCTTTATTCAATATATCAGCTTTCACATCCAGTTGCGCTGTTCCATCCAGTGAGACCACACCAGTGCGGTCTGCATAACCAGCCATCCAGGTAGTACCAGCAGACAAAGAGAAAGTACTCTCAGGTATTTCAAAATACAAAGGACCGCCAAAATAGGGATTGGCTACCAGATAAATCAAATCATTGCAAGTCTGCAACCCTTTGGTAAAGATACGGCCGGTTTCATAGAAACTGGTACGGATATATGAACTATTGATAAACTGTTTGGAAGCAGTCTGTTCCGGAGTTTCAAAAGCCGTATCCACAGAGACACTTACCTGCGTCTGTACCTCAGATTCTGCTATATCCGAACAAATAAGATTGGTACGATAGTTCGGAGAGAAAGGCACAGATTCCACTTCATAAGATGCATCCGGTGTATCAGCCGTTTCAGTCACGCCAAATAAATTGATAATTACGTTATACAAACTACTACCTTGTTTGTATTTACCGGAATCGGCCAACGGATGAACAAACAGATAGTCATAAGCAATGCGGTTATTGCCGTCGTCAGTCAAAACGGGTGCTACAAATGTCTGCTTACCTGCCTTTCCCGTAACATCAGCTGCCAGCACATTATAAGCTGTATAGACACTGGGATAACTGATTTGTACAGCCTTGGTTCTTTCAACAGATGTCTTCGTCCTGATGTTCATCATAGCCAACGGACGCTTCAAGGACAGCTCAATCGGAGCACCTGCCCGGATGTTTTTCTTCACAGCACAGAAAGCATCTTTAGCAGCTGTATTCAAAGCCCACTTGGCTGTATTCATAGACACATTCTGCAGATCGGCGGTGGTGTAGAATTCATCATTTACATTATTCAGTTTCACATTATCCATCCCACTACTTACGTAATCAGCCCAAGCCAGAAAAGTATAGGTTTTGTCAGGCATCAGTTCCAGTTCAAAAGTAGAAGATGTCTGGCAGAGACGTATTAACTTTGCACCCAAAGTACCTTCTGCTTCCTGTGCATAAGCTTCCAGAATATAACGTAAATGATAACCATTCACCTGTTGAGGAGCTGTCAGCCCGCGAGTAGACACATCCACATCAGGAATCAGATGCACTACAGTATGTTCTGACGAAGACATTGACTCAGTTTCATCAGTACAGCCAGACAAAAAAATTGCCATTGCTACCAGCACTGACCATACTAGTTTTCTCATAATACAAATAATGATTTTATAGGTTTATATATAAATGAATGATTTAAATTTCCGAATCAAAGAGACAGGAAAAAACATTAGAAACGTTCCCTCAGAACTGCTTGCACACTACATTTTTAATCTTTCCTTTAAAACCGTTCAAGCCATCCCCTATTTGTTGTAAGGGAAATATCAGTGTCTCCTGATACTCCATATACTCCATACGCTTATACTGCTGACGATAGACTTTCTTGGTGCGGCCTTCCAGACGTTCCTGCAACTTACCGTTCACATAAAGGGAAGTCCCCTTGTAATCACCTTCTATACGAATATCACTCCACACACCTTCGGGCAAATGATAGGAATAAAACACAAATGTATAGCCGTCACGACTGAAAGCCAGGCAGCCTTTGTTTTCCCAATTGGCATACACCACAGAATGAGGTCCCTTGAATAGTATGGAACTATTGGAAGCATTCTCATCGGGACAAATTTTGAAAGATACAGCATACGGATACCCCACTTCTTGTAACACAGTAGAAATAGAATCGGTTCCGCTTAGCACACAGACTTCCCCGGCAGGGGTAAGTTGCACTTCACCAGAAGCAGTCTGACATACACCTGACGGTATCCGGCCTAACAGATTCACGCCGGGAGCTTCGGGCATCTGACGACATAAATCCTCAAACTGTTCAAAAGAAACCTGACTATTGCTGCCTTTCCACATCTTTTCAGCCAATACCTGTAGGGCTGGGAAAGAACGCACATGCACGTCTTGTTCTGATATACCGTTGCCGCACTTATCATTCCACACGGCAAACATGCCTCCCAGTACTCCAACGGTACCTTCGGGCAATGTCAACTTTTTATTAATCAACCATGGTGACCAAGTTTCATACAACCATTGATGATCCAGAAAATCACGGTAATAACCTGCTGAGGGTACAATATAAAGATAAGTGTCACAAGAGTTAATCAACTTATATCCGTCTTTTAAAGATGCTTCCGGGTCTATCCAGTCATACGACCATGCATTGACAGTTACTCCTTCTGCCTGCACAGGTGTCTTTCCCGGGAGCCATTTCAAGCCACCCCACATACGGGGATTTTTACCGTATTTCGCAATGTATTTCAAATAACGGTCTGTGAAATAACGATACCGTTCAGCCTCCTTTTTATTATACTCGTCTGTTCCTATATGTACGTCCGGACCGATAAATACCGGTGAGTCTCCACAAAGATATTCGTCCAACAATGTATCCACAAAACGATAAGTCTCCTCTTTATAAAGGTCAAGATGATCCATACCATATTCTTGACTGGCTATTTCCGGCTTATAATGAGCAAAAGCCAGAGAGTGGGCGGGGATGTCTATTTCTGGAATAATGTTTACTCCATAAGCTTTCCCCATCTTCTGTAACTCTATAAATTCTTTTTTGGTGTATGCCCCGTCCTTGGATGTTAATCCAGGAAAACGTTCACTCTCTAACCGAAAAGCAGCATAGGTTTTATTCCAATCATTCTCAAAAAATTGCGGAAACCCATTATCATTCAAATGTATTTGAAACTCATTCATCTTGTAAAAAGACAATATCTTTACATATTGCTTCAGATAATCCATCGTGAAGAACTTTCTGGCAACATCCAGCATAAATCCTCGATTAGGGAATTGAGGATAATCGCGTGCAGTACCTTTAGGAAGAGTACCTTGATGATTAAAAAGGATCTGCAGCAAACTGCGCGTACCCCAAAATACACCTTTTACGGCAGGAGCTTTTATACAAGCATAACCGGAAAAGTCAAGCACATATCCCTCTTCTCCCAACTCCTCATCAGGTGGAGTGAGGGACAAGCAAATATCGTTCTTACGAGGTTTGCCGGTACGCAAAGTATAATCCCACCCCATCAATTCCTTCAAGTCTGATATAAGAATACGAGCTGTGGACTCTAACGCAGCCTTATCGGTTGTGCGAATTACAATGCTGCCTCGTACAGGCAAGGAAAGAGTTCCACCTGTTCCACGCCATTGTTGCAAAGCCGGAATAACTTGCGGACAAGATTCTTGGGCAATAACAGAAAGGCTTATACAAAACAATATGATAAAAAATAAAATTCTCTTCATAAACAATTGATACTATTTAAAATTCCGATATGTCAAAAGTGCCTCATCATTTTAAAGGACGTATTTCAAAACTAAACAGATACTCTTTTACAGGCACCAAATAAGGCGCCAGTACCCCCGGTCCGCAAGTAGCCGTTCCCACACCGCTTTGCAAAGCGTCAAGATGAACGGTCACCGTGCCATTTCTTTTCAACTCGTTAATGTGCCCGGCAGCATCTATATTCTCATCAGTGAAAGGAGATACACTAAATTCAAATGGCTTCTCCCCCCACACAGACAATCCTTTTTCTAATTCATCGCTAACTTGCATCCAACGCACGTCTGTTCGATTACCGGTAGCCTGAGGACGCACATAATAATGAAACATTCGTTCTGCATCAGTATGATAAATACCGATACGCCCCGAAAGTTTTCGGTCAGCATAAGTCTCATGCTCTCCTCGGCCCAAATAAGTGACACGATTAAAACTGTGGGGCATTTCAAAAACCAGCCCGACACGAGCCAATGAACTGACAAACGTTGTATCCGGAACAAAACGGGTTTGTACAGACAATATTCCATCCTTGCGAATGGTGTATTCAAATGTAGCAGACCCTATTGTCTCATTTTTATCATTCAATAATTCCACTTCACTGTAAGTAGTGTGTCCTGATGTTTTTACAGATAATACACGTTGGACCAAATGATTTAGCCCTAATTTGCGCCAAACCTTTGCGCCTCCCTTCTTTTCACGGTTGTCATTGTCCGTTGCAGGGCGATATAAACTCAGCCGCACAGGCGAGGCAAGATATTCCTGTCCTTCATAGATGTATGATGTTAATGCTCCGGTTTTCGGATCAATCTGAATTTCCGGTTTTTCAGACAGTTTAGCCAATGTCGGACGATACTGACTATTGGCAGGCAAGACAAACTGATCATAAGCAACCTCATCATCTGTTCCGATGAAGGCACTTTTCTTCTTAGGCGTCCAGCTTAGATTCAGATAAGCCTCACGGATATTCCGGGGTAAGCGTACGCCTCCCAATGAAACTTCAGTAGTGGCATGTGGAGCAGCCTCTATAGACTGTTCCCCTTTCGCTAACATTTTACCATTATCTCCCACTATGCTCCACTTCAACACATAAGCATTCAGATTGGTAAAGTCATACCAGTTTTTGATAGCGATGGTTAAATTTTTAGGATCTTTGAGCGTGCATTTAATATATTGATAAGCTTTTTTTACCTCTTTTAAATGAGGATGCGGTTCCCGTATAGCATTCACCAGCCCATTACAGCAAAAGTTACCAAAACTTGGTATATTTTCCGGTCCGTAATCACCGCCATACGCCCAATACCATTTACCATGAGCATCCACCTCTCTGAATGACTGGTCGACCCAGTCCCAGATACAACCGCCTTGTACGACAGGTTCGCTCTCGAACACTTCCATATATTCCTTCAAACCGCCTCCACTGTTACCCATTGTATGCAAATATTCCGTCATAATGAAAGGGCGGTATACTTTCGGACTTGTCTGATGGGCATAAGCCAACAACTCATCCACACTACGATACATGCGACAGTAAATATCAGTATTATATTGTTGTTCAGCACGTTCATACTGAACTGGACGACTTTGCTCTACTGATTTCATCCAATCGTAAGTGCGTTCAAAATTAATACCATTACCTGCCTCATTTCCTAATGACCAGATTATGATGGCGGGATGATTTTTTGACCTCTCGTACATCCGTTGTACCCGATCCATATGGGCTGGAAGCCATGTGCTATCCTTAGCAAGCGAAGCTGCTCCATACCCCATGCCATGCGACTCAATGTTTGCTTCATCTATTATATACAGACCGTAAAGATCACAGAGATGATACCAATACGGATGAGTGGGGTAATGCGAATTTCGCACTGTATTCAGATTATTCTGCTTCATCAGACGAATATCCTGTTCCATCAGTTCCTTGCTGACTGTACGTCCCAATTGAGAATGTTCATGACGATTTGCCCCTTTTACCAATATGGGCACACCGTTTATGCAAAATCGTCCATCTTTGATTTCCGAGGTACGAAACCCTACGTTGCACCCTGTCAGATGTATGATTTCTCCAGAAGTATTTTTTAGAGAAATAATCAATGTATAAAGATAAGGATGTTCCGCACTCCAACGTTTCACTTTCGGTAAAGTCTCTTTCTCAAAAAAAATGAAATTGCCGCTTTCCTTGCTTTGAAGCGGATAATCCTTTTCCAGAATCGTTTTTCCGCAAGCATCTTCTAACCGATACGATAATGTGGCAGCACCTTCAGCCTCCCCTCCTATGGTTGTTTCAAGAGCAAAAAGCCCATCCGTATACGTTTCTTTATCTAAAGTGGAAGTCACTTGATAGTCTGCAATATATTGCTTGGGAGTGCTATACAGATAGATATCACGTTCTATACCGCTCAATCGCCACATATCCTGACATTCCAGGTATGACCCCGCACTCCAACGATATACTTCCAGGGCAACTGTGTTCTCTCCCTCTTTTACATATGGAGTAATATCCCATTCAGCAGGAGTCTTCGAACCTTGATTATAGCCCAATAAATGCCCATTTACCCAAATATAATAGAATGAGGTAACGCCCTCACAACAGATGACGGTCCGGCGATCTTTCCAATCCAATGGTAAAGTAAAGCTACGCCGATAAGAACCTACCTCATTTTCATCATATGGTACTAGTGGTGGATTTTTCTTAAAGTTAAATAGCGGGTCATCGAATTCGTAGGATTCATTCACATAAATAGCAGTTCCATAACCTTGACGTTCCCAGTTTCCAGGCACTTTGATGTCAGCCCATCCACCCGTATAATATCCAGGCTTATAAAAGTCTTTGGGCCGATTATCAGGATTCTTTACCCAAGAAAATTTCCATCTCCCGTTCAGACTCATATAATAGCGAGAATTTTCATAATCTCCTTGACGGATATTTGTAGCTTTGTCGTATGGCCATACATAAGTATGAGGCCGTAATTTATTTTTTCCAATAGCATATTGACTTTGCCATTCGGGAACAGTAGCCTGAGCAGAAAGCCTACCGACTCCAAAGAATATTCCCACAATGAGGAAGTGTAGAAAAATTTTATAGATGTAATTCATCGTATAACAAAGGTATTAGTTATAATAAATAGTTTTTTGCAAAAGTATCCGTTCCACAATGAATGGAAGGTATAGAAATATCTTTTTTTGCTCCAAAAATGACTATTTCACTCATTATCATATAATCCTCCTATGCTCTATAAACAGCGTTAATTTATTGGTACAAATCTTGATATACAATAAATTACTGATACCAAACTTGACGGCGATTATACTTGTTAAAATAGCGGAATAAATTTATAAGATTATTTGCATTATTGAAGCAAAAACAATATTTTTGTTTTACTTTTTTATACTATGAAGAAAATTTTATTAACTGTACTTGTTTGGATATTGCCAACCGTCTTATGGGGAAAGCAAGTAAGTGACAAACAATATATATTTCAACGGATTGACGTACGTGAAGGACTCTCTTATCAAGTCAACTGCATGACAGTCAGCCACCGTACAGGTCATGCCTGGATGGGTACCAAAAACGGTATCGGACGCTTCGACGGATATGAACAAAAGAAATATTTGAATTGCAATATAGACCAATTGGTAGAAGACCGCAATAATAATATTTGGGCACTTGGCAGCGAAGGAGTTTTTCTGTATGATGCGGTCAATGATACCTTTTACCGGGCATGCGACCTAAATGGAAACCTTATATCAGCCTCCTCCATCTGCCTTTGGGATGACGGTGTTTTTTTCGGAGGATTTGACAAATTATACAAATATGATTATAAGACTGGGAAAATCGCTCTTTTCCGTTCGATTACTTCCAATATAAAATTCCAAATCACCGATCTTTACCGTTTTGACAGTCATACTCTGTTGGCTGCCAACCGTTGGGTGGGAGCTTTGCTGATAGATATTCGTACCGGACACACACGTGATGTCCCATTTGATTGTCGCGACGTAGTTACGATGCTGCCTGATTCTAAAGGTAATTTTTGGGTGACTCCGTATTGTAAAGGAGTGCAATGTTACAATAAGAATGGTAAACTTCTTCACACCTACCACACAGGCAATTCATCAATGCAGAGTAACATTGTGCTTGCATTGGCTGAATATGATGGCCACATCTGGATAGGTACCGACGGCAAAGGAATTGCCGTTCTAAATCCTGAAAACAATCAAATGGATGTATTAACACATATTCCGGGAGATGCCTATTCTCTCCCCAGCAATTCTATTTTGTCTTTTTATGCAGATCCGGAAAATGGGATTTGGGCTGGCAGCGTACGCAGTGGAATGTTCAATATTAAGGAAGTGGGCATCAAACTATATGCAGATGCACTCCTTAATGCCGATTATGGACTCAGCGAGAAATCTGTATTAAGCCTTTATCAAGAACAAAACGAAAAGGATATATGGATAGGAACGGATGGTGGGGGACTGAATGTGTTTAATGCCGATACCAATAAATTTCGCCATATTCCATCTACATATGGAGAAAAGGTAGCCTCCATCACGGGTGTTGATAAAAACCACCTTTTGATATCACTCTTTGGCAAGGGGATATTTTTCTATAATAAGCAGACTGAACATTGTACTCCTTTGGTTATTGTAAATGATGACATTAACAACCGATTGTGCCAACAAGGCAAGACAGTCAATCTTATGCAAAATACACCGGAAACTATCTTACTGCTTTCCGAGAGTCCATACAGTTACAACTGGAAACGGAAAACATTCACCCCCATTCATATAAACCACCTTAAAGATGCCATAGTAGGTCAGTTGCTCCCGATATGTGTAAAGGAAACATTTTCTTACCTGCATGATTCCAAATGTATTTATCGTATAGACCATAATGACAATACCCTGCACGTCCTCTATCACTGTAAACAAGATACCATGATCCATTCGGCTTCAGCTGACGAGAAAGGCATTATCTGGATAGGGGGGAACTACGGGTTGGGCAGTTTCTCGCCCAATGACGGTTCATATACTCATATTTCAAACTCGTTGATTAACGAAGCAATGTCTGTTGCCAGTGACCAGCATGGACGATTATGGATTGGTAATAATGAACGTTTGCTTTCCTGGATGACCACCCAAAAGCGCTTTATCCTTTACGGTGTTCCAGACGGAGTCGCTCCTAACGAGTATCTGCCGAAACCCCGCTTACTTTCATCAGAAGGAGATGTATATTTGGGTAGTGTAAATGGATTATTACGCATTGCTTCCACACTTCCCAAAGAGCACCCGGAATCTCCGGTGCTTGAACTATCTGATGTATTTGTTGGCGGTGATCGCATGGAATATATTTCAGGCAGGAAGCCTGTTTTAAAAATTCCGGAGCAAAGCAGAACGATAACGATTAAAGTAAAGGCACACAATAAAGATATATTCCGTAAGCCTGCCTATTGTTACAATCTGCAAGGATATGAAAAAGAGCCTATCTATTCTTATTTGCCGGAACTGACACTGAATACGCTGTCGGCAGGCACCTATCAGATAACTGCTTCATGCACTACCCGTTCCGGCGAATGGACAGATAATTACCCCATTATTGAACTTATCATACTCCCACCTTGGTACCGTACATGGTGGTTCATATTAACATGCATACTGACTGCCTTGTCAGCAGTGGGCTTATCCGTTTACAGCTTTTTACGCCGCAAAGAGAACCGAATGAAATTAGCAATGAAAGAGCACGAGCAACAGGCGTATGAAGAAAAGATACGCTTCCTGATAAATATCAATCATGAGCTGCGTACACCTCTTACGCTAATCCATGCTCCTTTAAAACAACTGATAGAACAGTTTCCTGCCAAAGATGCCCGCTATAGGGTTCTACAGAATATTGCCCGACAGTCTGAGCGCATGAAGAATTTATTAAACATGGTACTTGATGTACGCAAAATGGAAGTCAGCCAAAGTACCTTACATATAGAAAGTATCAATCTGGAAAAATGGCTGGAAGAAGTAGTTGAAGACTTTATACCCGAGGCTACCCAAAAACATATAACACTCACCCGTCAGCTGTCAGCCGGAATAGAATCATTCTATTGTGATAAGGAAAAATGTACTACTATAATAACCAATTTATTAATTAATGCAATAAAATACAGTAATGAGGGAGGAGAAATCAATATTATTACTTCATTATCCGAAAAGAAAGACAGAGTGCGTATTTCTGTTTCAGATCAAGGTCCGGGGCTAAAAGATATTGATGTCTCGAAACTGTTTACACGTTTCTACCAGGGTGAGAACAGTCGTCCCGGATCAGGCATAGGACTTTCGTACTCAAAAATTTTGGCAGAACAGCAAGGCGGCAGTGTCGGCGCACTCAATAATGTTGAATCTGCAGGTTCTACTTTTTGGTTTGAACTGCCACTAAACATTAAGCCTGGCAAGCTTATTTTACAGCCACAACCTTATCTTAACGAATTGCTTGCCTCTGCTGAAAACATTGAGAGTGTACCAGACGAGCCTACTTTCAGATCCGAAACTAAAGATTATACCATTCTGGTGGTGGATGACAATATGGAATTAGTAGATTATCTGACTGATGCGATGAGGCCCTATTTTAAAGACGTGCGCACAGCTTACAACGGTGAAGAGGCGTTAGAGATGTGCAGGCAGTGGCATCCGGATGTTATAATCAGTGATATACAGATGCCTAAAATGAACGGGTACGAGTTGTGCAAGCGGGTTAAGGAAGAATTAGACATCAGCCACACCCCAGTCATTCTGCTTACTGCTCGAAATGATGAAGCAAGCCGTATATTCGGTTATAAAAATGGAGCCGATACTTATCTTACAAAGCCGTTTGAGATAAGTACGCTCTACACAGCCATATATAACCAATTGAAAAATCGTGAGCGTATAAAGAAAAAGTATATTAGCAGTAAAACAGCACCAACACCGGAAGAAAGTACATTTAGCGCCGCTGACGAGAAGTTCTTGAATACAATGAATCAGATTATTACTGAAAATATCGACGAGCCTAATATGGGAGTTCCTTTTCTATGTGACAAACTCGGTATGAGCCGTGCCTCACTTTATAATAAGTTAAAGGCATTAACAGGTATGGGAGCAAACGATTATATAAATAAATTGCGCATTGACAATGCTATCAACCTACTACTAAACAGTTCATTAACAGTAAACGAAATAGCAGACCGGGTCGGGTTCTCTACCCCCCGCTACTTCAGTGCAGTATTCAAGAAAAACATGGGATGCTCTCCTACCCAATATAAGGAAGAACAATTCAAAAATAATGTACAGAATATATAAGTCAACAGGACAAGAATGTCCACCGAAGAAAAAAATATTGGAATAATTGAAGCTACATCTTAGCGGCACATTATATCGAAAGCCGGACACAAAGTCCGGAAAAGCATTCCTGCTGGCAGTCTGAGTTAATAAAAAAATAATATGCAGCGATTGAAGGCAAAACAATGATAAAATTGTATCTTTGCATCGTTTTATGTATTGAAAGAATAAATAATAACAACGATATGATAGCCAGAATCAACGAGCTTCTGCAAGAAGTAGAAGCACTGAAAGCCGCTAATGCCGAGGAACTGGAAGCACTGCGAATCAAATACCTCAGCAAGAAAGGAGCCATTAACGAACTGATGGCAGACTTCCGCAACGTGCCTGCCGACCAGAAGAAAGAAGTAGGCATGCGCCTGAATGAACTCAAGAACAAGGCACAGGAAAAGATTGCCGCTCTGAAAGAACAATTCGAGAGCCGGGACAACGGTTGTGAAGACCTTGACCTTACCCGTTCGGCCTATCCCGTGAAATTAGGGACACGCCATCCGCTCAGCATCGTAAAGAACGAAATCATCGATATATTTGCCCGTATGGGATTCAACATCGCCGACGGTCCTGAAGTGGAAGACGACTGGCATGTATTTTCCGCCATGAACTTTGCCGAAGACCATCCGGCACGCGACATGCAGGATACTTTCTTCATTGAAAACAATGCCGAGAATGTATCGCACAATATCATACTGCGCACACATACATCCAGCGTGCAAAGCCGTGTCATGGAGCATACACAACCGCCCATCCGCATTATCTGTCCGGGACGCGTATACCGTAACGAGGCTATCAGCTATCGTGCACATGCTTTCTTCCACCAGGTAGAAGCGTTGTTTATAGACCGTAATGTATCGTTCACCGACTTGAAACAAGCTCTGTTGCTCTTTGCACAGGAAATGTTCGGCAAGGATACCAAGATACGCCTTCGTCCTTCCTACTTCCCGTTTACGGAACCAAGCGCCGAAATGGACATCAGTTGCAATATCTGTGGCGGCAAAGGCTGTCCTTTCTGTAAAGGAACCGGTTGGGTCGAAATCTTAGGTTGCGGTATGGTAGACCCCAATGTACTGGAACTGAACGGTATTGACAGCAAGATATACAGCGGATACGCTTTAGGTATGGGTATAGAACGTATTGCCAATCTGAAATATCGCGTAAACGACCTGCGCCTGTTCTCGGAAAACGATACGCGCTTCCTGAAAGAATTTGAAGCAGCTTATTAATATAGAAATCCCGATATTTCTATATTGGGCATAAAATTGGGATGTGCCAGAACCCAAAGGCACTCACCATTTATTTTTAGGCACGGATTGCACGGAGAAACACGGATTAAATCAAAAAAAGGACCGTGAAGTCCGTATAATCCGTGCCTAAAAGAAATTATCAGGCGTATTTTTACTCCCGATTATTTGCAACTAACGGTTTTTAATACAGCCTGATTATCAATCCTATTAAATCTCCACCCAATGAAAGATAGGCTCGTAACTCCCGGCTATTGCTTTATCCTCGCTGCCAACTTCCTACTGTACTTCGGCTTTTGGCTATTGATACCCGTATTGCCATTCTATCTATCCGAAGTATTCAATGCAGGAAACTCCACTATCGGCATCATTCTTTCCTGCTATACGGTAGCTGCCTTATGCATCCGTCCGTTCTCCGGATATTTTCTGGACAGTTTTGCCCGCAAACCGTTGTATCTGTTAGCTTATTTCATCTTCATGACCATGTTTGCAGGATACATCATTGCCGGGTCACTCACTTTATTTATCCTGTTCCGCATCATACACGGCGTATCATTCGGCATGGTAACCGTAGGCGGCAATACGGTGGTCATCGACATCATGCCCTCATCAAGACGCGGAGAAGGTCTCGGATATTACGGACTCTCCAACAACATAGCCATGGCAGTAGGGCCGATGTCCGGTTTGTTCCTGCACGATGCCGGTATGAGTTATACCACCATATTCTGTTGCTCGCTGGGTTCCTGCATTGCAGGGTTCATCTGTGCTTCCTTAGTGAAAACCCCGTATAAGCCGCCTGTCAGACGCGAACCGATTTCGCTCGACCGCTTTATTCTGCTGAAAGGCATTCCTGCAGGTGTCAGCCTGCTCTTATTATCCATTCCTTACGGAATGACCACCAATTACGTTGCCATGTATGCCAAAGAAATCGGTATCCATGCAACTACCGGCTTTTTCTTTACTTTCATGGCGGTGGGCATGGCTATCTCGCGCATCTTTTCCGGCAGGATTGTAGACAGAGGAAAAATAACGCAGGTAATTTCGGCAGGGTTGTACATCGTGGTATTCAGTTTCTTCCTGCTCTCGGCATGCGTCTATATCATCGAGTGGAACAGCATGGCATGCAACATCGTGTTCTTTGCAGTGGCATTGCTGCTTGGCATAGGCTTCGGCATCATGTTTCCGGCCTACAACACACTGTTCGTAAACCTTGCCCCCAACAGTCAACGGGGCACAGCCACTTCCACCTACCTCACTTCGTGGGATGTGGGAATAGGCATCGGCATGCTGACAGGCGGATACATTGCAGAAGTCAGCACTTTCGACAAAGCCTATCTTTTCGGAGCCTGCCTGACAATTGTTTCCATGCTCTATTTCAACATCAAGGTAACTCCTCATTATCATAAAAACAAATTACGATGAGAAAGAAAGAACGTTATGAAAAGATACTCGCCTGGTTCAGGGAAAACCGCCCCATAGCGGAGACCGAGTTGCATTATAACAACCCGTACGAACTGTTGATTGCGGTAATTCTTTCCGCCCAATGCACAGACAAGCGGGTGAATATGATAACTCCCGCCCTCTACCGGGACTTCCCCACTCCCGAAGCGCTTGCAGCCACTACTCCGGAAGTAGTATACGAATACATACGCAGTGTATCTTACCCGAACAACAAGGCCAAGCATCTCGTAGGCATGGCTCAAATGCTGGTGAGAGACTTCAACAGCCAAGTGCCCGACACACTGGAAAAGCTCGTGAAACTTCCCGGTGTGGGACGCAAAACGGCAAATGTAATCCAGTCGGTCGTCTTCAATAAAGCCGCCATGGCGGTAGATACCCACGTTTTCCGCGTCAGCCACCGTTTGGGACTGGTATCCGACAAATGCACCACTCCGTTCAGCGTAGAGAAGGAATTGGTTAAATACATTCCGGAAGCAGAGATTCCCATTGCTCACCACTGGCTCATCCTGCACGGACGGTATGTATGCCAGGCACGTACCCCTCAATGTGACAACTGCGGTTTGCAATTGATGTGCAAATATTACTGCCGGAAGTATAAAGTTAGTAAAGAGAGCAATGATGGGGAAGAATAAACAATGATTTAATAGCAGGGAAAAGAAATAAATACTAACTTTGCCGTCACGAAAAGAAAACGGTAACACTTTTAAATAAAAATAGAGTATTATGACAATTGATCAATTTAACTTTGCCGGAAAAAAGGCATTCGTTCGCGTGGACTTCAACGTGCCTCTGGACGAAAACTTCAACATTACAGACGATACCCGTATGCGTGCCGCTCTTCCTACATTGAAGAAGATTTTGGCTGACGGTGGCAGTATTATCATCGGTTCTCACCTCGGTCGTCCGAAAGGTGCAACCGACAAGTTCTCTTTGAAGCACATCCTGAAACATTTGTCAGAACTGCTGGGTGTTGAGGTACAGTTCGCCAACGACTGCATGGGCGAAGAAGCTGCCGTTAAGGCTGCCGCTCTGCAACCGGGTGAAGTGCTGTTGCTCGAAAACCTTCGTTTCTATGCTGAAGAAGAAGGCAAACCGCGCGGTTTGGCCGAAGATGCGACAGACGAAGAAAAGAAAGCTGCCAAAGCTGCCGTTAAGGAAAGCCAGAAAGAGTTTACCAAGAAACTTGCTTCTTACGCTGACTGCTACGTAAACGACGCATTCGGTACCGCTCACCGTGCACACGCTTCTACGGCATTGATCGCCAAATACTTCGACAAAGACAATAAGATGTTCGGCTACCTGATGGAGAAAGAAGTGAAAGCCGTAGACAAGGTGTTGAATGACATCCAACGTCCGTTCACTGCTATCATGGGCGGTTCCAAAGTATCTTCCAAGATTGAAATCATCGAAAACCTGCTGAACAAAGTGGATAATCTGATTATCACCGGCGGTATGACTTACACTTTCACCAAAGCTCAAGGCGGTAAAATCGGTCTTTCCATCTGCGAAGACGACAAGCTGGATCTGGCTCTCGAACTGTTGAAGAAAGCAAAAGAAAAAGGCGTAAACCTCGTATTGGCTGTAGATGCCAAGATTGCCGACTCTTTCTCTAACGACGCCAACACTCAGTTCTGCAAAGTAAACGAAATACCTGACGGCTGGGAAGGTCTGGATATAGGTCCTGAGACAGAAAAGATTTTTGCCGAAGTTATCAAGAACTCCAAGACTATCCTTTGGAACGGTCCTACGGGCGTATTCGAGTTCGACAACTTCACTCACGGTTCACGCTCTGTAGGTGAAGCTATCGTTGAGGCAACCAAGAACGGTGCGTTCTCACTCGTAGGCGGTGGCGACTCTGTAGCTTGCGTCAACAAATTCGGTCTGGCAAACGGCGTTTCTTACGTTTCTACCGGTGGTGGTGCATTGCTCGAGGCAATTGAAGGAAAAGTTCTTCCGGGTATCGCTGCTATCAACGAATAACAAGAACCTCATTCATACAAAAGGCAGCTCTTTGAAAAAAGGGTTGCTTTTTTTTTAATTATATATCCGACACATGAAACGAATTCTACTATCCTGTCTTCTTCTCCTCTCCATACATACACTAAAAGCCCAGGATACGCGTCTGAACAATGTAGTGAATACACTGAAAGAACGCATCACCCTGGCAGGGTATGCCCAAGTGGGATATACCTATGATGACGCCGGCGAAAAGGCCAGCAATACCTTCGACCTCAAACGCGCCATATTCATGGCACGCGGCAAGATTACCGATAAATGGTCGTGCTACTTCATGTACAGCTTCGCCAATACCGGAAAGATACTGGAAGCTTATACGGAATACCGGTTCCTGCCCCAACTCACTGCCCGCATCGGACAGTTCAAAACAATGTACACCATTGAGAATCCGATGTCTCCCTGTTTTGTCGAACTGATAAACTGTTATTCACAGGCGGTCAACTATCTGGCAGGTATCAACGGCAGCGATCCACTCTACGGCTCGAACAGCGGCCGTGACATGGGTATCCTTATCTACGGCGACCTTTTCAAGAAAAAGCTGAGTTATAACCTTGCCGTCATGAACGGGCAAGGCATTAATCTGAAAGACAAGAACAATCAAAAAGACATAGTAGGCAGCCTGATGGTTCATCCGCTCGACTGGCTGTCGGTGGGCGGCTCATTCGTCAAGGGCAAAGGCTGTGCCGTAGCCGCCTCTTCCGTCAATCCGGATATAGCGATAGGCGACAGCTACACACGCAACCGCTGGTCGGCAGGCGCCACCATACAGACAAAGCCTGTCAGCCTGCGTACCGAATACCTTGCCGGCAAAGACGGACATGTAAAAAGCGACGGATACTATGCAACCGCATCCGTACATGTGCTTCCCAAATTCGACATTGTAGCATCCTATGATTATTTCAACAAAGACAAAGCGCAGGATTACAAACAGAGCAACTATGTGGCCGGCGTGCAATGGTGGTTCTATCCCAAATGCCGCTTGCAGGCGCAATACACCTATTGCGATCCCCACAAAGGGGAAAACTCCAACCTGCTGCAGGCACAATTGCAGGTGCGTTTCTGATTTATGAAAACATTCTGGCATTCTTTTTGTACATTTGTAGAGTATAATCACTTAATGAATACAATCTTATGAACGAGCAAGCCATACAAGAGCAATATCAGCATATAGTCAATCTACTGGAACAGAAACGTCTGAAAGAGGCTCAAGTACAACTGGAAGCCTTTTTATGGAACTGCAACGACTGGACGCTCCGCAACCGTCTGGAGCAGGCTAAGGTGTCCTACCAATACATGTTACAGTACATGCGTCAGGGCGTAAACGATCCGGAACGGCAGAAACTATACCGGCAACTTCTGGCAGAAACCTGGGAGCTTGCCGAACAGATCCGCATCAGCCTGCTCGATGAGGTTTCCACCCGTTATTACCACTCCCTGCACAAGAACAAAAAGAATATGGTAGCCGGTTACGGCATGTCTTCCTGGCTGAAAGTTCTGGAATCTTTTCCTGACGATATGGCGGTTTGCCAGCTTATGCCGGACAACAAACAAAGTCTGGACAGTGCCCTGCAACGCCATGAAGGCACTGCCCAATATCTGTTCCTCACTACATGGGGCAACAGTGGCTGGACGGCAGAAGAAGAACAGGAAGCCAGGCTGTATCTGGAGTCCGAATTGTTGCCGGTAAATGACTTGTGTCTGTTCACCGGAGCCATCCTGCTCAGCCTGATGGAATGTTTCGATCCGCGGAAATTCTCATGGTTACTGGATGCCGCAACACACGCCGACACACAAGTCAGCCAGCGCGCCCTGGTGATTATCGCCATCATACTGCACATACACTCCAGCCGCTTGCGGCTATACCCGGAGCTGATGGCAAAGTTATCGCTTCTCGATGAGGACGGCAGCTTCGGCAAACAGTTGAACCGAGTTTACATCCAGCTACTCCGCAGCCGTGAAACAGAGAAGATAGACAAGAAGATGCGTGAAGAAATCATTCCGGAAATGATGAAGAACGTCACCATCATGCGCAACATGAAGTACGGCTTCGAAGAAAACATTGATGAAGACGACCGCAATCCGGACTGGGAGAAAGCATTCGAGGAATCGGGCCTGGGCAACAAGATACGCGAGATGAACGAACTTCAACTGGAAGGAGCCGATGTATATATGAGTACGTTTGCCCAGCTCAAGAGTTACCCGTTCTTTCAAAATCCGCATAACTGGTTCTATCCGTTCGACATGCAGCATTCCAGCATCATACGGGAGTTCGGACTGAAGCCTACCGGAGAAAACGCCGTCCTGTCACTGATACTGCAATCGGGCTTCTTCTGCAACAGCGACAAGTATTCATTATGCTTTACCATGGCACATATACCGCAAGCGCAGCGTAATATGATGCTCAGCCAAATGACATCACAGGATTTGAATGAACTGATGGACGAAAGCAAATCGTCCAGCCTGAGACAGTATGCCTTGCGGCCGGACGTTATCAGCAACCAGTATATCCACGATTTATACCGGTTCTTCAAGTTAAGCCAGCGCCGCCATGAGTACCGTGATATTTTCAAGGAAGAAATAGCCCTGCACCGCATACCGGCACTGAAAGATATTTTATGCAAGCCCGAACTATTGGCAACCATAGCCGACTTCCATTTCCGCAAAGAGCATCCCGCAGAAGCCTTAAGCATCTATAAAGAAATAACGGATATGAACCATGCCGATGCGGAAATCTTCCAAAAGACCGGCTATTGCCTGCAAAAAGAGAAACGTTACAAAGAAGCTATCGAGGCTTATAGGAAAGCCGATGTGCTGAAACCCGACCATGTATGGACTATCCGCCACCTCGCCACCTGCCACCGCCAATTGCGGGACTTTGCAACGGCATTGGAATATTACAGAAAAGCGGAAGCCATGCAACCGGAAAACAGAAACCTGCCATTCCTTATCGGCAGTTGCCTGGCAGAGCAGGAACGCTACGAAGAAGCCTTGCAGTATTTCTTTAAGCTGGATTTCATGGAGAACGACTGTATCAAGGCATGGCGTGCCATAGGCTGGTGCTCGTTTGTCAGCGGAAAATTTGAACAGGCCATGCGGTATTACAACAAGATACTTGCCTTGAAACCGCTTTCCACAGATTACCTCAATGCCGGACACGCAGCATTGCTATTGGGAAATATGGAAAAGGCTGCCGAACTGTACGGAAAAGCTACCTCGGAAAGCGGTAACCGGGAGACTTTTCTTGAGATGTTCGACAAAGACAAGGAGATGCTTATCAAGTTGGGGATAGACGAAAAAGACATACCGCTGATAAGAGATTTTGGTTTAACCGCTGATTAAAAGATAAAAAAATATATCCCATCATTCAGAGACTCGTAGCAATGAAAAGCCTCCCTCCCCTATATAAGCTTACCGCTACACGTCTCTGAATGACAGTATGACGTAAGATTTCGCTTCCCATACTTCCTATATTTACTTCATTGGAGTAAAAAACAGGCAAAATGGTGTATTTTCCGTTCATATTACCTCTCCTTATTTCCTAATTGAAGGTATTTACTTATTTTTGCTATAGCTTTAAAGTAAATACAATGAAACGACTCGATGTTCTTATTCTTTTGCTATCAATAACCGTATTCATCATTGCCCAACCGGTTTGTCAGGTCAAGCACTTTTCTGTCAATGACGGTCTCGCCCAAGGAAATGTAATGGGAATGCTTCAAGACCAAAAAGGCTTCATCTGGTTCAGCACTTGGAACGGACTGAGTAAATATGACGGATACACATTCAAGACCTATAAGACTTCTCAGGAAGACCGTTACGCTTTCGGCAGTAACCGTATGGGAACAATCTCCGAAAGCAAATACGGAGATATCTGGTGTCCTACCTACGACGGACAAGCCTGTCTGTTCGATGTGGAAACGGAAAAATTCATCGATGTATTGCAACCTCTTGAAATTACAACCAAGCACTCTAACTATGTCTCACGCATATTGTCATTGAAGAAAGGCATAGCGTGGATTATCTGCAAAAACGGATACACATATAGAGCCGATGAACAATTATGCAAACGCGGAGAAGGTATCACACTGTACTCCACATTCACCAAGAATCTGAAAGGAGACCGTATCTATACCGTTTATCAGGACTCCGATGAAGACGAATGGATATTGACCAACAAAGGCGTCACCATTGTTGGAAACAAAAGGGTAGACACAGACTTTCCATTTCAATATATCACACAAATAAAGGAGAATATATATCTGATTGCCGACAAGGGTAAGCTGGCGCAATACAATTTTCAAACTCAAAAGCTGAAGTTTATCAATATCCCTTGTCCTCACAATAGAATAACCAATGTTACTGTAATAGGAACAGAAACGCTGGCATTAGGTACGGACAATGGTCTGATACTGTATTCCACTCCCGACAATACATTCCGCCAAATCGATATTCGTACATCCACTCAACCTTCCAATTATGTGGAGCAGGTCTATCAAGACAAGCAACAAAATATTTGGGTATTCTCCCAAAGCTCCGGCATCATCCGTATCTTACCTGGCAGTGATGAAAAAGAGCACCTGTTTACTCCCCAGAATGAAGTTATCAGGCACGGGCGCAACAGCCGTAAACTGATATTCGAAGACAAAACCGGTAACCTATGGGTATTACCCACCAACGGTAACCTTTCTTATTACGACCGGAAAGAAAAAAAACTCAAACCGCTGCTTACCGACACTGACAATCCTAAATCCATATTCAGTCCATTGGTACGCTTTTACACTCTCGACACACAAGGAAACTGTTGGCTTGCCACTGCACGTGGAATAGACCGGATAAGTTTTTTCCCTCAAAGTTTTCAATTCTACCAAACCGATTACGAAGCAGAAACACGTGCCTTCCTGCGAGATAGCAATAATCGCTTATGGAGCGCATCCAAAGCAAGTTACATCCAGATATATGCTCCCGACGGAAGTTTGGAAGGCTACCTTTCGCCACAGGGAAATATTGTCAAAGAGAAACAACTGTTCTACAACGGCGTATACGCCATCATGGAAGACAAAGAAAAGAACATCTGGCTGGGTACGAAAGGCGCCGGATTATTCCAACTGACTCCCAAAGGAATAAATCGATATTCCGTCACCTGCTTTAAGCACCAACCGAATAATCCTTACAGTATAAGTGACAACAGCATATACTCCATTTTTCAGGATAGCCACAACCGTATCTGGATAGGTTGTTATGGTGGCGGACTAAACCTGCTGATCCGGCGAAATGACCAAACACCCATATTCATCCATAGCAACAATGAACTGAAAAACTATCCCACGGATTATGGAATGAAAGTGCGTAACATCACCGAAGCTCCCGGCGGCGTACTTATGGTAGGTACCACGAACGGACTGCTCACTTTCTCCAATAAGTTTGAATTGCCCGAAGAGGTAAAGTTCTACAGAAACTGCCATCAGCCGGGCGATAAAAACAGTCTTTCCACCAACGACATTACGCATATCTATACAGACAAACGAAAGACGACATACGTTATAAGTTTCACCGGCGGTATCAGTAAAATTATCTCCGGTCAATTGCTCAGCGAACAAATACGCTTCAAGAACTACGACCAAAGCAACGGATTAGCCTCCGACCTGACCCTCTCAATGACGGAAGACACCCACAATCACCTTTGGATAGTTTCCGAAATAGCCTTGTCCAGATTTAATCCCGGCAACGAGACTTTTGAAAACTACACGCTCGGCTCCACCTATCAGCAACAGTTCAACTTCTCAGAAGCTCTCCCTGTCATTAACGCCCGCAAACAAATCGTATTGGGTACAGACAAAGGTTTTTTGGAAATTTCTCCCGATAAGATGCGAAAAAGCACCTATGTACCTCCTATCGTATTTACCGGATTTAAAATACAAGGGCATCCGGCAGACCATCCAATCGACAATCTGAAAGAACTGGAACTGAAAGCATCCCAGCGGAACGTTACTTTCCAATTTGCCGCACTCGATTACGTAAACCCCGACAATATACTTTATGCCTATCGCCTACAAGGATTGGAAGACGAATGGAATGAAGTCGACAACAACCGTTCCGCCAGCTATATCAATCTGCCTGCAGGACAATACCAATTACAAATCAAATCGACCAACAGCGACGGAGTATGGACCGACAACATACGTACGCTATCCATCCATGTACTCCCGACATTTTGGGAAACCTATTGGGCATGGCTACTCTATTTCATCCTGTTTATCTTATTCACCGCCACCATTGTATATGTTCTGTTCTATATTTACCGTCTGCGCCACCAAGTAGACATGGAACAACAACTCGCAAATGTCAAGCTACGTTTCTTCACCGATATTTCCCACGAACTGCGTACTCCGTTGACTCTGATAGGCAGTCCGGTTGCAGAAGTCCTTGAGAACGAACCTCTGTCTCCCACTGCCCGAGAGCACCTAACCCTTGTACGCAGGAATACAGAACGGATGCTCCGACTAATGAACCAGATACTGGATTTCCGCAAAATACAAAATCAGAAAATGAAGCTGCTAGTGGAAAACACAGACCTTATTCCGCTCTTGCAGAAAGTGATGGACAGCTTCCTGCTGATAGCCAAAGAAAAGGAAATTGACTACCGGATGCAATCTGCGACCAAATCCGTTTTCGGTTGGATAGACCGGGACAAATTCGAAAAGATATTCTTTAACCTGCTTTCCAACGCATTCAAATATACTCCCAACGGCAAAGCTATCACAGTCAAAGTTACGCCACATAAAGACACGATAGACATCGAAGTGGCGGACGAAGGAATCGGAATCGCAACGGAAAAATTGCGTACCCTTTTCCAGCGTTTTGAAACACTGGTAAAGGAGAATATTCTCCAGCCCTCATCGGGTATCGGACTATCACTGGTAAAAGAGATGGTAGAGATTCACCACGGTAGCATCAAAGTAGACAGCCAGCCCGGTGTGGGCAGCCGTTTTACCGTAACCCTGCCTCTGCAAAAGCAAGCTTTCGAGAAAGATACGCAAGCGGAATTCATATTGAACGATGCTCAGTCATCCTCTCCGACTGCCACCGATGAAGACACAAAAGGAACAGATGCAAAAGAGACTTATGACAATAATACCACCGACTGCCACTCCATTCTGGTGGTAGAGGACAACAAAGAACTGCGGACTTTTTTGAAAAACAGCCTGTCGGGAGACTACACCGTTATCACAGCTTCCAACGGAGAAGAAGGGCTGCAATCTGCCATAGACAATCTTCCGGACTTAATCATCAGCGATGTCATGATGCCCGTCATGGATGGATTGGAAATGGTGAAGCACATCAAAGAAAACAATTCCATTTGCCACATTCCCATCATCATACTATCGGCAAAGGCATCTTTGGACGATCGCATAGCAGGATTGGAGCAGGGAATAGATGACTATATAACCAAGCCCTTCAGCGCCACTTACTTGAAAACCCGTATCGTCACGCTCCTCCGCCAACGCAAATCGTTGCAGGAAATGTACATGGCGCAACTCACTGAAAGCAAGAACGCCATTATCTCCGGCAACCTCACCCCTTCACAACCTCAGATTACTCCTTTTGACGAACAATTCATGCAAAAGGTTATGGAGTTTATGGAACAGCAAATGGACAACTCGGAGCTGACTATCGACGCATTCGCCGAGCATCTGATGATGAGCCGTACTATCTTTTATCGGAAGTTGAAATCGATTATCGGGCTTACTCCCGTGGATTTCATACGCGAAATCCGCATCAAACGCGCCGTACAACTGATAGACAGCGGAGAGTATAACTTCTCGCAAATTGCTTATATGACCGGATTCAGCGATCCGAAGTACTTCAGCAAATGCTTTAAAAAGGTTATGGGGGTCACACCTTCGGAATATAAAGAGAAAAAGGATACATCCCAAAGCTAAAAACCTGTAATTATTTTAAGGCTGTCATCATAATGTGAGTATTCACATTATAATGAATCTTCAGGCACGGAATTACATGGATTGCACGGCCTCGGTTTACAAAAGCCTTAAAATCCATGTAATTCCGTGCCTGAAAAAGCAGGTAATATTGCCCAAAAGCATTAAAATCATTTGAACACATTCCTTATATTTCAGTGAAAGAGATGCTCAAGATACCACCTCCTCCATAAACCGGTTTTACTCAAACATAAAACTCCTGATAGCCAAATCTTTATCAGCATTCCAAAATACGAAATAAAGTTTCTCTTTCTTTTTCAACTTCCGTACCTCAAATGCCTGTTTACCCCACTCATTACCGGTTGACCGAATCGGACAAGAAGCAATCAATTCTCCTTGCAAGGAATTTCTCCTGATTTCAAGTACGGCATTCCGGTTTGCAGCTTTCACCTCCAACACGACTTTATTCGGTCGCTTCTTGAAAGTCAGATTATTAAATACAAGCCAATTCCCATTTTCAATTTCCGTAACAAACTGCATAGGACGCTTGGTAATAGGACGAACCAGCTTCATACCCTCACGATCGTCATACTGTGAAAAATCAACTCCGGCAAACGCGTCATAATGATTACCCCGATGCGTACTTTCCAATTCAAAATAGTCAAAATCAGCATAACCACAAGGATTACCTTTTACTACGTTATAGCAGCAAAGTGCATGGCGTATACCTAAGAATCCCCAAAAATTAGATACTCCCTCCGGTCCGAAACGATGGTATTTACGTCCATCCAAACTATAATGAAAACGCGTGGCGCCCTCCTTGGTCGTTTCCGTCCGCAAATAAATCTTCGAAATATCTCCCAATTCGAGGCTATCTACGACTTCCTCTCCCGCATCGCGATAGGATTGGCGCATCTCCAGCCAAAGCACCCCGTTTTTCTTTCGGACACCAAACTGATACATCATTCGTCCCATGATGCCGTTGCCTGCAAAATCTCCTTCCCACAAGCCTGCTGTCTCCAGCAAAACCGTTCCCGTACTATACGGTCCCGTAACTTTCTGTGTCAACGAGTTACGCGCCCAATAGAAACCGCGGGCATATCCGGCATAGATTCTGAAATATCCGGGACGGTCCTTCAAACTCCAGTTCTCTTTATGTGGTACGTGGTTGAACTCCCATATATGTGCCAGTTCCGTATCCTCAAACGAATCGGAATGTTGCGGATATTTCATCTTATGTTTACCCTTGATAGCCGGTTTCCGATACGTAACAACTCCTTTTCCCAGTCTGTTCTCCGGTCCTACCACCGGCCAATCATTCTCCCATTCCATGGGATACATCATCAGACATCTTCCCATATAATCACGGTCTTGGAAGGTATATGCCCAAGATTCTCCTTCGGCTGTTTCCACATAACCGCCCTGATGTACACCTGCATCCGCATAATTAATGTCATCATCAATCAACACCCTTGTTTCATAAGGTCCGTAAAGATTTCGCGAACGGCTAATCATCTGCACTCCGTCATATCCCAATGCGGGATTGAATACATAATACCAACCGTTCCGTTTATAGGTATGACAACCCTCAAACAAATGTCCGTACCCTTCGGGAGCGGTGATAATGAGTTTTCCTCTATCCGCAGGATCGAGTACGCCGGTCGCATCATCTTTCAGCCGGGTCAGATAGATTTTCCCTTTCCCGTGCGTAACGTATTTCTTACCGTCATCATCAATAAAAAAGCCGGGATCGTACAAACGTTTGTCGAACTTATGCATCGTGTAAGGTCCTTCCGGCTTTGAACTTTTGAACATGATAAAACCATCATCGGCTATATTGACACCTATGTAATAAGTACCTTCGTAATATCTGATAGTAGGCGCCCAACACAAACGGCTGTAAGCCGTCTTTTCGTTCTCCATCCGGTATTGCGGACGAAAAGTAATACTGTCGTACGCATGTCCGATGATTTCCCAGTTAATCAAATCCGTCGAATGGCAAATAGGAATTCCCGGCATCCCTACAAAAGAGGAACTGACCATATAATAATCCTTCCCCACACGAATGATATCCGGATCGGGATAATCAGCGTTAATCACCGGATTGGTATACGTACCGTCACCATTGTCCGAAGATAAAAGCACATGTTTCCGAACGGCACAAGCCTGCAACAGAAGAAATACGCATCCTCCCACAAAGCACCTTAAAAATAAAGATTGTTTCAAATAGTACATAAAATTACATTTAATAAATTAACAAACACACCGTATGAAACGGCAGTGCAATGTTAGCCAGTTTCTTTGTGTTCATGTCGCAATAACAAGTATAAAAAGAGTAAAATCCTTATATTTGAATTCGTTTTTCACTTTTTATGCAAATGAAAATATATCCCGATTAAAAAGGCTACCTTTTCGACCGGATATTACCCGTTTAAAAAACGGAAAGCGCGTATTATTGCAATCGTTAAATAGAATACCATAAAAAACGATTACTCAAAGATGAAAAAACAATGGATTATCGCCTGCCTTACCGGTGTACTGACGGCCGGTGCCCAGGCCCAACAATCAAACTATGTTTCCGAAGTATGGGTAGCCGACCAAGGAAACAGTACCTACAAGAACCCTGTTCTCTATGCAGACTACTCCGACCCTGATGTCTGCCGCGTGGGTGACGATTTCTACCTGACCTCATCCAGTTTCGGCTGTCTGCCCGGACTACAGATTCTCCATTCCAAAGACTTGGTGAACTGGTCTATTATCAGCGCCGCCGTACCCGCCGCCCTTCCTCCGGTCACCACTCCCGAACGTCCGGAACACGGCAACCGTGTGTGGGCTCCCAGTATCCGCCATCATAACGGCGAATTCTATATTTTCTGGGGAGACCCGGACCAAGGCATATTCATGGTAAAGTCGTCCCGGGCAGAAGGTCCGTGGAGCAAGCCCGTACTTGTAAAAGAGATTAAGGGCATTATCGATACCTGCCCCATTTGGGATGAAGACGGCAAAGTCTACCTGGCACACGCATACGCCGGCAGCCGCGCCGGGCTGAAAAGCGTCATCGCCATCTGCGAGTTGAGCGCCGACGCTACCCAAGTCATCGGTCCTTCCCGCATCATCTTCGACGGACACGAACATCACGGCACGTGCGAAGGGCCGAAACTGTACAAACGCAACGGTTATTACTACGTTTTCCTCCCTGCCGGCGGCGTGGCTACCGGCTGGCAGGTGGTGCTTCGCTCCCGTAACATCTATGGTCCTTATGAAAACCGTACCGTACTGGCACAGGGCAACTCACCCGTCAACGGACCTCATCAGGGTGGCTGGGTGGACACGCCTACCGGTGAAGACTGGTTCATGCACTTTCAGGATGTAGGTGCCTACGGACGTGTAGTACATCTACAACCCATGAAGTGGATTGACGACTGGCCTGTAATCGGAACAGATAAAGACGGAGACGGATGCGGCGAACCCGTACTGACCTACCGCAAGCCCGATGTAGGTAAGACATACCCCGTATGTACCCCGCAAGAAAGCGATGAGTTCGACGGCTACACCCTGTCTCCGCAATGGCAGTGGCACGCCAACATCAATGATAAATGGGCATATTACGCCGGCGACCGGAGTATGGTGCGTCTTTACTCCTATCCCGTTCCGGATAATTACAAGAGCTTGTGGGATGTGCCCAACCTGTTGTTGCAGAAAACCCCGTCGGACAACTTCACCGCAACCATGAAACTGACCTTCCGCCCCAACCCGAAGTACAAAGGCGAGCGTACCGGATTGGTAGTCATGGGCATGGATTATGCCGGACTCATACTGGAGAATACGGAACAGGGAACCGTGCTTTCGCAAATCGCCTGCCGGAAAGCAGACAGAGGCGGCACCGAAAAAACAAATGACAGCGTTGCCGTAAAAGACTCTACCCTCTACCTGCGAGTGAAGTTCAGCGCCGACGGCAGTAAAGTGAAAGGCACGGACGACCTGTTGGTACGCTGCAACTTCAGTTACAGCCTCGACGGTAAGAAGTTCCGTCCGCTCGGCGAAACCTTCCAAGCCCGTGAAGGCAAATGGATAGGAGCCAAAGTAGGAACATTTTGTACCCGCCCCGCTATCCGCACCAACGACGGCGGCTGGACGGATGTAGACTGGTTCCGTATCACAAGAAAATAAATGTTAATATCAAAACGTTATCAAAGCATACAGAAAAAACAACTATATTCATATAATCATGAGAAACAAAATAACCTATTTGCTTACCTGCCTCATTGTTTCGGGTAGCAGCCTTGCACAGTCCGTCTATAAGGACAACAGCTACAGTCCGGCAGAGCGTGCAGAAGATTTAGTGAAACAACTCACACTGGAAGAGAAAGTATCCTTGATGATGGACAACTCAAAGCCCGTGGAACGGTTGGGTATCAAACCCTACAACTGGTGGAACGAAGCATTGCACGGAGTAGCACGCAGCGGTTTGGCAACCGTTTTTCCGCAACCCATCGGCATGGCAGCTTCTTTCTCTCCCGAAGCTTTACATACAGCTTTCGTTGCCGTATCCGACGAAGCACGCGCCAAGAATGCCGTCTACTCGAAAGAGGGCAGCTACAAACGCTATCAAGGGCTGACCATCTGGACACCCACGGTGAACATCTACCGCGACCCTCGCTGGGGACGGGGTATAGAAACATACGGTGAAGACCCTTATCTGGCAAGCGTTATGGGCGTAAATGTTGTAAAAGGCCTGCAATGCCTGGACGAAAACCGGAAATACGATAAGGTACACGCTTGCGCCAAGCACTTCGCCGTGCACTCCGGTCCCGAATGGAACCGCCACAGCTTCAATGCGGAGAACATCAGCCCACGCGATTTGTACGAAACCTACCTGCCGCCCTTTGAAGCACTGGTAAAAGAAGGTAAGGTAAAAGAAGTGATGTGTGCCTACAACCGCTTCGAGGGTGAACCTTGCTGCGGCAGCAACCGCCTGCTGACGCATATTCTCCGCGAAGAGTGGGGATACGACGGTATTGTCGTATCCGATTGCAGCGCCATCAGCGACTTCCACAACGCCAAAGGACACAAAACCCACCCCGATGCCGCTTCCGCCTCTTCTGCCGCCGTACTGAGTGGAACAGACCTGGAATGCGGTTCCAATTACCGTTCGCTGATAGAAGGAGTAAAAAGAGGACTCATCAATGAAAAAGACATCGACCGCTCCGTAAAACGTCTGTTACAGGCACGCTTCGAATTGGGCGAGATGGACGAACTCAGCCGGGTGGACTGGGCACAGACACCCTATTCCGTAGTCGGCTCCGACAAGCACGATTCACTGTCGCTGGACATGGCACGCAAGTCCATGACACTGTTACAAAACAAAAACGGCATCCTTCCCCTCAAACGCGGCGGGAAAGTCATCGCCGTAATGGGTCCCAACGCCAACGACTCCGTGATGCAGTGGGGAAACTACAACGGTACTCCCAAACGTACCATCACCATTCTGGACGGTATCCGATCGGCCATGGGCAAAGACGACAAACTGATTTACGAACAAGGCTGTTCATGGGTGGAAAGGAAATTGATACGCAGCGTATTCAGCCAGTGTAAATCCGAAAACGGCCCCGGCTTCAGCGCCCGTTACTGGAACAATACGGAGTTCAAGGGCGAACCCGCAGCCACGGCACAGCTAAGCACTCCGTTCCATCTCTGTACTTCCGGAGCCACTGTTTTTGCACCGGGCGTAAACCTCACCGATTTCTCTGCCGTTTACCAAAGCGTATTCACTCCCCGGGAGAGCGGCGATGTTGTGTTCGACTTCTACTGCTACGGTTCCGTAAAGCTGCTCGTCGATGGCAAAGAGGTGAAGAGCTTCACCAACAAACACGGCAGCCGTCCGCAAGCACACGGCATGCGTGTAGAGGCCGGCAAATCGTATGACATTGAAATCCGCTTCCAATACTTTGCCAGCGATGCCCAGCTCAACTTCGACATCGGCTTCAAGGAAGAGTGCGACATACAACGCTCGGTAGCCAAAGTGAAAGATGCCGATATCGTGATTTTTGCAGGCGGCATATCCCCTCAACTGGAAGGAGAAGAGATGGGCGTTGACCTGCCCGGCTTCAAGAGAGGCGACCGCACGGACATCGAACTGCCTGCCGTTCAACGGGAAATGATTAAAGCGCTTCACGATGCAGGCAAGAAGGTTATCTTCGTAAACTGTTCGGGTTCTCCCATTGCCATGGAAGCCGAAACGGAACACTGCCAAGCCATTCTGCAGGCATGGTATCCGGGACAGTCGGGCGGTAAGGCCGTTGCCGAAGTCCTGTTCGGCGACTACAACCCGGCCGGACGCCTGCCGGTTACGTTCTACCGCAACCTGTCGCAACTGCCCGACTTCGAAGACTACAACATGGCAGGACATACCTACCGCTTCTTCAAAGGCAAACCGCTTTTCCCGTTCGGATACGGTTTGAGTTACACCACATTCAAATACGGTAAAATGAAACTGGATTCATCTGTCAAGGTAGGCGAAACGGCAAAAATCACCGTACCCGTCACCAATACCGGCAGCCGCGACGGCGAGGAAGTAGTACAGGTATATCTCAAGAAGAGCGGAGAGACAGACGGTCCTATCAAGACGCTGCGCGCCTTCAAACGCGTACGCATCCCGGCAGGAAAGACCGTGAAAGTGGAACTCGAACTGACTCCCAAACAACTGGAATGGTGGGACAACACCACCAACACGATGCGTACCATGCAAAATACCTTCGATGTATTGGTAGGTGGAAGCTCTCAAGAAAAAGACCTGCAAAAGAAAACACTAAAACTGTTATAAGAAACCGATAGAACTCCCACTCTGTAGCATTCAGAGAAGTAAAGCGATGAAGAATCTCTTCCTTACAGATACCGGGAAGAGATTTTCCGTCGCTTTGCTTTTATCCGATAAAGATACCGGCCATATTATGTGGCACAACGTCCTGCCGGTCCGTCACACTGGCGGTTACTTCCGTTTCCATGAGGCGAAACGGAAGTTTCCACTAGCGAAACGCTCGTTCCCCTTAAAGGAAACTCCAGTTCCCCTTAAGGGAAATTCTTGTTTCCTTTAAGGGAAACGGTTGTTTCTCCCGTGGGAAACGGACCTTTCCATAAGTATGATAACCGTAAAGAGTTATAGATAAATACCAAACTGTATATAGAAGGGGAAAAAAGCGAATAGAGCACCTCCTGAAAATACAATAGGCACGGATTGTATGAAGTAGCCGCTTCCGGTTTACCAGTTCCATACAATCCGTGCCTTACCAACACGAAGTTATGTCTAAATTCAATTCTGTGTGAGCAATCTCCTTTCCGAGATTTTATCGTATGCCTTACCGTCGATGACTATATCCGTGGCATTCTCCACTTGCAGATACGCATCATCAGCCGTTTCTATTTCGATATTTTCCAGAGTAATTCCGGCAACCTTGTTTATGGAAGCTCCTTTCTGCGCATCGGTTACTTTCATATTCTTAACAGAGAAGTTCTCGATAGGCATTTCGGGCAGTCCGTTCAGGAACATGGCACGGCCGGCACCTTTGCAGGATACATTGGAGATGTGGATATTCCTGAAAGCCGGAGTCTCTTCGGTCACAGCAGGTACAGGAGCGCCGGGCGCTTCTTTCACAGCATAATAGAGGTCGGCAATCAATGCATCACCCGGAATGTTTATCATATTGATATTGTCCACGTAGATATTTTCCACCACACCACCACGGCCGCGCGTACTCTTGAAACGCAACCCGACATCGGTACCGATGAATGTACAGTCTGCCACATACACATTCCTGACGCCGCCGGACATTTCACTGCCCACAACAAAACCGCCGTGTCCGTGCAATACGGTGTTGTCCTTCACTATCACATTCTCGCAAGGTTCTCCGCGTCGACGGCCGTCGGCATCTTTACCCGACTTTATACAAATGGCGTCATCACCCGCATCGAACAGGCAATTGGCTACCACCACATTCTTACACGATTCCACATCGAGGGCATCTCCATTCTGCGAATACCAGGGATTGAACACCTTGACGCCATCCAATGTCAGGTCTTCGCAAGAGAGCGGATGCAGGCACCAACTGGGCGAATTGCGGAACGTTACGCCTTCCAGCAATATGCGTTTACTCTTTACGAAGCTCAGCAGCACAGGACGCAACCAGCGTTTCATTCCTTCCCATTCATCGGCAGAAACTGTTCTTTTCTCTTTACTGCCGGTAAGTACAGAAGCTTTCAAAGCACCGGCATCGGGATACCACACTTTGCCGGCATCGTCTACCACACCACCCGACCTGAGCAGTGCCTTCCACTGTCCGTCCGTCATTTTATTACGTTTCACAGGTCGCCAGCTATCGCCCGAACCATCGAAGACCCCGTGCCCCGTAATGGCTATATTCTCTGCTTTCATCGCAGAGATAGGCGACTGGCAACGGAGCATGTCCAACCCCTCGAAAGAGGTATGTACCAACGGATACAAAGCGGCATCATCGCTGAAGAGTACAAGCGCATTTCGTTCGGCATGCAGGTTGACATTGCTCTGCAATACAATAGGCCCCGTAAGCCACAATCCCTCGGGAATGATTACTTTACCACCACCCTTCTCGCTCACCGCCCTGATGGCATTGTTTATGGCTTCGGTGTTCAGTGTCTCACCGTCCGCCTTTGCACCGAAATCACGGATATCCACCTGATAGTCTGGGAAAGAGGGATGCTGTACGACAGGCATCTCAAAGGGAAGATTCTTATAAAGGTCTTCCTTGTTTACGATGTCATAACGCTCCGTCGAAGCGCTTTGACAAGCGCAAAGTGTTCCTAAAATGACGGGCATGAAGCCCGCCATTTTCATTAATCTGTTCATCAGTTATAAAACTTTTAAGTATTTATATTTGTGTTTGTTTACTCCTTAAACCAAGAGGGATCATTGCCTTTCCAACTCATAATCTTTTCCCGGCTACCGAAGTTTTCATTAAACTGTGCCTCACTAAGATTAAGTACCGTAGTTCTCACAGCTTCAGGAATAAGATTGTAGAAATCGTCTCCGGATTCTGTCTTACCGTTGTACATCTTGCAACCGGCGGTAACCGACGGTACAGTAGGCTCCAACGGTTTATTTTCCCCTACAAAGTTCGGACCGTACACATCGGCAAATGTACAGTTCAGGAAAGTCAGGTTGTCAGGTGCATACTGATAAATCAATGTGGACTTAGTAACTCCCTCGCCTACCGTAAAACGGCAACGGTCGAACACATAACCCAAATAACCTTCTTTGACACGAGCCTGCATCACGGCACGAGTGCCGGTAGGTGCATGAAGTTCGCAGTCTTCAAACAACACAACTTCTCCCGAACCCCAGATAAAGTCCGTAGCACCTGCGATATAGCATTTGTAGAACCAATTATATCCACCGCCCGGAAGCAAAGTATCTTGAAAACTCAGAATACGGCAATTGACAAGAGCGGCCGACTTATTATCAATAAACAACGCTTCAGCTTGTCCGTTTTTGCCCAACGTCCATCCATAAGCATTCTCTATTGTAAGATTCTCAAAACGAATATGCTCGGAATTACCTTGAAGTATTACAACCGAACGACCACCGGAAGAAGGTACAATTGTTCCCACCGGAGCAAACTGATCGATATTCGTACCACCGCCGATACCGCCGTTTATATCATTCGAGTTATCATACTGAACGTTAACCGCTGTATTATCTCCCGGATTCCCTTTAATAGTAATATTACTTTGGTCGCGCAAATAAATCATTTCCTGATAAATACCATCATCCAACCGGAATATTTTCTGTGCATTTAGATCTACATTAACAGCACAAAAATCGATAGCTCCCTGCAATGTATAGAAATGGGCTGCCGCATCGGTATGGCTTATCCGTACATTATATTCCGGACCGTCAATCTGAGGAGCAGGCTTTGTCTTGAAAGTCCACGCACGGCCGTAAATGCCCGGAAAATCTTCCTGACCGATAGCTTCGCGGTCAATAACCACATAGTACTCCGTATCAAAATCCAAACGTTGCTGATGGGGCTTGATGATAAAATCATTTTCTTCCACCCGTACCGGATAATAGTTCACCACGCGACGACTGACAGAAGAACCCTTAGGTGTCACGCCTATGATATCCATCCAAGTATTCAGAAGAGTTTTTCCATCTTCAATGGACACACGTCGTTCTCCCATATTAATCTCATCCACCATCTTATGGTCGCTCATCCGATAAATGCGGATGTATCCGCTTGTACCCAGCTCAGGCGCTACACCGTCGAAAGAGATTTTCAATTCCGTATCGGCAAAAGCATCAGTTGCTTTATCGGCTGGAAAGAGATGGTACTCGGCAGGTTTATTCCCATCCGCCGTACCGTTTTCATTGCTGCCGTCTTCCCACGGAGCGGAGCTGTTTCCTGCATCCACATCTTCCAGACGGCCTATGATAATATCTTCCGTAGGATCGATATAAATTCCGAACGTATATTGCGAACCGGCATTGAATTTGGGCAGACTGATATCAAGGTCGGCAAACACCCATTCGCGTGTTCTGCCGTCCAAAACAAACGAAACCTTGTAAGCATCGCTTAAAGCAACGGGCAGAATGATGGCTTCACGATAATTGTTAGCAGAATTCACGTAAGGAGTTATATCGGCTACGGAATTATCATCTGTGGTCAACGCCCCCGTCTGCACATTGAATGCAGCGGAAACCGGCATACCCAGTATCTTCACATCACTTACCGTCAAGGGGTTCTTTTCCATATCCATGAACTTCAAAACCACCTTTGAGAGACGGTGTGTAAATTTCAACGCAATGTTCGTATCGCTTTCTTTATCATACACATACGGTTCGGATGCAGTACCGTACAGCAAGTCGCAAGCGGTACTTCCATTGCTTTGGTCGGCTATCGACACCGGATAGTTAAAATCCTGCATATCGACATTATACGGATAGTAAGCGACAAACTTCACCGGCTTGCCATCGTCCTGCACAGCAAGCGGTGTTTCCGAAGTGAATGCTACCGACTGACCGTCCTCAGCACATACATAAGGTACATTCACATTGTCCAATACCGGCTCGGACGTATCGGCATCCAAGGCGAATGTTCCAATCTTGTCCCCATTCGTCCAAGACGTGCCGTCTTGTGTGACACGGGTGGTAAAGCCTGTCAGGTCTACACCGAACGTAATCGTACCGGTAGTAGGCGCAGGATTATCACCCGTCTCCTGCTCGTTGTCCGAGCAGGAGAGGAACAATAGTCCCAAAAGGGGATATAATAGGGTATGAAATAATTTCATAAAGTTATAGTCTAAATAATTGTTATACGTAAACACGGATTATTCTACTGATTTATACCAGCGGGGATCACCTGCTTGAACATCAATTTTGAGCGTAAGGTCGCCGTTGGCTGCATTCACGAACAAGTCAGATACTGTATAATCGGTATTAAAATTAACGTGCTTGAAACCACCAGTTGCCACTTTTCCATCGCCGTCATTCTTCGCCGCATAATTGCCATCGCCATTCGAACTACTTGTGTTATAGGACAAATTGGAATGTTCCGGATCTATCATAGCAGAAACGTTGTTTTCATACGTTATATTACAACCTTGATTGGTTCCTTGAATCGGAGTTTTATCCAAACCAACCAATGTACAATATTGTACGGTTATTGTAGGATTGGGAGCAGTACCATAAGTATGCGGATGAATAGCCTGTCCCGACATCTTATAGAAAGTAGAATTTGTAAACATCATCGTCTCCGAACGATATTCTTCAAAGACAGAAACGATATCGTGCATATAACAATCGTTTACCACAAAAGAAGACAAGGCATTTCTTTCAACATCACGATCCTTATTACCATCCCAATTACATACATATTTCATTCCTGTAAGCTCACATTTTTTAATCTCTACCACTGCACCCGATGCAAATTGGTTATCAAGGTTATCTTCTGCCGCATTACTCAACAAAGTTGCATTTGATTCGCCTGTAATCTTTAAATTATTCAAAGAAAGTTTCTGAAGACCGGTATTTATAATGCTCTTCATGGACAATACCACTTGCTGTTTCCCGTCACCCAACAACATCAATTCCGTAACCGCAGACGGTATCACCAGATTAGTGCTAAAATTGTAAGAATTACCTGATGCAAACAACAAAGCAATCTTACCAGAAGCACCGTCCAACACAGTAGTCAGTTCTGTATCACCATTAACCGGAATGGTTTCATATCCACTTGGTATTTCCGGATTGGTCTCTGTAGCATCTCCACCTTCATTCTCACCAGGTTTCCAACCTTCAGTACTTCCATTCCCGCCCGAAATCAAATCGCCGGTTGAGTTTTTCAGATTTATGTTAAATATGTATTCATAACCGGCTTCAAACTTAGAAATCTTACTGGTTGCCGGTACCATATATTGGAAAATCTTTCCACCTGCTTCAATGGTTACAGACATAACCTTTGCTATATTAGCAACAGGAAGCATCACACCTACGAACGATTTATCAGACAATTTATGTAAAGTGACTGCTTTCGGTGCATCATCTACAGACAATTCTCCTTTGAGCAGGTCAAAATGAGCAGTTGTATTGAGTCCATTTACTTTCACATTTTCGACTTTCACATCTTCATTACCTATATTTACATACAATAATGCCAACTGATGATGAAAAATCATAGACAACCCGCTACTCAGCAATTCATCCGAAGCCTTGTTCTCAACCTTTGCCCACATCAAGTCATGACCGGCAATACCGGCAGACTGGTCTGCCAAGTCTATCTTGTATACACCTGCACCGGCATCCACTTTCCCTTCCTCACCGGAAGAATAGGGATAATATGCCACGAAATCGCACGGTTGGTCATAAATGCCTATTCCGCCTGCGGCAGCTACAAAGTTGGTTTCTGTAGATGTTTCTGCCACATCGGCATTATACTGTATATTCATTGCAGAGTTACGGATGTTTCCTGTTCCTGCATCGAGCATATATACTCCGATAGCATCGCCACTCTCCCACTCGCTGTTCAGATTGACACGTGTGGCAAAACGGTCCGTGCCCGAATGGATGGCATCCAATGTCTTCTCTGAGCGGATACCGGAGCTCAACTCGTCTGCTTCGCTGCAAGCAGCCGCCAATGTAGAGACGGCTGCTGCATAGAATAAATGTTTAAGTTTCATATTATTAAATTTTTAAGTTTATAATTTCGTCAGTTTTATTATCGTTCTTTTATCAAGGCAACCAGCGTGTATCACCCGCACGATTGGTTACTATCGGCGAAGAACTGTCTTTGATGGTAAGGTCGCCATTATCGGGATCGGCAAACAGTTCGGCTGCCGTAATATCCAAGTCTGTAGCATTCATCTTGGCACCACCCAAAGCATAATCTTTCGTCGTATAGTTGTTGGCGAAATGAGTAGTGGTATTGGCACCCGCCACATAAAGGTCTCCTGAAGGCGATGCAAGCACCATGCCCTCGATAGTCAGTTCGGAGCCTACGGCAGAACCAATATTTATCAAACGCTTATTGAGACAGTAGTTATAAACGGTGATATTCTTGAATTCCAACTGTATGGGCTTATCAATGTAAGGTGCATTGAAAAGATTGCCCCAACCGAATCCTGTCGTACCGTCATTGTCACGGCTGAACGTACAATTGCGGAAGACAACTTTATCCACTTGGTCGTATGCCGTCGGGTCATTGAACGAGCGCAAATCCATCAAACCGTAGCCACCTGTCTGCCAACCGCACTTGTCGAAACGGCATCCTTCTACCGCAAAACTCATGATATGCTTGCTGGTTGCCTGTTGATGACGCCAGAATCCACGGGTAAGCCCGATGAAATCACAATTGACGAAGCTGACACTTTCAATGGTGAATGACTTGTCGGCATTCATGAAATACTTATTGTTGGATGTATGCGAGAACTCGATATTCTCAAATTCCAATGCCGTAATATACGAGCCTTCGGCAATCCGCCACCAATCATCCAAAATCACTTTCGGCTTGACACCCTCACTGCTACCTACCAGACGGAAACCTTTGGCAAGTTCGAACGGAGTAATACGGTAGGAAGAACCGGCAGGCAGGTAATATTCCGTTCCTTCCGGAATCTCCGGATTAAGGTCATTCTCCAACAACATGGCAGAAAGATCGTCTTCCAGCCCTACAGGAATGGACGATGCAGACGGCCCGGCAGTACGGAGCGTTACGGAATTATAAGGTTTGTCGTACTTGCGAGGTTTATTAGTATCATATACGTTGACTGTATAAAGCGTATTCTTCGTCAGCCCTTCAATTTCCGCATACCCCTGCAACATTTCATCAATGGTGAGATAACGGCTTACTCCCGGTAATGTAGCGTCCATCATAGGCATTACGCTGATACTGTCTACGGGATCTTTCTTATAATCTTTCTTCCAACGGATAATAGCAGTTGTTTCTGTAATCTCTGTCTTTGAAACATCTTCGAGCAGATGGGTAAATTCCGGACGTTTCTCTGTAGAAGCCGTGGTGTAACTCCACTGCGAATTGTTGGCCTCATCAGCCGCATTGCTACGTACACGAATGTAATACGTAGTTCCGTAAGGAATGTCATCGACAAACAATTGCGGTACTGTTGTTTCCTGAGCCATGAACAAGTTGCTGTGGTACTGGTCGAGGTAATACTCCACCGTATAGGAAACAGCATCATTAACCTTATACCACACAAGGCTGATAGAATTGCCTTTCACTTCCGGCTCCTCCAATACGAAACGAGGCTGGAACAGGTCGTTTATCTTATTATATTTATCATCCGTACAGCCAGTAAGCAGTGTTCCCCACAGCAATACGGGCAATGCGGCCGTCATCAGTTTATGAAATAACTTTATCATAAGTTTCATCTTTTAGCTGTAATTAATATCCGTAATAGTTTTGAATCAGTCCTCTATGGTCGGTAATCACTTTGGACGGATAAGGACAGAGATAACGCAAAGGATCGGTAGGTTTCACCATCTGCTCATTATTTTTATTAATGAATCCACGGAAACTCCAATAAATTTCGCTTGCCGGCTCATACTGCTGGGTCTCCTGATTGAGTGTACGCCATGTAATGGCATATTCCTTCATCTCATAACCGGCAGGACGTCCCACCTCGGGACCGTATTCATCGATTCCCACAATGTCAAGAACCGTACGACCGGCATGTTCCGGGTCGGGTACGCTCTTATAGTAGATGCGTTCGGGTACTTTCTCTATTCCCGGCACAGCCGTACCGTTGGCTACCAGTCCCCAATTAATCATTTCATTGTAAAGGTTATAAATAACTTCACCGTATTTATTCCACCGGGCAAGGTCATACTTACGGATACCTTCACCGCCAAATTCCCACTTACGTTCATTCATAATGGCCTGGAAGAAATCCTGTTCATTGGTAAGCGATGCCACATAAGTATCCACTTTCTCTGCATGGAGAGAAGAGGCAAAAGCACGGCGACGCACACGCTTCAAAGCTTCCTGCGCATCCTCACGGGGACCGTAAAGTTCATTCACGGCTTCGGCATACATTAACAACACGTCGGCAAAGCGCATACGCACATTGTTGACACCAGTGTTGGTTCCGCTGCTTGTGCCCAACGGAGACTGCATATAGAGTTTAGACCATTTGGCTGCCCCCATACCGGCAATACCCATATCATATTCCTGATTCAAATCCTTATCGTATTTATAAGGCGCACAAGTCATATCGCGACGCAAATCGTCCTTATCGAACGAAAAGATATAAGTGCCGCAGAAAGTGACGTAATTACGGGCACTTCCGTATTCATGGTTACCCTCGGCAATGGTAACACCGATATTATAGGCAAAACGGCTGCTTATACTTTTCAGCATGGGAACTGCAAAAATAACATCATCATCATTGGCGGTTTTCCAGTTACATTCGTTCATCCACAGGTTTTCAAAACTCTGTTTCAAATCGTGCTTGCCTTCTTTGATAACCTTGCCCAAATAGGTAACGGCAATCTGATAATAGTGCTCGAAATTATCTCCACGCTCCATATAGCCTACATTCGTAGGATTATCTTTATCGGCACGTAATGCCCAACCGCCACGGTACAAGGCAAGCTGTCCGATAAGTGCCTGACAGAATTCGCGTGAAGCACGTTCTACACCGTAATCCAAGTCGGCAGCATACTTCATCATCGGTTCTGCTGCAATAAGATCATCGATAAGGAATTCGAGTATCTTGTCACGGTTGGTAGTGCCGCGACTGAAGAAATCATCCGTAGACTCTGTAGGTTCGGTAACGAACACCACATCGCCCCATGTACGAATCAAGTCAAGATAAAACATGGCACGAAGTGTCTTTACCTCGCCATACATCTGCTGTGTTTCGGTAGGACCTTCTTTACCGATCTCTTCCGACCAAAGAGGAGACTCTTGAACGGATTGCAAAAAGTCATTGGCATAGTTTATGACAAAATACAGATTATTCCAAGTACTGTTCAGTGTTCCCCAGGTGGGACGTGCATCAAAGCAACCTATATCCGACCCTGCGGAATTGACCGTACTGTTCTTGAAGGAAGACATTTCCACATCGGTATTCGTATTAAATCCGCTGGCCAGATTACTGCCGTAAAGACCGTCTTCCGTCATGGAAGAATAAATACGGGTCATCAATGATTTCATCTCCGTCTCGGAAGAGAATACGTAATCGGGGGTAAATCCCGAAGCCGGTGTCACATCCAAGAAGTCATTGCAGGAAGACAAAGAAAGCAGAGAACCTGCAACGAACGCATATAAAAGTTTCTTATTCATAGTTCTTTTTTTAAAGATTCAACTAAAAGGTCAACTGTGCGCCAAAAGTATAGGTACGACTACGCGGATAACGGTTATTATCTATATTCGGCGTTAACCCCGTGGCAATATCCACTTCAGGGTCATATCCGGTATATCCGGTAATAGTAAACAGGTTACTTCCCGCTACATAGAAACGCACTTTGCTCAGACCGGCTTTCTTAGTCCACTCCTGCGGAAGCGTATAACCCAAAGTAGCCGAGTTCAGACGCAGGAACGAACCGTCTTCCACTGCATAAGACATACAGATAGGCTTACCTATGGATGTAGGATTCCACATAGTAGCGTTCTTATTGAATTCGGCAAGAATTTCCGGACTATAGCGGATTTCATTACCCATATCGTCGAAATTGCGCCAACGTCTGTCGGAAGCTACTTCCATGCCGAAGTTATTTTCATGGTTATCCGCCCAGGTGGTAAGCATTACCTTATTGGCATTGAATACATCGAAATCGTACATGAAGTTAAAGAACATACTGAGGTCAAAACCTTTATAGGTAGCGTTCAAGCCAAAGCCACCCGAGAACTTCGGAGTTGTATTTCCGATAACGGTACGGTCGGCTTCTGTCAGTTGATAAGGATTGGCGCTGTTCGGGTCTACCGGAGTCAGCTTCTTGAACTTGGCATTACCTGGACGCGGAGTGTCCGACAACGGGCTGGAGTCTACCACACCCTCTTTCAATTTCCAAGTACGCGATTTAGCATCGAACGATTCAAAATCATCCACCGTATAGAAACCGTCATTGACGTATCCGTAAATCAGTCCACTGGTACCACCTACATAAGCACGGTAATCATCAGCATTCATCAGACCTTTATTCCAACCGGAAGTCAGTATCCATTCTTTCTCACCGCTTGCCAGTTTGTCTATTTTGTTTTTATTATGACCGATATTGAAATTCGCATTCAGAGAGAAATCTTTTGTTTCAACGATATAGGCATTCAACTGAAGTTCGATACCCCGATTGGAAGTCTGCCCCACATTAGTCATCAATTTGGTATACCCCGTATAGCCGGGAATGTCCGAAGGAACAAGCAAATCTTTCACCGTATTCCAGTAAATATCTACCGTACCGCTGAGACGTTCCTTAAAGAAACCGAAGTCGAAACCAAGATTACGGGTAATGGTAGTCTCCCATTTCACATTGGGGTTATACACATATTTGGTATTATAGAATTGATAATAGTAGCGGCTTATTTCGCCCCAGCCGGCAGGCGTCTTGCTGCTTACTCCGTAGAGTTTCTGATAGAGGTCGGCATCAATACGGTCGTTACCGGAAGTACCGTAACTCAAACGTAGTTTCAGGTTGGAAATCCAGGGAATGTCCTGCATAAAGTCTTCATTGGAAAGACGCCATGCCAAAGCTCCTGCCGGAAAGAATCCCCAACGATTATTGGAAGCGAATTTCGATGAGCCGTCGGCACGAAGCGTAAACGTAGCCAGATATTTATCCTTATATCCATAATTGATACGACCGAAGAAAGAAGATATGCGTGAGGGAGAATCCGCTTTTGAAGAATTTTCGTACGGAGTACCGAGTGACAGATTGTCAAACGCCTGCTCAGCCGTAGTATTCTCCGGAAAATAACGGGTGGAATAAGTCTTGGTCTTGGTTTGCTGGTGTTTGATTTCCTGTCCCAACATCAACCGGATATCGTGTGCATCATCATCCAAAGTAAAATTGTAGTTCAATACATTGGTCAACTGCCACTTGGTACCTTGCTTCATCATCCATTCCGCCATAGGCTGGTTATTGTTATTCTTGGCATTCTTGGTGCCCATACCCCAGAATTTGCGTTGTTCTTCGGTATTATTTTCAAAACCGAACTCATTCCGCAAAGTCAGTCCTTTCTTTATTTCCCATGTCAGCGCTCCCATGGTATTGAGCGACTTATTAATACGTTTCTTATAGTTCTTTTCTGACTCTTCTTTGGGATTGAAACGTACGATTTCTTCCAACTGGTCCGGATCGAAATAAGTATCGTCCTCAGGTAGAGTCATGTATTCATCCAATCCTTCGGTAGGTGCCTGGCGCAAAGCATCCAACAAACTGACTCCCTCTGTTCCGGAACCGTCTACTTCCTTATGCAACAAGCGGGTACGATATTCCATTGTGAGAAACTTGAAAGGCTTTAGGTTGAACGAGGCATTCAGGTTGTTCTGCTTCAAACCATTGCCTACCATTACACTGGGTTGATCCTGATGAATAAAAGCCAGTTTGTATTTTGCTTTCTCCGTACCGCCATTCACACTGAGATCAAGATAAGAAGCCACGGGATGAGTACCGAACACCTCATCCTGCCAGTCGGTACCAGGGTCGCCTTGATAGATATAATGTTCGTAGGCATGACCGTATTTATTGTTAAAGTCAGTCGGATTGGAACTCTTCTGACGGGCATTCTCATACTGCATCAATACAAATTCATACGGGTCCATCACATCCAGTTTATTGGAAAGCGTCTTGGTTTGTACATAGGTATTCAAGCTGACAGAAACACGACCCTCCGTCGGATTCTTGGTTGTCACCAAAATAACGCCGTTGGCTCCACGAGCACCATAAATAGCTGTAGAAGCGGCATCCTTCAATACTTCAATAGATTCGATATCCGTAGGCGGAACATCATTCAGGCTGTTTACTTCAAAACCGTCGAGAATAATCAGCGGACTGTTGTCCTGTGTGATAGAGCCGCCGCCACGTACCAGAATCTTAACTTCCGCATCGGGCGAACCATCGACCGTCGTCACCTGTACGCCCGGCAGTTTACCGACAATAGCTTCGGCTGCAGAAGTTGTCTGCACTTTTTCCAGAATCTTTCCCGACACACTGGAGATAGAACCGGTAAGATTACCTCTTTTCTGAGTACCGTAACCAATAACGACTACATCTTCCAGCATACTGGCAGACTCAGTCATGTGTATATTAATACCCGAAGTACGACCCTTCAACGGTTCTTTCACTTCTTCCATACCTACAAAACTGATTTTCAAAACAGCCTTGTTCACATCAGGAACGTTTGTCAATGTAAATTTGCCATCCAAATCCGTAGTACAACCCAATGTCGTACCTTGTACAATCACAGTGGCGCCGATTACAGGACCATAGTCGTCGGTCACCGTACCTGTTACGGTGGCAGTCTGTGCCATTGCACCGACCGCTACCATCAACAAAGTAAATATGCTTATGATTAACTTATTCATTTTTCTAAAATATATAGTATATGTATGTGTTGTTCACTATTTTCTCTCCATAGACAGACCACCTTCATTCTGATAATAAACGATATGCTGTACCAGATTATGGAAATATACTTCCAAATTGGAGTAACGGCCATTAGGATCTACATTGGTACTGATTTGATTGGCATCTGTAGGGTCTTCCGGATTCATGCCGTATGCCTGTTCCCAAATATCGGGTATGCCGTCATTATCACTATCCGGCCAAAGATAACCTTTCTTCACTTCTTTATAGCCTCCGGCTGCATCACTCGGAGTATCGATAATACCCGGTTTTTTATCAGAGTCTTTCAGAGTAACCAAATTTCCTTTGTCATCCCAATATTGCATCTTCGAACCTTTATAAGGAGCACTTCCTGCCCTGACTTCTCCTACTACTCGTTGGTCTATCTCATCACGACGCAAAGAAGCACCGGCATAATCCAATACTCTTTCATAAGCAATTTGCGGTGTATGATTGGTCACCTTACCGAACGGTTGATAATCCGCCATCTTCATAGCTTGTTTCTCTTCTTCAGACACACCTTGCTCAATCAAGCTCTTATCAAACTGCGCCCAAACACCATCCGTCCAGTTATCGGCACTGACCTTCGAATTACCTTCTACATAATTACCATCGATATAAGCTCTGGCAGTGGGATCGGAAGAAAGAATACGATATGACTTATATCCCGTACCGGTAGCCGGTCCCGGCTTATAATAGCAATTTGTCAGATTGAATTTGGCATACTTGCCACCATAGCTTCCGAAACCGCTTTCACTCCAATTGTAATAAACATTATTGCGTACATCAAAATATCCGCAATAGTCATAGTCAGCCTGAGTTCCCGGTTCCGAAAGATCGGAGATACGCGGACAACGGCTACCATGATGTGCCAACAGAATATGGTGGAAAGAAGCATTATCACCGCTAAACATAGCACCGTAACCATGGGCGCCTTTGGCATGGTTCGACAAGTTCAGACTCTCACTGGCAATGCACCATTGCGCCGTAAAGTTTCTCACTCCATAGAAAGTCAACGTTTCATCCACACTCCAACCGGCAGTAACATGGTCGATGATTCCATCTGTAAAATAGCGTCCGCCAATAGCATCCTCGGCATAATCGGAATGAGTATCTCCCGGACGGATTCGCAAGAAACGGACAATAGCATTGATTTTACTTCCTGCACCTTCTTCCGGCTTTTTGGAAAGATTGAAAGAAAAATTATAATTCTTCAATGTAATACCCTCTCCCGGAGCAGTCTGTCCGATGATGCTCAAATCCGGATGATTTACCAGATAAATACCCTGTTTCAATTCAATAATACCGTCAACATCGAAAACGATAGTACGAGGACCTTCCACTTGCTCGATACCATACCGCAGACTACCTTTTATCGGTGTTTCTCCACTACCGTAATCTTCCAAATTGGTAACCTTATAGAGTGTACCGCCACGTCCGCCCGTAGTAAAGCGACCACCACCTTCCGCACCAGGGAAAGCCAATACTCCGACACTCTTGTCATCACCGATGCCGGTATCGGGCTTTCCGTATTGGAAAATCGTCACGCTCTTATCCAAGATACGCACTGTACATGTACGGGGTAAAACACCCTCATTATCTGCAATTGTCAATACAATCTCATTTTCTGTTGACTCCCGCTTATTGTGGGTAATCCAAGACTCAGAAGGAATGGCATCAAAATCCTCTACCAATTCATCCCCTTCCTGAGTGAAAGGAATTACCAGTTTACGGCATATATACGGAATGGCATACTCATCCTGTTCAATGGTTGCCATACCGTTCACTGCTTCTTGCATTACTTTCAGTACACGTTGTAATTTGTATTCGCCTACTGTTTTGAAAACAAGTTCCGTAGAACGGGCAACACCCGTATTAAGAGCCACTTTGAGCTTCAGGTTATCAGTTGTGAAATTACGGGTTGCCGGAGTTTCCTCCACTACTTCAATCCAATCGCACTGCTCATCGAGATTCATTTCCCACTCTACATTGGAAACGACTTTAAGCTCCACTTCCGCTCCCCGGAAAGAGATAGGTTCGGAGGTAAATTCAAGCAGAATGTCAGGATCGGAACCCAGTTGCTCTACGGAAATCTCCTGTTCCAAAGCAGCACCGGCACCCGCCATGGTTATTTTAACCTTACCAGTACGTTTGGCTCCATCTGTATTTTCCGTAACAAACAGACGAAGTTCATCATTTCCCGTACCACTATCTTTCGACAAGGTAAGCCACATATTCTCCGCATCGCCAACCGGCTCTACCACAGCAGCTACCCAATCGGCAGTGGCTGTTATATCCACAGTAGAAGAACCGGCTACATTGGAAAGTTTCAGTTCATTCTTCGACAATTCCAGATTATCGGCTTCCACGGCGCCATTCAGTTCGCCATCGTCGCTACATGCTCCTAACAAGCCCGCCAATAATATGAATAAGAAAGTTCTCATAGTTTTTATTTGTTTTTCGTTAGTATTCCGGTTTTATTTTCTCCAATACGGGTCACCGATGCCTTGTGTATAAACCTCAGAGGATTTATCCTTAATGGTGAAATTCCTGTTAGACACATCTTCGAACAGTTCATTCATGGGAAGGGCGGTTTCTACCGGCTTCTCATCCTCTTCCACACCCCAGTTTTTCAATGCAAAGCCATTGGTGATATAATTGTTCTCGAATGTACGGGTAGTGATATTTTTATGAAGACTGAACCAAGTACCATTATCAGCATCAACCTCACCACTGAAAAGGTTGTTTTTTATTGTGACACTTCCGTCAGTAATATTCTTGGCATTTAAGTCAAAGAAAGTCATACCTGCTTTCATGGCAACAAACGTACAGTTCTCCACTACTATATCCAGATTACCTTTCATTGAGCTAACTCCTGTAATCAACGCTTTAGTCATATCATTGGCGTGGAAAGTCGAGTTTCTAAATTCAAAGGCATGTATCGGGGCATCTTTTTTGGTAGAAAGACCGAACAACCCGCTTCCACCAGAATTTAACCCCATAAAACGACAATCCTCAATAACAATTTTGTCAACAATCTGCTTTTGATCTGCATCTACCTCCTGATACCACATAGTACGTTGCAAATCATTAATTTCACAGTTCTTCCATAAAATAGTTCCTACATGGAATTTTTGATTTTTCAGTTTAAAGAAATCCCGTACATCTACTTTAATAACCAAATTCTCAAAATGGAGTTCCTCAATCAGATTCTCACTTGCCATACTCAAACTTGATTTCAACTCCAACACGGCCAGTCCTTCACCGACTTTAGGCTCTTGTCCTACAATCGAAAGTCCTTTCGGAATATTATCCAATGTCCCGGATACAAACTGATAAGTAGTTCCGGCTTTTAGGAACAGTTTAATGTCTGCTGCCGTTTCATCACTCTTCAATTTGTTATAAACATTATTAATATTCTCTCCGGGGCTGACGAATGTATATCCATCCGGCACACGAATAGGAGCATCAGGAGTAATATCTTCTTCTTCCCATTCTTCGGGAGTAATCGTTACCGTATAATCCTGAATTGTAGGTTCATCCGGATTATTAAGTTCGAATGAAACCGTAGTGAGCTGTTTAGGCAAAATGGAGAAGGTACCATCTATTTCCTTGGTCTGAATTACCTGTTGTTTCTCATCGAGATATTCAATACGTACAGTTACGGCTTCTTGACTGGTCTCTGTTTCAAACAGCACCAAGTCATCAGTATAGTTCACACCCCCTGTAGAAGTCGCAGTATTGCGTACCACCTCGATAGGAGATTTTACAAATGTGGCATCCGAAATCTTATACCCGGATATAGGTGTAGATACAATAGCACGTATCGTGGAATACCGTTTGTCCGCTTTACGGTCTGTAGCTCTCAAACGGAGCGTACCGGTACGGTTGTACATACGAACCTCCAAAGGATTATTAAACGGAGAAGTGTATTCCACAGGTGCGGATAAAGCATATACTTTCTCTGCTTTCGGGTCTTGATTAAGCACGATGTCGTTCAAATTGCCCGGATGAGGAAGAGAATCCGCTTCGGTAGTAGCAACAACACGGTATGTACCGTTAGGAAGCTGAAAACGATATAACGTAGAATAGTTAGCCACATACCTGCCATCGGAAGCGTAAATAAACAACGGCTTATTGGACGAGCCGGTATTCAGCGAATAAGCCTCATCGTCCAGATACAACTGAATGTCCGTCACCACCGAAGAATCATATTTATTCTCTTCGGAGCAAGCGGCAATGCCGAGCAAGAAGGTCACTCCTGCCACAGCTGATAATATACTTTTTCTCATATCAGATTTTGCTGTTTTTTAAAAATCAATTTCTTCTATCATACTCTCCCACTCGGTTTCCACCCAGTCTTCATTCAGTATTTCCATATGAACAACCGAACGTTTGGAAGATTTAAAGATGATACCCGTATCGAGAGAGCCATTCGTACGGTTCACTATTACTCCCTCTTTCAGATAAGCGACATCAACAGAAGTTCGTGAACCGTTGTTCTCCGTAGGGAAAGAATAAACATATGCACCGAAACCTGACTCTCGGTTTGTGCGTACAGTGACGTCCTCAAGAACAGCCTTTTCTTCTTTCACACTATAAGCTACTCCTACATTGGTGAAAGTTATGTCCAATGCATCAAATTGAATAATGCCATCCATTTCCTCCTGCGACTCCACCGGAGCAAACACAGCCTGCCCCACTAACCGTTTCAGCTCCACATCAAGTGACTTTACAGAGTTATCAGAAGTAAAACCTATTATTTCAGAAATGTAAACCGGCTTTTGCATATTATCGTTCTGACGGATAACAGCCGTGGAAAGCTGATCGGCATCAGCCACCTCATCCGCATTCGCTACAACAAAAGTCTGTAGGTTTTCTCCCAAAGGTAAGGGAACTTCAATAGCACCATGCACCAAAGGTTGCTTCTCTCCATATATAAGAGAACCGTCCATGTACACATAAATGCCAATTTCTGAAATACCTTCTTCTGCAAATGCAGCAATGCTTGATTTACTGAAACTGATACCGACGGGATGCAAAGTAGCTTCCACAGAAGCATCCTCATTGTTCTGAGGAAGATCACCATCGTTCAAAACGCCATCGACTTGCGTAGTGCAAGAAAAGAATAGCAAAAACGGAACAAATAATAATTTCATTAAATGTTTCATAAGTATTAGTGTTTTATAGTTAGTATTCAATAGTCACAAAAAAACATTCTATTGCCTGCGCAAATATCCGTAAAAGACAGCATCACCATGAGTAAGATTTAGTACAAAAAGAGTAAAATCCGGTCTGCAATAAATAAATCACCTTTGCTCTGAGTATCTCTACACCAAGATTAGCACATTTCAAAGATAAATGTATCCGAATATAAAGCAAAAGGGCTGCACTTACAAAAGTGCAACCCTTAACTACATCCAACCATCAAAAAAACGTCGTTTATTTCTGTTCGAGATATTACGGATTCAAACCTTGACAAGCTCCTTATAAAGCCGCTGCACCGGCAGCCCCATAATATTATAATAGCTTCCCGAAATATTCTCCACCCCGATAAAGCCAATCCACTCCTGCACCCCATAGGCACCGGCTTTATCCATCGGCCGGAACTTATCTACATAATAGGTTATTTCTTCTTCGCTCAGCTCAGCAAAGCGTACTTCCGTCTGAGCGGCAAAGCTGTGCTGCCATTCCGTTGTAGTAATACAAACTCCGGTAAACACTTCGTGGGTGCGACCGGACATATCCCGCAGCATGCACAAAGCGTCTTCCCGGTCTTTAGGTTTTCCAAGCACCCGCCCGTCCAGCCAGACAATGGTATCGGCAGTTATCATCAGTTCGCCCGGTTGCAACATGTTCCGATAGGCATCCGCTTTTTCTTTTGCGATATAAAGAGGTATATCCGCACCCTGCAATGTATCAGGGTACGATTCGTCTACATCCGGTAGAGTGCGCACTTCGTAGTCCACACCAAGTCCTGCCAGCAACTCTTTCCGGCGGGGAGAATTGGAAGCAAGTATAACTTTATATTTTTTGAGATTATCCAACATGGCTTTAAGTAGAGTTATGAGTTATGAATTATAAGTTATGGATTGCGGGGTATCAAACCGGCAGGAATTACCAACCGAAAGCCCGCTCGTCTGCCATCCAGAGGCCTTTCACTTTCAGGAACTGCTCCACGATATCCCGTCCGCAACCGTATCCCCCCTCTTTGTGGGAGATGTAGCGGGCAACGGATTTTACCTCAGGAGCGGCATCCCGCGGACAGCAAGGCAAACCGCAAGTGCGCATCACCTCAATATCGGGAATATCATCGCCTACATATAGAATTTCTTCATCCCGCAGGCCGTAGCGGTCGCGGAAGTCGCGATAATCGCGTATCTTGACGGAAGACCCCATATAGATATTCTCCGGCAATATTCCCAAAGCAAGAAAACGCTTGCGCACCGCTTCCGTGCGTCCACCGGTAATGATAGCCAATGGTATTTCATGTCTGGCAGCCAGATGCAAGGCATAGCCATCCTTTATGTTTACCGTACGCAGCGGCTCGCCTTCCGTACTCATCGGAATGACATTGGCGCTCAACACCCCGTCCACATCAAAGGCGAGGGCTTTTATCTTATTCAAATCGTAATTGATTGTACTCATGCCTTATTCTTTCTAAGAAGTTAACTATTTTGCCGATGTATGCTTTCGCTAATCAGCCTGTACATTTCCTGCATGTCCGGCTCGTCGGAAAGCATCTGCAAGTGCTCGCCGATAACATTTTCGTCATACCGCACGGCAGGCCCCGTCTGCGCAAGACGCGGTTCGAGTTCATGCACCTTACGGGCGGTCTCGTCTATCAAAGGCAGCATCACTTCAAAAGGAAGCCCGTATTTCTTCAATAACCCGGCTGCAAGGGCATACATATGATTGGTAAAATTACAAGTGAACACCGCTGCCAGGTGCAGGCTTTTACGCTGTTCCGAATCGGCCTCATACACATTCTCGGAAAGTACGGAAGCAATATCTTTCAGTGTCCGGGTATCCTCCGCAGAGTTGCTTTCCACGAAAACCGGTATCTGCCGGAAATCGACCGTACGCTGTTTGCTGAATGTCTGCATCGGATAGAACACGCCATACCGGTTTACCTTGCCTGCCCAAACATCCATCGGGATACTTCCGGCTGTATGTACCCACAGGGCATTTTCTTTTCCGGCAACAATTTCGGGCAGCAGTTGCACAAACGCCGCATCTTTCAGCGAAACGATATACAGCCGGGCATCCGCTGCCACAGACGACAAGTCGGTAGTATAGGCAGCCTCTACCGCCTGCGCCAATGTTCGCGCCGACTCTTCCGTACGGCTGTATACCTGCACGATACGGAATCCTTTATAGTAAAGCGCCTTTGCCAGATTCGTAGCCAGATTGCCGGCTCCGATAAATACAACAGATGTATCTTCTATGCTTCTTTTCATCTTATCTCGTAGATACCAAATACAAAATACCTCCTACAACCAACAGTGCCACCGGCAGCAAATAAGCGGACATAGTACCGAGCAGAGCCGTTATCAATCCGAAATTCAATATCAGCCACAGGCCCGTCAGCACCAGTCCCACCGACTTGTCATTCTTGAATAACAGGAAGATGACCGCCGTATAAAGCAGAAAATTATCCCGGTTCATCACCCACGACAGTCCCAGTGTGGAGAAATGCAGCAGTTTGTCTGCCAGATAGAGCACGCCGAACACAATCAGCGTGATAGCCGTAGCCTTATAGGTATCTTTATTGTTATTTGCTTTCGCCGCGCTCACCGTTACTTTCCTCCATATTTGTTAAGGTGAATCTTTTCCCATTGCAGGTTGTCCTCATTGAAAGGCTTGCGCTCCATTCCTTTATGCCCGATGGCAATGATACTGAGAGCCTGCAACTGCAAAGGCATGTCGAGTACTTCGTGCACATATTCGTTAGAGGACATGCCGGATGCCGTAAAACGCTCGCGAAGCTGTACCCAGCAACTGCCCAATCCCATATCTTCCGCCTGAAGTTGCAGGTAAATGGAAGCGATAGAGGCATCTTCTATCCAGACGTCGCTTGCCAGCGGGTCGGCGGTTACAACCACAGCCAATGCGGCATCCGCTATGAATTGCGAAGCCTGCTCTTTACAGAAAGACAGCTTTTTCAATGTTTCCTTATCATCCACCACGATAAACTGCCACGCATTGCTCCGTTTGGAAGTAGGCGCCATCAGTGCGGCTTTCATCAGCGTAACCACCTGTTCTTGCGTCAACTCCTCTTCTGTAAACTTCCGCATGCTGCGGCGGGTCTTTATCAATTCGCTAAAACTTTCCATATGTGTATATCGTTTAGAAATGAATACTTTGTCGTTAAGTAATGCAAAGATACAAGATTATTTTTTTAAATTTGCAGCAATGCCCTTGAAACTGACTACATACCATCGGGGAAGCCGGATACCCGAACTGCCGGGAACCGATACATTCCACTCTACGGAGCTGTTTCACGTCTATGAAGCAACTCCGGGATACACACCTTTGCTTATTGTGGCGTCGGAAAACGGAATACCCGTAGCCAAGTTGCTTGCCGCCATACGGAAGAGCGTACGACTGTTTCCACCCGCCATCATCAAGCGGTGTGAAGTATATGGCACCGGAGAATATTTCGATGAAACGCTCGACCGCGAAGCTGTCTTTAGCGATATGCTGCAACGCCTCACGGACGAAGCCCTGCGGGAAGCCTTCCTTATCGAGTTCCGCAATCTGGACAATTCGTTGTCCGGTTATAAAGTATTCCGCGAGAACCGTTACTTTGCCGTCAACTGGCTGCGCGTACGCAACTCGTTGCATAATGTGGAGCAGGTAGAATCCCGTTTCAGTTCCTCCCGCATCCGCCAAATCAAAAAAGGGCTGAACAACGGAGCAGAAGTAAAAGAAGCGCATACCCCGGAAGAAATCCATGCTTTTGCCAAGATGCTGCATTACAACTACTCTGCCAAGATACGGCGGCATTTCCCAAGCATAGACTTTTTCCAGCTTCTGGAAAAGCAAATGCCTCGGAAAAGCCGTATTTTCATTGTAACCTATAAAGACAAAGTTATTGGCGGAAGCGTCTGTATCTATTCCAATAACAGTGCATACCTATGGTTCTCCGGTGGCATGCGTAAAACATACGCTTTGCAATATCCCGGCATTCTTGCCGTGTGGCAGGCATTGCGCGATGCCAAAGAACGCGGCTACCGCCACCTGGAATTTATGGACGTAGGCCTGCCTTTCCACAAACATGGCTACCGCGAATTCGTACTCCGCTTCGGCGGAAAACAAATCAGCACCCGTCGCTGGTTCCGTTTTCGGTGGGAATGGCTGAACAGGGTGCTGATAAAGATGTATGAGTAAATGGGCTATTGGGCTATTTTAATGACAATAGTTTTGTTATATAATCACGATAGAACTTCTCTACATCTTTCCAATGATAATAAGGCGCTATATCGCTCTTCAAAGGAATCTTCACTTCTTTCTCATTCAGCATAAATTTCACAAGAATATCATCACTACCTTTCTTGCTGAAGAAAATCAACTGTACATTAGCTGCCATCGGCACAATTTTAAAATCACTCCATACCTTATAGAAATTCTCCGGATTAGTTTCTTCCGCATAGCAGCCTTCTAAATGGAGCAACCCAGTAAGCGGCATCACATTTCCATCATGTCCGAAACGTAACGTAGCAGCAACCGAACGCTCTTCTATAGCCTCCTTTGCCGAATCAAGAATATTCTCCAACAGAGGAATAAAGGTGCGCTGTACTATCTCCTTACCCCACGGACAAGTTCCGTTGCAAACATAATGACCGTAATTAAAGACTTGCCAGATATCAAACAATTCCTTCTTTTCAAAAATATCATAAAAAGAGATGCCAAGGTCTACATTCTGCATATCCGATGCTATCCAATATAAGCTTATCATCAATTCTTCTGCATTAATGTGTTGCTCTACGTATGCCTGATTGGTAAACAACAGCTTCATCAGACGTTCCGGTCGGATATGTTCCTTGCGGAATTTACGATAGTTTTCACGCCAAGGAGACTCATCGGAAGTAAAATTCCGGGCATCTTCATTCCAGTAATTCAGATAATTCATATACCGGTCACCGGAGCCATAGGTTATTTGCAATTTAGGATTCAATCCCTTTAGCGTTTCGCAAAAGGTTGCCATGCTCAGTGCACAACGAATAACCACTGTGGAACGGGCACTGATATGCCTGTCTCCCTTAAACGCTTCCGGAAAGTTACGAAACATGCGCTCTGCTATTTCACGATGTTGCCTATACCCCAAAGGAGTCAATTGGCCTCCAAGTCCGCGAGCATCTTTCCATACCGATTCAAGACGGTGATACACATCTTTCCCTTTTTCAGAAAGAAAACCTACAGCCGCAGCTTTTTCCAAAACCTGCATCACCGACAAATAATCTGCATCAGATATCAGATAGCGAGAGCCATGACGTCCATAATGCGACACATAGAAAGGCTTATATCCTGCGGGAGCCGGTGTATAACATTCGTCAATCCGAGGATAGGCATAATATACGCTGGCACTCTTATTCAGATTATCATAAACCTCTTGAGAAGTTGTTTGCGAATAGGTCGTAGCAACCAATAACAAGAAACAACACGAAACCAAAATCTTCAATTTCATCTTCAGTACTGTTTTGTATTAAAGAAAAGAGACTATCCAAAAACTAAAGCAGATACTGTTCTGTTTTTGGATAGCCTCTTTATCAAAAGCATTTAATCTGTAAAGTAATACTATTATTGCTTAACCATTTTAACAACACAAGGAGTACGGTTTGCATAGAATTTTACGACATAGGTTCCCGCAGCAGGAGCAGCAATATTATTACCACCGCTTGCTACCAGTTCAATGCCATCGGCAATAGCAGTACTATTCTTGCCACTCGAACCATATTTAAGGTCGAAATTCTTATTCAGCCGAATCAAGAATTCTTCTCCTGCACCAAAAGCAGCCGGAGCCGATTCCCATACGTTTTCAGCAACATTGTATGTCATTGCTCTGTCGTCATCACCCCAGTTATTAAAAGCTCCTGTAATACTAATAGATTCGATTTTGGTCATTTCGATTGATTTTGCAGGAATATTGGCAGTAAGTTTATAAATACCATTAGGTATTAACATATTTCCACCATCCTTAGTTATACCTTCACTGCGAGTCTCAAAATAGTCATACCCCATTTGACCATTCCAGGTACCTGCTGTAGGCAAAATCTGGAATCCGCATTCTGTATCATTCGCATTATCCTTATTTACAAAATTATAGATACCCTCATACGTATTCGAGCCACCTTTTGTTTCCCAAATCTCAAGAGCCAATCCCTCTGCTTCTTTCCAACCATTGATTTCACCAACCAGATACATTGCTTTCACAGGCACTTCATAAGTCGTAACATTAAAACTATTGGACTTAGCAGATACAATCGGTTCATAGTTATTAGTTCCTGCCATTTTAGCCGTTACATATGCACTTACATTACCCGTAGCATTCGGAGCAATACCCAAACCGGAAAGAGCTATGCTGTTTATATCTTCGTAAGTAAAAGCAGCTTTAGTCTCTTTTTTCTGCCCCAGCAAAGCGGATTTATCTCCATAAGAGAGATATACACTGTAAATAACTTCTGTCGGCAAACCGAAATCGGCAGCAGACCAAGCAAATTCAACGCTCTCAGTTTTGGCATTTGCAGCTGTCACTGTAATGTCACCATATTCTCCTTTTATTTCCGGAGCAACAAATTCTTCCGGATTATTTATCTGAACCGTATCCAAATCCGTCTCACAAGAAGCGAACATGGCAACTGCCGCAGATAAGATTATATATTTAAAGAACTTCATATTTTCTAATATTTAAAGTTATATTTTTATTTATAGCCTTCATTCTGTACCAAGTTCGGATTCTCTGTCAAATCGGTATTCAGAATCGGATAAACTGTCAGATGCTGTCCCAAGGATACCTTTCCATCGGGTACACCACCCTTATACGGCCACGGGAATGATACAGAAGTGAAATATCCGTAACGGATCAGGTCTGTACGACGATGTCCTTCCCACATCAGTTCACGGGCACGCTCTTTCAATATAAATTCGGTATCAATGAAAGCAGGCATAGAAACCCCGGCGCGGTCACGCAACTCCTTTATATAACCAAGAGCTTTGGTATCCGTAGTTGTTCCACCATCCAAACGCGCCTTAGCTTCTGCATAAATCAGATACATCTCAGCCAAACGGATAAAGGGGAAGTCCGCCGATGAAAGTTTGGAATATTCATCACCTGAGAACAGGTTTCCTTTTGAATCACGGCTTGTAAATTTCCAACATCTCCAGCCCGAATTAATATCGCTGTTGCTGTACTCTTTCGTACCGCCGATGTTATAGAAGAAAGCACGCTTGTCGCTATTGGCACGGTCGTATCCAAAACCGGAAGTTTCGCCCCATTTCACATCTTTCAATTCAAAATATTCCACATATTCGTTCGGTACGTGATAACCGTTCCAATTTTCACGAGCAATACGAGCATCCGGATATCCTAATTCCTTAGCGATTGCGGAATTTGCTTCAGAACTCAAGCTTGCCGATACCAAGTGTGTAGTTCCTCCCCAGCTTTGTGAATTATCGCGGTCATACGCAATAGCGAAAATAAACTCTTTACGAGCATTATCATTTTCCGAATTATCCTGCATGAAAAGTTCTTCATAATTAGGACACAAGTCATATCCCATCTTAATGGTAGCCTCGGCAGCATCAAGCGCATCCTGCCAGCGGGCGGTGCCGGTATAAACTTCTGCATTCAAATACATACGTGCCAATGTAGCCTGAGCAGCCCCTTTGGTCACCCGGGGATAAGGAACCGCACCTACCTCCGGCAATTCACTACCTTCCAACAAATCCTTCAATTCTCCTTCTATCCATTCGAATAGAGCTTTACGTCCGATTTGGGAAGGAAGCGCACCTGCCACATTCTCTTCCATGGCGAAAGGCGGATTACCATATAAATCCATCAGCAGATAGTAAGCGAATGCTCTCAAGAAACGAGCTTCCGCACGCAACTGAGGCAGTCCTTCCAAAGATGCGGCACTACTTTGTTTCAAGAACTCGTTGGCACGAGTCACAACCATCATACAACGTGTATAAACAGCCAATGTTGAAGCATTCGGGGTGGCAGACCATGAATTGTTCTGGAGTTCCACGATATAACTGTCTCCCCAGGTACATTTCAAGGCATCTACCGACATCTCATTCAGTACCATATATTGGCGGACAAGTTCACTCTGTCCCGCATCATCCACTGCAATATCCGCTTTACCCGGATCGTTTTGGCTTGCCAAAGAGTAAGCACCGTAAATATAGGCAAGTCCCATTTCATAGTCTTCCAAAGTCTGATAAGCCTGCCCTGCATTCTTATCTGTTTCATTTAAAGGCACAGTATCCAAATCTCCGATACATGAATTGAACGTCAGCATGGACGCTGCTATTGCCAAGCTATATATAATCTTTTTCATAATTGTCTATACTCCTAAAATTTAGAAATTAATATTCAGACGCAAAGTATAGAGACGGGGACGCGGGATTAAGTTGTTATCCACACCGTCAACAGCCGTAAGCTCCGGATCGAGCCCGCTATACTTGGTGATAGTAAATACATTCTGTACAGAAGCCGCTACACGGATTTTACCGTTCCAGTTCTTGATTTTATCGAACGTATATCCCACATTGATGTCATCCATACGGAAGAATGTAGTATTCTCCAGGAACATATCGGAGTACTTCTGTTGTTCAGAGATAGTTGCCGTCCAGCCCGTTTCCATACAATATGGTGAGAGGTTATTCAAGTAACCTTTCGTATAATCATCCGAATAGGAAGTTGCGGTATTCATCTTGATTCTGTTCAAAGCATATCCGCCTACCGAACCGTGGGCATTGAAACCGAAGTCCCAGTTTTTATAAGTGAACTGCGAACCGATACCGTAGAAGAACTTAGGCTGAATGCTCTTATCGGTGATGTAACGGTCTTGTGCGGTAATTTCTCCGTTACCGTCGCGGTCTACCAATACGTTCTGAAGCGGTTTTCCATTTTCATCATAAGCCTGCTGATACAAATGATAGGTATAAGGCGAATAACCTACACTGTACAATGAAGTATAACCACCTGTACCGCCCATATTAGCTCCTACTTCTACTCCGAGATAGTCGGGGGTAGGATTATTGGTCAGTTTGGTAATTTTCGTATCCTGCCATGTACCGTTTACGTTGATTGTCCAACGCATGTCTTTACGTTCGATAGGAATGAAGTTCAGGTTAAATTCAAGACCTTTGTTTTCCATATCGCCTACGTTTGAAATCACCTTATTGGAGAAGTTTACTCCCATCGGTGTAGTCACATCATTCAACAAATCTTTGGTTTTGCGCAGATACGCATCGATTGTACCATTGATACGTCCTTTCAGGAAGCCGAAGTCAAGACCCACATTATAAGTTTCCGTTGTTTCCCACTTAATGTCCGGATTATATGCATTGGGAGCCAATGTATAGATATAACCGTTTCCCCAAGGAATACGGGTAGCCAACGCAGAAGATTGGGTATATTTTGTCTGATAAGCATAGCAACGGTCGATACCGATATCCTGCTGACCTGTCTGTCCCCAACCCAAACGGAGTTTCAGACTGGAAATCGGTGTATCCGATTCTTTCAAGAAATTTTCTTCGGCAATATTCCATGCAAAAGCAGCAGACGGAAACAACCCCCAACGGTTGCTCTTGGAGAAACGGGAAGAAGCATCGTCACGCAAAGATACCGTAAACAAGTATTTTGAGTTCAACGAATAATTGACACGACCGAAGAATGATACCAGATAATATTCTTTTCTATCCGTAGGATTGTCCAGATACACATTGGAACGGTCATTGTTATAATATTGAATATTATCGTATTTCACATAATTGTGCTGCCAGGAATAACCCGCCATTACATCCAAATGATGAATACCGAATTCCTTATTATAATTGGCATAAAATTCCAACAGAGTATTCGCATTGTTATTCGCATAGTTTTCATAATAATCCTGTGCACCGTTTCTCATAGAAAGAATAGAACCTAACTCCGAATACTTAGTACCTTCCGTACGCGCCAAATCGTAACCCAAGTTCAGGTTCACACGCAAATCTTCAAAACCGTGAATTTTATAATCCAACTGTACGTTACCCATTGAACGCCAAGTGTCGTTTACATTGTAATTATCATATAATTGAGACAATGGGTTGATGCTTGCCATTGTGTTGGCAGAACCGTCGGCATTAATCCAGTTGAAATATCCGCCAGCCTTTGAAGTATCAATATTGCCGTTGGCATCATAGAAGTAAGGAGATTGTGTCGGGTCGAAATCAACGGCACTGCCCACTGCTCCCGAGTTGGGATAGTTGGCACGGTTGTAAATACCCTTTAAGTTGACATTTACACTCAAATGATCTTGAAAGAATTTAGGACTCAAGCTGATACCTAAGTTGGCACGTTGGTTGTCACCTTCTTTCAAAGTAGCCTGGTCATAAGTATAACCTAAACTTACGCGATAAGGAAGTACTCCCTTGGCGTTGCCATAAAGACTAACATTCTGGTCTGTAGAGAAAGCAGTACGATAAATCAGGTCTTGCCAGTCAGTATTGGCATTGCCCATCATACCCAGTCGGGGATCGTTTTCTCCGTACACATCTTTAATATACTGGCGATACTGGTCACCGGTCATCATTTCCAATGTAGAAGTATTCTGCTTCAAACTGTAACTGGAATTATAGCTGACTTTCATCTTATCACCAGTTCCCTTCTTCGTAGTAATGATAATGACGCCATTAGATGCACGCGAACCATAAATGGCCGTTGCTGATGCGTCTTTCAGCACTGTGTACGATTCAATATCATTCGGATTAACAGATGCCAACGGATTTGCCATGCCGGCACCGCCTTCACTGGTCACGGGCACACCGTCTATCACAATCAGCGGGTCGTTGGAAGCGTACAAAGAAGCTGCACCGCGAATACGGATAGTAGCTCCGCCGGTAGGGTCACCAGAAGCAGGAGTAACCAGCAATCCCGGAACTTTTCCCTGAAGCATTTGGTCGGGTGAAGTAATGGCTCCGCGATTGATTTCGTCCGCCTTAATAGCCGTAACCGAACCGGTCAGGTCATTCTTCTTAACAGAACCATAACCAATGACTACAACCGTTTCCAGCAATTCTGCATCGTCTTGTAAAGTTACAACAACCGAGGGTGCAGCAGCGACTTCCTGACTTTTATAGCCAATAAAAGACACCACTAAAGTGGCTCCTTGAGGAACAGTTAAAGTAAAATTACCATCCAAATCCGTGATAGTACCATTTGTGGTATTTCCTTTTTCCACGACATTAGCGCCAATCACACCACCCAAAGCATCTTTCACATGCCCTTTCACCGTGATGTTCTGTGCATAAACGCCAACTGACAAGAATAACCCTAATAACAGGGGAAGAATCGTTCGACAGATTCTAAGATTAACTTGCTTCATGCATTTAAAAATTAAAGTTAACAATATTAATTATCTACAGTATATTCAAAAGACGTTTCAGTATATTAACCTAAATACGGAACGTGCTCCAAATACTTTATTATGATACAACAAATGTATGCTATATTGTCGAGTAAGAGACAAAGATACCGTAAAAAGTTCAATAAGAAGAATGCAAACGATTGCACTATGTCCGGTATCATGCGCTATCATCTCATAAACGCATGGGCACACCAATGGAAACGCGTAATAAATAACGGGAAATCAGCAGGGTAATATCTGCAAAAACACATGCTAAATAGTAGTTTACCTACTGCATTTTCCCCGGAACAGCAGGTCTTTTTTTTCGTTTCGCAGTTGCGGGCTCTACGGTTGCCAGCCGCGGGCTGTCGGGCCCGCAATTGGCAACCGTAGAGCCCGCAACCGGAAAACAAGGAAAAGGAAGTGATAAAAGGACATTATACATGCGATAAAACAAAGAAAAGAAAGAGGGAATGAGGCATTTATCCCTAACAAATACCTTACTGTCACAGGGCATATTCCGGAAATTACGGGTGCATTTATCTTTAAACAATGCACCGAATCGCATGATAAAGGTCTTTTGGAGTAGTAAATCGTCAGAAAAGTCTCTATTATCGACTGTGTGTCAATTAAGATAACACACTGATTATAAGATATATAATATTTATTCGCGTGACGACCACGAATCAGTCATCACTCTCACCACGCTTGTCGTCACTCTCTGTATCCCTTTGCTGGAAAGGGATACAGAGTGATTGGTGACGAGTGATGACAAATTATGCAAAACTCTGAAACAGAAATAATGCAAATGTTACCTACCGGCAGACAACAAGATTATTCCAGTCTGCAAGCCTTTGGCTTTGGCTTCAAAAACAATTTCACCGGACTGTTCCGTACTCTGCACGATAGCCGTCAACTGTCCGCTGAAAGCCGGCATCTTGGGTAAATGGAAAAGGTCGAGGCTGGTGGCATCGCCATTGGCTGCCGCGCGGTAACGGCCGGCTCCTTTTACAGAGAAAGAAACAAGACGATTGTCCGACGGACAGAGATTGCCGTCTTTATCAACAACGCGGACGGTGATGTAGGCAAGGTCTTTACCGTCGGCAGCAAGCCGGGTGCGGTCGGCAACCAGTTCCAGATGATGAGGTTTGCCGGCGGTACGGACGATTTTCTCTTCTGCCGGTTTGCCGGAAGCATCATAAGCCACGACTTTCAGTTCGCCCGGTTCATAAGGAACATCCATCCACATCAGGCGGTAGCGGCGTTGCAAGGCAAGCGAGTCCTTGCCTTGTAAGGCTTTGCTCTCCGATGCCGTCAGTTTGCGTTGCTTGCCGTAGCTCTTGCCATTGACGAAAAGTTCCGCAGCGGGATAGCTGGTATAAACAAAGACGGGAGTATTCTCTCCTTCCCTGCCCGGCCATGTCCAGTGCGGAAGGACGTGCAGGGTGTTTGCGGTCTTGTTCCAGATGCTGCGGTACAGATAATAGCGGTCTTTGGGCAGGCTTGCCAAGTCGATGATGCCGAATACGGAACTGTGGCTGGGCCAGGCATCCGTGTCGTACGGAGAGGGTTCGCCCAGATAGTCGAAACCCGTCCAGACAAACTGCCCGATAGTCCAGTCGTAATCATCGGCCAGGGCAAAGTCCTCATCGGGCACATTCGACCAAGAGCAATACTCCACATCATACCCCGAAGACTGGTGGTCGGCATACGTTGCCCCTGCCCGTTTCTCTACCGGGAATTTATAGACTCCGCGGGAACTTACGGTAGAGGCGGTTTCCGAGCCGAGAATGATATTCTGCGGAAGTGCGTTGTAAGACTCCACATAGCGGTGGGCGCGGTAGTTGAGACCGGGAACGTCTATCATAGCGGCGAAACCGTTTTCCAGGACGCAAGACACCTGGTCCATACCGCAGGTAACAGGGCGTGTGGGGTCTTCGCGGTGGCATATATCCTGCAGGAAAGAAGCGACTTTATAGCCCTCGGCACTGCACTGCGTAGGTACTTCGTTACCAATACTCCACATGATCACACTCGGATTATTACGGTAATGGCGCAACATATTCACCATGTCCCGCTCCGCCCATTCGTCGAAGTAACGGTGATAGCCGTTATCGCATTTGGCAATATCCCATTCATCGAAAGGCTCTATCATCATCATAAAGCCCATTTCGTCGCAAAGTTCCACCAGTTCCGGAGCCGGCATGTTGTGCGATGTACGGATGGCATCGCAGCCCATATCCTTCAGCAGCGTGAGCTGGCGGCGGAGAGCAGCCACATTGACGGCAGCCCCCAAAGGCCCCAGGTCGTGATGGTTGCAGACGCCCTGAAACTTACGGTGCTTGCCGTTCAGGAAAAAGCCTTTGTCCGCCACAATCTCTATGCTGCGGATGCCGAAACGGGTGGTATATTCGTCCACCAGCCTGCCGTCGGCATATATCTTGGAAGACGCCTTGTAGAGCCGGGGTGTCTCCGGCGACCATAAAGCGGGAGCATCTACCAGGAAGTTCTGCTCGAAAGGCTGCCCGTGGTTTATTTTGCGGGTGTTGTCTTTGGCGGCAACCACCTTACCGTCCGGCGATATAATCTCGGTCACAATCCGGATATGCTTGTTTCCGGCATTGGCAATCTCCGTACGCAAACGCACGGAAGCATACTTGTCCGACACGTGCGGGGTGGTAAGCTGAGTGCCCCACACCGGAACGCATACCGGTTCGGTCGTCAGCAGGCGGACATTCCGGTACAACCCCGCACCGGGATACCAGCGCGAAGACTGCGGTTTGTTCTCCAACCGCACGGCAAGCGTATTGGGTTTTCCGTCCTTATATATATAAGGTGTGACATCGCAATGGAAAGAGTTATAGCCGAAAGGCCAGAAGCAGGCTTCCTGCCCGTTGATATAGACACGGGCTTCGCTCATGGCTCCGTCAAAAACCAGTGTAGCCTGTTTGCGGGCGGGAACGGTAAAGGTGGTACGATACCAGCCTACGCCTACATAAGGCAATCCGCCCGTGCGTCCGGTCTTTACCGAAGCCTGTTTTTCGAAATTCTGCGTGACGGCTACTTTCTGCAAATCGTTGTCACGGTCGAACGGCCCGTAAATGGCCCAATCGTGAGGCACGGTTACCGCCTGCCATTGCTCATCGTCATATCCCGGATGAGCAGCTCCGGATATATCTCCCCGGAAGAACTTCCAGCCCTTTTCCAATAGCACTTCGGTACGCTGCGCCATAACGGCCGAAAAGAGGAAGAAGCAACAGATGCCCGTTATCAGTCTCTTATTCATAATTATGCTGTTTTACAGGTTATTTAAACGCATCCATAATCACCGTAGGGCGGCCGTCGGCAGTAAACGCTCCCAACCGATACTGGTCCGGTTTGCACTCCGGCTCCCAATAGAACACACCCTTGCAGCGTCCTCCGGTATTCTCCCGGCTTTCCTTGACGATGCGTTCCAACTGCCGTTTGCCTTCGGCAAGGACAGACGCACTTACCAGATTGCCCTTGTCGTCACCGCATTCCATGCCGGTTTCCACTATCATCACATCACAATCATACTTGGCGCCCAACGCCTTGATATTCTCCATGCAGTCGGTGATAATGTCATCGGCGGTATAATCCGGCTTCTCCATCCGTGTCCAGTAAGGATAAAGCGACATGCCTATCATATCCCACTTCCCGTTGTGTTTCTTCAGCTCATCGAAAAACCAGTTGAACAGTTCTTTATCCCAACCGTTGTCCAGATGAACAATCACAATCGCATCGCTGAAGACTGACTTCACCGCATTGTAGCCCTCAGTGATGAAATCGGCCAAATTCCTCCAGTTTGCGGGATACACGACTTTATCCGACGCCGTTGCCGGAGCGTTTTTCAAGTCACGCTCTTTCACATCATAGGATGCACCGCTCAGCGCCACATTCTTATCCCACAACATACCCGGACGTATTTCGTTGCCCACTTGCACCCATTTGGGAGAAACTCCCGCCGCCTTCAAGGCCTGAAGCACCGCTACCGTATGGTCGCCGATGGCTTTCTTCAGTTCCGGCAGCGTTTTATCCTTCCATGCGGCAGGCTTGTTTTGCTGGGCGGGGTCTGCCCACCAGTCACTATAATGGAAATCTATCATTACGTCCATTCCCAAATCCTTCGCCCTCCTGGCTTTGGCTACGACATCGGGTGTATTGCACCAGTTGCCGTGCTCTGCCGGGTCTACCCACACACGCAGGCGAACCGCATCCAGTCCGCACTCCTTCATCAGGGCGGTACATTCAAGCTGCTTGCCGTCGGCATTATAGAAGCGATGTCCGGCCGCTTCCATTTCCGTAACCCAACTGATGTCGGCGCCTTTGGCAAAAGAATCATCTCCGGTGCCGGGAGTCTGCTCCGGTGCCGGAGACGTGCCTTCCCTATCGTTGTCGGCCGTGTTCTTGCATGCAATGAAAAGGCATGCGATACTCAAAAAGAAAGTAATAAATTTAATGTGTTTCATGATTCCAAGTATTATAGTAATATAACATTCATTGAAGCAAGGCATCCCGTCTGCCCCATTAAGGCAATTCATACGATACCGTCCTACCGCAAAATTCCCCCTGCGGCATAGGTACTTCTATCGTTTCACCGTTATAAGTAAGCGTTATTTTCTTCAAAGCCGCATTCATGCAGGCATCCGTCACTGTAAAGACGGACTTTCCTGCCACCGTCTTTATCATTACAGTACAAGGTTCAGAAGCTGTAAGCGACACACCGCCGGCCTGCAGACCATGGTTGCCCGGATAGAACACCGCCTGCAACAGTTTTTTGTCTGCCGACTGCACTGCCTGTACCAAGGAGTCATTCCTCAGTACACGGAAAGGTAACCGGGCGGACGGAGTGCCCTTTCCCGTATACACGGTATAGCCATAGGTATCATCCACGGGCGCTTGTCCGTGGTCAATCCACAAACGGAGAATTTTCACGCTATCCGGCAGATTCTTCTTACCGGCATTTGTTTTGTTGTGCAGCACCCAGTTCGCAGGACGCGTTTCGCAGGCTACGAACGCTTTCCGGCTGTATTCAGGAAGAACGCGGTAAGCAAATTGCCCCTCCTGCACCAGCCAGGGTGTGTTCTTGCCTGAGATTTTCCAAGTATGCACACCGGCTGAAAGAGCCGTTTTCTTGCCTTTCTCCAATAAACAGACATCATTCAGCAAGGCCGTCTGGTCGATAGTGGTACGGATGTGTCCCGGCTGTCCGGACTGCCTGTTCGTTACACCCGCTCCCAAGGCAACCATATAGTCTCCCTGAATAAAATAAGATTTATAAGCCTTTACACCATAAAGCACCTCGTTACAGCCGGCACTGCTGCCCCGGTCGTTTACACCCTCTTTCTCCGAAGCATTCATTTTTTCGAAAATATATCCCGCCACTGCATCGCCGCTACCGTCCGTGGCTGCTGCCGCATAATTATGCTTACTGCAATAGCCGCGCCAGTTAACTACCGGTTCCAGGCGCTCCATGCCTTCGCGTGCGGTTACTCCGGGAGATGCCGTTACGTCCCAGCCACCCATGATGGAGCGATATTCGTTGCCGCTGCGCTGAAACAAAGTCATACCGTCCGTAGGGTAGAAATTATAGGCATCGGCAAAGTTGGGCGCACTCTCCAAGCCGTCACAACGCACGGAAGCCATATTCACCATTATGTGGCAGTCGGGGGTTTTCTTTATCAAATCATCGTTATTAAAGAACCAGCGGGTTCCGGAATACATACCCGGAGCGTACCCCGCCATCCGGATACGCTTTTCTTTCACTTCTTTCCATAACTGCCGTAACTCCGCCTGCTCGGTTTCCGTAAAAGCATCCATCCAGTCCGTCAGCACTTTATTCAGCATCTTTGCGTAAGGAATCTCTTTTTCGGCAGCGGTATAGACATACGAGCCACGGTCCAGACAAGGCAAGGTAAATCCTTTATAGTAGTACCAGTTTCCACCGCGCAGAAAGTTCAGGATAGCTTGGGCATTCTCCCTGCTCAGGCGCTCCGCCCACGGTGTCCCTTTCAGCATACCCAGCATATTCAAGGCATTGAAGGTTCCGTCTATGGGATATCCCCAAATCAGGCATTGCTTGCCATGTCCCCACCCTGCACCATCGGCAGTAAAACCTTCGGTCCAGAAAGAATCGTGCAGAGTAAGTTGGGAAGTCACGCTGATACCTCTCCGGCAAACTTCTGCCAATACATCCACCATAGGCACCGAACTGTACATTGCAGCTACGGGCAATAGCGAACGGTATGCCAACGCGTTGCCGCCCACCCACCATACATGATTGCGGAAACGTTCTATCGAAACAACGTTCTTGTCGGTTTCATCATGACGCAACGGCTGCGTATAGGCTTGCAGCCCCAATACTTTCAGCATATCGCAAGCGGCCTCCAGCAAAGGAGTTGCACCGCCGCGTTCGGCAAGTTCCATTTTATCCAGCCAGGCGAAATAGATGTTTACCGCAGCCGTAGGAATGGCAAAGCAGGAAGCGTGAAAACGGGAAACGGCGTTCGAGCGTCCGGCTTCCAGCATGCCGTAGTGCACCACCGCTTTCAGCACTTTGTCGCTCAACGACTCGTCTGCCGTCAGCGTACCGCGGCGGTATGCATCGGCAATGCAGCACAAGCGGTCAAGGGCGTTTCCGATGAAAATACCCACCCGGTCATCGGCTGTTGTATGAAAGCCCTTCCGATAGGCATTGCTACGTTCGAACTCAGCTTCCAAAGCGTCCATATCCGAGAATGTCCCCTCCGGCGTAAGCAACTCCAGACACCTGGCGGGCGGCACGGACATATTCACCTTAGACAGCCTGTAAGGATGCTCATGAAAATAGACACGCAATTTCTTCATTGCCTCCAATTTTACACTATCGGTGCAGAGGCGCGCTTCGCGGTAATAGCGGTGATAGTTATCGAAAGCAAACTTAACTTCCTGCTCTTGGGCAGAGACAGCCAATGCCGGCAAGCATAGGCAACAAAATAAAACAAGTCTCTTTATCATAGTCAGCCAATACATTATAATATTAATTAAAGGATACCACATTTTCCAGAGGATAAAGTTACGGAGATTTATCGTATAGCAAATGATTTTTACCGGGAATTTACCGTGCAGCGGGCAAATACATGGTTGCAAACAGTATATGCAATCGTTTGCACAAACTTATAACCCGATATGTATCAACAGAAAAGTTTTATTAGACGCATTCCGCTATTTTTGCAGCAGGATAAATAAGAAGCCCGGCTACGGTCTTCGTATATCTTCCTATTTTTATTACCTTTGGCTGAAAATTGAAATCATACTGATGAACAAACCGCAGATAACCATTAAAGATATTGCCCGGGCATTGAATGTCTCGCCGTCCACCGTGTCGAGAGCGCTCAAGGATAATCCGGACATCAGCCGGGAAACCCGTGACCTCATCCATGCCTACGCCCGCGAACATAACTACAAACCCAATGTGCTTGCCGTGAACCTCCGTTCGAGCCGCAGCAATACGATTGGCGTGATTGTGCCCCAACTGGTGCATCATTTCTTCTCGTGCGTGCTGAGCGGCATCGAGACAGCGGCGGCCAAAGCCGGCTACAACATAATCGTGGCTCAAAGCAACGAGTCCTACGAGCAGGAAGTCAAAATCGTCCACTCTTTCCTCGCCTCCCGCGTTTGCGGCGTCATAGCCTCCCTTGCCAAAAACACGGAGCAATACGACCACTACCAGGAGCTGCTGAACAACGACATACCGATTGTGTTTTACGACCGCATCTGTACGGAGCTGAAAACGGAACGGGTGGTTGTGGACGACTATGCCGGCTCGTTTGCCGCCGTAGAGTACATGATTCAGACCGGATGCAAACGCATCTTCTTCTACGGCGCATCTCCGCATCTGGAGATTACCAAAAACCGGCGGAACGGCTATCTGGATGCCATGAAGAAATACAAAGTGCCGGTGGACGACAGCATGATAAAGCTGTGCGACAACCGTGAACGCGCCATTGCCATAACGCCCGACCTGCTGGAGAGTGACAATCGTCCCGATGGTTTCTTTGCGATTAATGACGAAACGGCGGCAGGTATATTGTATGCCTGCAAGCTGGTGGGACTGAAAGTGCCGGACGAGGTTTCCATCTGCGGTTTCACCGACGGAGCCATCGCCCAAAGCACTGACCCGAAACTGACCACCGTGGAGCAGCACGGAGAAGAAGTGGGCAAAAGCGCATTCGGCATCCTTACAGACAAGCTGAACGGGCACGAGGGAAAAAGCACCAACAAGATTGTGCGGACAAACCTGGTGGTAAGGGGAACGACCAAATAAAAACACAACCGAATTCATCTATAAACTAATATCATAAAAAACAAGAGAGCAATGAAAGTAAAACCCGATTTAAGTTTCTGGAAACTATGGAATATCAGCTTCGGTTTCTTCGGCGTACAGATTGCGTATGCCCTGCAAAGCGCGAACATCAGCCGTATATTCTCTACTTTAGGAGCCGACCCGCACAGTTTGAGCTATTTCTGGATATTACCGCCGCTGGCAGGTATCATCGTGCAGCCCATCGTAGGAGCTGCCAGCGACAGGACATGGACACGGTTCGGACGTCGCATTCCCTATCTGTTCATCGGTTCGCTGGTTGCGGTACTCGTCATGTGCCTGCTGCCCAATGCCGGCAGTTTCGGTATGGCGGTGAGCACGGCCATGATTTTCGGTCTGGTATCGCTGATGTTTCTGGATACTTCCATTAATATGGCAATGCAGCCGTTCAAGATGATGGTAGGCGACATGGTGAACGAGAAACAGAAAGGACTTGCCTATTCCATCCAGAGTTTCTTATGCAATGCCGGCAGCCTGGTGGGCTATCTGTTCCCGTTCATATTTGCGTGGGTGGGTATCAGCAATACGGCACCCCAAGGGGTTATTCCCGATTCCGTAATCTACTCGTTCTATATCGGGGCCGCCATTCTGATATTCTGCGTTATTTATACAACGGTCAAAGTCAAGGAAATGCCGCCCGCAGAGTATGCCCAATATCACGGTATCACGGAAGAGCAGGAACATGAGAAAATCAATATGCTGAAGCTGCTGGTAAAAGCGCCGAAAGCCTTTTGGACGGTAGGGCTGGTGCAGTTCTTCTGCTGGTTCGCCTTTATGTTCATGTGGACATACACCAACGGAAGCATCGCTGCAAATGTATTTGACGCTCCCACCGTTGAAAATACGGTAAACGGAATAACAAAAATAGTTCTCGACACCAAGAGCCTGCAATATCAGGAAGCTGCCAACTGGGTAGGCGTGCTGTTTGCTGTACAGGCTATCGGTTCCGTACTTTGGGCAATCTGCATTCCCATGTTCAAAGACCGCCGCTTCATTTACGCGCTGAGCCTCGTGCTGGGCGGTATCGGATTTATATCCACCTATTTCGTACACAGCCCGTATGTGCTGTTCGTATCTTTCCTGCTGATAGGCTGCGCATGGGCCGCCATGCTAGCGTTGCCTTTCACCATCCTGACCAACGCCTTGTCCGGCGGACACATGGGTACGTATCTCGGACTGTTTAACGGAACCATCTGTATTCCGCAAATCGTAGCAGCGGCGTTAGGCGGAAGTATTCTGGCACTGTTTACGCCGGAAGGGATGCTTCCCCCTGAAATAAACATGCTGGTAACGGCGGGTGTGATGCTCATTATCGGAGCTGCCTGCGTATATTTGATAAAAGAGACCAAAGGAGAAAGGGCGTAAACTAATGAATCTATTCTTCCTTACCGGCAAACAGGCCGTCTATAATTAAAATACACCCCAAAAGTTGAATAAACAAACTTTTGGGGTGTATTTCATTTTTCTTCTTGTCTTACTCCATTTGCTATATTTCTCTATTCCCGCTTGAAACTGTTAACATATATAGAGATATACAAAGTAAAAATAAAAAAAGCTTATCTTATTTTACTTTTGTCTTTTGACAAGTTCTTTATATTCGTCATCTTTGGTCATGATATAAATAGAAAATTGCCACATTTATATTCACATGAACAAACATGCATTAAAAGATTAGATAAAAAGAATATAATGTAATGAAAATTTTTCCATTGCTTTCCATGACATTTACTACTTTGTCCGGAATAGTATTACCAAACAAATCAGTAGCCAATCCTTCTGAACATAACGCGACAACAAAGAAAAAAAATGTGCTGATGATTGCAGTAGATGACCTGAAACCATTGCTCGGTTGCTACGGCGATAACATAGCATATACTCCAAACATTGACAAACTTGCCTCTCAGGGAATTCTGTTCTCCTCTGCATATTGCCAACAGGCTGTTTCAGCCGCAAGCCGCACCAGCCTGCTTACCGGATGGTGTCCTGACCGCACGCGTGTATGGGACTTGAACACACAGATTCGTTCACAAAATCCAAATGTGGTGACATTACCCCAATACTTTAAAGAGAACGGATATGAAGTAGCGGGTGTCGGCAAGATTTTTGACCCCCGTTCTGTTGACAAACAAATGGACAAACGCTCCTGGACTTCTGATTACATGGCTTATGAAGAGTGCTTAAATAAAGAATATGACACTCCGGTTATGGGTCACTATCAAGCTCAAAAGACTCGTGGACTTTACAACAGATATTGCAAAGAAGCTCAAAGACAGGGAATAAAAAAACAATCAGAAATAAACAAATACATTCAAAAGTATATAAAACCCGCAACGGAATGCATAGAGGTACCGGATAATGCTTATGCAGACGGAGCAATAGCGGACAAGGCTGTCAAGTTTCTTAACGAATATGATTCTTGTCAACCTTTTTTTCTGGCAGTAGGGTTTAAGAAGCCGCATCTTCCTTTCTGCGCTCCTCAAAAATACTGGGAAATGTACCATCGTGAAAATCTTCCTCTCGCCGCTTTTTCCAAACGAGCCATCAACAGCCCGACATTTGCTTATCATCACTGCAACGAATTACAGTCTTACAGTGATATTCCACCTCTGATTTCTTTTTCAGAGAACTGCAATATACAGATGTCCGATGAGAAAGCGCGTGAACTGATTCACGGATACTATGCCTGCATTTCTTACATCGACGCCCAAATAGGAAAAATACTGGATGCATTGGAGAAAAGCGGACAGAAAGAAAATACACTCATCGTGTTATGGGGTGATCATGGCTGGCATTTAGGCGATCATGGACTTTGGAATAAACACACTAATTTCGAACATGCTACACACGTACCTTTACTGATTATAGACCATTCGCACAAAGCAAGGCAAATCGAAGCCCCCGTAGAATTTCTTTCTGTTTACCCCACCCTATGCGATTTGGCAGGTTTGTCTGTACCTGCCGGTTTGGATGGAGAAAATTTGTCCAGGATAATAAAAGACGAAAGAAATGCAGAAATCATTCAACCTTATGCTGTCAGTCAATACCCGAGAGCAGGTAAGATGGGATATTCCTTGCGCAGCAGTCGCTATCGTTATACGGTTTGGGTAGATTGGTTCCATCGTAAGCTGAATGCAGATAAAATATTTAGCGAGGAACTATATGATTATGAAAAAGATCCCCATGAAACAAAGAATGTTGTTTCCGATGCAGACTATGCAGACGCGTTGAGACAGATGCGGCTATATTGGAACGAATTTAAAGCAAAGAGGCTCTCTCGTGATTGAAACAGAGCACCGGTATTATATAATGAATCTGATAAGACATAAATACGATGACCAATAAATTGATAAATACAGCTGTAGGAACAATTATTGCTGGTACAGCATTTTCTACTACATCTGTTTACGGGAAAGACACTTCACACCCCAATATTCTGATGCTGATCGTAGACGACTGGGGAGCATACGACCTGTCGCTAACCGGTTCCAAACTATATGAAACGAAAAATATAGACCTCTTAGCCCAAGAGTCAGCCGTTTTCACTCAAGGCTATGCAGCATATCCACGCAGCGTACCTTCACGTTATTCTCTGATAACCGGACGACATTGTGCCCGCTCCCAAACCGGTGCCAAGACTGACGACCGTAAGGTCAATGCCGACAGCTATTGCATGGCAATACCTTTTAAACAGGCTGGTTACCAAACATTCATCATTGGGAAATGGCATGTGAGTGATGGCGATACAATGCCTGAAGACAAAGGGTTTGACATCAATATAGGAGCAGGGAAAGCCGGTTCAACCAATTCCCATTTCGCACCTTTCAACAAGCGGATTTCTTCCAATCCGGATAAACAGATTCACGGTATGGATGATGCATTACCTGGAGAATATCTGACCGATTACATGTCCCGTAAAACAGTAGAATATCTTAAAAAAGCTTCCACATCGGACAAACCTTTTTTGGCAGTATGCAGCTTTTATGCTGTACATACACCTATAGAAGCTAAAGAAGAGATGACGGAACGTTACCGTTCCAAAATTAAAAGATTGGAACTTGGTCTGGATCCCATGAAAGAAGAAGAAGCCGGAGTAGCAAAAACCCAACAGGATAATCCGAAGTATGCCGCTATGATAGAGTCCGTGGATGAGAGCGTGGGTAAGATGCTACAAGTATTGAAAGAAACGGAAGAATATGATAATACAATTATTGTACTGGTTTCAGACCATGGTGGTCTTTCTAACTGCGGACAGAAACATAAACGTGAGTTAGCAACAAGCAATTTACCTCTTAAAGCCGGTAAAGGACACCTTTATGAAGGTGGCATACGCATTCCATATATGATTCGTCTGCCTAAACAGAAAAGGCGTTTAAATATAGAAACACCGGTTGTAAATTATGACTTGTTACCCACATTGGCAGATTTGTGCAATGTTCCCGTCAGCCCCAATGCAGAAATAGACGGAATCAGCTTAAAACCTTTGCTTATGAATACCAATGAACATATCCATGAACGTGACTTGTTCTGGCACAAGACATCTCAACGTCCTTCTTCTACAGGCGATTATGTAGCAACTGCCATACGTAGCGGCAGATATAAATTGATTGATTTCTATATGCAAAACCGTATAGAATTGTATGATATCCAAAAGGATCCGGGAGAAACCTGTAATCTGGTTTCCCAAAAACCGGCATTGACCAAGGAGTTAATGCTAAAGATAAAAGAATGGCGTAAACAAACAGGTGTCACAATGGCTAATCCTGAAAGGATGAATCATGGAAATAACAAATCAAAAAACAACAAAAAAAACCGATAAAAAGCAAAAAAGAAAAATCAAAAAAATGATATGAACTCCTTCAAAATAAATTTATTATTCAAAACATTATGTATGGAATATATTAGATTAAATCGCACCATCATTTATTTCATTGCATATTGTTGTCCGATGCTGTTTTTCCCTGAAAATGTAGCAGGTAAGAATAAGATAACAGATATCCAAAATCTAATGAAACTCCCCTTTCGGGAAATAACGGAACAGTACTATCCGGAAAATTTCTATCTGGGTATCTCCAACCATGCAAAACTCATTGGAAAACTTTCCACAGAGATAGCAGACCGTGAATTTGGTTATATTACTCCTGCTAATGATTTCAAACAAAGCTATATTCACCCTACATTCAATTCATGGCGTTGGGAACGACCGAACGCGTATCTGTCTCATGCTCAAAAACAAAATCAGGTTATCCGGGTACACGGTCCCATCAGTCCCCAATGTTCTAAATGGGTAAGGGAGGACATACGGACCGCTACCGAATTGCACCAAATGCTCACGGAGTATATGACCGAACTTTGTGTACATTATGGCAATTGCCCGAATGTTTTATGGATGGATGTAGTAAATGAAACGATTGCAAAAGAAGACTTGGACGATCCTTTATTTGGACAGCAGAAAACAGGAGAATGGTTTTCTGCCCGTCAAGGCACAGACAAATGGGAAAATCCATGGACAATCATCGGTTATGATGAGGAAAGTGATATACGGGTTCCCCTTTATATAGATATGGCTTTTGAAATCAGTAACAAATATGCTCCAAATGTAAAGCAAATTATCAATCAGCATGGAGATTTTGAGGAAAATGTATGGTCACGCATGAAAGATTTGGTTAAGTATCTTCGCTCTAAAGGACGTCGGGTAGATGGTATAGGATGGCAGGCCCACATTGACACAGGCTGGGAGAAAGTCCCCGGCAATTTGAAACGATTGGATAATTTCATCTCTTGGTGTCATAACAATAATCTGGAGTTTCACATCACAGAAATGAATGTTTGGATTAAAGATGGGGACATTTCACGGGAGACAGAACAAGCCGAAACTTTTGCAGAAGTGATAGATACTGTACTGAAGCATCATAAAAACGGAGTAGTGGGTGTCAGTTTTTGGAATGTACGCGATGAAGATACTGCGAATCCCAACTGGATGGGGTGTCTATGGCGAAATGACGGAACCGAACGCCCTGCCTATAAACGCATCAAAGAAATATTGATTGAAAATATACATTGAAGGCAGGCTTAACAAATCGTACCTATTAATCTAATGTAAAATTTCAGGAAAGACTGTCTTCAAAAATACACTTGAAACGGACTCTTTCTTTTTCCGTATCTTATTTGTTTATCCGTTTATTTGTCTATCTTTACACCGATAACACAGAAAAAGAGCGCCATGAAGAAATACCTTAAAACCGATGAATGGAATATTATAGAAGATAGTTTTCAAGCCGACCGCATGCGGTGGTCGGAAAGCATATTCAGTCTTGGGAACGGCCGTTTCGGACAACGGGGACATTTTGAAGAACCATACAGCAGCGACAGCTATCGCGGCGCATTCGTGGCAGGTATCACCTTTCTGGACAAAACGCGTGTAGGCTGGTGGAAGAACGGTTTTCCGCAATTCTACACACGCATCCCCAATGCTCCGGACTGGAGCAGTATCAGCCTGCGCCTCATCGACGAGGAACTGGACCTGGCACAATGGGATGTGGACAGTTTCAACAGACGCCTCGACATGAAAGCGGGTATTTCTTATCGGGACGCGGAAGTAACCTCTCCGCGGGGAAACAAACTCCGCCTGCACGTGGAACATATCGCCAATATGGCTCACCCCAATCTCTGCCTTATAAAGTACAGCGTTACGTCCGTCAACTATACAGGCAAGGTTTCACTTGTGCCTATCCTTGACGGAGACACCGCGAACCCGGTCAGGCATCCGGATGAAAAGATATGGAATATCCTGCGTTCCGGCACCACCAACGATTGCGCCTATCTGTGGACGCAAACCAGGCGGGAAGATGCGCAAATATGCTATGCCATGACCTACCGGTTCTTCAAGAACAATAAAGAGACTTTTGCCAACCCGATACGGATAGAAAAAGAAAAACAGGCCGGTTTCAGCGTAGGCACTGAAGTGAAGCCGGGAGATACCGTGACGCTCGTCAAATACATTGCCATAGCATCTTCCCTTTATTATGAACGGCAGGATTTGATAGAAGCCTCCGTAGCAGAAGCCCGCAACGCCCAAAGTACAGGTTGGGATGCTCTGGAACAAGAGCACCGGAATGCCTGGCAGGAGATATGGGACGAAACCGATGTCAGTATCGAAGGCGACCCAGAAGCCCAGCAAGGCATACGCTACAACATCTTCCAGCTCTACCAGACATACCGGGGAGACGACCCCCGCCTGAATATCGGCCCCAAAGGTTTCACCGGCGAGAAGTACGGCGGAAATACTTACTGGAATACCGAATTGTGCTGCGTACCTTTCTTCCTGCTTTCCACCCCGAAGAAGATTGCCGAAAACCTGCTGATATACCGCTATAAGCAACTGCCCAAAGCCATTGAGAATGCCCGTAAGTTGGGATTCGACCATGGAGCCGCCCTCTTCCCGCAGGTCACCAGCAACGGAGAAGAGTGCCACAGCGAATGGGAGATTACTTTTGAAGAGGTTCACCGGAACAATATGATTGTCTATGCCATTCTGCAACATGCCACGCTTACGGGTACGCTGGACTACATCGCCCATTACGGATTGGAAGTAATGATAGCCGTCAGCCGCTTCTGGAGCCAACGGGTGTCTTTCTCGCAACCCAAGCAGAAATACGTCATTCTGGGAGTTACCGGACCCGATGAATACGAAAACAACGTAAACAATAACTGGTATACCAACTACTCCTGCATGCGTTGCCTCGAAACCACTCTCAGTTTCCTTGAAATCATTGCCCGGCAATATCCCGATGAATATGCCCGCATATGCAGCATCACCAACCTGAATTATACGGAAGAGAGTGAACGCTGGCGGGACATTATCGAACGGATGTACCTGCCGGAAGATCCGGAACGCGGTATCTTCATCCAAAACGACGGCTATATGGACAAGGTTCTGCAAAGCACCGACGCCATTCCCGCCGGCGAACGCCCCATCAACCAGTATTGGTCGTGGGACCGTATCCTGCGTTCGTGCTACATCAAGCAGAGTGATGTCCTGCTCGGCCTGTACCTCTATTATTTCAACTTCGACCGGGAGACCATCCGCCGCAACTTCGAATTCTACGAACCGATGACCGTGCACGAGTCTTCCCTCTCCCCGCACATCCACTCCATTCTTGCCGCACGCATCGGGAAAGTGGAAAAGGCATACCAACTATTCTTACACGCAACCCGCCTCGACCTGGACGACTACAACAATGAAGGAGACCAGGGGCTGCATATAACCAGTATGCCGGGCAGTTGGCTGGCTGTTGTACGCGGATTTGCAGGATTGCAGATACAGGGCGGCACGCTTAAGATTGAACCGGTCATACCGGAGAAATGGAGCGGCTATTCGTTCAAAGTGAATTACTTGGGCAATACGCTGCATATACAGGTAGGCAAAGAAATAAAAATCAGCCTGACCGCAGGAAAACAATTGAACATACAGGTATATCAAAACGTTTATGAATTAAAACAAGGGTTGGATTTGACTGTCAACCGCAAAGACTTGTCTTAATCAAAAACAAATGAAGAAAATGTATCTGTTCGCCCTGACGGTGACACTTATCGTCACGTCCTGCGGGCAAAAGAAAGGGGAAGATATCCCCCTCGTGCGACCTGTGAAAACTGCCACCGTAAGTTCACAGTCGGTAATACTCAAAGACTTCTCCGGCATGGTGGAAGCGGTGGAATATGTGAAACTGGCATTTCGTGTCAGCGGACAAATCATCGACCTTCCGGTAGTGGAAGGACAAAGGGTCAGGAAAGGGCAACTGATTGCCGCCATCGACCCGCGGGATATTTCCCTGCAATATGCCGCCGACAAGGCTGCCTATGAAACCGCTGCCGCCCAGGTGGAGCGCAACAAACGGCTGCTGGGCCGCCAAGCCATCTCCCTGCAGGAGTATGAAATAAGCGTAGCCAATTACCAGAAAGCCAAATCGGCCTACGAACTGTCCACCAACAATATGCGCGATACAAAACTGCTCGCCCCCTTCGACGGCTCTATCGAAAAGCGCCTGGTAGAGAACTATCAGCGCATCAATTCGGGAGAAGGGATTGTGCGGCTGGTAAATACGCAGAAACTGCGCATAAAATTTACCGTACCCGATGATTACCTGTACCTGCTTCGTGCCAAGGACGCCACATTCAAGGTGGAGTTCGATACGTACAAAGGCAATATATTCAATGCCAGACTGGAAGAGTATCTTGACATATCGACCGACGGCACGGGTATTCCGGTTACCATCACCATCGACGACCCCGCCTTCGACCGTGCCGTATACGATGTGAAACCCGGATTTACCTGCAACATCCGCCTCGCTTCGGACATCGCTCCCTTTATAGAAGAAAAACTGATGAATGTACCGCTGAGCGCCGTATTCGGTGACAGCGAAAACAAGAATACCTACGTATGGGTGGTGAAAGACAGCAGGGTAAGCCGCCGCGAAGTAACCGTGTATTCGCCGACCGGTGAAGCCAATCTTCTAATATCCAAAGGACTGAAACCGGATGAAACCGTTGTCATTGCCGGAGTATACCAACTGGTAGAGGGACAGAGGGTAAAAGAGGTGGAATAACCGCTTTCCCTCTATCACTTCATAACTTTATCATCCTATCACCTTTTATATATGAACTTAGCCAAATATTCATTAGATAATACAAAGATTATCTATTTCTTCCTTGCCGTGCTGCTCATCGGCGGCGTATTCTCATTCGGCCGTTTGGGGAAGAAAGAAGACGCACCCTTTGTTATCAAGACAGCGGTCATCATGACACACTATCCCGGAGCCGAACCTGCCGAAGTGGAACGGCTCATTACCGAACCCATCTCCCGCGAAATACAAAGTATGAGCGGAGTGTACAAGATTAAATCGGAATCCATGTACGGACTTTCCAAAATTACGTTCGAGCTACAGCCGTCGCTTTCCGCAGCATCTATCCCGCAGAAGTGGGACGAACTGCGCCGGAAGGTTCTCAACATACAGCCCCAACTTCCGGCAGGAGCTTCCGTACCGACGGTATCGGACGACTTCGGCGATGTATTCGGCATTTATTACGGACTGGTCGGCGACGACGGCTTCTCCTATGAAGAAATGCGCAACTGGGCGGAGCGTATCAAGACGCAGGTTATCACTGCCGAAGGGGTTATGAAAGTAGCCCTGTTCGGCACACAGACGGAAGTAATCAATATCTTTATCTCCGTAAACAAACTGGCGGGGATGGGCATCGACCCCAAACAACTGGCAGGCTTGCTGCAATCGCAGAACCAGATTATCAATACGGGTGAAATCGGTGCAGGCGAACAGCAGTTGCGCATTGTGGCCAACGGTACTTATACCACCGTCAACGACATCCGCAACCAGACAATCACCACCCCCGGCGGACAGGTCAAACTGGGCGATATAGCCGTCGTTGAAAAGGGATACATGGACCCGCCCGGCACCATCATGCACGTAAACGGAAAACGGGCCATCGGCATCGGAGTCTCCACCGACCCGCAGAAGGATGTGGTAAAAACCGGTGAGTTGGTAGACAAGAAGCTCGCCGAACTCTTGCCTCTCATCCCCGTAGGGTTGGAACTGGAAAGCCTTTACCCCGAAAACGTCATTGCCAAAGAAGCGAACAACGGGTTTATTATCAACCTGATAGAATCCATTCTGATTGTAATCGTCATCATCATGCTGGTAATGGGGATGCGCGCCGGCGTACTCATCGGCTCTTCACTGATATTTTCCATTGGCGGCACACTGCTCATCATGTCGTTCTTGGGAGTGGGTCTGAACCGAACCTCGCTGGCAGGCTTTATCATCGCCATGGGAATGCTGGTGGATAACGCCATTGTGGTAACCGACAATGCACAGATTGCCATAGCCCGCGGCGTGAACAGACGGAAAGCGCTGATAGACGGCGCCACCGGTCCGCAATGGGGATTGCTGGGAGCAACCTTCATAGCCGTCTGCTCGTTCCTGCCGCTTTATCTTGCACCGTCTTCCGTTGCCGAAATTGTAAAGCCGCTATTTATCGTACTGGCTATCTCACTGGGGCTAAGCTGGGTACTGGCATTGACGCAAACCACCACCTTCGGCAATTTCATACTGAAAGCCCAAACCGGCAACAGCGACAAAGACCCTTACGACAAGCCTTTCTACCATAAATTCGCATCCATCCTCAGCCTGCTGATACGCAAGAAAACGCTCACGTTGGGAAGCATGGTCGTATTGTTCATCCTCTCCCTCGTCATCATGGGACTGATGCCTCAAAACTTCTTCCCTTCACTGGACAAGCCTTATTTCCGCGCCGATGTATTCTATCCCGACGGATACGGCATCCGCGATGTAGAGAAGGAAATGAAAAAAGTGGAAGCCCACCTGCTGGCACAGCCGGAAGTGAAACGGGTTTCCGTCACCTTCGGCAGCACCCCGTTGCGCTACTATCTGGCATCCACTTCCGTAGGTCCAAAACCCAACTTCGCCAACCTGCTGGTAGAAGTGACAGACAGCAAATACACCAAAGAATATGAAGAGAAGCTGGACAGCTATATGAAGGAGAACTACCCCAATGCCATCACCCGAACCACGCTCTTCAAACTCTCTCCTGCCGTAGACGCCGCCATCGAGATAGGCTTTATCGGCAATAGCACAGATACGCTGGTGGCGCTGACCAACCGGGTTTTAGAGATAATGCACCGCGACAAAGACCTTATCAATGTGCGCAACTCCTGGGGTAACAAGATTCCTATCTGGAAACCCGTATACAGCCAGGAGCGTGCGCAACCGTTAGGCGTATCCCGCCAAAGCATGGCGCAGAGCATACAAATAGGGACAAACGGAATGACGCTGGGCGAATACCGACAGGGCGACCAAGTGCTTCCTATCCTACTGAAAGACAACACAATCGACGCGTTCCGCATTAACGACCTGCGCACGCTGCCCGTATTCGGTACTACGCGTGAAACCACCACGCTGGAGCAAGTGGTCAGTGAGTTCGACTACCAGTACAAGTTCTCCAACGTGAAGGACTACAACCGCCAGATGGTTATGATGGCGCAAGCCGACCCCCGCCGGGGCGTAAATGCCATTGCCGCCTTTAACCGTGTGTGGGAGCAGGTGCAGAAAGAAATCGATGTTCCCGAAGGATATGCCATGAAATACTTCGGCGAACAGGAAAGCCAGGCCGAATCCAATGCCGCACTGGCAGCCAACATGCCGCTGACGTTTTTCCTGATGTTCGTCACCCTGCTGTTCCTGTTCAAGACCTACCGCAAACCCATCGTCATCTTGCTGATGCTTCCGCTTATCTTTATCGGCATCGTACTGGGACTGTTGCTGTTGGGCAAGACATTCGACTTTTTCGCCATCCTGGGACTGTTGGGACTGATTGGAATGAACATCAAGAACGCCATTGTCCTCGTAGACCAGATTGATACGGAAACGGCCGCCGGAAAAGCACCGCGTGAAGCGGTTATCAGCGCAACGACCACCCGCATTGTTCCCGTAGCCATGGCATCGGGCACAACTATCCTGGGTATGCTGCCGTTACTGTTCGACGCCATGTTCGGCGGTATGGCGGCCACTATCATGGGCGGTCTGCTGGTAGCTTCGATACTCACCCTGTTTGTATTGCCCGTAGCCTACTGTGCGATACACCGGATAAAAGGATAGAGGGATTGCGACTCAGCTATTTACGATTTACGATTTAATGATTTGACTATTTACGATTTGAATGATGAGAAAGATTATATTTATATTGTCAGTAATCAGCTTCGGTATAAGTGCCGCAGCACAAGAAAGCTATCTCAGCCGCGAGGCTTATCGGGACAAAGTGGAAGCATACAGCCAACTGCTGAAACAGCAACGCCTGAAAGCTACGGCAAGCACCGAAGCCCGCAAGATAGCACAGACTGGCTTCCTGCCCAAAATAGACATTACTGCCGAAGGAACTGCCAATCTGAGCCATCTGGATGCCTGGAACAGTCCGGCGGGACAGTACCGTCCTTACACCTATCAGGCATTGGCAACACTGGGACAGCCTCTTTACACAGGAGGTTCGCTCATGGCCCGGAAAAAGATTGCCAAAGCCGATGAAGAGCTGGACAAACTTGCCACAGAGCTGACCCTCGACCAGATACACTATCAGAGCGATGCGGTTTACTGGAATGCCTCGGCCGCATTGGCAACACTCAAAGCCGCCGCACGTTTTGAAGGGATTGTCAGCCAACAGTACAACATCATTCAAGACAGGTTTAATGACGGAGCTATCAGCCGTACGGATTTACTGATGATTTCCACCCGTAAAAAAGAGGCCGAATTGCAGTATATCAAAGCCCGCCAGAACTATACCCTTGCCTTGCAGCAACTCAATATCCTGATGGGAATGAAACCGGATGCCGCGGTAGACAGTCTTTGTGAAATCGACATGCACTGTCCGCCCGTCGATTTACTGAGTCTTGACGAAGTATTGTCCCGCCGTGCGGACTATGCCGGAACCTATGTCAGTATCGCCAGGAGCGAAGCGCAACGCAAGGCAGCCCTCAGCCAGTATAATCCCCAACTCAGTATGTTCCTGGCAACCGGTTGGGACACCGGTATCGCCTATATGGGACAAGACGTGCCCCATACGCCCATTGCGGGAATCAATCTCAACATCCCCATTTTCCGATGGGGTGCACGCTTCAAGACCAACCGTCAGCAAAAGGCATATATAGGTATTCAGAAACTACAGCAAAGCTATGTGGCAGATACTATTTTAGAAGAGCTGTCCGCCGCTACCACCAAACTGACGGAAACGGAACAGCAGGTAAAGACAGCCCGGGAGAATATGGCGCTTGCCGAAGAGAATCTCGACCTGGTTACGTTCTCCTACAATGAAGGCAAGGCAAGCATGGTCGATGTGCTATCCGCACAGCTTTCGTGGACACAGGCCCAGACCAACCTTATCAATGCGCACCTTGCCGCAAAGATGGCAGTGGCTGAGTACAGGAAAGCTATCAGTGAATAAAGGCGGAAATAAAAAGGAGATGCGCCAAAACACTCGTTATTTGTGTTTTGACGCATCCCCTTTTTATATCTCAACTTTCTTATCCGAGGAACGAAATCAATACGCCCGCCGCCACCGCAGAACCGATGACGCCGGAAATATTACTGGACATACAGTAATTCAGTACGTGGTTCTTAGGGTCGTACTTGGTAGCGATTTCATTGCATACGCGGCTTGCCATAGGCACGGCGCTCAATCCCGTCGCACCAATCAGCGGATTAATCTTCTTCTTGGAGAACAGATTGAACAGTTTCACAAAGAAGATACCACCCGAAATGGACAAGGCAAATGCAAGGAAGCCGCCGACAACGATGCCGATAGTGGTCCAGTTGAGGAATGCCTCGCTCGTCATGGTAGCGCCCACACTCAGTCCGAGGAAGATGGTTGCCGCATTCATAATGCTGTTGGCTGCCGCATCGAACAGACGGCTGGTATCGGAACCGATTTCCTTAATCAGGTTACCGAACATCAGCATACCAATCAAAGGCACTGCCGTCGGCACGAAGAGAGCTACAATGGTAGTAACGGCAATCGGGAAAATAATCTTCAGTACACGCAGATTCTTTATCTCGGTCTTTGACGGATAGAGCTTTTCCTGCTCCTTCATGTTAATCATCAGTTCCTTCTTGCTGCAGAGCAGTTTCACAACCAATGGAATGATAACCGGAACCAATGCCATGTACGAATAAGCCGCAATGGCAATAGGGCCCAGCAGATGCGGAGCGAGCTTGATAGTGGTGAAGATAGCCGTAGGACCGTCCGCACCGCCGATAATACCCAATGCACCGGCTTCCTGCGGCGTGAAGCCCATCATTACGGCACACAACAGTACGGTAAAGATACCAAGCTGCGCAGCCGCACCGAATATGGAAAGACGCAGATTGCGGAGCATCGGTCCGAAGTCCGTCAGCGCACCCACACCCATAAAGATGACAGGCGGCAGAAATCCGGTCTTTATCAGCATATAGTAGATGAAGTTCATCAGTCCGAGGTCGTGTGCAATCTCGTGCAACGGCATTTCCCAGATGTTCTTCAACACTCCGTTCACCATTACCATGCCGTTTTCATCTGCCTGGATAACCCCCATGTCGCCACCAGGGAAATTGGCAATGAGCACACCGAAAGCAATGGGAACCAGCAACAGCGGTTCGTAATGCTTCCTGATGCCCAGATACAGCAAAATAAAGGCAATGGCATACATTATAAGGAACGACGGATCGGCAATAATATTGCTGAACGCCGTCATATCATAGAGTTTCGCAAATATATCTTCCATCATCCAATCTTCATTAATACATCATCTTCAGAAACAGAATCACCCGGATTGACGCAGATAGCGGTCACCGTTCCGCTGAAGTCGGCACGGATAGCATTATAGGTTTTCATGGCCTCGATGTAACAAAGCAGGTCGCCTTCCTTCACTTTATCTCCTACCTTGAGGGGAGTTTCCTGTGCATTCTTGGTCAGGAAGAACTTGCCTTCGAGCGGAGCAGCCACTTCCTGCCCTTCACCGGCGGGAGCGGTAATCTTGTCGGTGGCGGAAGCCGGCAGGTCGATGTCGCCGTAAGCCACCGTCACGCGATAAGCCTGTCCGTCCACCTGCACGGTGAGCGTCTTGGGTTTGGCGTCGTCCAGAGGGGATTTGTCGCGTTCGGCACGGCGTTTCTCTACATCGGCAAGGAAATCCTCTTTCGCCTTGCCGCTCTTGTAAGCCTCGTACTGTGCCGGGTGCATGGCGTATTCAAAGAGCTCTTCATCATCTTCGCCAAGTTCCCACTTGTTTTCCTTCATCAGCTTGCGGTACTTGTCGAGTGCATCGGGATAGTTGTCCTGCGGATTGCCGTTGAAGAACTTACGTCCTTCGCGTTCCGCCTTTTCAACGAGTTCGGGAGCGAGTTCGCCCGGCAGCTTGCCTGCCTTACCCAACAGCATGTCCCAAATATCGTCAGCTATCATGCCCCAACGCTCTTTTCCTTTCTCCATGGCCATGACGTTCATCATGGAAAGGTTCTTGACGTACTGGCTGAACGGAGTCACCAACGGTGGATAACCCACGCGCGGCCATACGTATGCCACTTCGTTGAAGAGTTTGATAAGCAGTTCGTCCTGCTTCATAAACGGCAGGTTGCGTTTGGCCTTGTACTTGTTGATAGATTCCAGATTGGATTCCAGGTCCGCCATCAGGCTTCCCATCATGCCGCCCGGAAGTCCCGGACCAATCAGCAACGAGTTCATCAGGCGGTTCTTCGGGCTGATGTACAGACCGAGAAAATCATCCATAAACTCCTGGATAAGTGCACGTACTTTCATGTACGCTTCCATATTGATTTCGGGAACCTTGAAACCTGCATCTTTCAGCATGGCCTGCACGCTGAGCAGGTCGGCATGTCCCGTACCCCATGAAAGCGGCTCCATACCCACGTCGATATAGTCGCAACCGGCCTCACAAACCGCAAGGATGCTTGCCATGTTGAAACCGGGTCCCGCATGGCTGTGATACTGGATGGGAATGTCCGGATGAGCAGCCTTGATGTTTGCCACAATCTTGCCCAAAGATACCGGACGGCCGATACCTGCCATATCCTTGATACAGATTTCGTCTGCACCCAGCTTGATAAGCTTCAATGCCATATCCGTATAATATTCCACAGTATGGATAGGCGAATGGGTGATACAGAGCGAACACTGCGAAATCATTCCCGCCTCGTGCGCATAAGTGATGGAAGGAGCGATGTTACGTATATCGTTCAGTCCGCAGAAAGTACGTGTGATGTCCGTACCCTGCGCCTTCTTCACTTTATAAAACAGCTTGCGCACATCGGCAGGCACGGGGCTCATGCGCAGGCCGTTCAGTGCACGGTCCAACATATGTGTCTGTATACCGGCTTCGTGGAACGGCTTCGTCCACTCGCGCACAGCTTTATTGGGGTTCTCGCCAAACAATAAATTTACCTGTTCAAAACCGCCGCCATTCGTTTCTACACGAGCGAAACATCCCATCTCGACAATGGCAGGCGCTACCTTTACCAGCTGGTCTACACGGGGCACATATTTTCCGGCACTTTGCCACATATCCCTGAATACCAAGCTGAACTTAATTTCTTTTTTCATACCAAATTATTCCTGTGTGTGTTTATATAAGATTAGTTATTTCAGAGTTTCTCCACTTTCGCAACTTTACCCTTGCCTTGCGTCACTACCGTAACCGCCGCACTGATAGCCGCCATGATATTGCCGGGAACAGCCGCAGGAGCATTTGCCGCCTGTTTGGCAGGAGCGGCCTCTTCGGGTGCATATTTATTCACAAGGGCGATAAGTCCCTTTCCCAAGTAGATTACAATCAGCAGGATGGCAAAGACCGTTGCCATACCTACTATCATTAGCAGGAGCGCTATGTTCAAGTTTTCCATATTATAAATTATTAGTTATTCTATCGGATTTGCAAAAAATCGTCCGAAATTAGTGATAATAGACGAGAATATAGAATATTACAATGATAAATTATGCTAAAATAAAAGTAAGAAAAGAGCAAGTAGCCGGTCACTACATATCTTCCAACGACAAACAAACCGTCTCAATCCGATATTTCGGCAATAGCTTTTTCTTTAAATGTTCCACTTTTCCAGCCAGCAGTTCCGGTTTGAAGTTTTTCTTTTGCCGCTTCACTTCTGCCGCCACAGCTTGATTTTTCTCCAATTTCAGAGCAATAATATCAATTTCATTCTGATTGCCCTTCGGCTCCCACCACGAACCTATAGCCCGATATTGGAAACTTTCGGCAAACTGCTGTTTGAAATATCTTTCCAGCATGATACCTGAATAAGTTGAATAGTCGGATTTGATGATAGACCTGTGGCCTTTGCCACACACTCAAACGGAAACACCGAATGAAGCCCGCCAAATTCACTCTCATGAAAACTCTTGCAGTATCTTTCCTGAATATCAAATTCTGTAAAGCCCAAAGTAGGGTGAATTTCTGAAATATTTTGTATCTTAGCCATATCTTTATTGGGAGATTTCCCCCGTTTTAGCTGATAAATCTTATTTGCGGCGGAACACCTAAAGATACAAAAAACGACTAATTCGCAATGCTTTATCTATGAATCAATTAGCTAATTTTATAATATTTACTGAATGTCCCTAAATAAAGTTGTATGAAACACTTTTGGTATTTAATATGTATTATTTTCCCACTACATGGAGCCGCACAGATAAACATACGGATAGATTATGATAATACGAGTAAAGAAATAACTTTATTTCTTAAAAATGAAACAAATAGAGTTTTTAAGTTTATACCCATAGAGGGAACTGTTTACGAGTATGTATCTTCTATTTCATTCTTATATAAAGATAAGCATGACAATATCCTTTGTAGTAGAGAAAGACTTATTTATGATGATCAATATCACCAATTAATTCGTAAAGGACAGTTTCTCGCTCCATATGAAGAAAATATATATGTGCATAAGTTAACTAGATGGTGTCAAAATGATAATATTCATGTAGTAGACATTTCTGTTAAGATAGATGCAAGAATTATAGCAAAGAAAGAAAATGGAAAGATAGTAAAAGATGAAGAGAAGGAGTATAAGACCGAATTCAAAAAAAGTATCTTATGGGAGTAAAATGAATTAATCTGTTGGCAGAATTATATACATCGGTATAACTTTGCCAGCAAATAAAAGTGTGCAACAGATCCTTGTGTCTAAGGCTTGGAATTTAGAAAAAGATTCAAAAACAGATTTTAGATTTGTTTTTACTCGTGATAGTATGGAATTTTATAAACATAAATGAATATGAAAAAATTAGTATTAATTTTAACAATGTGCATAATGCACTTTCTAAGTTATGCTCAAGAACCAGTTTTTGCTTATGATAACAATCAAATCAAAAGCAAACCTCAATTTATTGAAGCTTTTAATAATGGCAATTTTGACAATATAACATCTCATTCACTGCAAAAAAGTTATAATGTATCAGCACAAAATGGAGATAAGTATATTGTAAAATGCTTTAAAAATGCAGGTTGGGAAAATGAACCGGGTGATTGGCACTATCTTGAAATTGCTTATAATGGACAAACAATATATTCTATAGATTATGCTGATGGCTGGGAATATCTTTCACCAAATTTGAAGAGTTCTTTATCACCTATGGCAGATGCCTTTTATCAAAAGGATTTAGACTGTGATACCGTCATGCTATTATTTACAGGGATAACTATTATGAGTCAACCTCCATATATCACTGTGATTATACTGAAAAAGGGAAAGGCCACTTTAGTTCTTAATAAACCATTTTTTATCGAGAAAGTGCAACATTCAAATAACGAGGATGTATTTTCTTTGTGCGCCAATACTGTTGAATATTATGATAATGGTACTCCAATGAATAATGCTTCTATTCAAAAATTATATGTGAAGAATAAAATGATTTTTATCTCCAATAATTAAAGGTAAGCATCCGATAAAGTACACATTGTCTTTTTCAGGCACTATAAAATATTTTGTTTCTTTTTAAACACAGAATACGCGGATTTCACGGAAAAAGAATAAAAAAAATCTGTGCCTTCCGTGTAATCCGCGTAATCCTTTAGATTTGCGTGCCTAAAAAACATCAAGTGTATTTTAACACCCTTCTGTCATTGCGTAATAGTATCTATTTACTTAGAACTCGCTTGTAAAGTGGAACTTGATATGCTTGAAATCCATCTGCGCCATCTGCAGTACGTAGCCGCTGTCTGCAAGGAACACATCCCTGCCCTCACGGTCTTTCGCCATATACTGGTACTTGCGTTTCTTGAACGCTTCCAGTTCGGCAGGGTCATCACTTTCAATCCAGCAGGCCTTGTAAAGACTCAACGGTTCCCAACGGCATTTGGCACTGTACTCATTTTCCAGACGGTATTGGATTACCTCGAACTGCAACTGCCCTACCGTACCGATAATCTTGCGTCCGTTAAACTGGTTGACAAACAACTGCGCTACACCTTCGTCCATCAACTGGTCGATACCTTTGGCAAGCTGCTTCTGTTTCATCGGGTCGGCATTCTCGATATACTTGAACATCTCGGGCGAGAAGCTCGGCAGTCCGCGGAAGTGAAGCATCTCACCCTCCGTCAACGTATCGCCGATTTTGAACGTACCGTTGTCCGGCAAACCGATGATATCTCCCGCCCACGCCTCATCGATGGTAGTCTTGCGCTGCGCCATAAACTGCGTGGGCGACGAGAAACGCATGGTCTTGCCATGACGCACATGCAGGTAGGGCGTATTACGGGTGAACTTACCGGAACATATCTTGCAAAATGCGATACATGAACGGTGGTTCGGGTCGATATTGGCGGTAATCTTAAAGATAAAGCCTGTGAATTTAGGTTCTTCCGGTTCTACTTCGCGTTCCTCCGCCTTCACGGGACGGGGACTGGGAGCAATCTCCACAAAGCAGTCCAGCAACTCCTGCACACCGAAGTTGTTCAGGGCGGAGCCGAAGAACACGGGGGCCAGTTCACCTTTCAGATACTCCTCTACCTGAAATTCGGGATACACACCGTCTATCAGTTCCAGTTCGCTGCGCAGCTTGTCCGCCAGTGCCGAACCGATCTGATTATCCAGTTCTTCCGTATTTATATCTACTTCCACCTTTTCCGTCACCACCTGCTTGGAAGGCTGGTAAAGATTGAGATTGCGTTCATAAATGTTGTAAACTCCCTTGAAACGGGGACCGCTCTCGATAGGCCACGTCAGCGGGCGGACGTGGATGGAGAGTTCCTCCTCCAGCTCATCCAGCAAGTCGAACGGGTCTTTTGCCTCACGGTCCATCTTATTGATGAAGATAATCACCGGAGTGTTGCGCATGCGGCAGACTTCCATCAGCTTGCGTGTCTGTGTTTCCACACCTTTCGCACCGTCCACCACGATGATAACGCTGTCCACCGCCGTCAGTGTGCGGTAAGTATCTTCGGCAAAGTCCTGGTGACCCGGAGTATCGAGGATATTGATTTTATAATCGTGATAGTCGAACTCCATTACGGAAGTGGTTACGGAGATACCACGCTGTTTTTCAATATCCATCCAGTCTGACGTTGCCGTCTTCTTTATCTTGTTGCTCTTTACCGCACCCGCCACCTGAATCTGACCGCCAAACAGCAGCAGCTTTTCAGTCAACGATGTCTTACCGGCGTCCGGATGGGCGATAATCGCAAAGGTTCGTCTTCTCGCTATTTCTTGATTACTTGCCATATATATAAGGTATAATATTCAAATAAGTATTATTTTGCTTACTGCGCCAGCCTATCGATGCAGACCTGCAAGCTATCCTCCCAATGGGGAATCTCGATACCGAAAGTCTTTTTAATCTTCGTCTTATCCAATACGGAATACTGAGGACGCGGAGCTTTGGCCGGATACTCGTCCGTATGCAACGGGCTGACTTTACACGAGGTAATGCCCGCCATGCGGTGAATGGCCACCGTAAAATCATACCAGGAGCATACTCCCTCGTTACTGAAATGATAAATACCGGGGACGATGCCCTGATTGACAGCCGCAAAGATGGCACGTGCCAAATCGTTGGCATAAGTCGGCGTACCGATTTGGTCGAAAACAACTCCCAACCGCTCGCGTTCATTGCCCAGACGAATCATGGTCTTTACAAAATTATTGCCGTAAATGGAATATAACCATGCCGTACGGATAACCATCGCACGGCTGCACTTCTCCATAACAGCCTGCTCACCTGCCAGTTTTGTGGAGCCGTAAACGGAGTTGGGGCAAGGAGTGACTTCTTCCGAATAAGGAATATGGCCGGTTCCATCAAACACGTAATCCGTAGAGACCTGTATCATGGCAGCACCGCAAGCCTCGGCGGCGGCAGCCAGATAGCCGGGAGCTATATGGTTCAGTTTATCGCAAAGTTCGGGATTGTCTTCTGCCTTGTCCACTGCCGTATAAGCGGCACAGTTCACAATAACATCCACCCGATTATCGGTCACGAATGCACGTATGGCCTGTTCATCACATATATCCAGTTCCTGCACATCTGTAAAAAAGTAAGTGTGTTGCTGATTTTCAGCGGAGAGCACCCGCATCTCATTGCCAAGCTGACCGTTGGCACCGGTTACTAATATATTCATCTTAACAGTTACTATTTATTCCCTATGGTTATGATACCTCTCTTCAACACACAGGTACGTTGACTATTTTCAGTTTTCTATTTATCACCCGACTTATTACCTTGCTTCATGCAGACATTCCGTCAGTCATTATCCAATTTCAACTCGCCTTTCCTCTCTTTGTCGTAATAATTGGCAAGCAGGGAAAGAAAACTGCTGATGGCTTCTATCGCCTTGGCAGTGCCCTGGCTGATTTCCTTTTTCTGCAAACGCAGCAGCAGTATGCCGTAAAGCGCCTCAAAACAGGTCTCCAATTCGGATTCTTCCGTTTGTCCGCTCTTTTGCCGCAATTCCACAATAAAAGGCAACGCTTTGAAATATGCCGCATTATAAAAAGGATACTTCGTGGAAGCCAGCAAATCGGCATGCAGGTCCGTAAGGTTGCGGATAACGTTGCGGTTAATCTGCAAATGCCCTTTCTCCGTCACCCCCTCGGCACGCATCATATCGGCAAGATTGCCGTACCACTCCTCCAGAGCCGCATGTTCTTCGGCAGGATAACGGGAGATGACGTTGCTGCGAATCAGGTCTATATCGCACTTGTTAGCACGAAGCAAATCCTCCACTTGCCACATATATATAAGGTATTCGGCAATATTCTTCTCTTTCAGTTGCTGTGAAATCTTCACGTTGAGATGATTTATGATTTATAATTTATATTCTTCACCAAGATACTGCGGTCCGCTCCCGTAACTAATAGAGCGATTCGCCCATCAGCGTAAACACCAGTCCGAATGCAGATACTACCATGACAATGCCGCCGATAATACGGTTCAATATCCAAATGCCGCGTAAATTGAATTGCGTACGGACCTTGTTGACAAAAAAGGTAATTCCAAACCACCACGTCAATGCTCCCAAAGCAATGGCAAGATACCCCGTAACGGCCTCAAAGACCAACACGCCTTCGCTTACAAAAGCAAAGCGCGCAAAAAGGCCTACAAAAAGAAATATGATAAGCGGATTGGAGAGAGTGACAGCGAACGCTGTGATAAAATTGTGAAAGTAAGACCCCTTGCTGGTGGATACCGGACGAATGGACTGCACCGGATTACTGCGGAATGTATAGATACCGAATATCAGCAGCAGGATACTCCCGAACAGTTGCAGATAGAAGATATTCTTGTTGACATAATCGAATACGAAACTCATTCCGTAGCCTGTCAGCAAAGCATAGGCAATATCACTCAGCGAGGCGCCTATACCGGTCACAAAACCATACCAACGCCCTTTGTTCAAAGTACGCTGAATGCACAATACTCCTACGGGGCCCAACGGTGCAGATACGATAACACCTATTATGAACCCTTTCCATAATATGTCAAGTATGGTCTCTATCTGAATCATGCCTGCAAATATCGGACTTTTTTATGAGACAACCGAATAGAGTTAACGTTTTTTCGTCAGAAAAGGAGTTTAGATACAAAGTCAATCATCCGGCGGGGCGGACTTCCCCCGTTCCACTGAAGTTTTTTATTTCCTTTTCTTTCTCCCACCCGATGATTTTCTTTATCTTTGCGCCAAAAGCAAAGGTAAACTGCATCCCGGCATAAAAAAACAGACAAGTTCGTTTTATTCTGCCTCCGGTTTGCACTATCTTTGCACCCAGGAAGAAAAGAGAAGAAGCTAACTGACAGACAATAGAATAGTTTCAATCACAAAGTAGCAAATCGTAAACTCTTAAATAAAAGTATGATTCTTTTTTTCAGAACACCATCCAAGAGCGTGATTGCCGTAGAATGCGACCACGAACTTACCCAGGCAGACAGCGACAAACTCTGCTGGCTTTTTGGAGAAGCCACCCCCGAAAGTGAAGACAACCTGAAAGGACATTTCGTTGGTCCGCGCCGCGAGATGATTACTCCCTGGAGTACCAATGCTGTGGAAATCACCCAGAACATGGGTCTGAACGGTATCACCCGTATCGAAGAATATTTCCCTGTGAAAGATGAAAACGCAGACCACGACCCGATGCTGCAACGTATGTATAAAGGTCTGGACCAAAACGTATTTACGACCAACCGCCAGCCGGAACCGATTATCCACATCGATGACCTGGAAGCATACAACGAAAAAGAAGGTCTGGCGCTCTCCAAAGAAGAGATGGACTACCTCAAGAAAGTGGAGAAAGACCTGGGACGCCCGCTAACCGACTCCGAGGTATTCGGTTTTGCGCAAATCAACTCCGAGCACTGCCGTCACAAAATTTTCGGCGGCACATTCATCATTGACGGAGTGGAGCAGGAATCTTCCCTCTTCCAGATGATTAAAAAGACCACTCAGGAAAATCCGAACAAGATTATATCGGCCTATAAAGATAATGTTGCCTTTGCCGAAGGTCCGGTTATCGAGCAGTTTGCCCCAGCAGACCACTCCAAGCCCGACTTCTTCCAGATAAAGGACATCAAGAGTGTTATCTCCCTGAAAGCCGAAACCCACAACTTCCCTACCACCGTAGAGCCTTTCAACGGTGCATCTACCGGTACGGGTGGTGAAATCCGCGACCGTATGGGCGGCGGTAAAGGCTCATGGCCTATTGCCGGAACAGCCGTATACATGACTTCCTACCCCCGCACGGACGAGGACCGTCCCTGGGAAGAGATACTTCCGGTGCGCAAATGGCTGTACCAGACTCCCGAACAAATCCTGATCAAGGCATCCAACGGCGCCAGCGATTTCGGAAACAAGTTCGGTCAACCGCTGATTTGCGGTTCCGTACTCACCTTTGAACACAAAGAGAAAGATGAGGTGTACGGTTACGACAAAGTCATCATGCTTGCCGGCGGTGTGGGATACGGTACACAACGCGACTGCCTGAAAGGCGCTCCCGAAGCCGGCAACAAGGTTGTCGTGATCGGTGGCGACAACTACCGCATCGGTTTGGGCGGCGGTTCCGTGTCATCCGTAGATACGGGACGCTACAGCAGCGGCATCGAGCTGAATGCCGTACAGCGTGCCAATGCAGAGATGCAGAAACGTGCTTACAACGTAGTACGTGCACTTTGCGAAGAAGACACCAACCCGGTGGTTTCCATCCACGACCACGGTTCTGCCGGACATGTAAACTGCCTGTCCGAGCTGGTAGAAGAGTGCGGCGGACTTATCGACATGAGCAAGCTGCCTATCGGCGACAAGACTTTGTCTGCCAAAGAAATCATAGCCAACGAGAGTCAGGAGCGCATGGGTCTGCTGATTCAGGAAGAGGCCATCGAACACGTACGTAAGGTAGCCGAACGCGAACGCGCTCCGATGTATGTAGTCGGTGAAACCACCGGCGACCACCGCTTCGCTTTCCAGCAAGCCGACGGCGTACGCCCGTTCGACCTTGCCGTAGAACAGATGTTCGGCTCTTCACCCAAAACCTATATGGTGGACAAGACCGTAGAACGTCATTATGAAATGCCGGAATACGAATTGTCGCAACTGCACGAATACCTTACCAACGTACTCCAACTGGAAGCCGTTGCCTGCAAAGACTGGTTGACAAACAAGGTAGACCGTTCCGTAACAGGTAAGATTGCCCGCCAGCAATGCCAGGGCGAACTCCAGTTGCCGTTGAGCGACTGCGGTGTCGTAGCTTTGGACTATCGCGGCGAAAAAGGTATCGCAACTTCTTTGGGACATGCTCCGCAGGCAGCCCTTGCCGACCCGGCAGCGGGTTCTATCCTCTCCGTCAGCGAAGCGTTGACCAACCTGATCTGGGCTCCGCTTGCCGAAGGTCTGGACAGCGTGTCCCTGTCAGCCAACTGGATGTGGCCGTGCCGCTCGCAAGAGGGTGAGGACGCACGTCTTTATACGGCGGTAAAGGCATTGAGCGACTTCTGCTGCGCCCTGCAAATCAATGTTCCCACGGGTAAGGACTCTTTGTCCATGACGCAGAAATACCCCAACGGCAGCAAAGTCATCGCTCCGGGTACGGTTATCGTATCTGCAGGCGGCGAGGTTTCAGATGTGAAGAAAGTGGTATCTCCCGTACTTGTCAACGATGAGAAAACCACGCTGTACCATATCGACTTCAGTTTCGACAAGCTGAAGCTGGGTGGCTCCGCCTTCGCACAGTCATTGGGTAAAGTAGGCGACGAAGTACCTTGCGTACAAGATGCCGAATACTTCCGTGACGCTTTCCTGGCTGTACAGGAATTAATCAACAAGGGACTTGTTCTTGCCGGACACGACATTTCGGCCGGCGGTCTTATCACTACTTTGCTCGAAATGTGCTTCGCCAATGTAGAGGGCGGTATGGAAATCGACCTCGACAAGATGAAAGAGCAGGACCTCGTCAAGATATTGTTTGCCGAGAACCCGGGTATCGTTATCCAGGTGAGCAACAAGCATAAGGAAGAAGTCAAGAAGATACTGGAAGATGCCGGTGTAGGCTATATCAAAATCGGTAAGCCGACCGACGAACGTCATATTCTCGTAAGCAAAGACGGCGCTACCTACCAGTTCGGTGTGGACTACATGCGCGATGTCTGGTACTCTTCATCGTATCTGCTGGACCGCAAACAGTCCATGAACGGGTGCGCTAAGAAGCGTTTCGAGAACTACAAGATGCAACCGTTGGATTTGGTGTTCCGGCCTGAATTCAAGGGTAAACTTTCGCAATACGGCCTCGACCCGAACCGTCGTACCCCGACCGGTATCCGTGCCGCCATTATCCGCGAAAAGGGAACCAACGGCGAACGCGAAATGGCTTATTCACTCTATCTTGCCGGCTTCGATGTGAAAGACGTTACCATGACCGACCTCATCAGCGGACGTGAAACGCTGGAAGACGTAAACATGGTGGTTTATTGCGGCGGCTTCTCCAACTCCGACGTATTGGGTTCCGCCAAAGGTTGGGCAGGCGCTTTCCTCTTCAACCCGAAAGCCAAAGAGGCGCTCGACAAGTTCTATGCACGCGAAGACACACTGTCTCTCGGCGTATGCAACGGTTGCCAGCTTATGATGGAATTAGGCCTCATCACTCCCGACCACGAAAAGAAGGGAAAGATGCTGCATAATGATTCCCATAAATTCGAATCGACCTTTATCGGCCTGACTATCCCTACCAACCGCAGCGTAATGTTCGGCTCTTTGAGCGGCAGCAAGCTCGGTATCTGGGTGGCACACGGAGAAGGAAAATTCTCATTGCCTTACGATGAGGACAAATACAATGTAGTGGCAAAATATACCTACGACGAATATCCGGGCAATCCGAACGGCTCCGACTACTCCGTTGCGGCAATAGCCAGCACCGACGGACGCCACCTGGCCATCATGCCTCACCTGGAACGCTCCATCTTCCCGTGGCAGAACGGCTACTATCCGCAGGACCGCGTTCACAGCGACCAGGTTACCCCATGGATAGAGGCATTTGTCAACGCACGCAAGTGGGTGGAAGAAAAGACTGGAAAATAACCACGTGTAAAACTGTAATGCAATAATGGATAATGTGCCAAAGACTCTGCTTTTGCAGGAGCTTTGGCACATTTCTTATATCTCCACACTGCCTTCCATCCTGCCGCTTTACCACTCTGTATTTCCTTTTTTGCATATCTCAAACATTTTCACTACTTTTGTGTTAATATTAAATCCCCCCAACTTTATCAAACTCAAATACCAAAATCGGCTAATATGAAAAAGCATTTCTTTTTCTTTCTTTTCCTTATATCATCCTTTCTGGCTGCCGCTCAGACATATAACTACATCGGCGTAGAGGATGGTTTGAGCAACAGGCGGGTATATGCGATTCAAAAAGGGCCTAAAGGTTACATGTGGTTCCTCACGCACGACGGTATCGACCGTTATAACGGAAAGGAATTCAAGCACTATAAACTCATGGACGGCGAAGATGAAATCAACTCCATGATGAACCTCAACTGGCTGTATTCGGATTCGCAGGGAAGGCTATGGGAAATAGGCAAGCAAGGACGCGTGTTCTGTTATGAAAGCAAGCACGACCGTTTCCAACTGGTATATAAATTGCCCAAAAGCGAGACGGAAGGCCTGCACACTCCCGTCAGCTATGGATTTATCGATGATAATAATATAATATGGCTCTGCAACCAAAGAAACATTTACCTATATAACAGCCTGACAAAAGCAACCGTTGTCATAAAGAATGAAATCAACGAAAGCATTACCGACATCGAGCAGATAGACGAGACCCACTATTTTATAGGCACGGATGTAGGCGTGCATTATGCCGAACTGAGAAACAATGTGCTTGCGCTAAGCCCTTGCGAGAAACTGGATACGCTAAGACTGCAAATCAACGAGCTGTTCTTTCATAAAGGCAGCCGCAAAATCTTTATCGGAACCTTTCAAAGAGGTATCTATGTATACGATCTGAACCTTCATAAGGCGTTCCACATCAAATCCGGCCTGATAGATGTCAGCATCAACCGTATCTGTACCTTCGGCGAAAAAGACATATTGATAGCGACAGACGGTGCAGGTGTCTACAAGATGGATGTGGACACTTACCGGTCCGAACCGTACATCGTGGCCGACTTCAACCGATATAACGCCATGAACGGCAATACAATCTACGACATATACGTGGATAACGAGCAACGCATCTGGATGGCGAACTATCCTATCGGCATTACCGTACGCAACAACCGGTACAGCGATTACAAATGGATAAAGCATTCCATCGGTAACAAACAGTCCCTCATCAACGATCAGGTAAACGCCGTTATGGAAGACGAAGAGGGCGACCTATGGTATGCCACCAACAACGGCATCAGCCTGTATGAGCATCGTACCCAACAATGGCATTCGTTCTTAAGCGTCTACGATAAGGAGCAGAAGAACCAGAGCCATACATTCATGTCTCTGTGCGAGGTCAGTCCCGGCATTATCTGGGTAGGCGGCTACAGTTCCGGCATCTACCAGATAGATAAGAAAAAGCGTTCTGTCAGCTTTTTCACGCCCGCCTTGTTCGGCGGCGCAACGATTCGTCCCGACAAGTACATCCGTTCCATTACCAAAGACAGAGACGGTTATATCTGGTCAGGGGGATACTACAACCTGAAAAGAATAGACCTGAAACATAAAAACATTGAATCGATACCCGGGCTGGAAGTTATAACGGACATCAAGGAGCGGGACGAAAAATACATGTGGATAGGTACAGCCAACGGCTTATACCTGCTGGAGAAAGCAACCGGCAAATACCGGTACATAACGCTGCCGGTAGAGTCCTCCTATATATACTCCCTGTATCAGGCCCCCAACGGACTGCTTTATATCGGCACAAACAATTCCGGTCTGCTGATTTACGACCCTGCCAGGCAGAACTTTGAACACTATCATAAAGATAACTGCGCACTTATCTCCAACAATATCTATACAATTCTGTCAGACGGAAAAGATGATATTCTCTTAAGTACGGAATACGGACTGAGCGGTTTCTACCTCAAAGAAAAAAGATTCCATAACTGGACCAAAGAGCAGGGACTGCATTCCGACCATTTCAATGCCAACTCCGGAACACTGCGCAAGAACGGGAATGCCATTTTCGGAAGTACCGACGGAGCCATAGAATTTCCAAGAGACATGGTATTGCCCCGCGAGTACAGTTCGCGCATGATATTCAGCGATTTGCGCGTTTTCTACCAAACAGTATACCCCAAAGACGAAGGTTCTCCTTTGGTTTTGGATATCGACGAAACCAAAAGCCTGAAACTGAAATACAGCCAGAATATATTTTCGCTTCAGGTATCGTCCATCAATTATGACTATCCTTCCCTCATCCTGTATTCGTGGAAACTGGAAGGATTCTATGACGGCTGGAGCCGTCCGGGAGAGGAAAATGTCATCCGGTTCACCAATCTGAATCCCGGCCATTACACCCTGCGTGTCCGCGCCATATCCAGTGAAGACCGGCGTATGGTCTTGGAAGAGCGCAGCATAGATATTATCGTCGAGCAACCCATCTGGCTCAGCATATGGGCATTATTGCTGTATGCGCTTATCCTTGTTGCGATTGCAAGCATCGCATTGCGCATAATCGTATTGCGCAAGCAACGAAAGATATCCGATGACAAGATCCGTTTCTTTGTCAACACCGCGCATGACATCCGTACTCCGCTGACGCTCATCAAAGCACCGTTGGAAGAACTCTCCGACCGTGAGAAACTAAGCAAGGAAGGAACGGACAACCTCAGCACGGCGCTTCGCAACGTCAACGCCCTGCTACGTCTCACAACCAACCTCATAAACTTTGAACGTGCGGATACCTATTCGAACAATTTCTACGTATCCGAATACGAACTGGGAGCTTATATGACCGACATTGTCAATGTTTTCCGTTCATACGCTTCCGTAAAGCACATCGACCTGACTTACGAAAGCAACTTCCGCTATCTGAATGTCTGGCTGGATAAGGATAAGATGGACTCCATTTTGAAGAATATCATATCCAATGCACTGAAATACACGCCCGAAGGCGGAAGCGTGCATGTCTATGCTTACGAAACGGAAGATACCTGGAACGTGGAAGTCAGTGACACGGGTATCGGCATTCCACTGGACGAGCAGAAAAAGCTGTTCAAGATGCACTTCCGCGGCAGCAATGCCATCAATTCCAAAGTAACCGGCAGCGGCATCGGACTGCTTCTTGTATGGAAACTCGTGCATATGCATAAAGGAAAGCTCAACTTCACCAGCACCGAAGGAAAAGGCTCCTGCATCAAAGTATCTTTCCCTAAAGGCGAGAAACGCTACCGCAAGGCCATACACCGTCCTGCTCCCACCAAAGAGCAGGAACAGAACAATGAACCGGAACAAATCACCTCTCCGGAAAAGGGCACTCCGGACACCCCTGCCGTCAACACGCCCATAGAGGGTTACGAACATGCCCAACAGCAAACTCAGGATGCCGGTAACCGCCAGAAAATACTGATAGTAGAGGATAACGACGAACTGAGGGAATACCTGCGGCGTACGCTGGCGGAGAACTACCATGTACAAGTATGTTCCAACGGAAAATCAGCGCTTTGTATCGTGAAGGAGTATTTCCCCGACCTGATTATCTCGGACATCATGATGCCCGAAATGCGGGGTGATGAATTGTGCCAGAAAGTGAAGAATGACATTGACACCTCGCACATACCCGTTATCCTGCTTACGGCCCTCAATACGGACAAAAACATCATTGACGGGCTGCAAACCGGAGCGGATGAATACGTCGTGAAACCGTTTAACATCGGAATCCTGCGCGCCACCATTGCCAATCTGCTTGCCAACCGTGCCTTATTGCGCCACAGATACGGCAATCTGGAGCTGAACGATGATACCCACAACACGGAATGCATCAACTGTTCTACGGATTTGGACTGGAAATTCATTGCCAGCATCAAGAAGAATGTAGAGGACAACATGGACAATCCGAGCTTCACGATTGATGTGCTTTGCACCCTGCTCAACATGAGCCGTACCAGTTTCTACAACAAGTTAAAGGCACTGACCGACCAGGCTCCGGGAGATTATGTACGGTTGATACGCCTGAAACGTGCCATGCAACTGCTGAAGGAACAAAAGTACACCATCACCGAAGTTGCCGAAATGACCGGTTTCAGCGATGCCAAATACTTCCGTGAAGTCTTTAAGAAACACTTTAATATCAGTCCGAGCCAATATGCAAAAGAAGAAGGAAATATTGGAGAGGGCAAACAATAAACCGAATTACAGCATTACACATGATATGACGAATATATATACCGAAGCATTTTCCATTTTCTTTAAAATCGGTGCATTCACCATTGGCGGCGGCTATGCCATGGTTCCATTGATTGAGGACGAAATCGTAACGAAACGCCGGTGGATAGCCAAAGAGGATTTTATAGACCTGCTTGCCATCGCCCAGTCGGCACCGGGCATCCTTGCGGTCAACATATCCATATTCATAGGCTACCGCCTGCGTGGAATACGGGGAAGCATCGTTACCGCCCTGGGAACGATACTGCCTTCTTTCCTCATTATCCTTGCCATAGCCTTGTTTTTCCATAACTTCAAAGACAATGTCTACGTAGAGCGTATCTTCAAGGGTATCCGTCCGGCAGTTGTAGCACTGATAGCCGCTCCGACTTTCAGTATGGCCAAATCCGCCAAAATCAACCGCTACACAATATGGATTCCTATTGTCTCGGCTCTGCTTATCTGGTTATTGGGCTTCTCCCCCATCTGGATTATCATTGCTGCCGGTATAGGCGGATACCTGTTCGGAAGGCTGCGCTTCCCGAAAACCAACAGTTAAAAATTAAACAAAACCACCCCACTTATCGCTAATCACTAACCACTAATCACTACATCATGCTTTTCCTCCATCTATTCTACACATTCTTTAAAATCGGCCTGTTCGGTTTTGGCGGCGGATACGCCATGCTGTCCATGATACAAGGTGAGGTAGTCACCCGTTACGGCTGGCTCACACCGCAGGAGTTTACCGACATCGTAGCAATCAGCCAGATGACTCCCGGTCCTATCGGCATCAATTCGGCAACCTATGTAGGCTATTCCACGATAGCCGAACAATACGGCACGAGCATGGGAGTGCTTGGGTCTTGCGTAGCCACTTTCGCCGTAGTGTTGCCTTCGTTCATCCTGATGCTCACCATCAGCAAATTCTTTCTGAAATATCAGAAGCACCCGGCAGTAGAAGCCGTATTCAGCGGACTTCGCCCGGCGGTAGTAGGACTGCTGGCATCGGCGGCGCTGGTGCTGATGAACACGGAAAACTTCAGTTCGCCTCAGGAAGATATGTACTCTTTCATCATCAGTATCATCATCTTCCTTGCAGCTTTCATCGGAACAAGAAAATATAAGGTCAACCCCATACTGATGATTATAGTATGCGGAATAGCAGGGCTGATACTTTATTGATAATTGGCAGTTGATTCCTACAGCTTCACTTTCTTGCTTACAGACTTGGATTCGTTGTGCAGGCGGTCGAGCGCCGTAACCACATAACGGTACTTCGTCTTGCCATCCTCATAAGGCAACTTATAGAAAGTATTGCGCGTAACAGCCACAATGTGCGAAGGGTCGTCGATGTCCACCTTCTCTTTCGAACCGAAGCGGTAGACAACATACTGTACCGGGCGGTTCATTTCATCCTTGAACTTCGGAGCGGTCCAGAAAAGGATGTAACCGTCGGCAGTCCACACCGGTTTTACCTTGCGCACCTTATCCGGAGCTTCATTGTCCATAAAGTCAAATACGGGCGGCAAAGCCGGATACTTATGATACTCGGCAACCAGCGCATCGCGGTATTTGCCGGCATTCTCCACTACTGCGCTGGCAGGCCATTGGCAACTGCCGCCGATTGTCTGATATGCCCGCTGCAAAGCCATCTTGCGGGGAAGCTGATTGACGGACGGATTCTTCGGGTCGGCATTCTGTACCGTATTCATTACAGACTGGCCGATAAACAAAGGACGGTTCTCCGTATGCTTTGCCCACCACTTCACCAAAGTCTCATAGTCGGCAGCCGGATGTCCTATCTGCCAGTACACTTGCGGTATGTTATAATCAATCCAGCCTTTGCGTGCCCACAGAAGTACGTCGGCATACAAATCATCATAATTCTGCAAACCGTTTGTGGCGCTGCCCAGCGGGTCGCTGCTCTGATTGCGGTAGATACCGAAAGGACTCACGCCGAACTTCACCCAGGGTTTCAGTCCGCGGACCGTCTCATGTATTTTCTGAATGAGAATATTCACATTACTGCGGCGCCAGTCCGCCTTATTGCTGAAACCGCCGCCATAGCGTGCAAAGCTGGCATCATCCGGGAAATCCTTTCCCTTGATAGGATAGGGATAGAAATAATCGTCCATGTGAATGGCATCCACATCATAGCGCGACACGATGTCGGTTATCACCTTACAGATATGATTGCGGCTTTCGGGAAGCGCAGGGTCGAAGTAAAGCTGGTCGCCATACGTCACGAACCACTCCGGATGCGAATTATAAATATGGATGGGCGAAAGCTCGTTCTTCAACGAAGTCTTTACCCGATACGGATTAATCCAGGCATGAAACTCCATGCTCCGCTTGTGGCACTCCTCAATCATAAACTGCATAGGGTCCCAATAAGGTTCCGGAGCTTTGCCCTGCACACCCGTCAGGAAACGGCTCCACGGTTCGTACTGCGAAGCATACAACGCATCGGCTTCGGGACGCACCTGAAAAATAACGGCATTGATACCTGCACCTTGCAGGGAGTTCAACTGATTTATCAAGATTTGCTTCAACCGGTCGGTCGGTATGCCACGGAACTGTCCGTTTACCGCCTGAATCCATGCGGCACGAAATTCACGTTTAGGATGTGCGGATGTGGATACGAACTGTGCCTGTACAGCCAGTGAAAGGCAGCAGAAAGCCAGTAACAAGAGGAGATTTCTCACTTTCATTTTATTCTTTTTAAATATTGTGTCGCAAAGATAATGATTATCTTTGCAACTCAATTCATTTTCAATCGTCTTATGGCAAAAAATACATCTATCATCATAAAGGGGGCACGCGTCAATAATCTGAAAAATATTGATGTGGAAATTCCCCGCAACAAGCTGGTCGTCATAACCGGACTGTCCGGTTCCGGCAAGTCCTCGCTCGCATTCGATACACTCTATGCCGAGGGGCAACGGCGCTATGTGGAAAGCCTCAGCAGTTACGCCCGCCAGTTTTTGGGACGTATGAGTAAGCCCGAATGCGATTTCATCAAGGGTATACCCCCTGCCATTGCCATCGAGCAGAAAGTAAGCAGCCGCAATCCCCGTTCCACCGTAGGCACTTCTACCGAAATCTACGAATACCTGCGCCTGCTCTACGCCCGTGTGGGACGGACTTTCAGTCCGGTCAGCGGACAGGAGGTAAAGAAACACTCCACCGAGGACATCGTGAACTGCATGCTCCGGCAACCTGAGGGAACACGCTATACCGTGCTCACCCCGATATTGCTCCGCGAAGGACGTACCTTGCAGCAGCAACTGGAAATAGACTTGAAGCAAGGGTTCAACCGGTTGGAAGTGAACGGAGAAATGGTGCGCATTGACGAGTATCAGCCTAAAGACGGCGACACCGTATTCCTATTAGTAGACCGCATGACGGTTTCCGGCGAGAAAGATGCCGTCAGCCGCCTCACCGACTCCGCCGAAACCGCCATGTACGAGGGTGACGGAGCCTGCCTGCTGCGTTTCTACCAACCGGACGGCACTACCAGCCTGTACCGTTTCAGTACCAAGTTCGAGGCGGACGGCATCACGTTTGAAGAACCCAACGACCAGATGTTCTCGTTCAACTCCCCCATCGGTGCATGTCCGGAATGCGAAGGCTTCGGACGTGTCGTGGGCATCGACGAACATCTCGTCATCCCCAACCGCTCCCTTTCCGTATACGACGGCGCCGTGGTGTGCTGGCGCGGAGAGAAAATGGGCGAATGGAAAGACATGGTGATACGCGGTGCGGAGAAAGCCGGCTTCCCCATTTTCACTCCCTACTACCAGTTGACAGACGAACAGCGCCGCATGCTGTGGGACGGAACCCGCTACTTCGAGGGTATCAATGCCTTCTTCAAAATGTTGCAGGAAAACCAGTACAAGATACAATACCGCGTTATGCTGGCGCGTTATCGCGGCAAAACCCTTTGCCCCAAATGCCACGGTACAAGGCTGAAGCCCGAAGCCGGTTATGTACGGGTGGGCGGACGCAGCATCTCCGAACTGGTAGACCTGCCCATTACCGAACTGAAAGTGTTTTTCGACAACCTGAAGCTGGACAAGCATGATGCCGACATTGCCCGCCGCATCCTTATAGAAATCAACAACCGCATCCGCTTCCTGCTGGATGTAGGTTTGGGATACCTCACCCTGAACCGCCTCAGCAATTCGCTGTCCGGCGGTGAAAGCCAGCGTATCAATCTGGCAACTTCCCTGGGAAGCAGTCTTGTGGGCAGTCTCTACATTCTGGACGAACCGAGTATCGGACTTCACAGCCGCGACACGGACAAGCTGATACACGTCTTGCGCCAACTGCAACAGTTGGGTAATACGGTGGTCGTGGTGGAACATGACGAAGAAATCATCCGGGCCGCCGATTATATCATCGACATCGGTCCCAAAGCCGGACGTCTGGGCGGCGAGGTTGTCTACCAGGGAGACATGAAGGATTTGCAAAAAAACAGCAACAGCTACACCGTGCGTTATCTTCTGGGCGAGGAAACCATTCCCGTGCCCGAAAGCCGGCGCCCGTGGAACCAGTATATTGAAATCACAGGCGCCCGCGAGAACAATCTGAAAGGCGTGGACGTACGCTTTCCGCTCAATGTAATGACCGTAGTCACCGGCGTATCGGGTTCCGGTAAAAGCACACTGGTGCGCGATATCTTCTTCCGCGCCCTCAAACGCGAGCTGGACGAATGCACCGACCGACCGGGCGAGTTTGCCTCTATCAGCGGAGACCTGCGAAATCTGCGCAACGTAGAGTTTGTAGACCAGAACCCTATCGGCAAGTCCTCGCGTTCCAACCCCGTAACCTACATAAAGGCCTACGACGAAATACGCAAACTTTGGGCAGAGCAACCCCTCGCTAAACAAATGGGCTATACCGCCGGCCATTTCAGCTTCAACAGTGAAGGCGGCCGTTGCGAGGAGTGCAAGGGCGAAGGAACCATCACCGTAGAGATGCAGTTCATGGCGGACCTTGTGCTGGAGTGCGAATCCTGCCACGGCAAACGCTTCAAGGCAGATACGCTGGAAGTGAAATTCCATGATGTCAATATCTACGATGTACTGGAAATGACCGTTAACCAAGCCATTGAATTCTTCACCGCACACGGACAGAAGAAAATCGTGAAGCGCCTGCAACCGCTGCAAGATGTGGGGCTGGGATATATCAAACTCGGCCAGTCGTCCTCTACCCTCTCCGGCGGTGAGAACCAGCGCGTAAAACTGGCCTACTACCTCAGTATGGAGAAAGCCGACCCTACGCTATTTATCTTCGACGAGCCTACCACCGGCCTGCACTTCCACGACATCCGCAAACTGCTGGAAGCCTTTGATGCACTGATACGCCGCGGCCATTCCATCGTTATCATCGAGCATAATATGGACGTAGTGAAGTGTGCCGACCATGTTATAGACCTCGGCCCCGAAGGCGGAGACAAAGGCGGTTATATCGTGGCAACCGGTACACCGGAAGAAGTGGCGGCATGTGCGGCAAGCTACACAGGGCAGTTCCTAAGAGAAAAACTACAATAACCAAACGTACAATTCCGTCAGAAACATCCCGTAAGATAGATTAATCCGTCTTACGGGATGTTTTTTCATCTCACGAAACAAAAAATCGTCTCCTAAGACGAAACAAACCATCTTAGGAGACGAAATCAGATATTGTGCAAAAAGAGCTTTTTCTTTTTTAGAAGTAGAAACCGAATCCCACTTTCAGACCGAACTCCGAACGGTCTTTATTTATATCCCAATAAACGGCAGGCTCGATAGTGACCGTACGCGACAGGAAGAAAGCATAACCGCCCTCCATGCCGAAGCCGAAACGGGTTTTATCGCCACCGTCCCAGTTGTAACGGTTCAAGTTTACATCAGCTCCCAGAAATACGCCAATTTTGTTGAAATAGTAACGTCCGCCCACACCCAACGTATAGACATCCGTTCCGCCGCCTTGCCATGTAGCGCCGGCATCCAGCAGCAAAGCCACGTTATCGATTAAAAAAGCACCGCCCTTGACCTCAAGACCGAAATGAGCCTTATCCGTTTCCGTATTGTAGGAAAAATTAAGCCCGGTAACGGAAGGGTTGACGAACCACTTTCCTTTTTCAAACTGCGCATGGGCAGCCACTGTGCCAATAAGCAGGCATACGATTAATGCAAGTCTTCTCATCTTGTTTTCGTTTTTAAGTGAATAATTATTTTCGTTCTATTTTATCTTCTTCACGGCGCTTACGCTGCAACTCCTCTTTTTTGCGCAGCACCAGCCACAACGCCAGTACGATGACATACGAAGCGATTACGGTTACATATTTCTCTGTATTGCTGATTTCCGTATTGCGCGGCAGGAAATACGCCGCGGTGGCAGAAACATAAATAAGCAGGGCTACGGTCAGCCCGGTAGATTTCTTGAGTTTCTTCATCGGTTTAAGAGTTTTTTAGTCTGTTTGTCTTTTCTTCCATAGCACGAACCATACCAGAGCTATCGCCACACCGGCTGCTCCTATGCCGTAGGATGCCGGATGCGACAGGCCGAAACCTTCGGGCGCTATACAGATATACGTTGTACAGACGCAGGTCATGAAAAGGGCAGGTATCAGCGTCAGGAAATACAACTTTCTTGCACGCACCAGATACACTGTGATAGCCCATAGGGTAAAGACAGACAAGGTCTGGTTGGCCCATGCAAAGTAACGCCATATCATATCGAAACCGTCCTTATCGCGCAGGCTGTACAGCAACAGTCCGATAGCAGCCAAAAACATCGGTATGCAGATATATAAACGGCGGCGCATCGTTTTTTGTTCCATCCCTAGGAAATCTGCAACGATAAGCCGTGCCGAACGGAAAGCGGTATCGCCGCTGGTAATGGGGGCTGCAATCACACCCAGTATAGCCAGTACGCCTCCGATTGTTCCCAGCCAGTCTTTCGTAATGGCATCCACAATGACGGCGGCATTCGTCTCCGCCATTCCGTTTTCATGGAAGAAGCAAGTAGCGGCGGCAGCCCAGATAAGGGCCACGATGCCTTCGGTAATCATGGCTCCGTAGAATATGGGGCGTCCATGACGCTCACTCGTCATGCAGCGTGCCATCAAGGGGCTTTGCGTGGCATGAAAACCGCTGATAGCCCCGCACGCGATACTGACAAACATAATGGGAAATACAGGCAGCGCCGAAGCATTGGGATGGGTATTCTGCAATCCGTCCCATACTTCCGGCAATGCCGGATGCTTCACGTAGAGCATAACCAAAATGCCCACCGCCATAAACAGCAGCGCAATGGCAAACAGCGGATATATCTTGCCGATAATCTTATCCACCGGCAGCAAGGTGGCAAGTATATAATAGATAAAGACCACCACAATCCAGAAAACGGTGTCCAGCGTTTCCGGCGTCAGGCTGGCGAGCAGTCCGGCAGGGCCTGCCACAAACACGGCTCCCACAAGTATCATCAGGACAACGGTAAATCCGCGCATCACCTGCTTGGTAGTCACGCCCAAATAACGGCCTATAATCTCCGGCAGGCTCTCGCCCCCGTTGCGCAACGAAAGCATTCCTGCAAAATAGTCGTGCACCGCCCCGGCAAAAATACTACCGAACACTATCCACAGATAGGATGCCGAACCGAATTTCGCTCCCATGATTGCACCGAAGATAGGTCCCAGACCCGCGATATTCAGGAACTGTATCATAAAGATTTTCCACGTAGGCAGCGGGATATAGTCCACCCCGTCGGCTTTGGTAATAGCAGGAGTCTTGCGGTCGTCCGGTCCGAATACGTGTTCTATAAAGCGTCCGTAGATGAAATAACCTGCAACCAACGCCAGCAGGCAGAGCGTAAATGTAATCATGGCGTGCTAATGTTTAATATACAGCAAGTGTTAATAATGTATTTTATGTATGCAAATGTAACGGTTTCTAACTAAACTACGCAATTTTATCAGGTGATTTACGTATCTTCGCCGTGAAATATAACAGAAATAAAGAAGTAAAAAGGAATTTGTTTCACCGCAGAGGAGAAATCATCATTTACCGAAAACAAGACAGCAACATGAAGAAATCAAGCCTTATACTATTATATATCTTCTGTCTTCTTCCCCTTGCCGCCCAGCGGCCGCCCAAGCACGAGGTACGTGCCGCATGGGTCACCGCCGTCTACGGACTGGACTGGCCCCGCACCCGCGCCACCACGCCCGAGAGCATCCGCAAGCAGCAGGACGAACTCGTAGAGATACTGGACAAACTGAAAGCCGCCAACTTCAACACCGTACTGTTTCAGACCCGTACGCGGGGCGATGTGCTCTACAAATCGTCCATCGAGCCTTATAACTCCATCCTGACAGGAAAAACCGACGGCAACCCCGGCTACGACCCGCTTGCCTTTGCCGTAGCCGAATGCCACAAACGCGGTATGGAATGCCACGCCTGGATGGTGACCATTCCTTTGGGCAACCGCAAGCATGTCGCCGCCCTCGGCAAAGCATCGGTCACCAAACGCAAACCCGCTATCTGCGTACCTTATAAACGCGAGTATTTCCTCAATCCCGGACATCCGCAGACCAAAGAATACCTGATGAGCCTTGTCCGCGAAGTCGTGGAACGTTACGATGTGGACGGCGTGCATTTCGATTACCTGCGCTACCCCGAACATGCCCTGCGCTTCTCCGACAGCTATACTTATAAGAAATACGGCAACGGACGCGACCTCGCGCAATGGCGGCGTGACAATATCACGGAAATAGTCCGTTATCTCTATAAAGGCGTCAAGGCGCTGAAGCCCTGGGTAAAGGTGAGCACCTGCCCCGTGGGTAAGTACCGCGACACCGCCCGCTATCCGTCGCGCGGCTGGAATGCGTTCCACACCGTCTATCAGGACGTACAAGGCTGGCTGGGCGAAGGCATACAGGACCAGATATATCCTATGATGTACTTCCGCGGCAACGGCTTCTATCCTTTCGCCCTCGACTGGCAGGAACAAAGCAACGGCCGGCAGATTATTCCCGGACTGGGCATCTACTTCCTCGACCCCGGCGAAGGCAACTGGACTGTGGACGAGGTGGAACGGCAGATAAACTTCACCCGTGCACACGGCCTGGCGGGCGAAGGCCACTACCGCGTGAAATACCTTATGGACAATACGCAGGGGTTGTATGACATACTTCAAGAGAACTACTACACCGCCCCCGCCCTGCAACCCGCCATGCCGTGGATAGACAATGTGCCGCCAACCGCCCCCACGCAACTCAACGTCGGGAAGCTGGCCGACGGATACTGGAAAATCACCTGGCAAGCCGCCACTGACAACGATAAGCGGAATGCGCCGACCTATGTAGTCTACGGTTCCGATACGTATCCCGTAGATACCGCCAACCCGGAAAATATACTGGCGCAACGCATACAGGGAACCGAATACATATATGCCCCTATCCGCCCCTGGAACACCCGGAAATACTTTGCAGTTACCGCCGTAGACCGTTGCGGCAACGAAAGTCCCGTCTGCCAATAGGAAACACAAAGGCAATGCGTTTATAGTCAAAAGGATGCATGTACCAAAAGGATTCCTCATTTGGTACGTCTCGTACCTGACTGTGGTACGACGTGTTTCTTACCATGGTAGGACGTGTACCTTAGTAAGGTACTTGACGTACCAAGCGGCAGGTACATCAGGTACCAGCCACTTGAAATATGCATCAACAGCAAGAATCATATCCGGACATACGCTCTGTAACAGCTTTTACCCGTAACGGGCACTAACGGCAGATAGCCGGAAGCAAGTCTGCCCTGCTCCACCATTAACGGATAATCGTGCATATCCTGTTCGTGCCGTGCACGCAATGTTTCATTATCGGGAACGTATTCAACAGCAAAACATCCCTTACTGCCGGGAGCCACAAACCTGTCGTAAAACAAGCGGGCTACAACACCCATATTCATACGCATGTTTATCTCCACGCAAGGATGCACACGATAGCCGTTCTCCTTGTCTGACCGGCAAACCATCATATCCACTCCCAGATAACCGGTATACGTGTTCCCATAGATTGAGGCCAATTCCGCACGCAGCGCTTCGCGTATACCCGTCAACTTCTCAAGGGGCAGACAGCATGCGATACTTTCCTCTATCTGTCCGTCCGATGCAAGCAGATTGCCCGTATAGGCGCCATGCTCATTGGTGGAGAACACGGAATAGCCCGCAAAGCGCACTTCGCCCTGTCCGTCCGAATAGAACTCAAGCGCAAAATCCTTCACCTTATTATATATGGGTTCTGCCGTAAGCCCCCCCTGCTCTCTCAAAACCCGTTCACACCAATTGGAGACGGGCTTCGTAAACCCATGCAGACACCAGTTCAGCCCCTTTCCGCTACCCGACCAGGGTACTTTGAGCAGGCAGGCGTGCATTGCATTCACCGTGCGCTCACAATCCGCAATATTGTTTAGGAGCGTATGTTCGCCGCAGGTGCATTCGGGATAGCGGTCCGCCATGCACCGGGTCACCGCCACAGCCTGCAGACGGGAAGAGAGCAGCCTGTATTCCGCAAGAAGTTGGGGAGAAGGCAGTCTGTCTTCACGAACTCCCCCTTTCAGAAAGAACCTGCGGATGGCAGGATTCCAGCCCCACGGCACAATTCGGGCTTCGGCATAATCGGGCAACTCAGGCTCGGTGGCCAGTTGCACCTGCAACCCGAAGAGTTCTCGCATCCGCTTCAAGAAATCCGCATTGTAAGCAGAAGGCGCCAGTACCGCACTGCCCGGAGCGGCATACCATATCGGCAGCAAAGCCATGTCCTGCGCCATACGGCGGGCGGAAGCCGGGGCTATGTAGTTCGCTTCGTTATTGGCAAGCGCAAGGTCTGAATCCGGATTGAAAAGATATAGTTCCATCGATTATAGTTCATAATTATTCGGAACTGCAAACTTACAGAGAAAAAGAACAGCATACAAATATATAAAACTTAACTATGAAATAAGATATTTTGCTATCTCTACTTTGCAATTCTATAAAAAAGGCGTATATTTGTCGCCCGATAAACCGAATTTAAAGCATGGAAGCATTTTACCGAACACACGCTTATCTGGTAGAGCATACAAATGCCCCCGTTCGCCGCGACCTCATGGATGAGATTGACTGGAACGACCGTCTTATCGGTATCAAAGGCACCCGAGGCGTAGGCAAGACCACATTCCTGCTGCAATATGCCAAAGAGAAATTCGGTACCGACCGCTCCTGCCTCTTTATCAACATGAACAACTTCTACTTCTCCGGTCACAGCCTGGTGGACTTCGCTTACGAATTCCAGCGCCGCGGCGGGAAGGTATTGTTGATAGACCAGGTGTTCAAGCACCCCGACTGGAGCAAGGAGCTGCGCTTGTGCTACGACCGCTTTCCCAATCTGAAGATTGTATTCACCGGCTCGTCCGTGATGCGCCTGAAAGAGGAAAATCTGGAGTTGCGCGACATTGCGAAAAGTTATAACCTGCGCGGTTTCTCCTTCCGTGAGTATCTGAACCTGCAGACCGACATGAAGTTCCACGCCTACTCACTGGAAGAAATCCTGAGCAACCACGAACAGATAGCCAAAGGCATCCTGTCCAAAGTACGCCCGCTGGACTATTTTCAGGACTATATGCACCACGGCTTCTACCCCTTTTTCCTCGAAAAGCGCAATTTCTCGGAGAATCTGCTGAAGACGATGAACATGATGGTAGAAGTGGACATCCTGCTCATCAAACAAATAGAGCTGAAATATCTGTCAAAGATAAAAAAATTACTATATTTGTTGGCGGTGGACGGCCCGAAAGCGCCTAATGTGAGCCAATTGGCCAACGATATACAGACATCCAGAGCTACGGTGATGAACTACATCAAGTATCTGGCCGACGCACGGCTTATCAACATGGTATATCCCAAAGGAGAAGAATTCCCCAAAAAGCCGTCGAAGATAATGATGCACAATTCCAACCTGATGTACTCCATCTACCCCGTAAAGGTGGAAGAGCAGGATGTGCTGGAAACGTTCTTTGTAAACACCATGTGGAAAGACCACAAAGTGAACAAAGGCGACAAGAACATTTCGTTCATGGTGGACGAAGTGATGCCTTTCAAGATTTGTCAGGAAGGCATGAGGATCAAGAACAATCCGGGAGTGACGTACGCATTGCACAAGGCAGAGATAGGCCGGGGCAATCAGATACCTCTCTGGCTGTTCGGCTTCCTGTATTAGAATTACAGACAAAGAGTTTTTTTTACTTAATAAATTCAATTTAGTTATGACTAAACAGAAGAAATTCATTACTTGTGATGGTAACCAGGCTGCTGCACATATCTCGTATATGTTCTCGGAAGTAGCTGCCATCTACCCTATCACACCCTCTTCTACGATGGCTGAATACGTAGATGAATGGGCTGCCGCAGGTCGTAAAAACATCTTCGGCGAAACAGTATTGGTACAGGAAATGCAATCCGAAGGCGGTGCTGCCGGCGCCGTTCACGGTTCTTTGCAAGCCGGTGCGCTGACTACAACGTACACCGCTTCACAAGGTCTGTTACTGATGATACCGAACATGTACAAGATTGCCGGTGAATTCCTGCCTTGCGTGTTCCACGTATCCGCACGTACTTTGGCAAGCCATGCGCTGTGTATCTTCGGTGACCACCAGGACGTAATGTCTGCACGTCAGACAGGTTTCGCCATGTTGGCCGAAGGTTCCGTACAGGAAGTTATGGACCTGGCAGGTGTTGCTCACCTTTCTACGATCAAGAGCCGCGTACCGTTCGTTAACTTCTTCGACGGTTTCCGTACTTCTCACGAAATCCAGAAGATTGAAATGCTGGAGAACGAAGACCTCGCTCCGCTTATCGACCAGGAAGCATTGGCTGAATTCCGTGCACGTGCACTGAACCCGATGAACCCGGTTGCCCGCGGTATGGCCGAAAACCCCGACCACTTCTTCCAACACCGCGAATCTTGCAACAACTACTACGAAGCTGTTCCCGCTATCGTAGAGGAATACATGAACGAGATTTCCAAAATCACAGGCCGCAAGTACGGTTTGTTCGATTACTACGGTGCAGAAGATGCAGAACGCGTAATCATCGCTATGGGTTCTGTAACGGAAGCTGCCCGTGAAGCCATCGACTACCTCGTTGCCAACGGCGAAAAGGTTGGTTTGGTTGCCGTTCACTTGTATCGTCCGTTCTCTGCCAAGCACTTCCTGGCTGCCGTTCCCAAGACTGCCAAGAAGATTGCCGTACTCGACCGTACGAAGGAACCGGGTGCTAACGGCGAACCGTTGTACCTCGATGTAAAAGACTGCTTCTACGGCACGGAAAACGCTCCGGTTATCGTAGGCGGCCGTTACGGTCTGGGTTCCAAGGATACCACTCCTGCACAAATCATCGCAGTTTACAAGAACCTGGCTATGCCGATGCCGAAGAACCACTTCACTATCGGTATTGTGGACGACGTTACTTTCACTTCTCTTCCTCAGGAAGAAGAAATCGCATTGGGCGGCGAAGGAATGTTCGAGGCTAAGTTCTACGGTTTGGGAGCCGACGGTACAGTAGGCGCCAACAAGAACTCGGTTAAGATTATCGGTGACAACACCGACAAGCACTGCCAGGCTTACTTCTCTTACGACTCCAAGAAATCAGGCGGTTTCACTTGCTCTCACCTGCGCTTCGGTGACACTCCGATCCGTTCTACATACTTGGTAAACACTCCGAACTTTGTGGCTTGCCACGTTCAGGCTTACCTGCACATGTACGACGTAACCCGCGGTCTGCGCAAGAACGGTTCATTCTTGCTGAACACCATCTGGGAAGGTGAAGAGCTGGCTAAGAACCTGCCTAACAGAGTAAAGAAATACTTTGCACAGAACAATATCTCCGTTTACTACATCAACGCAACTCAGATTGCACAGGAAATCGGTTTGGGCAACCGTACCAACACCATTCTCCAGTCTGCATTCTTCCGTATCACAGGTGTAATTCCTGTAGAACAGGCTGTTGAGCAGATGAAGAAATTCATCGTCAAGTCTTACGGCAAGAAGGGTGAAGACGTAGTAAACAAGAACTACGCAGCCGTAGACCGTGGCGGCGAATACAAGACTCTGGCTATCGACCCGGCATGGGCTAACCTGCCTGATGATGCCAAAGCAGAAAACAACGACCCCGCATTCATCAACGAAGTGGTTCGTCCTATCAATGCACAGGACGGCGACTTGCTGAAAGTATCTGCATTCAAGGGTATCGAAGACGGTACTTGGGAACAAGGTACGGCTAAGTACGAAAAACGCGGTGTGGCAGCTTTCGTTCCCGAATGGAATCCTGAAAACTGTATCCAGTGTAACAAGTGTGCTTACGTTTGTCCTCACGCTTCTATCCGTCCGTTCGTACTCGACGCTGAAGAGCAGAAGGGTGCTGAGTTCGCTCAACTGAAAGCAGTGGGTAAGGCATTCGAAGGCATGACATTCCGTATGCAGGTAGACGTTCTCGACTGTCTGGGTTGCGGCAACTGTGCCGACATCTGTCCGGGCAACCCGAAGAAGGGTGGCAAGGCTCTTACCATGAAGCATCTTGAAAGCCAACTGGCTGAAGCTGCCAACTGGACTTACTGCGTGGAAAACGTGAAGAGCAAACAACACTTGGTTGACATCAAGGCTAACGTGAAGAACTCTCAGTTTGCAACTCCGCTGTTCGAGTTCTCAGGCGCTTGCTCCGGTTGCGGTGAAACTCCGTATGTGAAACTGATTTCCCAGTTGTTCGGTGACCGCGAAATGGTTGCCAACGCTACCGGATGTTCTTCTATCTATTCAGGTTCCGTTCCTTCTACTCCTTATACAAAGAACGAAAAGGGTCACGGTCCTGCTTGGGCTAACTCACTGTTCGAGGACTTCTGCGAATTCGGTCTGGGTATGGAGCTCGCTAACGAAAAGATGCGCGCACGTATCGTGAAGACTATGGAAGAAGCTATCGCAGCAGAAGGTACTCCGGCTGAATACAAGGAAGTATTCCAGGCTTGGATTGAAAACATGTACGATGCAGACAAGACTAAGGAACTGGCTGAAAAGATCATTCCTATGGTAGAAGCTGCCAAGGACAAATGCGATTGCTGCAAGACCATCGCCGGTCTGTCTCAATACCTGGTTAAACGCAGCCAGTGGATCATCGGTGGTGACGGTGCTTCTTACGACATCGGCTACGGCGGTCTCGACCACGTAATCGCCAGCGGCAAGGACGTTAACATCCTCGTTCTGGATACTGAGGTTTACTCCAACACAGGCGGTCAGTCTTCCAAGGCTACTCCGGTAGGCGCTATCGCCAAGTTTGCTGCCGCCGGTAAGCGTGTACGCAAAAAAGACCTCGGTCTGATGGCTACTACTTACGGTTATGTATATGTTGCTCAAATCGCTATGGGTGCCGACCAGGCTCAGACTTTGAAGGCTATCCGCGAAGCAGAGGCATATCCCGGTCCGTCACTCATCATCGCTTACGCTCCGTGTATCAACCACGGTTTGAAGGCTGGTATGGGTAAGAGCCAGGCAGAAGAAGAGAAAGCCGTTAAGTGCGGTTACTGGCACTTGTGGCGTTACAACCCGGCTCTGGAAGCTGAAGGCAAGAATCCGTTCACGTTGGATAGCAAAGAACCGGATTGGTCGGGCTTCCAGGACTTCTTGAAGGGTGAGGTTCGTTACGCATCCGTAATGAAACAATATCCGCAGGAAGCCGAAGAGCTGTTCAAGGCTGCCGAGGAAAACGCTAAATGGCGTTACAACAGCTACAAGCGTCTGTCCAAAGAAAACTGGGGCGCTGAAGTTGCCGAATAATTTCAAAAATTGAAATAATACTAAAATAGAGACTGCTCCGCAAGCCGGATGCAGTCTCTATTCGTTTATAAAGGAAAGAATGAATATATTGTGATTGGTTTATTATCCGGATAAACTAAGGATGTTTTATCCTTTCCGTTTCAGAAAATCCGTAGGGCTCTCACCGAACTGCTCCTTATAGCATTTCGTAAAATAAGACGGTGACGAGAAACCTACCTCATAGGCAATCTCGGCCACAGTCATATCGGAAGCGGCAAGCAAGGAAGCGGCTTTCTTCAAACGCATCCGGCGCAGCAGTTCATTGGGGGAATAGTTTGTGAGCGACTTCAGTTTACGGTAAAGCTGTACACGGCTCATCCCCATATCACGGCCCAAATCCTCAACATTCAGTTCCGGATCTTTCATCTTCTCCCCCACCAGAGTCTTGAAGCGGGTAACGAAGTCCTTGTCAAGTTCGCTGACAGATTCTTTCTCTATCGACTGGTTATCACCGAAAAACTGTTTCAGCTGTTTGTGGTTGGCTATAAGATTTCTGATGCGCGAAAGCAGCAGTTGCGAATTGAAAGGCTTGGATATGTAAGAATCCGCTCCGCCGTCATAGCCTTGAATACGCTGTTCGTCGAGCGAGCAGGCAGTAAGCAGGATAACCGGAATATGGCAAGTCTGCAATTCCCCTTTCAGACGACGGCAGCACTCTATCCCGTCCATGCCGGGCATCATGACATCGGAAACAATCACATCAGGCACGTATTTCATGGCAAGACGAATGCCTGTTGCCCCATCCGACGCATCCAGCACACGGAATTCCTTAACAAGCAAAGACTTCACATAATGGCGAATATCGGCATTATCATCAATGACAAGCACAATCGGGCAATCTCCTTCCAGAGCCTCATCCCCTGCCTGGATTTCCGCATCCACCAACGTAGACGAAATCTCTTTCTCATCGGCAGCCAATGCCGGTACGGAAGGATGATACTGCGATATATCCCGCTTCGGAAGAGTAACGGTGAAAGTAGTTCCTTTCTCATTGCTGTGCGCCATGATATTGCCGCCATGCATTTCCACAAAAGCACGCACCAGGGCAAGACCGATACCAGTACCGGCCTGATGTCCGTCTACCTGATAGAAGCGTTCAAAAATGGCCTCTACATCAGTGGTAGAAATATAGCTGCCCGAATTGAATACCGACAAACGGAAATGGTTGTCTTCCGCTTCGAGGCGTACCACAATCTTTCCATTCTCCTGCGTGTACTTCACCGCATTGGAAAGAAGATTGAAGTAGATACGCTCCATTTTCCCGGCATCCGCCAACATGCGATAGTCTACTCCGGAAGCCGGTTCAAAGCTGAAAGCGATATGTTTCTTAAGCAGAGCCATACGAAACGAATCATTCCACCCTTTGAAGCTCTCCAGCAAGTCGAACGGTTCAAGATGCAGTTCCATGCGTCCGTTCTCGACCTTTCGGAAATCGAGAATCTGATTGACGAGGCGCAGAAGTATATGTACATTCTTCTTCATCAGCTCCAGCAGTTGATGTGACTGTCCGCTGATAGAACGGTCGGCAAGAAGTTGCTCCACAGGGTCGGCAATCAAGGTCAACGGTGTACGGAAATCATGGGAAACGTTGGTAAAGAACACCAGCTTGGCATGCGTGGCAGCCTCCAGCTCGCGCGACAGTTGTTCCATCTGGTTTTTCTGCTGTTCCAGTTGGTCGCGTTGTTGCTCCAATTGCTCTTTCCGGCGGGAAAGTTCACGGTTCAGCCGGTTCTTTGTACGCAAGGAAAGATAAACGGCAACCAGCAATCCCACAACCAGCAGAAGTACCAGCAGACTGCCGTACAGAACAACCTGCTGCGTAGCATAGCGTGCCAGGTATCGGCTGATTTTTCCGTTCAGGGTTTCAATCTTCTCATCGAGTGAACTGATGTGGGCAGTCTGCATCTTCATGATGGGCGCATTATCACGGTCCACCACCGAAGTGCTCAGAATCGTTTCGCGGGGAAAGTCACGCTTATTCAGAATATCCATCGCAATCTGCATCACACGGTCTCCGCCTGTGGGATAGATAAATGTCGCATCCAATTCGCCCGAAAGCACTTGCTCCACCCCATAGCCTTCGCCGGGGATGGCGTCTGTGCCGACAAAGCGCATGCCCTTCTCCCTTTTCCGGCGCATGGCGGCTGCATAGGCGCCGGCAGCCATACGGTCGTTTTGAGCATAGACCACATCAATTTCCGGAAAGCGGGCGAGCAAAGTATCCATTCTCTCTTCCGCCCGCGAACGCAACCAAGCCCCGTCTTCCTTTGCCAGCAGACGGATGTCCGGGCAAGCGGATATGACGCTCATAAATCCTTCATGGCGGTCTATGGCAGGAGTAGAACCCGCCAGTCCCGCAATTTCCACCACCGTACCTTTCCCATGAAGCATATTGGACACATACCTGCCTATCGCCTTGCCTATTTCGTAATTGTCCGCACCGACATAAGCGGTGTACTTTTCGGAAAGGATTCTGCGGTCTACCACAATAACGGGAATACCCCGGTCGTAGGCTTCTTCTACAACCGGGGTTATGGGTTCGGCTTCATTGGGAGCGACTATCAATAAATCCACTCCCGCCTCTATAAAGTGCCGGATATCCTCCGCCTGCCTGGCATTATCATCTTTCACAGTACGTATCTCCACTTCTACGCCATCGTAGAAAAGAGCTTCACGCAACATCTCGTTATTCATCTGGTGACGCCACTCGTCATCGCTGCATTGCGACACTCCGATACGGAAACGTACTTCATGCCGGGAACAGGAAGTCACCATGCCGCCGCATACCGACAGAACAAACAGTAACAGGTAAATATATCGTCTCATCTTCTTTCGCTGGTTTAAGTGATTGCAGATGAGCAAAGATAAGAAAAATTATATTCTGTCTTTCAATATTTGCGGTAATTCCGGCATCGCCCCGCTCTGCGTACATACATAAGCGGAAACTTCCACTGCCAGCTTATGAGCCTCCTGCACCGGTTTGCCGCTAAGAATAGCCGAAGTAAAGGCGGCGGTAAACGAATCGCCGGCGCCTACCGTATCGGCAACGGGCACTCTCGGAGTTTCCTGGAAAGATACAACTCCCGGAGTAAACACATAGCTGCCGTTCGTGCCGCAAGTAAGAATAAGCATTTTCAAATTGTATTTGGCAAGAAGAATCCAGCATTTATCCTGCAAGTCTATACCCGGATAGCCGAATATACGGCTGATTGTCACCAGTTCTTCATCATTTATTTTTAACACGTTGCAACGGCGCATGGAGTCACAAAGAATCTCTTTGGTATAAAATCCCTGACGCAGGTTGATATCGAATATCTTCAACTGTTCCGCACCATCGGGCATGGTATCGAGAAAACGGTTTATCGTAATGCGGCTGGCCTCATTGCGCTGCGCCAAAGAGCCGAAACATACGGCGCGCGTGTTCAGGGCCAAACGTTTCAACTCGTCCGTAAAAGGTATATTGTCCCATGCAACCCCTTCCTTTATTTCATAACAAGGCACCCCCACCGCATCGAGCGTCACCTGCACCGTACCTGTAGGATAAGGTACACGCTCAATCTGTGTACGCAAGCCTTTCTGCGCAAAAACATCCAGTATTTCATCACCGTCGGCATCAATGCCTACTGCACTGACTACACGGCTGTCAAAACCGAATTGTGATACATGATAGGCAAAGTTTGCCGGAGCACCGCCGATTTTCTTTCCTTCGGGCAGGCAATCCCAAAGCGCCTCACCCATTCCTACTACAATCTGATTCATGGTAATTAATTTTATAGTTTTACATATTATCATCGTTAAAAAGAACGGAAAAGGTCAGCGTTTGATTTTCATCATATAGAAAAACAAATACAGTACCCCCACCGTCATTACAGCTACCGCACCGCTTTGACCGATAGCATCACTTGCCACACCCATAGCAAGCGGGAATATCGTACCGCCAAACAAACCCATAATCATCAGTCCGCTAACCTCGTTCTTCTTCTGCGGCATTGCCAGCAACGCCTGCGAGAAAATAATCGGGAAGATATTCGAATTGCCGAAACCAATCAGAGCGATACACACATATATCATTGTCATCTCATGAAAAACGAACAGCCCTACCATTGCCACCAACATACATAACACACTGATTCCGAAGAAAGTTCGAGCAGACAGTTTCTGCAAAATAAAGGCTCCGAGGAAGCAGCCTGCCGTACGGAAAATAAAATAAAGACTTGTTGCGAATCCGGCATCGGCAAGCGACATGCCCAGACGTTCCATCAATATCTTGGGTGCAGTGGTATTTGTACCTACATCGATACCCACATGGCACATGATGCCCAAGAAACAAAGCAGTATGAACGGCTTTCCCAACAAAGCAAGACATTCGCCGAAAGTAGAAGGACGCCCTTCTTCCTTTTCCTCATGAATAGATGTAGTGCCCAGCCACAGGATAGCGACAACCGCTATCACCATATAAATGGGAAACAGCACTCGCCAGCCCATCCCCAACGAAGGGATAGCCTGTGTAGCCCCCCACATGGCTATATAAGGAGCGAGGAAAGAAGCGATAGCCTTTACAAACTGTCCGAAAGTCAGCGAGCTTGCCAACCGCTCGCCACTGACGACATTGGAGAGCAGCGGATTGAGCGATGTCTGCATCAGCGCATTGCCGATACCCAATAGCGAAAACGAAATCAGCATCAGCGCATACCCGTCTCCAAAAACTGGAAGCAACAAGGATGCAAAAGTCACGGCCAAACTGAGAAGCACCGTTTTCTTGCGTCCGATGCGGTTCATCAGCATACCCGTGGGCACGGAGAAGATAAGGAACCAGAAGAATACAAGAGAGGGGAATATATTTGCCTGGGAATCGGTCAGGTTCAAATCAGCTTTCACATAGTTGGAAGCGATACCTACAAGGTCTACAAACCCCATGGCGAAGAAGCAAAGCATCATGGGAAGCAGCTTTGCAAGCGAATTACTATTATTGTTCATAAGATATCGAAATTTAGTTGTTAACTTTTAAAAGATTTACTGTCAGGTCGTTGACTTTGCAACGCCCTTTATCTACAGCAATGGAAATAGTAGTGTAAGGATGCTGCGGAAATACAAGGTTTGTCATGGCAAAACGTCCGTCACCCTCGAAAGCTTCGATGCTGCAACGGTCTATAAACAGACGCAGACGTTGCTTGGCTTCTGCCGGACACGGAGCTACCGTTATGGCAGGAAAGTCCTTATTGAAATCCGTAAGTCCGCTTGCAGTACGGTCCATGCTGAATGTGGAGTTCCTCAAGTCGTAAGTCATTACAGTCTGTTCATCCTTATCATTGGACAACGTAATGTATACTTTATCGGCCGAGCGGGGAGCCAATTCGAGATTAATCTCACAGATACCGCTGTTTTCGACTGGCAGTTTCCGGGATACCTTCTTTGTTCCGGCGGAGAAAGCGCCGTATTTCAATGCTTTGCCCGTACGCAATGCGTTTACTTCCGGTGCAGGCGTTGCGGCCAGATAAAGTTCGCCGTCACTGCCTTCGTACAATTCAATGTCGCGCGGCAATGTGTTGGCACTACGGAACTGTCTGGTAGGCACGTTGTTGGCATATTGCCAATTGCTCATCCAGGCAATCACGGTATGCCGCTTTTCGGGCGTATTACTCCAGGATACGGCAGCATAATGGTCTTTTCCGTAATCCATCCACTTGGTTACTTCGGGCTTGGTATCGCAAGTAAAGGTTTTCCCGTCAAAATCGCCTACAAAATACTGTGCCGCACTGCCTCCGAAAGGACCGCCGGGATTGATATTGCAAATCAGCACCCATTTGGTACGGTCTGTTCCGCGCACGGGCAATTCCATGAGGTCCGGACATTCCCATACACCCTCCTGCGCACCATATCCATGTCCGAAACTACTCTCCTTTGTCCAGTTCTTCAAATCGGGAGAGGAATATATCCACATTTCCTTTTCCAGTGCAGCCGCCAAAACAAGAATCCATTTACCGCTCTTTTCGTGCCAGAACATATTCGGGTCGCGGCACTCCTTATCGGCAGCAATGATAGGATTGTTTTCATAAACATGGAAAGTCATTCCGTTATCCAGACTGTATGCAAGGCTCTGTATCTGACTGGCACCGGCTGAAGTATAGATGGCAATGATGGCATCCTTTCCGAAACCTGCCGTATTATCCTTATCAACCACACTGCTACCGCTGAACACAGCGCCCAATCCGTTGGGTTGTATGGCTACCGGATGGTGCTGCCAGCTTATCAAATCCTTGCTGGATGAATGTCCCCAGTTCATATTGCCCCACATGGAGCCATAAGGATTATACTGATAATACAGATGATATTCTCCATCTTTATAAAACATACCGTTGGGGTCGTTCATCCAACCATAGACAGGAGTGTTATGATAGAACGGACGGAACGCTTCTCGGTTGGCATCATCAAACGTATCGGAAAGTTTCAGTTCTTTCCAGCAGGCATCTGCCATGGCATCGCGTACATTGGTACGGCTGTTGCCGGTATGAATGTCGAAAGTTACCGTCTTACCTTTATACTGCTCCAAAGCAAACGGAACAAGATAGTCGATACGGTTGACAGCCAACCGAACCTGAAAACTTTGATCGGCCTTATTATTCACCAATACATTGACAGTAGCCTCGGGAGCAGCCTCTTCCACCGGCAACAAAAGGTATTTCTGCGGTTCCTGTACCTGTACCAAACTGTGGTTTGCACCCAGATAATGGATTTTCAGCCCGGCATACTGTGCCCTACAAATACCGATACTCATTATTACAATAAGAAAAGTTACAATAATCTTTCCCCAAAAAGGAGAAAGTATTCTATGAGAGTAATGCTTCATTTTCAAAATCAGGTATTAAATTTAATGTTTACTTTATGAACTCACTCAATGCTCGGGAAAGCACATTGCAAAGAAAAGGAATAAAAGCGAAAAGGGCTAACACAAATGTTACAAATGCAGCTAAAATTGATACCAGGCTATCTCCTGGGCATAGTCAGCTCCATACCACGAAACAAATTTTGCAGCATCCGTATCATTTTTTATAGCCAGTTTCAATGCAATCCATTTACTTTGCAATATCAAAACATGATCGGGAAAGCTGTTTTGAGAATTCACAAGATAATTGTTAACAATAAATTTATAACGTATGAGAAAACTTAGCATTATGATGTTCCTTTTAGGATTATGTGGTTTTGCCTATGCGCAAAACATCCAAATAAAAGGAACGGTAACCTCTGCTACCGATAGCTACCCCATCATCGGGGCATCCGTTGTGGACAAGGCAGATAAAACCAACGGAACGATTACGGATATAGACGGCAATTTCACCCTCACCGTAAAGCCGGGTTCCGAAATAACTTTCTCTTATATAGGTTACAAAACACTAACCTTGAAAGCGGAAACATCCATGAGTGTCATCATGCACGAAGACTCGGAAATGCTGCAGGAAGTAGTGGTAACCGGTTACACCACACAACGCAAAGCAGACCTTACCGGTTCCATCTCCGTAGTCAGCATGGATGAAATAGCCAAGCAGAACGAAAACAATCCAATGAAAGCCATGCAAGGGCGTGTACCGGGCATGAACATTACGGCCGACGGTAATCCAAGCGGCAGCACTACCATCCGTATCCGCGGTATAGGTACGCTAAACAACAATGACCCGCTCTACATCATCGACGGCGTGCCCACCAAAGGAGGCATGCACGAATTGAATGGCAATGACATCGAGTCCATACAGGTACTGAAGGATGCCGCTTCTGCCTCTATCTACGGTAGCCGCGCTGCCAACGGTGTCATCATCATTACCACAAAGAAGGGCAAAGAAGGACAACTCAAGATTAACTTTGACGCTTCCGTTTCCGCTTCCATGTACACCAACAAACTGGAAGTACTGAACACCGAAGAATATGGCCGTGCCATGTGGCAAGCCTATGTGAACGAAGGACAAGACCCGAATACCAACAACTTAGGCTACCTCTATGACTGGAACTACGGTGTAAACGGTTATCCACAACTCAACGGCATCAGCATGCGCAAATATCTGGATGCCGCCAATACAGTACCTGCCGCAGACACTGACTGGTTCGACCAGACCACACGCACTGGTATCATCCAACAATACAACGTATCTGTAAGCAACGGCTCGGAAAAAGGTTCGTCTTTCTTCTCCTTAGGATATTACAAGAATCTGGGCATCATAAAAGATACTGATTTTGACCGCATATCCGCCCGTATGAATGCTGACTACAAACTAATAGACAACCTGCTGACCGTAGGCGAGCACTTCACCGTAAACCGTACCAGCGAAGTGCAAGCTCCCGGCGGATTCCTGCAAAACGTGCTACAAGCCAATCCTTCACTGCCGGTATATACAACCGAAGGTAAATTTGCCGGTCCCGTCAGCGGCTATCCCGACCGTGAAAATCCGGTAGCGCGCCTGCAACGCAATGCCGACAACCGCTACACATATTGGCGTATGTTCGGTGATGCATATGTCAACCTGAATCCGTTCAAGAACTTCAATCTCCGCTCTACTTTTGGCATAGACTACTCACAAAAACAACAACGTATCTTTACCTATCCCATCACGGAAGGCAATGTAGCTAACGACAAGAATGCCATAGAAGCAAAGCAAGAGCATTGGACCAAATGGATGTGGAATGCCATCGCCACTTATAATATGGAAGTTGGCAAACACCGCGGAGACGTAATGCTGGGTATGGAACTGAATCGTGAAGACGATATACATTTCTCTGGTTACAAAGAAAACTTTTCCATCCTCACACCCGACTATATGTGGCCGGATGCAGGTGTAGGCACGGCACAGTCCTATGGTGCAGGCGAAGGCTACTCACTCGTTTCTTTCTTCGGAAAGTTGAACTATACATATAACGACAAATATCTGCTGTCGCTTACCGTACGTCGTGACGGCTCTTCACGCTTTGGCAAGGATAACCGCTATGCTACCTTCCCATCGGTTTCTGCCGGCTGGCGTCTTAGTCAGGAAGAATTCATGAAAGACATCAAATGGCTGGACGATTTGAAAATACGCGCATCCTGGGGACAGACCGGTAATCAGGAAATCAGCAACAACGCCCGTTATACGATTTATGTACCCAACTATGCCGGAACGGAAAGCGGCGGCGGAAGTTACGGAACTTCCTACGACATCACGGGAAGCAATGGCGGAAGCATTCTCCAATCCGGTTTCAAACGTGACCAGCTCGGCAATAACGGTATCAAGTGGGAAACCACCACACAAACCGACCTCGGTTTCGACTTTTCCCTTTTCGCCCAAACACTTTACGGTTCGTTCGATTGGTACTATAAAAAGACAACCGACATTTTGGTACAAATGGCAGGCATTGCCACCATGGGTGAAGGAAGTAAGCAATGGATTAATGCCGGTGAAATGGAAAACAAGGGTTTTGAACTGAATTTAGGCTACCGCAACAGTACAAAATTTGGACTGAAATACGACATCAATGCCAACCTCTCCTCTTACCGCAACAAAATCACTGCCTTGCCTGCTACGGTAGCAGCCAACGGCACTTTCGGCGGAAACGGCGTGGAAAGTGTGATAGGACACCCCAACGGAGCACAGGTAGGCTACGTAGCCGACGGTCTTTTCAAGTCACAGGAAGAAATCGACAACCACGCCACTCAGGAAGGTGCAGGTTTGGGACGCATCCGCTGGCGTGACCTGGACAGCAACGGTATCATCAACGAAAAAGACCAGCAATGGATATTCGACCCTACACCTGCCTTCAGCTACGGTATCAATATCTATTTGGAATATAAGAACTTCGATCTTACCATGTTTTGGCAAGGTGTACAAGGAGTAGACATCATCAGTGATTTAAAGAAAGAAACCGACTTGTGGAGCGGACTCAACATCGGCTTCCTGAACAAAGGCAAACGCGTACTCGATGCCTGGTCGCCCGCCAATCCAGGTTCCGACATTCCGGCACTTGCACGTAACGACAGTAACAACGAAAAACGCGTATCTACCTATTATGTGGAGAACGGCTCCTTCCTGAAACTACGCAATCTGCAAGTAGGCTACAACGTACCGAAAGCATGGACAGAGAAAATCCGCATGGAGCGCCTGCGCTTCTACCTCAGTGCACAAAATCTGCTCACCATCAAGAGCAAAGATTTCACCGGAGTAGACCCGGAAAACGTGAACTACGGCTATCCTATTCCTTTGAACATCACTTTTGGCGTGAACGTCAGCTTTTAATACAACGAACAACAAATAGAAAAACCATGAAAAATTTAGTATATACTCTTATCTTTGGACTCGCATGGATATGCACCGGATGCTCAGACTTCCTGGAAAGCCAGACACCGCAGGGAAGTGTGGATGAAGAACAACTGCAAGACCCTGTTTATATAGACAACCTGGTAATTTCGGCATACGCCGTATGGATCAGCGCCGAGGATATCAACTCCTCTTTCTCTTTATGGAACTACGATGTCCGTTCGGACGACGCTTACAAGGGCGGTAACGGTACGGAAGACGGCGATGTGTTCCATGCGTTAGAAATCTCTCAAGGCATCATGACTACCGCATGGAATATCAGCGACATCTGGCAACGGTTATACAACAGCATTTCACGCGTAAACATGGCTTTAAAATCTCTGAACCGGATGGATGAAGCCACCTACCCGGAAAAGCAGCAACGTATTGCGGAAATGCGTTTTCTGCGCGGACACGGACATTTCCTGCTAAAGCAGCTTTTCAAGAAGATTGTCATTGCCAATGATGAGACGCTGGACCAGGAAGGTTATAATAATCTGTCTAACGATATCTATACCAACGATGAGAGTTGGGCGGAAATAGCCGAGGATTTCGAGTTTGCCTACGGACACTTGCCTGTTACCCAAGAAGATAAAGGGCGTCCCACCCGGGCTGCTGCCGCAGCGTATCTGGCAAAAACGTATCTGTACAAAGCATACCGCCAAGATAATGATGCCACCAACGAAGTAACTTCCATTAATGCGGAAGACCTTCTTCAAGTGGTGAAATATACGGACAAGAGCATCATGAACGCAGGCGGATATGGTCTGGAACCGGATTTTCACAACAATTTCCGCCCTGAACCGGAATATGAGAATGGTGTGGAATCCCTATGGGCCATGCAATACTCCATGAACGACGGAACAAAGAATGGTAACTGTAATTGGTCAAACGGTCTGATAGTACCTAATATTCCGGGGGTGACAGATGGCGGTACTGACTTCTACAAACCCAGTCAGAACTTAGTAAACGCTTTCCGTACCGATGCAGACGGACATCCGCTGTTCGACAGCTTCAACACCAAGAACTACGACAAGACCGAAGATAACGCCGACCCGCGTTTGTTCCTTACGGTAGGTATACCGGAACTGCCTTACGAATTCAACACCAAGTATATGATGAAGAAAGACAACACTTGGAGCCGTAGCGGCGGTCTGTATGGCTATAACGTTACCCTGAAACAAAATGTAGACCCCGACGGCGGTTATCTGGTGAAAGGAAGTTATTGGGGCACGCCTATGAATCATATCGTACTGCGCTATGCCGACGTATTGCTGATGCGCGCCGAGGCTCTAATTCAATTGAACGATGGTCGGATTGAAGAAGCCGTAAGCCTAATCAACGAAGTACGTAACCGTGCCGGTCAAAGCGTTACTGCAAGCACCAGTGTGATAAAGAATTATGCCGAAGACTATGGCGTAAAGATTAAAGTAGAGCCTTACAACGGTACATACAGCCAAGCCGATGCCTTGAAAATGATGAAATTCGAGCGCCGTGTGGAACTTGCCATGGAGTGCGACCGTTTCTTCGACCTTGTGCGCTGGGGTGAAGCAGCCGAAGTTCTAAACAAGTACTATGCAGAAGAAGCAGCCGACTGTAGTATCTACTCCAACGCTTCGTTTACCAAAAACAAAAACGAATATCTGCCCGTACCGTTTGCACAAATCAGTGCCAGCAATGGAAAATATGTACAGAACTGCGGTAACTGGTAATTCCTCTACGGGAATAGAAACATCGTTTTACCTTCAAAAACATAAAAGAATGAAATCAATCCTGAATATATTTAACCTGTCTTTCCTCACAGTCACCCTATTATTGACTGTCGGATGCAGCGATGATAACAGTAGCGCGCTAAGACTGAACGAAGACACCGCCATCAAATCCTTTGCGCTGGACAACTACTCCGGCACCATCGACCAACAAAAAGAGACTATCACCATCACCCTGCCGGAAGACTACGATATGGCAGCAATGACAGTGACCGACATACAGCTACCGGTAGGTGCCGAGGCTACCCTCAAGCGAGGAGATGTATTGAATCTGAACATGACACAGACTATAAAAGTATCCAATGGCAACGTATTCCAACAATACGTCATCAAAACGAGATACGATGAAGCGAGGATTCTGACATTCCAACTGAACGATATGTATAGCGGTATCATCGACCAGCAAAACCAGAATATTCTGGTTCAAGTACCGGCTTCCGCCGATATAACGAAGCTCGTTCCCACCTATACCGCCACCGAAGGAGCCATCGTAGCTCCTGCCGGCGGAACCGCCATGGATTTCAGCCGCCCGGTAGACTTCATCGTGTCCAACAATATGGCATCAGCTGTCTATACCGTAAAAGTACTCACACCCACAGGCAAACCGGCAGCTATTTATGCCGGCCTCGCTTCCACTATAGAGGGACTGAACCCCGAAGAGAAAGAAGCAGCAACGTGGATGCTGTTCAATGTGAAAGATGCACAGTATGTTTCTTTCAGCGACATAGCGACTGGTAATGCGGATCTAAGTGAGTGTAAGATGCTGTGGTGGCATTTCCATGCAGACACTACCATTGATGATATGAACAAGTTCGAAACGGCTGCTCCAGCTGCCTTATCTGCTGCCAGCATGATTAAAGCACGCTATGACCAAGGTATGAACCTGCTGCTGACACGCTATGCTACTTTCTACGCTGTCAATATAGGAGCAACCAAAGACAATAAGAATCCCAACAATTGCTGGCTCGGGCGTACAGAAACTGATCCTGAAATAACCGCAGAGCCTTGGAGTTTCTTTATACAAGGACATAAAAGTCACCCTGCTTATCAAGGTATACACGAGGGTAATTCCGTATATACCTGCAGTAAGGGCTACGGAATCACCAACACTACTGCTCAATGGCATTTACGCTCGCAAGATGAAGTGAATCCTTGGGGAGATTACAACGATGAGGCCGACTGGTCTCGGAAACATGGTGGCCAAGCCTTAGGTTACGGTGGCGACGGAGCTATCGTGGTTTGGGAATATCCGGCCAACGGTAACAAGGGCGGTGTCTTCTGCATCGGTTCCGGCTGCTACGACTGGTATTCGGAAGGCATCGACACATCCAAAGACCCATACCACGGCAATGTAGCCAAGCTTACCAAAAATGTAATCAATTATCTAACCGGTAAATAAAGACTGACATATAATGAAAACAATGATACACACACTTGCATACACCGCACTGCTGAGTATAGCCCTCAGTAGTTGCAACGACGATAACGCTCCCATACTCACCCAAAAGGATTGGGACAACACTGCCACTTATTTTAAGCCGACCGATGAAAATATGTTTGGTACTTACTACAAACCGCAACTGGGTTACGTAGGTGACCCCATGCCTTTCTATGACCCGCAAGCAGGCGACTTCAAGATAATGTACTTACAGGAGTACCGTCCCAATCAAACCACTTACCACCCTTTTTGGGCGGTAAGCACCAAAAACGGAGGAAGTTACACCTCATTGGGTGAACTTATCCCCACTGGAACGGAAGATGAACCCGATGCGGCCTTAGGTACTGGTTGTATATTCTATGATGAAACCAATAAAGTATATTATACCTATTATACCGGACACACAGCTGACACTGAAGTTGTGATGCGGGCCACTTCTACCGATTTCAAGACGTGGAACAAAGATCGTACTTTCTTCTTGCTCGGCAGCAATGACGGTTACAGCCGGAAAGACTTCCGCGACCCCTTCATCTTCGAGAGCGAAAGTGGCAAATATCACATGATCGTATCCACTAAAAAGGATGGTATAGGAGTACTCGCCGAATACACTTCCACCGATTTGAAAGCATGGAAACATTCAGGCGTATTTATGCCGATGCACTGGGGTGCTGACCGGTTCTACGAATGTGCAGATGTATTCAAAATGGGAGACTGGTGGTACCTCGTGTATTCCGACCAAAATGCAGTATCACGTAAAGTATGCTACTTCAAAGGCAGCACACTGGAAGAACTGAAACAAATGACCGCAGCCCCCACTTTTCCCGACAATAAAGAGGGTGTACTCGACTCACGTGCTTTCTATGCCGGAAAAACGGCAAGCAACGGAACAGACCGTTACATTTGGGGTTGGTGTCCCACCCGTGCCGGTAATGACAATACGGCTGTCGGTGCTGCTCCTGCCGAACCTGAGTGGGCGGGTAATCTTGTGATGCATAAGATTATCCAGCATGAAGACGGCACGCTCTCATTAGGTTCCGTAGATGGAATTTTGAACAAATACACTAACAATACCACCTTAAAAGTAATGGCACAAAGTGAAACCGGTGTAGCCGAAAGTAACGACAACTACATGCTCAGTGGTGATGCTTACGTACTTTTCAACCGCCTGAACGTACACAACAAGCTTACATTTACCGTAACAGCCTCAAGCAATGAAGATATATTCGGCATTTCCCTGGCACGTGGCACAGACTCCAAGAAATACTACTCCCTTATCATCAATCCGGAAGATAACAACAGTAACCGCAAAATCAACTTCGAGCAGAAAGGAAAGGAAGGTATAGGGTTCATCGCAGGAATAGACGGCTACAAGTTTCCCGTTCCTGCCGATAACATTTATCATGTCACTATCTGCACGGACAATTCCGTATGTACTGTATACATCAATGATAACGTAGCATATACCAACCGGATTTACGGGATACAAAAGAATTGCTGGTCATTAGACTCTTATGAGGGCAGTATACAAGTGAGCAACATAAAAGTGAGCTACTATTAACAGAGAACAAAAGAATACTAATACTAAAAAGAACAAATATCATGAAAACAAAACTATCTACTCTTATTTTATCAAAGTTGACCTTTAGCTCTCTAAAGTTGACCTTTACACTTTTAATGTTGGCCTTTACAACGCTAACATTGACCTTTACGGCATGCAGCAATGACGATGAAGACAATATCCTCAGCGAAGATGAGGGTAAACAGCTGGCACACCCCGCAGTGGTGGACTTCTCAGCAGGTATCACTACTCGCGTAACGACAAGCAGCGAATGGGAAGCAGGTGACCTTGTAGGTATATCGGCTTCCGAAATAGCAGGAACAGTATCCACTCCTAAGTATACAAACATACAGTACAAAGCGGATATAGCCGGAGCGTCTACTGCATTCTCATTGGTTGAAACAGAACAGGAAGAAATAGCCTATACATCAGAGAATGACATGATTTTCACAGCATATTATCCGTATACTGATAACAAAGATGGCGTTATCGAAGCCAACACAGCTACTACGGAAGAAGAACAAAAGAAGATTGATTTTCTATTTGCTTCTTCTAAAGGAAAGTATATTGAGGGGAATGCAAATCAGAAAATAAACTTTACTTTTCAACACAAAATGGCACGTATCCGACTGAAGATTAAAGTAACCGATGCCACACCAATAGAAAACAAAAGTATTATATTAGGCGGTTTGATACACAAAGGTACATTTAATATAAAATCCGGTATCGCAAGCGCCAATGGTAATGTAGAAAATGACTGGTCACTTGGGAACTTAAGTTCTACAGCGAGTGGTACAGAAATGGAAATAGTCCGTATCATCTACCCTCAAAATGCCGAATCTCTCGACTTACGAATTGGGAATGAGGATGATAATCTAAAGACATCATTCACTCTGTTCGGTAATAAGTTCGAACCGAATAACTCATATACCATTAATGCAGAAGTAAGGAACGGTAAAATCCATGCTACCATTACTCTTGATAATAATACAATAGAGGGATGGAATGAAAATGAACCGGGTAAGAAAGCTTTTATCGGTATTGCAGATAATATGGAAGAACTAACAGAGGAGGCAAAAGCTGCTGCAACATGGATGATACACAACATTGAAAACTCTGAATACATCAGCATCAACCAAATCACTGAAAATAATATCAATCTTGATGGATACAAAATGATTTGGGCACACTTTGATTGGACTGAGGCAAATACAAATAATGATGCAATAATAGATAATGCCAACGAAGCTATTAAATCATATTTTCAAACAGGTGGAAATATATTAGCATCACGTGATGCCGCTCGTTTTATCGGTAAATGGGGAATTTCCCAAAATGGGTCATACCCTAAGAATAACTGGGGCGGAAATGAAAATGTAGACTTTAATAAGAGTCTTTATTGTAACAATATCTATCATCCAATATTTAACAATATTACGTTCAATGAACATTGGCTCCCATTACATGCAGAAGATGCCGGTTATAAAAACAGTAATCGGGTTCTTCAATGGAATATTAATGATGAAACAGAAAAATATGATGATATAAATGCATGGCAAACCGCAACGGGAGGTATTCAATTAGGTTCAGACGGTAGTAACAGTGATACAACTATTCGTGTTGCAGAATTTCCGTCACGCGAGAATAGTGGAAAAGCCATCGTTATTGGAGACCCGTCTTTTGAGTGGAAAAACTCCAATGAGGAAAGTAATAGTATACATAATAATCTTACAAAACTTGCAACCAATACTATTAGCTACTTAATCGGTCAATCCAACAACAAATAGCAACAACCACAAGCAATTATATTAAATATACATTATTTGTGATGCCCTGTAATGATACCCCTAAATAAAACAAAGTATCTGTCAAAGCCATAATAACCTCACGACCGAAAAACTGCTAAAAGGCTTATTTATGATACTGTATTAAAAGGCTTATAATATTAATATTATAGGCCTTTTAATCATAAATCACCTTATGACAAAGCTCTGCTGATTTAATCAATCAAGAGGCATCAACCATATAATTTATCAGCCAAAAGCGCAATGCCATTATCCGCCACTATCACCCCATTCCAATATAGTATGTACAATAGATAACCGTACTTCGAACAATTTTATCCTTTTCTGTTCTTAAAATTCACTATCTTTGACACCCAAAGAAAACTATAAAAAACATACCATGAAGAAATTAATTGTAGCTACCTTGTTATTAAGCAGTGGCACATTACTGTCTGCACAAAAAACTGCAAAAATACCGGCATACTATAAACCGGCAAAAAGCGAAATGTACCATAAAGGCTGGATAGACTTCAACAAAAACGGTATCAAAGATATATATGAAGACCCTGCCGCAACACTCGATGCCCGCATTGAAAACCTCTTGCAGCAGATGACACTCGAAGAAAAAACCTGCCAGATGGTTACCCTCTACGGCTACAAACGAGTGCTGAAAGATGCTCTTCCCACCCCCGAATGGAAACAGATGCTCTGGAAAGATGGTATCGGAGCCATTGACGAACATCTGAACGGCTTCCAGCAATGGGGACTACCACCCTCGGACAATGAAAACGTCTGGCCTGCCTCGCGTCATGCCTGGGCACTGAACGAAATACAACGCTTCTTTGTTGAAGATACCCGCCTCGGAATCCCCGTGGATTTCACTAATGAAGGCATCCGTGGCGTGGAAAGTTATAAAGCCACCAATTTCCCCACCCAACTGGGATTAGGACACACGTGGAACCGCGAACTTATCCGCCAAGTAGGACTTATCACCGGACGGGAAGCCCGCATGCTGGGCTATACCAACGTCTACGCCCCCATCCTCGATGTAGGTCGCGACCAGCGTTGGGGACGCTATGAGGAAGTCTACGGCGAATCCCCCTATCTTGTTGCCGAGCTGGGTATCGAAATGGTACGCGGACTGCAACATAATCACCAAGTAGCTGCCACCGCCAAACACTTTGCTGCATACAGCAACAATAAGGGAGCACGTGAAGGCATGGCGCGCGTTGATCCGCAAATGCCGCCGCGCGAAGTGGAAAACATACACATCTACCCTTTCAAACGGGTAATCCGTGAAGCAGGGCTATTGGGCGTGATGAGTTCCTATAACGACTACGACGGCATTCCCATCCAGGGAAGCTACTATTGGCTGACTACCCGACTCCGCAAGGAAATGGGTTTCCGGGGATATGTAGTGTCGGACAGCGATGCCGTAGAATATCTCTATACCAAGCATAACACCGCCAAAGACATGAAAGAAGCCGTACGCCAAAGCGTGGAAGCAGGCCTCAACGTACGTTGTACATTCCGCTCGCCCGACTCATTCGTACTTCCGCTACGCGAACTCGTAAAGGAAGGCGGACTGAGTGAAGAGGTTATCAATGACCGTGTGCGTGACATCCTTCGGGTAAAGTTCCTTATCGGTCTGTTCGATGCTCCCTACCAAACAGACCTTGCCGGAGCTGACGATGAAGTGGAGAAGGAAGCCAATGAAGCCGTTGCCCTACAGGCATCCCGCGAATCCATCGTATTGCTGAAAAATACAGATAATACACTGCCGCTGAATATCGATAAGATAAAGAAGATTGCCGTCTGTGGTCCGAATGCCGATGAGGAAGGCTATGCTCTGACACATTACGGACCACTCGCCGTAGAGGTTACTACTGTCCTCGAAGGAATCCGCGAGAAAGCACAGGGTAAGGCCGAAGTGCTTTATACCAAAGGTTGCAACCTTGTAGATGCCCATTGGCCTGAAAGCGAAATCATGGAATACCCGCTTACCCCTGACGAACAAGCCGAAATAGACCGTGCCGTAGCCAATGCCCGTCAGGCTGATGTAGCAGTAGTAGTACTGGGTGGTGGCCAACGTACCTGCGGTGAGAACAAATCGCGCACAAGCCTGGAATTACCGGGACACCAGTTGAAATTGCTGCAAGCCGTACAAGCCACGGGCAAGCCTGTTATACTGATATTGATTAACGGTCGTCCGCTATCCGTAAACTGGGCGGACAAGTTTGTCCCTGCCATTCTTGAAGCCTGGTATCCGGGCTCTAAAGGCGGTACAGCAGTAGCCGACATTCTCTTCGGCGATTACAATCCCGGAGGCAAACTGACAGTTACTTTTCCTAAAACAGTAGGACAAATCCCGTTCAACTTCCCCTACAAACCGGCTTCACAGATAGACGGCGGTAAAAATCCGGGACCGGACGGCAATATGTCACGCATTAATGGTGCACTGTATCCTTTCGGCTACGGTTTGAGCTATACTACTTTTGAGTATTCCGACCTCGAAATCACTCCCAAAGTAATCACACCCAACCAAAAAGCCACCGTACGACTGAAAGTAACGAATACCGGCAAACGTGCCGGTGACGAAGTGGTACAACTCTACACGCGCGATATTCTAAGCAGTGTCACCACCTACGAAAAGAATCTTGCCGGTTTTGAACGTATCCACCTGAAGCCGGGAGAGAGCAAAGAAATAGTTTTCACTCTTGACCGCAAGCATCTTGAATTGTTGAATGCCGATATGAAATGGACAGTGGAACCGGGCGAGTTCGCCATCATGGCGGGTGCGTCTTCCGAAGACATCCGGCTGAATGGTATACTTACTGTAGAAGATTACCAAGCCCGCCTGCAAGCACTTGAAAGTCAAAATCCCGTCAGTCCCGTAACAGCAAGTACCGATATGGAAAACGCCCCAAATGTGCTTGACAAACAAAAGAATACGGTCTGGCAGGGTAACAAAGGAGATTATATAACCTTTGCCCTAAAGAACGGAAGCAAAATAAACGAAGTTGCTATCGCTTTCAAGCGAGATAACGGACTTCCGGCAGAGTTCGAGATACAGCTTTCAGGCGGAGGCGGTCAGTTCCTTACTGTCTATTCGGGTACTGTCAGCCAATACGGCGAACTTATCTCCTATCCGTTCAAAGGAACCACGGCCAGTGACTTGCGCATCTTACTGAATGATGACCGTGTAGGAATAGCGGAAGTTGTACTGAAAGAATAAGGACATGCAGCATTCCTATTTTATGGTCTGACTGAAAGTTAATCTTTCGTAAATGAATATCCAAGAACAAAGAACTTCGTTAACTTTGTTATTTAAAATTCATAGTTATAAACCGATAGAGAAATATGAAGAAAAAAATGATATGGGTGGCCGGCATTCTAATAGCTACAAGTGCCTATGCCCAAACAGATGTCAGCACCGGTATTATGCGCGGTAAAGACTACGGAGTAACTTATCTCCTGCCTAAAACCGAAATAGAAATTGTAGTACAGGCTACCAAACATACATACATGCCCGGAGAGTTCTGTAAATATGCCGACCGCTACTTACGCATGAACAATGTATCTGCCGATCCGAATATCTATTGGACCATCGACAAAGTACAAACACACGTGGCGGGAGTACCCGATAAAGATAATGTATACTTCGTTAAGTTGAAAGATAAGACTGTAGCCCCACTAATGGAACTTACCGAAGACGGCATTGTCCGTTCCATCAACATACCGCTTAACAGCCATACGATACCGGCAACCAAAATAACCGCTGCCGCACAAGAAATCATAGATCCGCGTAAATTCCTTACAGAAGAAATACTCATGGCAAGTTCCAGAGCTAAAATGGCGGAGTTGGTAGCCAAGGAAATCTATAACATCCGTGAAAGCAAAAATGCCCTTCTCCGTGGTGAAGCCGACAATATGCCGCAGGATGGCGCCCAACTCAAAATCATGCTCGACAACCTCAACTTACAGGAACGTGCTATGACGGAGATGTTCTCCGGAACCTTAAAAGAAGAACCTCAGACGTTTACAATCCGCCTGACTCCCAAAGAAATGAACAATGAAGTAGCTTTCCGCTTCTCCAAACGATTGGGCATAGTGGCAAACGATGATTTGGCAGGCGAACCGTATTATATCTCCATAACCGATTTGAAGACTCCCGCCATTCCGGAAGAAGACAGTAAGAAAAAAGTAGACGGAGTTGCTTACAACGTTCCGGGACGCGCCCATGTTATATTGACAGGCAACAACAAGAAGATATTCGATGGTGAACTGCCCGTTACACAATTTGGTACTATAGAATATCTTGCACCTGTACTATTCAATAAAAATTCTACTATAAAAGTTTTGTTCGATACAGCTACCGGTGGATTAATCAAGGTAGACAGAGAAAGCAATTAGGAAATTGAGAGTCGAGAGTTGAAAGCAGTCTGCATTGTAATACCAGACGGTAACTTTCAACTCTCGACTTTCAACTGAATGAATCCATCTTTCTGCAACTGCATAATGTAAGTAGTGACACGAGAAGGATAGTTATCTTCATTTTGGAAATGGTCGGTAAGCAGAGAGATTATCTCTTGTACGGTTCGGTTTCCATCTATCAAACGCCATACGGCAGTACCGTGTTCTTCCAGCTTCACATGAATATCGGCCGACATACTCTTCGGCAACAAAAAACGTCTCATCCAGTCGTACTTAAACCGAGGAAAGGAAAGTATCGCGTACTCCCCTTCCCATTCGGTTGTAATATGTCCGCACTGAACGGGAACAGTATCCAATAGGTTTACTTTTCCTTTTGTATCTGACATTACCGTTATCAAGCTTTGATATTAGGTTCTTCCAAACCAAGACCTTTCTTCTTGTCTACAACTTTAAGAATAAATCCCAGTACCAAAGCAGCAACGCCAAGACAAGCCAGCATTACAAGCGGTGCGGTGTAATCATACGACACGGCAGCCTCTTCCGGAGTAATCACACCGTTCTTTAAATCAGCAACAAGCTGCGTATTGGTTTTATCAAGTACCTTTCCGATAAGAAGCGGGAAGAGCCAAAGACCAATATTCTGCACCCAGAAAATAAGCGCGTAAGCACTGCCTATAATCTTGGCATCAACCAATTTAGGAACACTGGGCCATAAAGAAGCAGGAACCAGTGAAAAACTTGCACCAAGTACCAATATAGTAAGATAAGCTATCACAACACCACCTACCGCATTATCCCTGAACTCAGGAAGAACAAACGCGAAAGTAAGATGGCAAAGAACCAGTAACATGGAACCTATCATCAGCATCGAAGCTGCCTTACCTTTATGGTCAACATAGTTTCCAAGTATCGGTGTTATACCTACAGCAAGCAAAGGGAAGACTGCAAATACTGTTTCGGCACTCTGACGCATATAACCCATATAACAGAAGACAGTGAGCAATACTCCGGCAAGGGTAAGCAAGCCATACTTCATACTTGCCTTCTTCATAAAATTACTTGCAAAAGAAGCACCCGCAACGACAAGCATAATGCAGTACTGAAGAATTGTCACCGTATTAGTAGCCCAGAAAGAGTCGGTGGGTACTTCCTTGAATACCAAATTACATTGCAGCATATTTACGGCATATTTCTGGAACGGGAATATAGCAGAATAATAAAGTACACAAAGAAGCGCTACCAACCAGAATCCGCCACTGGACAAAATAGTACCGAGATCGCTGATCTTGAACGGATCGTCTTTCTCCTCAGCCTCACCCGTCTGCTCGTCAAGTTTCTTATCCATGAAGAAGTAGACAATAAACATAATAAGTGCGATAAGCAATAGCACAACACCAAATGCCACTGAACGGGAAACATCAATAACACCCCCTAATTTAGCAAATACCGGAGAGAAAATCATGCAAGTGGCAACTCCCAAACGGGCAAGCGCCATTTCAGACCCCATAGCAAGCGCCATTTCACGGCCTTTGAACCACTTAACGATACCGCGAGACACCGTAATACCCGCCATCTCGACACCACAACCGAAAATCATGAAACCTATTGCCGCAAATTTAGCTGATGCCGGCATACCTCTATAGAATGGAGAGATACCCAACTCATCGAAACCGGGAATATAATTCAGGTTGTTGGTAAACCAAGTTTGAAGTCCACTTCCCTGAAAAGCGTCTGTCACCGCATACCAATTGATGGTAGCTCCGACAAGCATCACAGCACCGGAAAGAATTGCAGTAAAACGTACACCCATTTTATCGAGGATAATACCTGCGAAAATGAGGAAAAATACGAATACATTAAGGAATGTCTCAGACCCCTGCATTGTACCGAATGCTGTAGAATCCCAGCCACGCGTGGACTGCATCAAGTCTTTAATAGGTGAAAGTATGTCCATAAAAATATATGAACAGAACATAGCAAATGCTAAAAGCAGCAATACCAACCAACGCATACCTGCCGAATCGCGTAGCGTCTGGTGAATTTTGTCAGTAGTTGTCATTATAATATTATAATATGGTTTATAATTTCAAATGAATCTTATCTGGCTACAAAAATAACCAAATATAAAAGACTATAAATAAAAACAGGCAGAATTGTACAACATAAATTGTACAACTCCACCTGTCAAGAAATTACAGTTATTTCTCAAAATTAATTTCCAGCCGGTTCTGCAGCATCCGTAGCAGCAGGAGCTGTTGTTGCAGGAGCTGTTTCAGCCGGTTGCTCAGCTTTCGGAGCAGCTGTACCTACGGGCATATTGTACGGGTTCGTCTTCTCTTCTTGCTGTGCCTGTTCCAAAATCACATCACCGCCTTTGTGAGAAGCAGAAGGGATAACGTAAGCGGAAGCAACACTCATCACCACCAAAAACACAGCGAGACTCCATGTTGCCTTTTCCAAAAAGTCTGTAGTCTTGCGTACACCCATGATTTGATTGGATGATGAGAAACCCGAAGCCAGACCACCGCCTTTGGAATTCTGAATCAACACAATGAAACACATCAATATGGATGCGATCACCATTAAGATAACTAATAATAAATACATTTTGTTATTTTGATTTAGCGTTAATAATCAATTTCTCCAAAAATCTGATTTGGTCTGCAAAGTAAGCATTTTTTTTTGGATAATTCAAACTTAATTTTTTAATAATTTCAAGTGCTTTATCATATCTGTGCTGTTTAATATAGATTTTAGCCAAAGTTTCTGTAAAACAGCTATCATCCACATCTTCCTGACGTATCTGTCCATCATCATTTTCATCGTCTTCGGAAGTAGAATATTCGTTTTTTGAAAGGGAAGCGGAGAAAGCCTCTTTTTGCTCGGAAATCACTTCCTTATCTTCAAGAGATGCCTCCTTTTCTTCCGGAGATACGAGAACTTTCTCAGGACATACCGATCTTTCAAATACAGATGATTCCGACGACTCGCTCTTACGTATAAATCCATCTATCAGTTCGTGTCCGCGCAGTTTAGGGACTTCTTTCCCACCGGTCGGTTCAGAATCATTCTGTCCGTCATCCTGCAACAGATAAGTTGTGTAATCCATTGCATAATCCAATTCTGTAACCTGCGAATGCTCTTCGGGAACTGTTGCCAGAAAAGCATCTATCAAAGAGAGTGTACGGTCTACATTAGGTTCTTCTTCCGGCACTCTGGAAGAAAGTAAAGGTGACTTTTGTGATTTCAACCTATAGCGGTCACCTTCTATCAAATAAAACAATACACGTCTGTCTGCCACATACAGAACAGCCTTACGCAGCTCTGCTCCGAATGTGACATCGTGCAGCAAATATAGATTCTTAAGATACAGCAGCCGAAGCGACTGAAAATAGGGATAACGGACCAGCAGAGTACGAAGCTCGTACAAAGTATCCTTATTCAACATTTCAGGATGCTGTATCCATTGTTGCAAATAGGCAGAAGTCATTCCTCGGTTACCAGTTAGCTACGGTTGAATTAAATATTTGTTCTGTGATATCCTTTATCATTTTACTTATCAGATCATCCTGCACATCAGTCAGCAGCAAGGAGGAATCATAAGTCTGGAAAGCGGAAAACTGTTGTTCAAAATCTTCCTCATGATTGGTATTGTTTACATAACGCACGTTTACGGTCATAGTCAGCTTCACTTTAGAAGAATAGCCATCAGCTGCTACAGCTTCATTGTATTGGTTATAACCCGTTATCTCACCGTCTATTTCCAGATCGCCGTTGGCATTCACCAATTGCAAACGTGTTTGCTGGATAAACATATCCTTAAGTTTCTGGTTAAACTCCGTAGTCATGGGAGCATACACGTACTCGGCACGATTAGGAAATTCGGCAATTGTAATAGTCTTCACTTTGCTGTAATCAATAGAACTTATCGGAGCAAGTCCCATAGAGATGCGGCAGGAAACTACCACGCACACCAAACCTGCTAACGCCGATATCAACGTTATTTTCTTAATCCAATCCATATTCTTTTATCTTTCTGTATAGCGTACGCTCCGATATATTCAAATCTTTAGCCGCACTTTTGCGCTTTCCGTGATGCTTTTCAAGTGCCTTGCGTATCATTTCTTTTTCCACTTCATCCAATGAGAGAGATTCTTCAACATACTCTTCCGTGTCTTGAATATCCTCATCTACTTCCTGAGCTGATTTCACGGAAGGGTGTATTATAGTAGGCACTCCGGCAGCAGGTACTGAAGCTACTACCGCTGGAGCAGATGCATAATAAGCAGTAGGTGTCGCACCCTGATTTCCCATAGTTGCCCGTTCGGTCATAATTTCGTGTACCAGTTTTTTCAATTCGGTGACATCCTGGCGCATGTCAAAAAGTACCTGATACAGTATTTCGCGCTCGCTTTCAAAACTTTTACTTTCATTCTTTACACCAAACAAGGCAGGCAGGCGCTGCACATTGCTCTGTTCGGGCAGGTAATTCTTCAAAATAGAAGCGTTGATTTCACGATTGGTTTCAATAATGGAAATCTGTTCCGTTATATTCTTCAACTGACGCACATTACCGGGCCATGGATATGTCAGCAGCACTTGTTTGGCATCATCAGTCAGCTGAATGGCAGGCATACGATACTTTTCGGCAAAGTCTGATGCAAACTTGCGGAACAGTAACACAACATCCTCTCCACGTTCGCGTAAAGCCGGCACCGGAATAGGCACCGTATTAAGACGGTAGTATAAATCTTCGCGGAAACGCCCGTCAGCAATTGCTTGTGTAAGATTCACATTGGTAGCAGCAACAATACGTACATTCGTTTTTTCAACTTTAGACGAACCGACTTTAATAAACTCACCTGTCTCAAGCACCCGAAGCAAACGAGCTTGTGTAGGCATAGGAAGCTCCCCCACCTCATCAAGAAAAATGGTACCGCCGTCAGCCTCGCCAAAATACCCTTTACGTTCACCGATAGCACCGGTAAAAGCGCCTTTTTCATGGCCGAACAGTTCCGAATCAATCGTTCCTTCGGGGATAGCCCCGCAGTTTACAGCGATATATTGTCCGTGCTTTCTGCGGCTGTATTGATGGATAATCTGCGGAAAACTCTCCTTACCCACACCACTCTCTCCGGTAATCAGCACCGATAAATCAGTAGGAGCTACCTGAATGGCGATATCAATAGCACGCATCAATGCCTCGTTATTGCCAATAATACCAAAACGCAGTTTTACTTGTTGTATTTCTGCTTTCGTCATACTACAAATCCTCTTCTGTACTATCAAGTTTCAGCTTATCGCTGTCGTCACGTCTTTCGTAATATTGTTTCCTCAGGGGATTGGCATGTGCTTCCTGCTCGCGCATACGGTTACGGAACACATCGATTGCCACATAGACAGCCTGCCGGAAAGAATCTTCGGAAGCGATCCCTTTTCCTGCAATATCATAAGCCGTACCATGCGCCGGTGAAGTACGCACTACCGGAAGACCGGCCGTATAATTTACACCTTCATCCATAGCCAAAGATTTAAAAGGAGCAAGTCCCTGATCGTGATACATTGCCAGTATACCGTCAAAATGAGTAAAGTTACCGGAACCCATAAAGCCGTCAGCCGGATAAGGACCATAACACAATATGCCTTTCCCCGCCAATTCTTTAATGGCAGGGATGATTACTTCCTGCTCTTCCGTACCCAATAAGCCTTCATCACCGGCATGTGGATTCAGGGAAAGTACAGCAATGCGCGGTGCTCCGATACCAAAGTCCTGCTTCAGCGCACGGTTAAAAACGAGCAGTTTCTCCTGTATCAACTCTTTCGTTATAGCCGATGCTATCTCCCGTACAGGAATGTGTCCTGTCACTAATGCCACCCGTAAATCATCTTTCATCAGAATCATCAAAGCTTTTCCGCCATCACCCAACTTCTCTTCGATATACTCCGTGTGTCCGGGAAAAGAGAATTCTTCCGACTGAATAGTGTGCTTATTGATAGGAGCCGTAACAATAACATCAATCAACCCCGCTTTGTATTCTTCAATTGCCTTCTCCAAAGCGCCAAGAGCAGCTTTACCAGCCTCCGGATCAGGTTTGGAAAACTCAACTTTTACTTCATCGTCCGTACAGTTCACGACACTCAGACGATTAGGGACAGCTTCCGATGCCGAGTTCACAATACTGAAATTAGTCGGCAAGTCCAATGACTTGCGGTGATAAGCAGCTACTTTGGGTGAACCGTAAATAATCGGGGTACATAACTCCAACATCATCGGATCCGAAAATGTTTTCAAAATCACTTCATACCCAACTCCGTTTATGTCTCCCTGAGTTATACCGACTCTTATTTTATTATCTTCCATCCTTATTTTTCTGTTTTAGTAGAATCTTTTTTTGTTACTGCCAAAGGCATCTCATTTCCTTCCTGTTTGCTTCCGGGCAATTTAAGCGTATACAATGACGCTTCCATCTGACGTACCAGATTACGTTTCATCTTATCGGGTGAATACACAAATATCTCGGATACAACAATGCGCTGATTAACTTTATCCAAACGGACATGAGATACATACGGACCACCCATAAAATCGCCTTTCACACGCCACAAGCCACGAGCTTCCAATGCATATTCGTCCTGTACATTGATAGGACGTACGTCTGTCATCAATGAATCGGTTTCCATATACATACCCTCTCTTGCACCAGGAATATTAATCTTCATCACAGAGTCACGCTTATGCACGAAATACTCTTTCGTAAATGTATCCTTGTCGGTATAAGGATAGGAATAGATAACAAAGTTTTGATCACCTGTAGCAGCATTCGTACCTGCCCAAAAGAAGTTTTCTCCCTGCTTAGTCGCCGTCAGTTCACCTGGAACCCATACGTCACAATCGAACATACTCTTTACTTTCGTAGAAACATAGTCACTGTGTTTGTTTTCCAGCACTGCAATCTGACGGTTCATTTCAGCACGGGTAAAGAAATCCACAATTACTTGCCTGTTCTCCTCGACAAACTTCTCAAAAGAGGCTTCATCCGGTGCCTGAATAGTCAGGATAGATTGAGGTGCAGCATATACATTCTTCGCATATTTGAACTTAGGCTGTGTATACAGATCTTTGTTCACCTCAACAATGATAATATTGCGGATTAACTTCAATGTAGAGTCATAGTTTGCCGGAGAAGTATACATAATACGGAATGAACGTTCCGACTGGGGAAGCCCAGGTACGTCAGAATCAAGTACATCATAGAGAGCACGACCGGCAGGACGCTCCCACAATCCTTGGTCAATCACTACCAAAATTTCATACGCCCGACCACTGGATGTCGGAGTAAACACACCCTTCTTGCCATTACCACATGCTGAAAACAATGCAGTTATCAGGGCCATACTCAAATAAAACAGGTGTTTCTTCATACATTTATATGTTTTAGTTATTACAAAACTACGAAAAAGGCGTATAAGCTTGGCGTCAAAGTTAATAATTTATATTAATTCTTCTTTATTCTCTTCCTGTTTAGCAGTCGAAAGCATACCGCATGCGGCAAATATATCTTCACCGCGCGAAGCACGAATCGTAGTAAACAGTCCATGCGATGTCAGATAATCACGGAATGCTATCATTGTCTCCATATCAGCACCTTCCAGATTAACTCCCGGAATAGCATGAAAACGAATCAAATTGATACGGCAGTCCAGCCCCCGCAATAATTTCAACAACTCCTTGGCATACAACAAAGAATCATTCACTCCTTTAAAAACAATATACTCGAAAGATAGTCTGCGCTGTTTACTAAAATCATAGTTTCTTAACAAATCTACAATCTCAGTAATGGAAAAAGCCTTTTCGGCAGGCATCAGTTCACGTCGTTGCAAAGGCACGGGCGAGTGCAGGCTGACTGCCAAATGACAGTCTGATTCTTCAATGAAACGCTGCAACCCCTTACGAAGCCCGACAGAAGAGAGTGTAATCCGCTTCGGACTCCAACCGTATCCATAGGATGATGTCATCACTTCCAGCGCCTTCAAAACTTCATCAAGGTTATCCAACGGTTCTCCCATACCCATCATCACCACATTGGTCAGTTTATCCCGTTCGGGCAAAGAATTTATCTGATTAATAATCTGATTAGCGGTCAGATTGGCGGTGAAACCCTGCTTACCTGTCATACAGAACTTACAGTTCATCTTACATCCCACCTGGGAAGATACACACAACGTAGCCCTATCTTCATCCGGAATGTAAACGGCTTCAACATAATGTCCCTCTCCGGCACGGTAAAGATACTTCACGGTACCGTCTACCGACCGCATGGCATCCACTGGTACTTCACATCCTACTTCGTATATCTCTTTCAACAGAGCCCGATGTCTTAACGACAAGTTTGTCATTTCGTCTATGGAAGCTACTTTCTTGTCATATAGCCACGCAGCAATCTGCTTGGCCGCAAATCCTGGCAGTCCCAGATTCTTTACGACCGTCTGAAGCTCGGTTAATGTAAGGCCTAAAAGAGGTTGTTTCATTCTAACTGTATATTTACGATAAAAGATAGTTTATTTACTGATAAATTATCCTTTGCAAAGGTAGGAATAAAGTTGCACAAATGAAAAAGCCGTTCGACATTTATCGAACGGCTTCCCCAAGTATATAAAATTATTCTACTTTTATATTATTAGAAATACAGATAACGGCTATCTTTCACATTGGCATTCAAGTATAAATCATTCATGAACTGATTTGCTATACGTGCATGCATACCTTCCAATGTAGCTTCTTCCGTTTCCTGGTTATAAGTTTCATTCAGTTTTTCCTTAGCATAAGGTTGAAGAACAAATACACCACCATTACCCTTGATAGGTGCGCTCAACTTGTTTAATTCAGCAATTGAAGCATATGCCCCTACCAAAGGTTCGCTACTACGCAATGCCGGGACATAGGCCGGAGCAGCGAAAGTAACATGCTTTACGGAGTCACTCACTGCATTTGCCATATTCTTATATTGGTCAAAAGTCGTTGCACCGGCAGCTTTCATATCAGCCATGATTTTCTCAGCTTTCTTATCACGAAGAATTTCGCTTCTCAACTGTTCTTGTACCATAGACAACGGACGGTAACCTTCAGGAATGATATTCGTAACAGCCACCACCATCATATGGTCACTTTCGCCACATTCATACAGACCTGAAACCTCACCTGCTTTTGCTGCAAATGCCCATCTCAAAGCTTCTTTCGTACCTTTCACACCTCCGATAGCGTGCTCCGAACTGTACAAGTCAGTTCTATCCAGCAGTCTGTACCCTGCATCTTCTGCATTGGCAACCAATTTGTCCAAAGTATTGTTAGCTGCAATGAACTGACTGAAGTCATTGTATGCCTTGCTATAAGTTTCCTTGCTGAATTCAACCGGACGCTTGATAACGGCTACTTTATATTTATCTTTCACAGCTTTTTTATTCATCACTTGCAAGATAACGTTTGCCTGTCCCAAAGCGAGGTTAGCCAACTCATTCTGACCCAAAGTAGTGATGGCTGCAATATACTTCAAATTATCACCGTCCACCTGAGCACCTTCATAGTTGGCAGAAGAAATCCATGTTGCCTCACCTGTCTGACCGTACTTCTTGGCTATTTCAGCAAAGTCTGCACCGCCTTTAATGGCTGTGTAGATACTGTCAGCCAAAGTCTTGGTCTTGGCAGCATCTTCTGCAACCACTTGAATCTGACGATATTGAATGGAGTCAGGCATAGCAGCAGAAGCCAGTTTCTTGAAAGAATTGATTGTATTGTCCGATGCATTATAGTAAGGACCATATACACCACCTACCTTTACAGAATCCAAACGGGCAACAACGTCAGCAGGCAGCGCCTTGTCTGTATAGAATAAGTCAACATATTGCTGAGTAGAACCAGTTGAGCGAATGAAGTTTGAATAATCGGAAGGATTCTCAGCCAGCTGCGCAGTATATTCCTCCACTTCTTTCTGAATATCGGCTTTGTCTTCCGGACTTGCAGTAACCTGCACATCAATATACTTGATGTTACGGGTTTCCACATATTGTCTGAATTGCTCTTTTTTCTTGTTATAAGCATCTTTCAGTTCGGATTCCTTAATAACAATTGTAGAATCTACAATAGAGGAATAAGGAACGGCTGCCAACAATAAGTCAGACTGGTCTACACGTGCATTGAAAGCATCTTCCGCTTCAACAGGATTAGAGAACAGAGACTTCGTAATCAAAGCCTGATATTTTTCCTGCAAACGAGCCTGTATAAGTGACTTCTCCACAAAACTCCAAAAGTTATACATGGAATTGTAATACTCCGCATATTGAGCCGGCATTTGAGCCTTGTTCATCTTAGAGTAATCCACCAAGAATTTCTTCAACATATCTTTGTCGAAAGCACCGGTCTGCGGGTTACGGAACGGAGTCTGCTGCAACATCGGATGTACACCGGCATCAATAATAGCCTGGAGTTCCGCTTTAGAAACAGTCAAACCCAACTTTTCAGCTTCGTTCTCAATCAGTTTATTGTTTACGTATGCTCTCCAGACTTCATCCTTAATCTGATTGGTTTGTTCATCGCTCAACGCGTTCAAGCCGCTGGAGAATTTCACTACTTCCGTATATTCCTCTACCAATGCCTGAAAATCCTGAGCGGAAATTGTTTCCCCGTTCACTTCTCCTACATCTTGTGACTGGTGCGGCTGAAGTACTTTCCACGCGTCTCCCGCGATGAAGGCAAACAGCGCCAGACCAATAACAATCACCAATAAGGGCCCTTTAGACCGAATGTTTTGTAATGTTGCCATTTTAGTTAATATGAATTATTTGTTTATTATTATTTTCTATTCAATGTTCTTTTTAGCGCACGAAGATACAAAAAATGCTAATACGCATCTATTTATTCTTTAAAAATTTACGCTGAAACGAAATTATTCCGTGACTTTCAACCGTACCAATTCTATTTTAGTGGCTGTCACCTTAATTATCTTAAACTGATATTTGTCAACGGCTATCACTTCATGCAGTTTCGGGAAACTTTGATAACGGTTCAGAATCAGTCCGCCTATCGTAAGATATTCATCCGATTCGGGCAGTTCAAGATTGAACGTTTCATTTACCTTCTCTATTTCAAGACGTGCGGACAGTACATATTCATGTTCGCCAATTTGTTTACAGATGTAGGAAGTGTTGTCGTGCTCGTCCTCAATATCCCCGAATATTTCTTCAACCAAATCTTCCAGTGAAACAATACCGGATGTACCTCCAAATTCATCTACCACAACAGCAATTGTTTTTTTCTGTTGCATAAAAAGTTTCATCAATTTATGTGCCGCCATCGTTTCGGGCACAATGGGTACTTCCTTGACATTATTTCTCCAGTCCGCCGGATTTCTGAACATTTCAGACGAATGAATATAGCCGATTACGTTATCTATATTCCCATCGTACACAATAATTTTGGAGATACCCGACTCCACAAACACGTTCTTCAAGTCTTCGAGCGAGGCCGTCACATCCACTGCCACCACTTCCGTACGGGGAACAATACAATCGCGTATTTTTATATTAGAGAAATCAAGCGCATTCTGAAAGATTTTCACTTCCGCATCCAACTCTTCCTCATTAGCAGCATTCTCTATACCCGACTGCACGAAATAATCCAAATCGACTTTGCCGAATGCCTTATCGGACGCTTCCTTATTTATCCTCATGCCAAATAAGCGCAAAAAGAGATAAGACAGCCCGGAAGCAAACTTTGATATGGGAAACAGAATAACATAGCAGACAAACAAAGGTGTAGCAAATACCCTCAATACCAGATTCGGGTTAATCTTGAACAGCGTCTTCGGAAGAAACTCGCCCGTTACAAGAATAACAAGAGTGGATATGATAGTCTGCACCAGCACCATTACAAAATGATTATCAATCATACCCGCCAGCAGATTCACCTCGATAATCTGTGCCATAAGGATACCATAAATAACCAGCGCGATATTATTTCCCACCAGCATGGTGGAAATAAAATTATTCGGATTGCGGAAGAAACAAGAAAGGATGCTTGACGTAATACCCGGTTTCCGCTCCATCTCAAAACGGAGTTTGTCCACGGAAACAAAAGCAATCTCCATCCCCGAAAAAAAAGCGGAGAAAGCCATGGTTATCAATAAGTAAATTATAGTGCTCATCATATTATTTGATGCTGTCTGTTTTCAACGTATCAGAAGGGGTGACACTGTCCTCATCCACATAAAAGATACCTTCCGTCTTGAAGAAACGGTATTTTGTCAATTGCTCATTTGATTCAAAACCAATGGCATAAATTATCTGGTCGGGTTGTTCTATACGCACCCGCTGATCGGAATAGACACGCTTTTTATTCTGATCCCAATACAGCAACTCCGTATCGAATTTTTCTCCTTTCAGGTTCTGTATGTGTACATTTCCTATCAGCTTCCACAATTCTTTCTTATTATAGTAATAAGCTGTATCGGCCTTGATACTGGCTTCAGTATGGAACAAAGAATCGAATTTTTCCAGATATATACCTTTTTCAAACGCCCAATAAGGTGGTTTCTTACGGTCGTAAATCAACCACTCCGCCGTATTGACCCGATAACGGGTAATACCCGAATCGGAAATCAGCGTTGTTACCCCTTTAGTATCCATAACCGGCAACGAATCACGTTCGGTAATGGCAGCTCCCATCTCTTTTTTACGTCCGGAACAGGAAGAAAATAAAAGAAGCATAACCATCACCCTCAGGGCAATGGTTATGCTCATATTTTTATGTCCGACAACGTTAGGTTGTAGCGACATATTCTTATCTAATGGTTGTAGACTCACCGATCCAGCCGCCAATCGTAATACGGTCACCGGCTTTGTAACCCAACATAAAGAGGTCTTTTGCCTGCGGAGTATGACGTGCATAAGTTGCAATCAGTTCATTAACCTTATCTGTAACACTCGGATCTACGGCTTTAGCACGTTGAAGTTTATCAATAACTACGTAGTAAGTACATCTGTTCAATGCAGGCTCATCACTCCAGTTGGGATTTGAACCGTACATTTGAGCCAGCAGAATATAGGGTTCGCCATAGTTTTCATTAAAGCTGATTGCTTTCTGGGCATAAGTTCTTGCCTGAGACAGTTTCTTAGCCTGCCACAAAGCTGCAGCGGTAGCATAAGCCATTTCAGATTTCTTTGCATTATCGGTTTCCATGCCTAATGCTTCATCGAAATACTTCACCGCAGTGTCATAATCACCTTTTTTATAGTACATATATGCTACACCTACAGCTGCATCAGCAGTCGGATTAACACGATACAAATAATCGGAAGCTTTGAAGTATGCCTCACATTCATTACACTTCATCATCTTCAGAATAGTGATGGTCTTCTTCAGGAAAGCAGAGTCTGCCTTATTTTCTTCAACTTTCGGGCCGTAGATATTCTGCAATGATTCACAATCAGCTACACCGCTGTTAACGAACATAGCTACCAAATTATCCTTGATTGTTTGCAAAACAGCTTTTTTCTTTGCATTATCCTCTGCAGCAATAGCATCATCGGCGTATTGCGAAGCATTGATATAATCCTGGAAGAATTGATCTGTATGATTAGTATCTGCCTTTACTTTCTGCATGGACACATCAACAAAATAGTGCAATACAGCACCATCAGACTCACCCTTAGCGGTTTCTGCTGATTCTTTCAGCCAGGCATAAGCCTGATTCAAATCAGGAGCAGGTGCATATTGCAGATAATCCACAGCTTTTGTGCCTAATGCAGACGCAACACTCGGTACACCCTTCATCTTTGAAGCAAATTCAGGAATATACTTCATTTTCTGATCATGCACAGCCATCAGTTCATCAAACAATTTCTTATACTCTGCTGAATTACGATCCTTAATCTGACTCATCAAACCTGTAAGAATCTTCTGCGCATCGGTATAAGTGTAATATCTCAGTGTCGGACAATCTTTCAGAACTGCCATACAAGGAGCGTAAGCATCCTTGAAGTTTTTCGCTCTTACTGCCTCATGCGAGATACTACTATTGGCATTACAATCACTTTGTGCGAAAGTGCTGGTTACTCCACCCGAAAGGAGCAAAACAGCGACAAGCGTTTTAATTTTCATTGTATTTAAATTTTAGTTGTTATATTGTCTATTTTCACCATTCAGCATTAATCAACTTTCCGCTTGAAGAACCAGCGTTCATTGAAAGTTACTCCAACACAGATACGCAACGTATTTTCATTCAGGAATGCGGCTGTCTTGCCTTCGGTTCTTACATACTGGGCCGAAAGGCTTAACACAGAACGCGTACGCGGAATGGGAAGTCCGAAACCGGCAGTTACCCCATATTCGTCAGCAGCACGCATACCGTTTATTTTATAATAAGGTTGGGAATAGTAAGCTCCCAAACGATATTTTACATGTGCCAAGTAGCTCCTTCCCATAGGGTTTGGAAGAAATTCAGCGCCTACAGCAATCTTGGTACGGTTACAGAAAGCATTTTTCTCATTCATATAAGTAACTGAACTCCATTTTTGAAAAGTAAAGTCAGCCCCTACCGTCAAACGCTTGTCATACACATAGCTGAAACCAACACCCAAACTCATCGGACTACCGAAAGCGGCAACCGTATCTCTGTTATTCACAGTAGTTCCCGTTTTCTCATTTCCCAATCTATCCTCTACATATGAGTCGTTGTTCAAATCATGTCCCGGCGAGAATACTACACCTAATGTAGCTTCATGTTTCTTTCCGAATACCTGCGTATACTGTGCTCCGATATCCAACTTATAGCTTTGTATAGATGTACCTGTTATCGTAGTCAGCGGCAAAGTAGATGAATTTCCCGGAAATGTTATGGCTCTTGTGTGCGTTATATCTCCCCAAAAATATGAGATGTTAGCGCCGATAGAAAGATTTTTCAAGACTTTAAACCCTGCTCCCAAATATAGCTGATGTAATCCGCCGTCTCCATAATATTGCAACGCGCTGGATTGGGAAGGATAATCCGTATCTTCCTTGTATTCCGCCATGCTATACCCTACATTCGAGTAAGGCAACAATCCCAGACTCATAGCAGCCCATTTACCCAAACGAAATTGCATTGTAATATAGTCAAAACTGGAGTTTTTGGCATTTTGCTTTATCGTACCGTTACTGAAGTTCGTATTTTGCAGGGAAATACCGCCGTCAAAAATAAAAGTAAGCGAATCGATCGCCGTATAGGATGCCGGATTAGCGAAATTCACCTGATATTTATCCCGTAATCCGTATGCAATACCACCCATGGCTTTGCTATTACCTGAACCCTGGTCCGCTAATTGTCCGTATCCGTATCGTGTATAGGGAGAATTCGTATTATTTTGAGCGATTGCCGCTCCGGACAACATCATAAGCAAGAACACCAAGAGTGTTTGTCTATATCCTATCATTATTATAGTTTAAAATTCTATTTAATCCTTTCAATACTAAAAATCTGTCTGCAAAGATGATACTTTTTAAGTTTGTATCAAAAGAAAAATCATCGCCGCCCGTTAAAAAAACCAAAAGTTCAGGATATTTATGTTTCATCGCCGTTATGTAACCCGAAATTTCATATTCCATACCTTTCAGCACTCCTTCGCGCATTGCCGTATCGGTATCGCTGCCCAACGGCAGGCGCCGTCCCTCCCGAAGCACCAGCGGAAGCCTTCCTGTGAACTCATGGAGCGCCCTAAAGCGCATCTGCACGCCCGGCGAAATATTTCCGCCATGATAACGTCCGGCGGCATCTATAAATTCATAAGTAATGCAAGTCCCGGCATCTATAACCAGAATATCCTTGCCGGGAAACTGTTCGTATGCGCCCACCACAGCCGCCATCCGGTCATATCCCAAGGTTTCGGGCGTTTCGTAAAGATTCTCCACCGGAAGCAATGTTTTTTCATTTAGCCACAACAATGAAACGGGTAAACTTTTCAGTTGTGCCGACACCCGTTCATTCAAATCGATAACGGTAGCCACGATTGCCTTCTCGACAGCATATTTCGCACATATATCCGACAGACATTCAAGCGTTTGATTAGAATCATAGAATATTTCTACAATATCCTTATCTTTAAACACCGCTATCTTTGCAACGGTATTACCTATATCGATAATAAGATTCATTCTGCATATATTTAAAGCGGCGCAAAGATAGCACTTTTTTCCTTTGTTCCACATGCATAAAAGAAAAAGGTTCTCCTATGACAATTGCTGTTTTAAGATTTAAAGTCTATCTTTGTAACGAATTACAAGATACACTCTTGATTAAATCAATGATAATAAAAAAGACAAATGAAGTTATCTCCATCGGTTTTCCGTTCACTTATTTTTCTTTTCTTCAGCCTGTCCGTCGTCACTATGCAGGCACAAGGACCAAAAAGAGTTATTCCGGACTCTATACGTATCAGTCTGTTGACATGTGCCTCGGGAGAAGAAATATATTCCCTTTTCGGACATACGGCCATACGGTACGAAAACTATACCCGCGGCATTGACGCAGTATTCAATTACGGCATATTCAACTTCAATGCTCCCAACTTCATCCTTCGTTTTGCCTTGGGTGAAACGGACTACCAATTGGGAGTAACCGATTATGAACGCTTTGCCGCAGAATATTATTACCTGGAACGCGATGTCTGGCAGCAAGAGCTGAATCTCACTGTACAAGAGAAAGGAAAGTTGGTTATGTTACTTGAAGAGAATTACCGCCCCGAAAACCGGATATATCGTTATAACTTCTTTTACGATAACTGTGCCACACGTCCGCGCGATTTAATAGAAAAATCCATTGACGGCACGCTGCAATACGCAGGCGACATGACAGACACTGATTCCGGCATTTCTTTCCGAGACCTGCTGCACAAATACAGCAAGGGGCATCCCTGGTCGCGTTTCGGCATGGACTTATGTATGGGCAGCCAAGCCGACAAAACCATCAACCGCAGACTGATGATGTTTGTACCTTTCTATGTACAAGAGTACTTCAACCAAGCCCGCATTGTAAACAAAGAAGGAGAAACACGCCCTTTGGTACTGAATGAAGAGCAAATAATAGTAACCGGCAACGAAGAAGCGGAACAGCCTTCCGATGGCTTCACCCCTATGCAGGCCGCCCTGCTCCTTCTTATACTGACCGCAGCCGCCACCATCTACGGCATACGCCGGAAGAAAACGCTTTGGGGAATCGATTTCGCGCTGTTCTTTGCCGCCGGAACGGCGGGATGTATATTGGCGTTCCTTGCCTTGTTCTCCCAACATCCTGCCGTCAGTCCCAATTATCTGCTGTTTGTGTTCCATCCGCTTCATCTTTTCTGCCTGCCTTGTATGCTGAACAGAGTGCGAAAAAGGAAAAGAAGCCGTTATATGCTGGCGAACTTTATTGTTTTAACACTTTTTATATTGCTTTGGCTCGTAATACCGCAAAGATTTCCGTTAGCAGTGTTACCTTTGGCACTTTGTTTGCTGATACGTTCTGCAAGCAACCTAATTCTCACATACGATAAGAAATAATGAAGAAAGGACTGATAACTTCCATACTCGCACTGACATTCGGCAGCCTGCAAGCCCAGCCACTGCCGCCATCTCCGAAACTGGTGGTGACGTTGACAATAGACCAACTGCGTACAGACTACATGGAAGCATTCTCGTCATTGTATGGAGAAAAGGGGTTTAAACGGCTGTTAAGGGAAGGGAAAGTATTCCGCCAGGCTGACTATTCTTTCAATGTCGCCGACCGCGCTTCTGCCATTGCCGCTCTCTACACGGGTACCACACCGTCCATGAACGGCATCATAGCCGAACGTTGGTTTGACCCCAAAACCCTGCGTCCGAAGAATTGTGTAGACGACTCCGCTTTCATGGGTAACTATACCGACCAGAACACCGCCCCTACCCAACTGTTGACTTCCACTTTTGCCGACGAACTTAAAATAGCCACTAAAAACGCCGCACTGGTATATGCCATTGCCCCCTTTCGCGATGCTGCCGTCCTTTCGGCCGGACATAGCGGTAACGGCGCATTCTGGCTGAATCACCAAACCGGCAAATGGTGCAGCACAACCTATTACGGCGAGTATCCCTGGTGGCTGAGCCAATACAACGACGGGCAATCACCCGACTTCCGCATCAAGGAGATGGAGTGGAATCCTCTTCACCCCATCACAAGCTATACATTCCTGCCCGAATGGCGTACCATCCCTTTCAAGTACAGGTTTGAAACAGAAAAGGACAACAAATACCGCCGGTTGATAACCAGCCCGCTCATCAACGATGAGATGAACCGTGTGACAGAGGATTTGCTGGATAAAAGCAATATCGGCAAGGACGACATCACTGATTTGCTTGCAATTACCTATTATGCAGGCAACTACAACCACCGCAGTACGCAAGAGTGTGCCATGGAAATGCAAGACACCTACGCCCGCTTAGACCAAAGCATCGCCCGCTTGCTGGATATGCTGGAAAGCAAAGTAGGCCTGCAAAACGTACTGTTATGCATCGCGTCCACAGGATATGCCGACCCGGACGGAGCAGACATAGGCATCTACCGTATTCCCGGAGGAGAATTCCATCTGAACCGTTGCGCCACTTTGCTGAACATGTATCTGATGGCTACTTACGGTGAAGGACAATATGTAGAAGGCTTTTATAATCAACAGATATATCTCAATCATAAATTAATAGAGGAGAAGCAGTTGAATCTTGCCGAAATACAACAAAAATCGGCAGAATTTCTGGTGCAGTTCAGCGGAGTTAACAAAGTATATTCCGCCTACCAATTACTGCTGGGTTCCTGGGCTCCGCAGATGGAGCACATACGCAACGGGTTCCACCGCCACCGCTCCGGCGACTTGATTATCGAAGTCTTGCCGGGCTGGACCGTTATGCAGGAAAACAGCAATGACAACCGCGTAGTACGCGCTGCCACCATAGCCACTCCCCTCATTCTTCTTGGCAAAGGAATAAAGCCGGAAATTATCCGCATGCCGGTTGCCATAGACCGCGTTGCTCCCACCCTATCGAGTGCGATGCGCATCCGCGCCCCCAATGCGTGCACAGCCGCACCGCTCAATTAAGGAACAAACTCCGCATTCTCCGTGGCAAGTCCTTAAAATAATCAGTGCAACTTTACATTATCTATTGCAAAATCAGTAACTTTGCACGCCATATAAACTTTAGTAAACAATAATAAAAACAAATACATAATGGGATTTAATGAATTTTTAAGCTCGATTTTCGGAAATAAGGCTACCCGTGACATGAAGGAAATAAAGCCGTGGGTAGACAAAGTAAAAGCCGCTTATCCGGAAATAGCCGCATTGGACAATGATGCCCTGCGTGCCAAAACCGAAGAACTGAAGGCATACATCCGTAACTCGGCAGCGGAACAACGCTCCAAAGTGGAAGAACTGAAAGCAAGCGTTGAAAACACGGAACTGGAAGAACGCGAAGAACTCTTTGCTCAAATAGACAAACTGGAAAAAGAGATACTGGATATTTACGAAAAAGCATTGGACGAGGTGCTGCCCGCTGCTTTTTCCATCGTAAAGGAAACCGCCAAGCGTTTTTCCGAAAATGAAGAAATCACGGTAACCGCTACGGAGTTCGACCGCCATCTGGCTGCTACCAAAGATTTCGTACGTATTGAAGGCGATAAGGCCATCTACCAGAACCACTGGGTAGCCGGCGGCAATGATACGGTATGGAACATGGTACACTACGACGTACAGTTGTTCGGCGGTGTGGTACTGCACAAAGGCAAGATTGCGGAAATGGCAACCGGTGAAGGTAAGACTTTGGTGGCTACCCTGCCCGTATTCCTCAATGCACTGACCGGAAACGGTGTACACGTGGTAACCGTGAACGACTATCTGGCAAAGCGTGACTCCGAATGGATGGGTCCTCTTTATATGTTCCACGGTTTGAGCGTGGATTGCATCGACAAGCACCAGCCCAACTCCGACGCACGCCGCCAGGCTTATCTCGCAGATATCACCTTCGGTACGAACAACGAATTCGGTTTCGACTATCTGCGCGACAACATGGCTATCAGCCCGAAAGACCTGGTACAACGCCAGCACAATTACGCCATCGTCGATGAGGTGGACTCCGTATTGATTGACGACGCCCGTACTCCGCTGATTATCTCCGGTCCGGTACCCAAAGGCGACGACCAGCTCTTCGAGCAACTCCGTCCGCAGGTAGAACGCCTGGTAGAAGCACAGAAGAAACTTGCCACGCAATACCTTGCCGACGCCAAACGCCTGATAGCTTCAAACGACAAGAAAGAACAGGAAGAAGGATTCCTTGCCCTGTACCGCAGCCACAAGTGCTTGCCGAAGAACAAGGCATTGATTAAGTTCCTCAGCGAGCAGGGTATCAAAGCCGGTATGCTCAAAACCGAGGAAATCTACATGGAGCAGAACAACAAGCGTATGCACGAGGTTACCGACCCGCTGTATTTCGTAATCGATGAAAAGTTGAACAGCGTAGACCTCACCGACAAGGGTGTAGACTTAATTAGCGGTAACTCCGCCGACCCTACGTTCTTCGTACTTCCCGACATCACCGCCCAGCTCTCCGAACTGGAAAATGAAAAAGACCTGACGGATGAGGAACGCCTTGCCAAGAAAGACGCCCTTATGACCAACTTCGCCATCAAGAGCGAGCGTGTACATACCATCAACCAACTGTTGAAAGCTTACACCATGTTCGAGAAAGACGACGAATACGTGGTTATCGACGGTCAGGTGAAGATTGTGGACGAACAGACCGGACGTATCATGGAAGGCCGCCGCTACTCCGACGGCTTGCATCAGGCCATCGAGGCCAAAGAAGGCGTGAAAGTGGAAGCCGCCACACAGACCTTTGCAACGATTACGCTGCAAAATTACTTCCGTATGTATCACAAGCTGTCCGGTATGACCGGTACTGCCGAAACGGAAGCAGGCGAACTTTGGGACATCTACAAACTAGATGTAGTCGTTATCCCGACCAACCGCCCCATTGCCCGCAACGATATGAACGACCGCGTTTACAAGACCAAACGCGAAAAATATAAAGCCGTTATCGAAGAGATTGAGAAAATGGTGGCAGCCGGACGTCCTGTCCTGGTGGGTACTACTTCCGTTGAAATCTCCGAAATGCTGAGCAAGATGCTGACTATGCGCCATATCGAGCACAGCGTACTGAATGCGAAGCTGCACCAGAAGGAAGCCGACATCGTAGCCAAAGCCGGTTTGAGTTGCGCCGTAACCATTGCCACTAATATGGCGGGTCGTGGTACGGACATCAAGCTGAGCCCGGAAGTAAAAGCTGCGGGCGGTCTTGCCATTATCGGTACGGAGCGTCACGAATCGCGCCGTGTAGACCGCCAGTTGCGTGGTCGTGCCGGACGTCAGGGTGACCCCGGTTCATCCGTATTCTTCGTCTCTTTGGAAGACGACCTGATGCGTCTGTTCTCTTCCGACCGTATTGCCGGCGTTATGGACAAGCTCGGTTTCAAGGAAGGCGAAATGATTGAGCACAGCATGATTTCCAAGTCTATCGAACGTGCACAGAAGAAAGTGGAAGAAAACAACTTCGGTATCCGTAAACGCCTGCTGGAATACGACGATGTGATGAACAAACAGCGTACCGTAGTCTACACCAAACGCCGCCACGCTTTGATGGGCGAACGTATCGGTATGGACATTGTGAACATGATTTGGGACCGTTGTGTCAATGCGATCGAAGCTCCTACCTATGAGGACTGCAAGATGGATCTTCTCCAGACACTTGCCATGGAAACTCCGTTCACGGAAGAGGAGTTCCGCAACGAGAAAAAGGAGAAACTTGCCGATAAGGCTTTCGATGCTGCCATGGAACTTTTCAAACGCAAAACCGAACGTATGGCACAAATCGCTTATCCGGTTATCAAGCAGGTATACGAGAATCAAGGACACATGTACGAAAACATCCTGATTCCCATTACAGACGGCAAGCGCATGTATAACATCTCCTGCAACCTGAAAGCCGCTTATGAAAGCGAATGCAAGGAAGTAGTGAAAGCGTTTGAGAAGTCTATCCTGCTGCATGTCATCGATGAAGCATGGAAAGAGAACCTGCGCGAACTGGATGACTTGAAACACTCCGTACAGAATGCCAGCTACGAACAGAAAGACCCGCTGTTAATTTACAAGCTGGAGTCTGTAAACCTGTTCGATACAATGGTAGACAAGATAAACAATCAGACAGTTTCCATACTGATGCGCGGACAAATCCCGGTACAGGAACCGCAGGAAGTTCGTCAGGCAGCTCCCGAACAACGTCAGGATTTAAGCAAGTATCGCGAGCAAAAGCAAGACCTGACCGACCCGAACCAGCAAGCCGCCGCCCAGCAAGATACGCGCGAACAGCAGAAACGCGAACCTATCCGCGTAGAAAAGACGGTGGGACGTAACGACCCTTGTCCGTGCGGAAGCGGTAAGAAGTACAAGAACTGTCACGGAAAGAACGCGTAAAATAACGATTAGTGGTTAGAGATTAGCGATTAAGGGTTCATTGAGTACCAATCTTAATCACTAACCACTAACCACTAATCGCTAATCACTATAATAAGAGCCTCGAACGGTTAAAAACTGTTCGAGGCTTTTATTTATTCAAGTAAAAGATTACTTTTGTTTTTCAGAACTAAGAATAAAAGACTATGACTAAATACTCTTATTACCTGTTACTGTCTTGTTTGATGTTTTTGGCGGGTTGCCAAACCGTCGAACCGCTTGCCATAGATTATATGTTACCGGCGGATGTAAGTTTCCCACCGAGTTTGAAACGGGTAGCCATTGTCAATAACATGCCTGAAGTTCCGGACAACAAGCCTATTCTTGCCAAAGAGAAGAAAAAAGACGATTTTGAGATAGCCAGCAGAACAGATTATTACAACGGCAATGCCGCCATTGCCACGGAATCCCTTGCCGAAGCCCTTGCCCACGAGAACTACTTCAACGAAGTGGTTATCTGCGATTCGGCCTTACGTGCCCACGATGTCACTCCCCGCGAAGGAGCGCTGTCACAAGAAGAAACAAACCGGTTGGTGCATGACTTGGACGTAGATTTCCTCATCGCATTGGAAAACGTACAGATACGCTCTGTCCGCAAAATAAAGTACATGCGCGACTGGGGCATTTATTACGGCACAGTAGATGCCCGGATATATCCTACTGTCAGGATTTACCTGCCCAACCGCAGTACCCCTATGGCTACAATCAACGCTAACGACAGCATTTTCTGGGAAGAAACCGGAAACGGTCCCTTTGTACAAGGCAACCTCATCAGTGAAGAAGAACTGATAAAACAAGCTTCTGATTTTGCCGGAACCATACCGGTAAAAAAACTGCTGCCATATTGGAAAACCGCCAACCGCTATCTGTTCTGCGGCGGTTCCGTAAACATGCGCGATGCCGCCGTATATGCCCGGGACAAGCAATGGAACACAGCCATCGGGCTATGGAAGCAGACCTATGCCACCCAAAAAGGGAAAAAAAAGATGCAGGCAGCCTATAACCTTGCTGTCGGCTATGAAATGCAGGACAGTATTGCCGCCGCTCTCGACTGGGCGTTGAAAGCGCAAGCCGAAGCACGTATCGTAGACGGCGTGGATAAAAAAGATTTGACTCACCTTGGCAAAGCGGATATCCCCTACTACGTCCTTACAACACTTTACGCCACCGAATTAAAGGAGCGGAAAGAAGGCTTATCGCGCCTAAATATGCAAATGCAACGATTTAATAATGATTTTTAGTCAAATACTGTAAATGTAATTGTTTTTTTTATACCTTTGAACATCCATTAAGTAAAGAAAAGCAATTATGAAACTCAGTCAACCGGCATTATCTCTTCTCGAAGAAACTATCAAACAGGCAATCGGCAAGTACGCTTGCGGTTGTGAGCAGACAGTCGTTACGGATATCCATCTGCAAGCCAACCAAAGTTCGGGCGAATTTTCCATATTCGACGATGATGACAAAGAACTCGCCAGTACCACCATAGAAGAATGGATGACATACGAAGGCGATGATTTCTACGAAAACATGGAACGCATCCTGAGCAATCTGCTCTGCAACCTCAAGAACCGGGGTGCTTTTGACAAACTGACCATCATGAAGCCTTTCTCTTTCGTATTGGTAGATGACGACAAGGAAACCATAGCCGAACTCTTGTTGCTGGACGATGACACCCTGCTGGTAAACGAAGAGCTGCTGAAGGGATTGGATGAGGAGTTGGATGCTTTCCTAAAAGACTTACTGGAGAAATAACGAATCATATACGAATCGTACAACGTACATAAAAAAAGGTCCGGACTTTATTGAGTCCGGACCTTTCTTTTATATCGGAGATACTGTCTTACGCTTTCTTCAAAGCGGCAATACTTTCTCTCAGTGAGCTGATGATACTCTCCGCGTCCGCCTGTTTCTTGCGTTCCATTTCGATAACGGCAGCAGGAGCATTATTCACGAACTTCTCGTTACTCAGTTTCTTCAGAACGCCTTGCAGGAAGCCTTCCTTATGCTTCAATTCAGCTTCCATACGGGCTATTTCGGCTTCCACATCAATCATGTTGCCCAAAGGAACGGCAAATTCCGTTGTGCCTACCATGAAAGCGGCAGCGCCGTCGGCCTTAGCCTCAACTGCGGTTACGGCAGAAAGGTTGCACATCTTGATAATGACAGCATCGAAAGCAGCCACCGGGTTTTCACCGACAACTTGTAATTCCAACGGTTCTTTTTGGGCGATGTTCTTCTGCAAACGGATAGAACGTACATTACTGATAACCTCTTTCACCACCTCGAACTGCTGTACAAAAGCCTCATCCACTTCCGTCGACATGGAGATAGGGCTTACCATAAGGCTTTCTCCATCCTTACGGTCGACGATGTGCTGCCACAACTCTTCGGTGATGAACGGCATGAACGGGTGCAGCAGATGCAACAGATTATCGAAGAAACCGATAGTCGTATCGTACACCTTCTTGTTGATGGGCTGTCCGTAAACAGGCTTAATCATCTCCAGATACCAGGAAGAGAACTCATCCCAGAAGAGCTTGTATACCGCCATCAATGCTTCGCTCAAACGATACTTGCCGAACAGGTCTGCCAATTCGGCAGCCACGGCATTCTGTTTGGACTCGAACCAGCGCATAGCCAGTTCGGCAGCTTCCGGCACAGGCACTTCCTCACTCACTTCCCAGCCCTTAACCAGACGGAAAGCATTCCATATCTTATTGTTGAAGTTACGTCCCTGTTCGCAAAGTGCATCGTCAAAAAGGATGTCGTTGCCGGCAGGAGCCGAAAGCATCATACCCATACGCACACCATCGGCGCCGTAGCGGTCTATCAGGTCAAGCGGGTCGGGTGAATTGCCGAGCGATTTGGACATCTTGCGTCCCAGCTTGTCGCGGACAATACCCGTGAAGTAAACGTTCTTGAACGGCATCTTGCCTTCGTATTCATACCCTGCCATAATCATGCGCGCCACCCAGAAGAAGATAATATCCGGCCCCGTTACCAGGTCGCTGGTAGGATAATAATAGTTGATTTCTTCGTTGCCCGGATTCAGGATACCGTCGAACAGGGAGATAGGCCACAACCAGGAAGAGAACCAGGTGTCGAGACAATCCTCGTCCTGACGCAAATCCTCTATTTTAAGGGCAGGATTTCCGGTCTTTTCCTGTGCCAGCTTCAAGGCTTCTTCGGGAGTGGCTGCCACCACATATCCGCCTTCCGGCAGGAAGTAAGCAGGAATGCGGTGTCCCCACCACAACTGGCGGCTGATACACCAATCCTTGATGTTCTCCAGCCAGTTCTTATAGGTATTTTTATATTTGGCAGGGTAGAATTTCAAGTCATCATTCATCACCGGGGGCAGAGCCATATCGGCAAAGTGCTGCATCTTGAGGAACCACTGCATGGAGAGCTTCGGCTCGATTGCCACGTTGGTACGTTCGGAGAAACCGACCTTATTGGTATAGGCTTCCACCTTTTCCAGCAACCCGGCACCCTGCAGGTCTTTCTCAATCTGCTCGCGTACATCGAAGCGGTCCATTCCTACGTACAGTCCGGCTGCTTCGCTCAGCGTACCGTTGTCGTTGAAGATGTCGATGGCAGGCAGGTTGTATTTCTCGCCCAGCATATAGTCGTTGACGTCGTGTGCAGGAGTTACCTTCAGACAGCCCGTACCGAACTCCACGTCTACATAATCATCCTGGATAACAGGAATAACGCGGTTCACCAGCGGCACAATCACTTTCTTGCCCTTCAGCCATTGGTTCTTCGGGTCGGCAGGGTTGATACACATCGCCGTATCACCCATGATTGTTTCGGGACGCGTAGTGGCTACCACGGCATAACGCTTGCCGGAAGCGTCGCGATGAACTACTTCGCCTTCGGCTCCCGTCTCACCGGACATGTCATCGTCGGCAACGTAATATTTCAGATAATACAGCTTGCTGTGCTCTTCCTTATAGATAACCTCTTCGTCGCTGAGGGCGGTGAGGGCTTTCGGGTCCCAGTTCACCATACGCACACCGCGATAAATCAGCCCCTTGTTGTAAAGGTCTACAAACACTTTAATCACGCTTTCACTGCGTTTCTCATCCATGGTGAAGGCAGTGCGGTCCCAATCGCAGGAAGCGCCCAGCTTACGGAGCTGTTTCAGGATGATGCCACCGTGCTCGTCCGTCCATTCCCAGGCATGCTTCAGGAATTCGTCGCGGGTAAGGTCTGTTTTCTTGATGCCCTGTGCGGCAAGCTTGTTCACAACCTTGGCTTCGGTGGCAATGGAAGCATGGTCCGTACCCGGAACCCAGCAGGCGTTCTTGCCTTCCATACGGGCACGGCGTACAAGGATATCTTGGATGGTATTATTAAGCATGTGTCCCATGTGGAGCACACCGGTGACGTTAGGGGGCGGAATGACGATGGTGTAGGGCTCACGACCATCGGGTTTAGAACTGAATAATTTGTGGTCTAACCAATACTGGTACCACTTTCCCTCTACGTCAGCGGGATTGTACTTACTTGCTAATTCCATGTTTCTAAAATCTATATTTTGTTATAATGGGCGCAAAATTAATAAATTAATAGCTTTATCCGGCAAAAGCAATGAAAAGAATTACATACCTTTGCTTTACAAATGATGATTTTATACGGAGTTGCCGTAACAAGCACCCGGTGCCGCTTCGGCTTCGGCTACCGAAACCGGAAGTTTCCACGCAAGGAAACAGGAGTATACACGCAGGGAAACGACAGTGTCTACGTAAGGAAACAGCAGTTTCCACGCAAGGGAACAGCAGTTTCCACGTAAGGAAACCGGAGTATCCACCGCTTGAAACTCCCGTTCCCACAGGGAGAAACAACAGCACCGAAGGCAGGAAACCGGCACGGGCCCCAAAAAGAAGAATAGAATGAAGCGTAGCATAACAATAGCAGGAGTGAGATTCAGAGGCAATTCATTACTTTTGATATTTTTTTTGTTGCTCGTATTGTGCGTGCAGACAGTGCCCGGTTTGGGAGATGCCTACGCCATGTACGTATACCCGTCCATCGCCCGGGCACTTTCGTCCTTCTCCCGGCTTGTGCCTTTCGCCATCGGCGACCTGTTCATTGCGCTAAGTATCGCCGGCGTACTTCTCTACCCTGTTTACGCACGCTGCATCCGCAAACAGAAATGGAACCGTATCCTGCAGAAAGATGTAAAGTATCTTCTATGGGTGTACGTATGGTTCTATCTGGCATGGGGACTGAATTACTCGCAAAAAAACTTTTACGAGCGGACGCGCATTCCTTACACAGCCTATACTCCTGATAACTTTCGGAGTTTTACAGACAGCTATATCGAGAATCTGAACAGCTCTTACACCGATATTACGTCGGTCGAAAAAGAGCTGGTCTGCCGTGAAAGCGTACGGGTCTATAATCAAATCGGTGACTCCTTAGGCGTTCACCGCCCCTTTCATCAAACGCCCCGCGCAAAGACGATGCTATTCACCCCACTGATTTCCATGGTAGGCGTCACCGGCAGCATGGGACCTTTCTTCTGCGAGTTCACCCTGAACGGCGACTTGCTCCCCTCGCAATATCCGGCTACTTACGCCCACGAGTTTGCCCACTTATTGGGTATCACCAGCGAGGCGGAAGCCAACTTCTACGCCTATCAGGTATGTACACGCTCGCAAGTGCAGGCCATCCGCTTCAGCGGTTACCTCTCCGTACTGCCGCATGTCCTGAACAACGCCCGCCGGCTCATGACTGAAGAGGAATACGCGCAGCTCTTCCGGCGCATACGTCCGGAGATTATCGGACTGGCAAAGAAGAACAGCGAGTACTGGATGAAGAAATACAATCCTGTAATCGGCCGCATTCAGGACCGGATATACGACTTATACCTGAAAGGAAACAAGATAGAAAGCGGGCGGAAAAACTACTCGGAAGTGGTAGGCCTACTGATTTCGTATGAGGAATGGAAGAAAAACAGTATCTTTGCGTCAATAATGTTTAATTAAAAAAATAACTCATGCAACATACAAGAAAGGAACAGATGGAAGCCTTCGGCCGCTTCCTCGACATACTCGACGAACTGCGTGTGAAATGTCCCTGGGACAAGAAGCAGACCAACGAAAGCCTGCGTCCCAATACCATTGAAGAGACTTATGAACTATGCGATGCCCTGATGCGCGACGATAAGCAGGATATCTGCAAAGAACTGGGAGACGTGCTGCTCCACGTGGCTTTCTATGCCAAGATAGGTTCGGAAACCGGCGATTTCGACATAAAGGATGTATGCGACCGCTTATGTGAGAAGCTTATCTTCCGCCATCCCCACGTATTCGGTGATGTGAAAGCGGAGACTGCCGGACAGGTATCAGAAAACTGGGAACAGTTGAAACTCAAGGAAAAAGGGGGCAACAAAACGGTGTTGAGCGGTGTGCCCGCCGCCCTGCCCTCGCTCATCAAGGCATACCGCATTCAGGACAAAGCCCGCAACGTGGGTTTCGACTGGGAAGAACGGGAACAGGTGTGGGATAAAGTAAAAGAAGAAATCGGAGAATTCCAAGCCGAAGTGGCCCGCATGGACAAGCAGAAAGCAGAAGAGGAATTCGGTGACGTAATGTTCAGCCTTATCAATGCCGCACGCCTGTATAAAATAAATCCGGACAATGCACTGGAGCATACCAACCAGAAGTTTATCCGCCGCTTCAACTATGTGGAAGCACATAGCATCAAGGAAGGCAGAAACCTGCACGACATGACGCTGGAAGAAATGGATAAATTATGGGAAGAAGCCAAAGCATTAGAAAAGAAAGGAAACTGAAATTCACTTACTATCTGTTTCTTTTCAGGCGCGGAATTACACGGATTTATTTTATCTTTTTCCGTGAAATCCATGTAATTCCGTGCCTGAAAGAAATCATCAAGTGTATTTGAACACTCTCCTTTTAAATATTAAAGTTACAACCTGTAACTTTTCAGAACAGTCATTTTAGTTTTGACGCACCCGCACAATTTTCAATTCGGGCATATATCCTTTTTCATTTCTTGCCCGGCTGGGGTTTCGGCGCTTTATCTTTGTTGTCATTATGCCGCATCCCTTTCAGCAATTCCCGGTGAAAACGCATCTCGGCTTTCTGCACCAGATAAAGTTTCTTGGCAGACAATATCTTCTTGAACTTCGCAAAATAAGTCTTGTCCAAACGGTCGGCAGCGATACGGGCATCGTACACGCCTTCCATAATCACATCATATTGGGCTTCGGTGGTCTTTTCGTCCTTTCCCTGACGAATCAGACTCCACGCCTTGTCATTCTGCTCTTTTTTCTTGTCCTGCAATTCAAAATAAAGAGGAAAGAACCTGGCTGCCTCTTCCTTGGTCAATCCGGCTTTTTCTGTGATATATGCTTTTTGTCTGGCACGGAACTCAGCAGGCGACAAACGTTGGTTGCATCCGTCCGCTGCCCGCAATACGGGTGCCAGACTGCACATCATTACTAATAAAACAATCAGCTTTTTCATTTCTTTTTTCAATCGGTTAAAGTTCTCTACGGCTTATTCGGCATCGGAATCGGCCAGATATACATACAATGAGTAGTCGTCAAGCATGGAGTTATCCACCGCCATGTTGATATATTCCATTTCGGTTTCCGTTTCGTCGGCAGCCATGCGGTCGGTTGCAGCCGGCGTACGGTCAGAGGAAGCCACGCGGATAATCAATGCCGCACCTACAAACATAGCTGCCATATAGGCCCAGGGTTTCACCCTCTCCCACATCGTAGGCTCTTTCTGTTCGAAGGCAAGTTTCTCCTTTTCGGGCAGACGGTTCATCAGCTCCGAAGTGAAATTCTCAAAATATCCTTCGGGAACACGGAAAGCATTCTCCGTCCCTACTTTCTTGAGTATGTTGTCTTCTTCTTTCATAAGCTCTTCTCCTTTCTGTTTGGTTAGACTTTTTTTCACGTTAAAGGTTTAATCTTCTTCTCCCAATATCTTCTCTATTTTTTTTACGGCATGGTGGTAGGACGCTTTCAAAGCCCCCACCGAAGTACCGAAAATATCGGACATCTGCTCGTATTTCATTTCCTGGTAGTACTTCAGGTTGAACACCATGCGTTGCTTTTCGGGCAAGGTGAGCAACGCTTTCTGCAAGGCCATCTGAGCTTTGTCGCCCGAAAAGTAAGGATCGCTCTCCAGCTTCTGAAGGGTGTCGGCTTCGGGAGCGTCCAACGACACGGTGCTCGCCGCCCGCTGTTTGTTCAGGAAAGTAAGGCATTCGTTCAGGGCGATGCGGTAGAGCCAGGTGGAGAGTTTGGCCTCTGCCCGGAAATAATCGATATTGAGCCATGCCTTGACGAAGGTATTCTGAAGCAAGTCGTTGGCATCCTCATGAGAAAGCACCATGCGCCGGATTTGCCAGTATAACTGCTCGCTGTATTGCGCCACAATCATCTCAAATCCCCGCTTCTGCGTACTTTCTTCCTGAAGAAGCGCCAGCACTTCGCGTTCGTTATAAGAAGGGTTCATATAGTCTATTCACATTTATATCTTTTCTCTACGCAAAGATAGAAAATTAAAAACGAAAAGCCATCCGCAAGAGGCAAAAAGCCCGGCAGGTACAAAAGCATATTGCCGATTCGTTTGTTTAATGCTCCTCTTTGACTTGGCGGCAGATACATTCTGCCAGATGGTCGTTGACAAAGCCTGCTGCCTGCAAATGCGCGTAGCAAATCGTGCTCCCGAAGAACTTGAATCCCCGTTTTTTCATGTCCTTGCTCATAGCATCGGATTGGGGCGATGATACAGGAATATCGCTCAATGAGTGAACGGTATTCACGATAGGCTTCCCGTCGGGGAAGAATGAAAGGGTGTAGTTATAAAAGCTGCCGAACTCCTTCTGCACGGCAAGGAACAGCCTTGCGTTCGTAATGGTCGATTTGATTTTCAGACGGTTCCGCACAATACCCTCAAACTGCATCAGACGCTCAACGTCCTCATCGGTCATTTGCGCCACTTGTCCGGCATCGAAGTTGCAAAAGGCTTTACGGTATCCCTCGCGCTTTTTGAGGATTGTGATCCAGCTCAGTCCGGCTTGGGAACTCTCCAATACAAGAAACTCAAACAGCGTCCTGTCATCGGTCACCAATCTTCCCCACTCCTCATCGTGGTACTTCACATACAGTTCATCCGTTCCGCACCAGCCGCAACGTCCGTTTATTATATCTTGCATACTTATAATATTTATACGTCAGCAAAGATAGCAAAATTCCGATTCACACCGATATGCAAAGCGTTTCTTTGGCCAACTGCGTATCCGGAAAGACAGCGCGCGCCTCATCCAGCAATACCTGCTCATCGTCATAACGGGCGGAGAAATGACCTATCAACAGCTTCTTCACTTCCGCATCGCGGGCTATCCGTGCGGCTTGCGAAGCGGTGGTATGGAACGTTTCTTTGGCACGCGGGGCGGCATCTTCGGCAAAAGTGGCCTCATGGAAAAGCAAATCCACTCCTTTTATCTGTTCCGTTATGGAAGGAAGATAAATCGTATCCGAACAATAGGCATAACGCCGCGGGGCAGCCGAGGGACGGGTGAGACGGGCATTGGGTATCACCTCTCCTTCCGGTGTAACGTAATCCGCACCGTTCTTGATACGGTTCAGCTCGTACACCGGCACTTGATAGAAGTCTATCATGTCGCGCAGGATATGATTGGGGCGCGGCTTCTCGGCAAACAGAAAACCGCAGCAAGGCATGCGATGCCGCAAAGGAATGGTTGTCACCGTAAGCGACCGATCTTCATAAATCAAGGCGGCTTCTTTCGTCTCGAACGCGTGGAAGAAGATTTTATAGGTCATCTGATGATTGAAGAATGCGAGCATCGGCGTAAGAAGTTCTTCCAAACCTTTGGGAGAATGGATATGCAGGTCGGCCGTACGCCCCAAAAGATTAAGCGTGGATATCAATCCCAGTAACCCGAAACAGTGGTCGCCGTGCAGGTGGGAGATGAAGATACGGTTCAAACGCGAGAATTTGAGGCGTGACTTTCGAAATTGCAACTGTGCGCCTTCTCCACAGTCTATCATAAAAAGTTTGTCACGTAAGTTCACTACCTGCGAAGTAGGAAAATGGCGGGTGGTGGGCAATGCCGAACCGGAGCCGAGAATATGTAGTTCGAATTTCTCCATGATGGTGCAAAGATAAGGGTAATCATCACAGATTGCACAGATTATCGGCAAGAAATTAAGAGCCTGCCTAAAAAGAAAGGGCACTTGTGTTTGCCACAAGCACCCTTACCTTATTTATATGGAGAAGTAATTACTTCTTTCCGGCTTCCATTTGCTCTTTCAAAGCAGCCAAAGCGTCGATGTCGCCCAAAGTTGTAGAAGCAGCCTGGTTTTGGATAGAAGCAGGAGCTTCTTCTCTCTTACCGGAAGACTTCTTGGCAGCTTTCTTTTCTGCTCTTTCTTCAGCCTTGGCTACATCTTCGAAGATGCGGCTGTGAGACAGGATGATACGCTTAGCATCCTTGTTGAACTCGATAACTTTGAATTCGAGCTTCTCGTCCAACTGAGCCTGTGAGCCGTCTTCCTTAACGAGGTGTTTCGGAGTAGCGAAACCTTCTACGCCATAAGGCAGAGCAACAACTGCACCCTTGTCCAGCATTTCGATGATAGTACCTTCGTGTACGGAACCTACTGTGAATACAGTTTCAAATACATCCCAAGGATTCTCTTCGAGTTGCTTGTGACCGAGGCTCAAACGACGGTTTTCCTTGTCGATTTCCAATACCTGTACATCGATGTCCGCACCGATTTGAGTGAATTCTGAAGGATGTTTAACCTTCTTAGTCCAAGACAGGTCAGAGATGTGAATCAAGCCGTCAACACCTTCTTCGATTTCTACGAATACACCGAAGTTAGTGAAGTTGCGAACTTTTGCAGTGTGCTTGGAACCGATAGGATATTTTTCTTCGATAGTTTCCCAAGGATCAGCTTTCAGCTGCTTGATACCGAGAGACATCTTACGTTCTTCGCGATCCAGAGTCAGAACTACAGCCTCAACTTCATCACCTACCTTCATGAAGTCCTGTGCAGAACGCAAGTGTTGTGACCAGGACATTTCGGATACGTGAATCAGACCTTCAACACCCGGAGCGATTTCGATGAATGCACCGTAGTCGGCCATAACGACAACTTTACCCTTCACGTGGTCACCTACCTTCAAGTTAGGATCGAGAGCATCCCAAGGATGCGGAGTCAGCTGCTTCAAGCCGAGAGCGATACGCTTCTTCTCATCATCGAAGTCGAGGATAACGACGTTGAGCTTCTGGTCGAGTTCAACCACTTCTTTCGGATCGCTGACGCGGCCCCAAGAGAGGTCTGTGATGTGAATCAAACCGTCTACGCCACCCAGGTCGATGAATACACCGTAGGATGTGATATTCTTAACGGTACCTTCGAGAACTTGTCCTTTTTCGAGTTTACCGATGATTTCTTTCTTCTGTTGTTCCAGTTCAGCCTCGATAAGAGCCTTGTGAGATACAACGACATTCTTGAATTCCTGATTGATCTTAACAACCTTGAATTCCATAGTCTTGCCAACGAATACATCGTAGTCGCGGATAGGCTTAACGTCGATTTGAGAACCCGGCAAGAATGCTTCGATACCGAATACGTCGACAATCATACCACCCTTAGTGCGGCACTTGATGTAACCCTTGATAATTTCTTCATTTTCCAAAGCAGCGTTAACGCGATCCCAAGAACGGGTAGCACGAGCTTTGCGGTGAGACAGAACCAGCTGTCCTTTCTTGTCTTCCTGGTTTTCGATGTACACTTCTACCGTATCACCTACTTTCAGGTCGGGATTGTAGCGGAATTCATTCAAAGGAATGATACCGTCTGATTTGTAACCGATGTTCACAACTACTTCACGCTTGTTCATTGCGATTACGGTTCCGTCAACTACCTCGCGGTCGTTAACTTTGTTCAGCGTGTTGTCATACGCCTTTTCCAAGTCTTCGTGACTTACGTTTGTTACGGTTTCACCGTTTTCGTAAGCATCCCAGTTGAAGTCCTCAATGGGAGCAACATTTTTTAAATTTTCCATTAATAAATAAATTGTTTAACTCGTTAATTAAGTGAGACTTTATGTTGACTCATATTAAATCGGGCGCAAAGATAGGAGTATTTTCTTGAATGACAAAAAGTTCTTTCTGAAAATATCCGGTCTTTATGCCCGATTTCTAAAGATTTACACCTTATTATATGGTAGAATTCTCCCTGACATATGCCAAAGCCGCCCCTATGGCCGTGCGGTATTCCGCATAGGGCGGGATATGGAAACGCACATGATAAATGCTTTCCATTTTCGGAAACACTTCCCGGCATTGCGGCAACTGGGTAAGATTACCTATCAGCACAAAGTCCTTTACCGGACTGTTCAGGGCGGAAAGCACAGCCGCACCGCCGATAGTCTGGAGCACGGTATAAATGATGCCGCAGGCAATGTCTTCCGGTGAGGCGTTACTGTCGGCCTTTCCGAACAATGAAGCGGTAGCGGATACAGGCAGGTCGGGCAATGCGTTGTTACAGATATCGCCGATTTGCAGATTGACGCGGGTCACATCGCCTTTTGCCGCCAAACCGGCAACCTGATGAATGTCGTGTGTTTTGAGCAACAGCCGCGAAAGTCCCTGTAAGGTTCCGCCACCGATACCCATACCGCCGATATGCTGTATTTCATCCCCGTTGATTCTTACAAAGGAGGTGCCTGTTCCCATGCTGACAACTATCAGCCGGTCGATGTCCGTAGCATGGCGCGCCCCGAGTCCGTTGGCTATGAACTCATCCGTCTTGCGGGTGGGAAGTCCGTAAAGCGGGCTGTCCACAAACGCACTGCCCACACCGGTCAGCATCACCTGCTCCACATCGGACAAATGGATTCCGTTATCATAGATATACTTACCGAACGCTCCAAACAGGGAAGTTACCGGGTCGGCTGCCGTTATGAACATCGGAGACTGTATCTTGCCTTTATTGAGTCCTACGATTTTAGTAGTGCTTCCACCTACGTCTATGCCTATTACAATTCCCATAGTCTTAAAATTTTGGCACAAAGATAAAGTATAAATTCTTATAATATGCCTTTCGGGCCTACCTATTGAACAACTCAAACGTAAACTTAACCCCTACTTCCTGGTACTTCCAGTTTGCAAAGCTTGTAAAAACGCCGAAATCGAAGATGTGCGTACCGATGCCATACCCAAGCTCAAGATAAGGATTCAGGTGGGGAACCACCAGAGCATTCAGATACAACCGTTCATTCAATACGTATTGAGTATATTTCTTCAAGTGGCGGAGCAGCAGGAAAGGAGCCTCGTACGTAAAATGCCCGCGGATGTACTTACGGGACGAGTTATACCAACGCCCGTCGAGCAACTGGAACACTCCGCCGATTTCATCATTCCAGCCTACGGGAAGATTGGAACGGGCCAGATTGGCGAAATCCACAAAATAAAGCTCTTTCTGATTCGTAAAAGCCCCCCAGCCGAAGCGATAGTAAATGTCACGCATCAATCCCAACGGGATGTTGTGCTGGAAGTCCACCTCAATACGTTCGTACTTTCCGGTGCTGTGCATGACACCGCTGATACCGCGCTCCCAGTCTACGGAAACGGTGGGATATTTGGAATGAAGGTTGATTTTACGGTCGCCGCTCATATAATAATACTGACCGGGAGTCCACGTCAGGCGTACACGGGGTGCAAAGCTGTTATAACTATGGCGGAACTTTTTCAGAACCGAAGGGTCGAATCCCGGATAGACGGATGACACACCCGCAGACATCACATTCGGAGCATCGGGGTAGACAAGAACGAATTTAGAACGCTCCACTTCGGTACGCCTGTGCAAGGAAAGCCCCACATCCAGAGTCAGACCGTTGACAATTTCCCAGCTGTGGCGTATGTGCAAATACAAGTCCTTAAAATAGTCCAGGTGAATCTGGTCGAAATCAAAGATACTGTCGGGAATAGCTTTCAAATCGTCCAGCACATCGCTGCTGTAGATACGGTTACCGTTACCCACGCTGACATGCAGGGCGGCACGCTTGCGGGGCCAATAGTCGAAATCGGAATTGACCGACCAGTAAAACTCCTTCCGTTTGAAGTTGTAACCTAACTTGGGAACGATACGCAACAGACGGTCGCCCTTAAACAACCGGTTGTATTTAAATTCCTGACGGTAAGAGAAACCGTTGCTCTTGCTGTAGCTCAGCAGCAAAGGGTTTATAAGAGGCGAACAGCGCACACTCCCCATTTTGGCAAGGTCTACCGTATACTTGCTTACCAGCGCATCGCCTATCTGCCCCCAGAACTCCAGCCGCTTGTTCTTGGGCTTTTTCTTATAGAGAAGCGTGTCACGGCGCAAGAAGAAGTCCTCATACAGCTTCTTCTCATGCGCAGTCAGCGGAATAGGACGCAGCTTATTGAAGTGGGCGGTATCACGCCGGTAAGCATTGGTATCCGTCAGCAGAGTATAAGATTCCGACAGGTCGTATTTGCTTTTTGTCCTGTTCCGCACAACAGCCGGGTCTTTCTGACTAATCTCCTTATAGTCGAGTACCGCCGTATAGCTGCCGTCGATGACATTGCCCAGCAAACGAAATGTGGCATCGATGTTGAAATGCACAGGCAAAAACTCATTAGCGCTCCCCACCTGTCCCATTCTTACCAGATTATTAAAACGCAGCATCTCGGAACGCCCGGAAAAACGAATCTCGCGCACACTCCACACATTGTCGCTGACCACCATGTATCCCCCCACGAGCTGAAAACTCTTGCTCTTCGGCATAAAACGGATACGGAACTCACGGTTGTGCGCTTCACCCATTATGGAATCTATATAATAGGTATAGAATTTCTTTGCATTGGAAGCCAGCGGGGAGAGCAGCTTATCATACAGCAAGGTGGAAGAGTAGATATTGATGTGGAAGTATTCAAGCAAACGGCCGTCCAGTTCCCAAAGTTCGGAAGAAGTGCCCACACTGGCTTTCACTTTCTGGTCGTAAATATCGGGAGCGGTATAATGCAGTTCGCTGTATGTCTCCATCATATACTCCCGGACCCCTTTCTTCATACGGAACATGGAAGGGATAAAGCGGAGCAGGTGATTTTTCTTGCGGATGTTTGCCCAGCCTTTTATATAAAGTTCCGCCTTGTACTCATCGACAACGCGCTCGTAAAAAGGCGCAAAGAAGATAACCTTGTCCATAATGGAATCCGCATAAGCCCGTTGTCCCGCATACGATTGGGGAACAGCCGTAGCACCCGCCTTCTGCAAACTTGCACACAAGAAACAGATTCCTATCCATATACATATAATATGTTTCAACCGCAATATCTTCTTATGAGGGAACAAATATAGAAAAAAAGTAATAACTTCCACCTTTATTCCATTTTCATTTTCAGAAGACGATATTTCTCCAAAAAACATTATTTTCAAGAGCACCCCTTATTTTTTAGGGGGTATATCTTCAAAAAACATATAAAAAAGCAAGATTACCCCCTGAAAAGTAGGGGGTAATTCAGAAAAAACATATAATTTTGCGCCCAACAACCAATAAAAGAAGAGACTAATATGTCAAAAATGAGATTTTTTGCTTTGCAAGAGCTCGCCAATCGCCGCCCTCTTGAAGTCATCACTCCTTCAAACAAGTTGTCCGATTATTACGGCAGCCATGTTTTCGACCGTAAAAAGATGCAGGAATACCTGCCCAAAGAAGCCTACAAAGCTGTAACAGACGCCATTGAAAAAGGAACTCCCATCAACAGGGAAATGGCCGATTTAATAGCAAACGGCATGAAAAGCTGGGCAAAATCCCTGAACGTTACCCACTACACCCACTGGTTCCAACCTCTGACAGACGGTACAGCCGAAAAGCATGACGGCTTCATCGAATTCGGAGAAGACGGAGATGTCATTGAACGCTTTTCCGGAAAGCTGCTTATCCAACAGGAACCGGATGCTTCTTCTTTCCCCAACGGCGGTATCCGCAACACATTCGAAGCACGCGGATATACGGCATGGGATGTTTCTTCACCGGCTTTTGTCGTAGACACCACGCTCTGTATCCCAACAATCTTCATCTCCTACACAGGCGAGGCGCTGGACTATAAGACACCTCTGCTCAAGGCTCTTGCAGCTGTGGACAAAGCCGCAACGGATGTCTGCCAGCTTTTCGACAAGAACATAGCACGCGTATATACGAACTTGGGCTGGGAACAGGAATATTTCCTCGTCGACCTGGCGCTCTATAACGCACGTCCCGACTTATGCCTGACAGGACGTACACTCATGGGGCACTCTTCTGCCAAAGACCAGCAGTTGGAAGACCATTATTTCGGCTCTATCCCGCCACGTGTCACTGCCTTTATGAAAGAACTGGAAATAGAGTGCCACAAACTGGGCATTCCCGTCAAGACGCGCCACAACGAGGTTGCCCCCAACCAGTTTGAGCTGGCCCCCATCTTCGAGAACGCCAATCTTGCCAACGACCACAACCAGCTGGTTATGGATTTGATGAAACGCATCGCACGCAAACACAACTTTGCCGTGCTGTTGCATGAAAAGCCATACAGCGGCGTGAACGGTTCGGGCAAGCACAACAACTGGTCGCTCTGCACCGATACGGGAATAAACCTTTTTGCTCCGGGAAAAAATCCGAAAGGCAACATGCTGTTCCTCACATTCCTTGTGAATGTACTGATGATGGTATACAAAAACCAGGACTTGCTCCGCGCTTCCATTGCAAGTGCCGGAAACAGCTACCGCTTAGGCGCCAATGAGGCTCCCCCTGCCATTTTATCCATATTCCTGGGCAAGCAGTTATCTTCCATCCTCGATGAGATAGCCCGTCAGGTAAGCAACAGTAAGATGACGGCCGAGGAAAAGACTACGCTAAAGTTAGGTATCGGACGTATCCCTGAAATTCTGCTGGACACGACAGACCGCAACCGCACCTCTCCTTTCGCTTTCACGGGAAACCGTTTTGAGTTCCGCGCCGCCGGTTCATCAGCCAACTGTGCTGCGGCAATGATTGCCATCAATGCGGCAATGGCCAACCAACTGAACGAATTCAAAGTATCCATTGAAAAGCTCATGGAAGAGGGTGTCGGCAAGGACGAAGCCATTTTCCGCATTCTGAAAGAAACAATCATCGCCTCGGAACCCATCCGTTTTGAAGGAGACGGCTATTCCGAACAATGGAAACAGGAAGCTGCCAAACGCGGACTGACCAATATCTGCCATGTGCCGGAAGCCTTGATGCGTTATATGGACAACCAGGCACGTTCCGTGCTCATCGGCGAACGCATCTTCAACGAAACGGAGCTGGCCTGCCGTCTTGAAGTGGAATTGGAGAAGTACACAATGAAAGTACAGATTGAAAGCCGCGTTTTAGGTGATCTTGCCATCAACCATATCGTACCGACTGCCGTTATCTACCAGAACCGTTTGCTGGAAAACCTGCGTGGACTGCGCGAAACTTTCACTCCGGAAGAATATGAAATACTCAGCGCTGACCGCAAGGAACTGATACGTGAAATCTCCCACCGCGTAACAGCCATCAAAATGCAGGTACGTGAAATGACGGAAGCCCGCAAGGTTGCCAACCACATGGACAATTACAAAGACAAGGCCTTTGCATACGAAGAAACAGTACGCCCCTACCTGGAAAGCATCCGCGAGCATATCGACAATCTTGAAATGGAAATAGATGATGAGATATGGCCGTTGCCGAAGTACAGGGAACTGCTGTTCACCAAATGATAAATGAACGGCTTTGCTGATAAACCGACTTCAAATTATGAATGATGAACCTGCCGCATTGTCATGCCAAACGGTAATTCATCATTCATAATTTAAAATTCCTTCCCCCTTTCCTTGCACTTTTTTGATACAAATGTGTCATTTTTAATTTTTTCTTTTTACATTTGTGCTGTACAACACAGTTTTGCAGCATTTATGGTAAAAATAAATTTATCCGATATTAATGTTCCGGAGTTGATTCCCGATATATGGTCACCTCTGAATGAAGAACAGCGAGAGTTTCTTGCCAACCATTTTACGCTTCAGAATTATAAGAAGAACGAAATTATCCATTGTGAAGGCGAGACACCTACTTGCCTGATGTGTCTGCTGAATGGAAAAGTCAAAATCTATAAAGACGGTGTGGGCAGAAGAAGCCAGATTATCCGTATGATCAAGCCCACTGAGTATTTCGGATATCGCCCTTATTTTGCCAAAGCGGATTATGTAACCGCTGCCTGTGCATTTGAACCGTCATTGGTCTGTCTGATACCCATGACTGCCATAATGACATTACTATCGCAAAACAATGAACTGGCGATGTTCTTTATCAGACGATTGTCCATTGACCTCGGTATTGCCGACGAACGTACGGTGAATCTCACCCAAAAACATATCCGCGGCCGTCTGGCAGAATCGCTTATTTTCCTCAAAGAAAGCTATGGCCTGGAAGAAGACGGTTCTACTTTAAGTATCTACCTGTCCCGTGAAGATTTAGCCAACCTTTCCAATATGACAACATCCAATGCTATCCGCACCCTCTCACAATTTGCTGCGGAACGCCTGATTACCATTGACGGAAGAAAAATCAAAATTATCGACGAGGAAAAACTGAAGAAGATAAGTAAGATAGGATAAACTTCTAAAATTAAAAATTGAAAATAAAAAAATAGGGCTGCGCGGTGTTTGTTATACAACACTTGTATTGCGCAGCCCTATTTTTTTATTCTCAATTCCCAATTTTTAATTTAACAAGAATCTTTCCGCCTCAATCGCTGCCATACATCCTGTAGCTGCCGCTGTGATGGCCTGACGGTAATGAGGGTCGGCAACATCTCCCGCTGCAAACACTCCGGGAACCTTTGTACGGGGAGTACCGGGTTCTGTCAGTATATAGCCCGTTTCGTCGGTGTCGACATACGGTTTGAAAATATCGGAATTAGGCTTGTGGCCGATAGCCAGGAAAAAGCCGTCGATAGCCAGGTCATAACGCTGTTCGTCCGCTTCACCCATACGCTTCACCAAGTGTACGCCTTCCACACCGTTATCTCCATATAATCCTACCGCATTGTGTTCAAACAAAACTTCAATTTTCTCATTCTCCATTACACGCTTCTGCATAATCTTGGAAGCACGCAAGAACGGTTTACGCACAACCAGGTACACTTTGCTTGCCAGACCCGCCAGATAAGAGGCTTCCTCACAAGCTGTATCGCCGCCGCCAACTACCGCTACGACCTTCTTCCGATAGAAGAAACCGTCACAGGTAGCACAGGCGCTGACACCCATGCCGGCATATTTCTTCTCGTCTTCCAGTCCTAAATACTTGGCAGCAGCACCGGTAGCAATAATAACGGTCTGCGCTTCAATGACCTTTTCTTCATCAATGGTTATCTTATAGGGAGACTTACTCAAATCGGCAGCCGTAGCCACGCCGAAACGCAAGTCCGCACCGAAGCGTTCAGCCTGTTTGCGCAAATCCTCCATCATCTGCGTACCGCTGATGCCTTCCGGATAACCGGGAAAATTCTCGATATCGGTGGTGGTGGTCAACTGTCCGCCGGGTTGAAGCCCCTCATAAAGCACCGGAGAAAGATTGGCACGTGCAGCATAGATAGCTGCGGTATATCCGGCAGGACCGGAACCTATAATTAAACACTTTACTTTTTCTGCTTCCATATTATTCTTTTTTATTAGTAACGTTTATCATCTTAAATCAACCAATTCCGCTGTAGGATATGCTTTCCTGTCAAACACAAAAAGGCTGTCATCATAGTTCTTGCCCGTCTGATAGGAATTTATGAACACTACTGCCGCATCTTTGCTGCCCCGCTGAACCATACTCAGTTTTAACGGACGGAACGAACCTTTTTCTATATACAGGATAATACATTGCATATCCTGACTGCGTTTGGTAGCGTTCATCACCACTTTATACGCCGTATCATCCGAAGCATTGCCGGTTTTAGCCACTTTCAGCTTATAATCCTGCTTATAAAGCGACAACCACGAATAAGGATTGATGCTCTGCAACTCTTCGGGAGTGGGTTCGGAAACATTAACCTCATCGCTCGAAGCAAGATAACTCCACTGTGTGCGTCCGTCGAACCATGTCGTCACTCCTTCCGTCTCCAGCAGAAATTTATCGCCTTTCAAACGGATGGAACCGTTCGTATTCCCTTCAGGCGCACGGACGGAGAAAGTGATTTTGACCCCACCTTCCCTGCGAAAAGCATCTGCCGCACGGTCAAGTATATCTCTGGCATCCGGCTGCTGTGCAACCATAGGGATAGTCAGGAAAAGCATCCAGACTGTAAATAAAAGACTGTTGATTTTCATGTACTTCAAACGTTGATTTGTTACAAATTGTTCAAACGCGTTTCCAAGTCCGTTATATCCACGCAGAACACCTCACGCGCTTTACTGCCTTGCGCTGGGCCTACAATCCCGGCTTTCTCCAACTGGTCCATAATACGCCCCGCACGGTTATAACCGATGGCAAATTTACGCTGGATAAGCGAAGTGGAACCTTGCTGCTGATACACTATCAGCCGGGCGGCATCTTCAAACAGCGGGTCAAGACGTCCCATATCCACATCGCCCAAATCGCCGTTTGCATTTTCATCCACATACTCAGGCAGGTAGAATGCAGTGGGATACCCCTGCTGACGGGCTATGAATTTCGTTATCTCCGCCACTTCCGGCGTATCGATAAACGCGCACTGCACACGAACCGGGTCCGCACCTTGCAGGAACAGCATATCGCCGCGACCGATCAACTGGTTGGCCCCCGGCCGGTCGAGGATGGTACGGGAGTCCACCATAGCCGACACCCGGAAAGCGATACGTGCCGGGAAGTTGGCCTTAATCGTACCTGTAATGATATTCGTCGTAGGACGCTGGGTAGCGATAATCATGTGTATACCTACGGCACGCGCCAACTGGGCGATACGGGCAATAGGCAGTTCCACATCCTTACCGGCTGTCATAATCAAATCGCCGAACTCATCAATCACCACCACGATATACGGCATGAACTTATGTCCCTTTTCCGGATTCAGGCGGCGGTTGATAAACTTCTCGTTGTATTCTTTGATATTACGCACATGCGCAGCTTTCAGCAGGTCGTAACGGGTATCCATTTCGATACAGATAGAGTTCAAAGTCTGTACAACCTTGGTAACATCCGTTATAATGGCATCCTCACCGTCGGGCAGCTTGGCAAGGAAATGATGTTCTATCACCGAATAGATGCTGAACTCCACTTTCTTCGGGTCCACCAGCACAAACTTCAGTTCCGCAGGATGCTTCTTATAGAGCAGGGAAGTAATGATGGCATTCAACCCGACAGACTTACCCTGACCGGTAGCACCCGCCACGAGCACGTGGGGCATTTTACACAAATCCACCATAAAGACCTCATTGGTAATGGTCTTACCCAATGCAATAGGCAGGTCGTACGTAGACTCCTGAAACTTCTTACTGCCGATGATGCTCTGGCCCGAGACAATCTTCGGATTGGAATTAGGCACTTCAATACCGATTGTTCCCTTTCCCGGTATCGGAGCAATGATACGGATGCCCAGCGCGGAAAGGCTGAGTGCGATATCATCTTCCAGACCGCGTATCTTGGAGATACGGACACCCTGTTCCGGCGTAATCTCATACAGCGTCACCGTAGGGCCCACCGTAGCTTTAATGGTACTGATTTCGATACCGAAGCTGCGCAGCGTATTGATAATCTTATCCTTATTGGCATTCTGCTCTGCCATATCGATGGTCGGTTCGGCATTGTCATAATGCTTCATCAGGTCAATGGTCGGATAATGATAGTTTTCCAAGTCAAGACAAGGGTTATACGGCTCTATTTCCGGACCGCGATACTCTTCATCCTCCACTGTCTCCACCTCAAAGACAGGACCTTTTTCCTCTTGCCGCCCCGATGCCGGAATGGCAGAAACGGTATCGGACGGCGGAGTCTCAATCGTCATAAGCACTTCGTCTTCTTCTTTTTCTTTGGCAAGTGAGGCTTTATGCGTTGCGGCATCTCCCAAGTCGAGCATTATTTCATGAGCATCCTCATCCTTCTCTTCTTTTCCGGCTTCTTCCGGAGTCTTCGTTTCTTCTTCTCTTCCCGCATCAGAAGCCGTTTCCGCCATTACCGGCGATTTCTTCCCCTTTACAGTCCAGGAATCTGTAAACTCTTCCGGAGCTTCACCGGATTTGCGTTCCGCCTTTTCTTTATGTTTCAGGAAACTGAGACTGAAAAGTTTTCTCAACCAGATAACGGTACGTGCACTCAGATAAATAAGGAAGCATATAGCAGTAACCAGCAGTATCATCCACAACCCCGGCACCCCCACTTGAGACACCAGCCAGTTGCTGACATTATATCCGTGCATGCCGCCCAGATAGAGGAAAGAGTCTTTATATTGGTCTACAAACACGAACCCGAAGAATATCGAGAACCAAATCAGCAGCAGGGAGCATCCTATGAACCACTTCCACAAACGTACCACGCGGACACGCATCAGCTTTAATCCGGCTACAGCCAGAAACACCAAGATGAAAAAGGAAGAGATGCCGAAGCAATCGTTTATCAAATAACTGGCAAGCTGCGCCCCACGCGAACCGGCATAGTTCTTCACGCCGTTATGCGTGGAAATCAGTTCCTGCGCATTACCCGAATCTATAATGCTCTGGTCTGCCGCCCCCGTAAAGAAGAAAGACGAAAAGGCCAGCAGCAGATAAACCGAAAAGATTACCAGTATCAGACCGGCAACAAAATGAACGGTTTCATTCTTTAAGACAGCAGCTGCCTTTCCGAAAAAAGAGATAGAGTGTTCCGTATCTTTGGTTGTATTTTTTTTGACCATAATGTATTCTGCTAATATCCGTACAATGACGCAAAAGTAACAAAAAAAAGCTTATGCAGTAATGCTTTCAAACCTTTTTCGTACCTTTGCGTTTCAAATCAAGAAGATATGAAAAAAGAAAGTCAAGTGATATTCGACCGCAATGTCGTGGAATTCGTAACCGTAGCTGCCGAGTTCTGCAAGTTTCTGGAACAGACGGAAACCATGAAGCGTTCCGTCTTCGTCGATACATCCTTAAAGATACTTCCCCTGCTTTATCTCAAGGCATCCATGCTTCCCAAATGCGAAACGATAGGCGATGAAGCCCTCGAAACATTCGTAACAGAGGAAACTTACGAAATACTCCGCATGAACCTGGCCGGTATTCTTGCCGAAAAGGACGATTACCTGGATGTATTTGTATCGGATATGAAGTACAGCGACCAGCCCATCACCAAAAACATTTCCGAGGATCTGGCCGACATCTACCAGGACATCAGAGACTTTATTTTCGTATTCCAGCTGGGACTCAACGAGACGATGAACGATTCACTCGCCGCCTGCCAGGAACACTTCGCCCTATACTGGGGCCAAAAGCTGGTGAACACCCTGCGTGCCCTGCACGACGTGAAGTACAACCAACCGGATGAGGAAGAGGAAAATGAGGAAGCGGAGGAAGATGAATAAACTTTAAGCTATGATTATCAGAAGAAGTATAAATAAAGAAGAAGTAAAGGACATGCCGAAAGCCGTCTTCCCCGGACAGATACACGTTGTCCAGACTCCTCAAGAGGCAGAGCGTGCTGTGGCTTATCTGAAAAAATGCTCCATATTGGGTATCGACAGCGAAACGCGTCCGTCATTCACCAAAGGGCAGTCGCATAAGGTGGCTTTATTGCAGATTTCGTCGGAAGAGCATTGTTTCCTTTTCCGCCTCAATCTCACCGGACTCACCCTTCCGGTTATCACGTTGCTCGAAACCCCCGCCGTAACCAAAGTCGGCCTCTCCCTGCGCGACGACTTCATGATGCTGCACAAACGTGCTCCGTTTGAACAGCGCGGCTGCATCGAGCTGCAGGAATATGTCCGCACGTTCGGCATTCAGGACAGAAGCCTTCAAAAGATATACGCCATCCTTTTCGGAGAAAAGATTTCAAAGAGCCAGCGCCTGTCCAACTGGGAAGCCGATGTGCTGACACCGTCCCAACAACAATACGCAGCTACCGACGCATGGGCCTGCCTGAACATATACAACCGGCTGCAGGAGCTGAAGCGTACCGGTGATTTTGAACTGGCAATCGAAGAAAGTTGCCACACAACCACATTATAACGTTACCACATCTTAATTATAATTATGTATAAAGTATATCTAAAGCCAGGTAAGGAAGAATCATTAAAACGTTTTCACCCCTGGGTGTTTTCAGGTGCCATCGCACATTTCGACGGAGAGCCGGAGGAAGGGGAAGTTGTTGAAATCTATACATCCAAGAAAGAGTTCATAGCCAAAGGACATTTCCAAATCGGCAGCATTGCCGTCCGTGTACTTAGCTTCTGCCGGGACGAAGCTATCGATGCCGGCTTCTGGAAACGTAAACTCAGCATAGCTTACGATATGCGGCGCAGCATCGGCATAGCCGGAAATCCCACCAACAATACTTACCGTCTGGTACACGGCGAGGGCGACAACCTGCCGGGGCTCGTGATTGACATCTATGCCCGCACAGCCGTGATGCAGGCACATTCCGCCGGTATGCACCTCGACCGCATGGCGATAGCCGATGCACTGACCGAGGTGATGGGCGACCAAATAGACAATATATACTATAAATCCGAGACGACACTCCCCTTCAAAGCCGACCTCTATCCTGAAAACGGTTTCCTGAAAGGGGGAAGCGCGGATAACATCGCCATGGAATACGGTCTGAAATTCCATATCGACTGGCTGAAAGGCCAGAAAACCGGTTTCTTTGTAGACCAGCGCGAGAACCGTTCACTGCTGGAACGCTATGCCAACGGCCGCAGTGTGCTGAACATGTTCTGCTATACCGGCGGTTTTTCGGTTTACGCCATGCGCGGCAATGCCACACTGGTACATTCCGTAGACAGCTCGGCCAAAGCCATCGACCTGACCAACAAGAATATCGAATTGAACTTTCCCGGCGACAACCGTCATGCAGCCTATGCAGAGGATGCCTTTAAATACCTTGACCGCATGGGCGACCAATACGACCTTATCATTCTGGACCCGCCGGCATTTGCCAAGCACCGCGATGCCCTGCGCAACGCCCTGCAAGGCTATCGGAAACTCAACGTCAAAGCTTTCGAGAAAATCAAACCGGGAGGCATACTTTTCACATTCTCCTGTTCGCAGGCCGTCAGCAAAGAGAATTTCCGCACTGCCGTATTCACCGCCGCTGCCATGTCCGGCCGCAGCGTGCGCATCCTGCACCAGTTGACGCAGCCCGCCGACCACCCGGTAAGCATCTACCACCCCGAAGGCGAATACCTGAAAGGGCTTGTGCTATACGTGGAATAAGCAGGAACCGGCTTCTGTACAGGAAGGACAGAAAAAGCCCTTCATGTACTAAACATTGTTAATATACTAAAGAAAACAAGCAAAACATTATGTTTTATAACATAAATCCCTTTATCTTTGCACCGTGTTTTTCATGGTATTAGATTTAAGGTTAATAAAGATTGGCTGTCTGGGATAGATAGCCTTCTTTTTTTTATACCTCCCGCCTTCCCTTTTTTTGATGCTTTATACATCGCCTTTTCCGATAATTTGTCTACATTTGCGTTTTATTAATTAGTTCAACTTCGAAAGACACGTTAATTTATAGAAAGCATTATGAGCATCAAGATTCGCTTAATCATTATGAATTTCCTACAGTTTGCCGTGTGGGGAGCATACCTCACATCAATGGGCAGTTACCTGGTAAACGTAGGCCTGCACGAGCACATCGGTATGTTTTACGCCATGCAGGGAATCGTATCGTTGTTTATGCCTGCCGTTCTCGGCATCATTGCCGACCGCTGGATACCGGCACAAAAGCTGTTAAGCTTCAGTCACTTCACCGCAGCCCTGTTCATGGCCGCAGCCGGATACTACGGCATGACGAAAGGTGCGGAGGTCGATTTCGGTACTCTGTTCACACTTTACTCGTTAAGCGTTGCTTTCTATATGCCTACATTGGCATTGTCGAACTCCGTGGCCTACACCGCACTCGACAAAGCCGGACTGGATACCATCAGGACATTCCCTCCCATACGTATTTTCGGCACAATCGGATTCATCTGCTCCATGTGGGTGGTGGACCTGCTCGGACTGCAAAATAATTACGGGCAGTTCTTTGCCTGCGCCATCATCGGAGTAGCGTATGGCGTATATGCGCTGACCCTGCCGGAATGCCCCACCAGCAAGGGCGACAATGCCAAATCATTGGTAGAGGCACTGGGCTTACGCGCCTTTACGCTATTCAAGCAGAAGAAAATGGCTGTTTTCTTCATTTTCTCCATGCTGCTGGGCGTTTCCTTGCAGATTACCAACGGATTTGCCAATCCCTACATCAGCAGTTTCGGCAGTATTCCCGAATATGCCGGCACTTTCGGAGTGCAACATGCCAACATCCTGATTTCGCTGTCGCAAATATCCGAAACACTCTGCATCCTGCTGATACCTTTCTTCCTGAAACGCTTCGGCATCAAGCAGGTGATGCTGATTGCCATGCTGGCATGGGTATTGCGCTTCGGGCTCTTCGGCATGGGCAATCCCGGAAGCGGCGTATGGATGTTTGTACTTTCCATGATTGTGTACGGTGTGGCATTCGATTTCTTCAACATATCCGGTTCACTGTTTGTTGACAGAGAGACCGACCGGGGCATCCGTTCCAGCGCACAGGGACTGTTCGTTATCATGACAAACGGTTTCGGTGCCACTATCGGCACACTGGGTGCACAGGCGGTAGTGAATCATTTTGTAGATTTCAACAGCAATGTCCCGCAGATAGCGCAATGGCAATCGGCATGGTACGTATTTGCAATCTACGCGCTGACCGTAGCAGTGGTGTTTGCCATCGTATTCAAGTACAAACACCATCCGGAAGATTTAAAGTAACTACAGCCGATGAACAAAAAAAAGATTGAGCTGCAAGTATTGAATATCTCAAACAGCCAGGCACAGGCCGGCGCTTATGCCATGGTGCTGGGCGAGATAAACGGCATGCGGCAACTGCCGGTTATCATAGGCAGTGCCGAGGCACAATCCATGATGATTGAAATGAGAGGCATCGTTCCTCCCCGGCCGCTGACGCATACGCTGTTTGCCTCAGTTCTCAAGGTACTGGGAGCAACCCTGCTGCGCGTGCTTATTTACAAAGTGGACAACGGTGTTTTCTATTCTTACCTCTATATGAAAACGGAAGAGACCATCCTGCGCATCGACGCACGTACCAGCGATGCCGTGGCCCTCGCCTTGCGCATGGATGCCCCCATTTTCATATACGATGATATTTTAGAAGCCGAATGCCTGAAAACAGAGCACAGCATCACTCCCACCCAACAGACGGATGATGCCGCCGCAGATGCCGCTTCACGGAAAAAGACCCTGAAACAATTAAAGGAAGCCCTTCAAAACGCCATAGACGCAGAAGACTACGAACGGGCTGCACAACTAAGGGATATTATCAACCAGCATAAGAAACCATAAACAATCATGCACGTATTCTACACCCCCGACATACAATCGCAAGCCGAGCTGCCCGAAGAAGAAGCCGCTCACGCAGTCCGCGTACTGCGGCTGCAAACAGGCGACGAAGTAACGCTGACCGACGGCAAAGGCAACTTCTACCGTGCGGAAATCAGTACCGCCACGACCAAGCGTTGCCTTGTCAACATACTCGAAACCATCCCCCAAGCGCCTTTATGGAGCGGACACCTGCACATTGCAATGGCTCCCACCAAGAATATGGACCGCACGGAATGGTTTGCAGAGAAAGCCACCGAAATAGGCTTTGACGAACTGACTTTCCTGAACTGCCGTTTTTCCGAACGTAAAATAATCAAAACGGAGCGCATTGCCAAGATACTGGTATCCGCCATCAAGCAGTCGCTGAAAGCACGCCTGCCCCACCTGAACGGAATGACCGACTTCAACCGGTTCATCAGCCAGCCTTTCGAAGGCCGCAAATTCATCGCGCATTGTTACGAAGGAGAAAAACCTTTACTGAAAGACGTTGTCCGTAAAGGAGAAGACGCATTGGTGCTTATCGGACCGGAAGGCGACTTCAGTGAAGAAGAGGTGAAACAGGCCATCGAAAACGGATTCGAGCCCATCAGCCTCGGCCGTTCCCGACTGCGCACTGAAACGGCGGCACTCGTAGCCTGCCACATATTGAATCTACAAAACCAATAATACGATATGAGAAAGAGGATTTCCTTCTATTTGCTGCCGGTTTTATTAACAGTGCTATGCCTGAGCTCATGCAGCGAAACCGGGCAAAAAACAGAATACACGCATGTAATCCCCGCCAATGCCACAGAAGTGGCGGCATTCGACCTAAAAAGCATCGTCGATAAAGCTGGATTGAATACCTCAGACAGCCGGGCCACCTTGCAGAAGTTCCTGGAGTTGCTCCTTGAAGGCGGGAGCGCCAACCTGAAACAAGAAGCGGAAACTCTTCTGAAAGACCCTGCCGAAAGCGGGATAGACTGGAACGCTCCGCTCTACGTATTCGAAGCCCCTACGCTGCACAACACGGCAATCACCCTGAAAATTGCCGATTTAAAGAAGTTCGAAGCCATGCTCCGACTGCTTGTCCAGGAACAGTTGTGCACCGCCCCGGTCGAGGCCGGCGGTTACCGGAGCGTTGAAATAAAAGACGCTGGAGTACTGCTTGCCTACAACGACGGCACTCTGCTGGGAGTTTACGGCGGCAGTACGGAACAGTTGAAGAAGCTGCAACCCGCCATCACCGCCCTCATGCAACAACCTGCCGACAAAAGCATCCGCACCGGCAAATACTTCACCCCGATGATGCAGCAAAAAGGAGACATACGCCTGCTGGCAACTCCCGATGCCCTCCCCATGGATGTTCGCGGTGTACTGACCTGGCCGCACGGCACGCAACTGTTGGGTTATGTCCTGTTTGAAAACGGACGTATATACGCTACCCTGCAAAACGCCGATTTCAAAGGAAATACCAAAGAAAGCAACCAGCCTTTCCACCCTCAAAATTCGCGGGAGCTGCAACAGGCCATGCTGAACATGATGCACGGACGAGCCTTCAACATTTCATTGACCAGCAACGAATTGCTTACTTTAAGCAACCTGCGGGTGCTTATGGAATATGCTCCGAACGAACCGGAAGTCAACATCCTTTATCAACTGATTATGAAAATAGAAGAGCTGAACCTGCGGGGAGACAAGAACCGGACCAACTTTACGGTCGTTCTGAACGAAAAGAACGAAAATGCCCTGAAGCAGCTTACCGACTTTGCCAAGTTGTTCATAGGGATGTAACCGGCAGCCGGTATTCAGCGATTCATATTCAGCACGCAATGCGTAATTTGTAAATCATAAGTAATGGACCACATTCATTTACAGCATACCCTGCCCCAGGTCTTTGCCGCCCGTGACACCGTCATTTCACAGGTGTGGCATCAGGACATCGTGTTCGACAAAGGAAAGCGCTATCTGATAGAGGCTTCCTCCGGCACCGGAAAATCCTCCCTGTGCAGCTATATCTACGGGTATCGGCGCGACTACCAGGGCATCATCAGTTTCGACGGACGCAACATCCGCTCATTCTCCGTCGGCGAATGGGCAGATATAAGGAAACATTCGCTCAGCATCCTTTTCCAGGAACTGCGTATCTTCCCCGAGCTGACCGCCCTTGAGAACGTCTTGTTAAAGAACCGCCTGACCAACCATAAGAAGAAAAAAGAAATTCTCGCCCTTTTCGAAGCAACCGGCATTCCCGACAAAACCGACGAAAGAGCCGGCAAGCTTTCCTTCGGGCAGCAGCAACGCGTCGCTTTTATCCGCAGCCTTTGCCAGCCGTTCGACTTTATCTTCCTGGACGAACCCATCAGCCACCTGGACAACGACAACAGTGCCATAATGAGCCGGTTGCTCATGGAAGAAGCGGGCAAGCAGGGAGCAGGAATTATTGTCACATCCATCGGGAAGCACCTGGAGCTCGAATACGATGAAACCTTCCGCCTATAACGCATAAACCATTATCCGCACCATGAACAGACTTGTTTGGAAACTTCTCCGCCAACATATCAGTATAGGCCAGTTGACCGGCTTTTTCCTCGCCAACCTCTTCGGCATGCTGATTGTATTACTGAGCGTACAATTCTACCGGGATGTACTCCCCGTTTTCACGCAGGGAGACAGCTTCATGAAAAAGAATTATATCATCGCCACAAAGAAAATCAGCGCACTCGGTAGTTTTACCGGAAGAAGCAACACCTTCTCCCCCAAGGAAATCGAAGAGATGAAAGAACAGTCTTTCACCGAAAGCGTGGGCGCCTTCACCCCTTCCTTGTTTAAAGTATCCGCAGGCTTAGGCATGCAGGAAGCCGGAATACATCTTTCCACCGAAATGTTTTTCGAGTCCGTACCCGACGAATATGTAGATGTCAACCTGGATAACTGGCATTTTGACGAGTCCGCCCAAGTCATTCCCATCATCATTCCCCGCAATTACCTGAATCTGTACAACTTCGGATTTGCACAAAGCCGTAACCTGCCGAAACTCTCCGAAGGCCTCATGAGCCTGATACAGATGGACATCATGCTACGGGGCAACGGACGTGCAGAGCAGTTCAAAGGTAAGATTGTGGGGTTCTCCAACCGCCTGAATACAATTCTTGTTCCCCAAGCATTCATGGACTGGGCAAACCAACGTTTCGCCCCCGGCAAAGAAGCCCGGCCTTCCCGCCTCATCGTCGAGGTAAAGAATCCTGCCGACACAACCGTCAGCGACTATTTCCAACAGCAGCACTATGAACCCGAAGGCGACGGGCTGGATGCCGGAAAAACGACGCATTTCCTGCGCCTCATCACCGGTATCGTCATGGGAGTAGGATTATTCATCAGCATTTTATCCTTTTATATCCTGATGTTAAGCATCTTCCTGCTGTTGCAAAAGAATACCGTAAAATTGGAAAACCTGCTTCTGATAGGCTATAGCCCCAATCGTGTGGCGCTTCCCTACAATATCCTGACCTGCGGCTTGAATCTGGCGGTACTGATATTGTCTGTCGGCGGAGTGGCATGGATGCGCAGTTACTATACGGAAATTATCGGCACGCTCTTTCCGCAATTGGAGACGGGGACACTGCTCCCATGCTGGACAGCAGGTTGCCTGCTATGCCTCGCAGTATCTTCTTTGAATATTGTAATGATACGCAGAAAAATCATGAGTATTTGGAAAGGAAGATAAGCGGACCGGTGACTTATATTGCAGGTGCAGCTATCTCTCAGGCTCCACAAAGTACGCATCAAAGCAGACTGAAAGCAAGCAATCCCCTCTTGTTTTGAGATTTATCCCTCGTGTCCACCCCTGAAACAACCGGGAATAATCAGAAAAAAAACCGTTGAAAATCCCGCTTCCCCTCATGGATTTTATGCCTTTATAAGGTGTAAAACTTCGTTTTGCAGTTGCGGGCCGAAGAGCCTGCATATGCGGGCCCGACAGCCCGCAACCGGCAACCGCCGGGCCTGCAACTGCAAAACGGGGTTTTACCATAAGCATAACGGTATTTTGCAGGGTCCGGACAAACAAAAACAACGAAGCAAAGCGCTGTTTATCTTCCGGCTTTCCCCGAACAGCCCGTGGAGAATATCCGAATTTACACGCAAGAATTACAGCGGAATTACGGGACTTATGCAGGACAATACGCTGGACGACCTCAATCTGCCGATGGAGAAAGGTATTTTAACAATATTGGAATTAAGGGCGTACAAGGCCCCTTTCAGATAAAGGAAAACCATTTATTTGAGATAACTCCCATTGCAACTGGTGCAAAGATGGCTTTTGAACACAACCGCACAAAGAAAATAAGTAGGGTGTCCAGTTTGATGTTCCAGTTTTTAGATCAAAATAGATATAATACAAGTTTCAAAGCACTGATAATCATGTCTCTTCAAGATATGTTGACCTAATGAATTAGTTACACTTTTTCGTATGTTAAAATTGCACCTAAATAAAACGCTGTTCTAGTTTATAATCAACATCTTAAGTTGTTAAATCAATGTCGAAAAAGAGAACGTAGAACTGGACACCCTAGAAAATAAGAATGAAATGAATAGAATCCAATAGAGTTTCATAATCGTTCTTTCAATTAAAAATCAAAAGCAATCATTAATACTCAAATCTTTGTACTTACTTTATTATTTTTGCCCAACAATAAGTGATTCCACTCCTCCCCCACTTCGGCAAAAAAGATTACGAAATCTTATATGAAAAATAATCAACAGTAAACACAACTAAGTTCTCCAAAACCATTTCAATTTTGAAAAAAACATCGTCATAGCAACTACAACACTAGTCAATAATATTCCACGCAAAAAGCCTAACCATGCATTTTCATTCAATAGGTTCACATACTCCATTAAACCCGTTAAATTAAGAAGAGGATTTACTACTAGGTTAACCCCTACATATGCTATCATCGGATTTTTTCCTGCCATAACCAAAGGTTTCAATCCTTTCTCTGCAGTATATACATCACCTATAATTGAAAATGCCAATAAAGAAAGAAATGCCAACCCTGATGATACAAAATAATAACTATACGTTGCATAATCCTTCCGGATTCCCCCTTCATAAGCTTCAAAAAATAAGCCTAACATCAACAAATAGGCTCCAGCTACCCATAACTTTCTCCAGCAACGACCATCGCCTTCTATATTTCTCAACAAATACCCTAAAACCGACAACAAAAGCACTGTTAAAAACAGATTCAACAAAATCTGACGAGTATATAAGCCATACAGATTTACGATAACGATACCTACAGATATCAACAAAATAGGCAGCGTAAGCCGACTGTTTCTTGACTGTTCTCTATCCTGCTGCGTACGATTACCAATCCATTCCTTCAGATATTCTCCCGCAATCGTTCCAGGAATAACAACAAACAAATATTTCAAAAAATTAAAATGATACAACCAAGGAACCGGAGAGAAATTTACCACCGCCTGCTGCCAAGAATGCTCCGTAGAGCTTCCTAAAAACAAAGCCAGCAAAAAAGGCAAAATACCTATTCTCAACCAAGGATTATGACGCGTAAACAAATAAACAATCGACCCCCAAAAAGCCATATTAGCCAACACCAATATAATGATGTCACTGCATGCCAAATCGAACGACCTTCCATCATTGTAATCTACAGAAAATAGCAAAACAACTCCTACTGCATAGCCCAACACCTCTATAAGAATCTTCACCCAAGCAGGAAGTTGCATAGGTATTCTCATAAACATCGGAAACATTAAAATAAAGGCACCAATAGATAACAGCCAAGAGTCCGTATCTTGTGGTGACGAAGTAGCCCAAGGATACATATGCTGAATAAATATAGCAAAGAAAGTCAATCGAAGACCTCGTAACACACAGTCACCAATCACCTTCCCAATTCGTTCTCCTTTATCCAATTTTCCTCCAATAGAAAACGGGATAGCCGCCCCCAAAGCAAACAAGAAAAAAGGAAAGACCAAATCCACCCACGTAATACCATACAACGTAGGATCAAAATTATAACCCGTACGAGGTCCCACTTGCGCATGATACATCCAAGCAGGCAACACATTCGACGCTATAGTACCCGAAAGCACCATCATCACAATAGCATATCCGCGAAAAGCATCCAAAGAAATAGCACGTTTCATATACTCTTTAAACAATTAACAACTTGCCCGTCATTGACACCAACTCCATCAATGACAGGCAAGTAAAAATAGTAATTTATAAACCTTAAATATTATCCTAATTTATTTATATCGACCTGTATCCCACCATACACGTACATGTAATCCATCTCCTTTTCCTTGATTCAAAGCTGAAGAAGTGGCATTCGGGTTCTCACGTAATTCATCATCTACATAGCGAAGCTTTTTAATGAATTCACCGTTTTCTGCTTTAATTTTAGGTTCCAAACTTTGTTTCACCGGATTTAAAACAGGGTATCCTGTACGACGGAATTCACTCCAAGCTTCCACTCCATTGGGATAAACAGCCAACCATTTTTGAGTAATAATCTGCTTCAAATGACCTTCAAAATCCGAAGCCGAGCTCCATGCCACACTACCCGTAGTTTTGTAAGCTTCATCCTCTTCTGTAGAATACAAATCCTTATCCACCGTAGAACGCTCAGCATCAAAAGAAGCCTGAATACCTGCCAGATAGTTTTGTTCTGCATTTCCTGCTCCGGCATAATTTCTCAAAGCAGCTTCCGCTTTCAACAGACAAACCTCTGCATAATTCATAATACGTTGACGAATCAGCACCTTAAAATTACCTTCTTTATTATGTTCAGTATTCCAGTTAGGCATAGTCATTGCCCCCCACACATATGAACGGTCTGGATACTGTCCCAACTCAGATGCCGGCAAACCATTTGGAATACCTGCATACACCGGTTCATCCACTGTCGATGTTTCAGTATGTCCAAACCACAAAGTCATACGCGGGTCGGCTACAGTACTCAATTTCTTCAATATATCCTCCATGGTTTTACTCATACAAAACTCACCCCATCCCGAGATTTGGAACAAGGGCCATCCACAGCTACCAGCCCCCGAAATAAACACACCTGCGTTATCCGCATTATTGGCAAATACACCACCCGGTGCAGCCAAGGCAGCTTCCGCTTCCCGTTTTGAAGTAGCTGGATCAACAAAAGACAAACGCATAGCCAAACGCAAACGCAAAGAATTGGCCAGCTTTATCCATTTTTCAAAGTCACCGTCATATACCAAATCCTGATTCTTCTTAAAATCTACATAAGCATTGTCATCCTTATGTGCATTTAAAGCATTGACTGCATCCGTTAGTTCTTTAAAAAGGGAAGCATAAATGCTCTGTTGAGAATCAAACTTTGCCGCACTATTACCAGTCCCAGCTTCCGAGTAAGGCACATCGCCAAACATATCCGTAATCTGAGCCGTACAAGAAGCTGCAAAAATGCGCATTGTCTGATAAATATTATCATACTCAGGCGATTTAATCACCATTTCCTCCACTTTTCGCAAATGCTTCAACACCCCAGCATAATAAGGAATCCAAAATCCGTCATTAACCCACGCATTATTATATGTGTAACTATCCGAATTAAAATGTGCTACGGAATTAGCAAAATACTGAGCATACAGATTCGTATGTAAGTTATCCCCAACTTGGTAAGGCCAAGCATCAATACGCGTACCTACTTCTTGAATATATGACATGATATAACCCGGATCACCTTCCGTGATACCCATCGGGTTCTTATTCATTGAGTCAAAATCATCTGTACAGCCAACAGCCATTCCTGCTGTGAAAGCCAACAAGCCAAAAGCTTTTAAAATATTTTTTTTCATATATATCACCCTAAAGAATTAGAATTTAACATTAAGAGAGAAACCGAAAGTTCTTGTAGGAGGCATTGCTCCCAACTCAAACGCTTGTGCATAATCACTACGAGAGAAAGCACCTTCTGGATTCACTGGAGCATCTTTATAGAAATAGAATAAATCACGGCCTACCAGCGAAACTTTCACAGCCTTCAACGGAGTCTTTCTCAACCACAAGCTGGGCAGATTATATCCCAATGACAATTCACGCATCTTGACATAAGTTCCTTTATGCAAGAACTCTTCAATAATACCAGTTGGACCCGCTATCGTGCTCCAGTAATCTTCAGCACTCACACCAACCGTATTCGGTTTACCGCTTTCTGTTACACCATCCACCACAATCTTTTCACCATTTTCACGGCCAAACAAAGTCTTCGCAGAAGTACCGGTTTGGCAAGCATAGTTATCCGTGTTGGAAATAAAATCACCACCATAGCGAACATCAATCAAAGCAGAGAAAGTCAAATCTTTCCAACGAACAGTATTTGCAATAGAACCTGTCCACTTCGGCATCATATTACCGATAACCTTACCCGATTCACTCAACGGCATACCGTTATCCCCAACAATAATTTTACCTTCATCATTACGTTTATACGAATTACCCACGATGTCACCATAGTGACCACCTTCATTAATAACTACTGAACCGGAACGGAGCGTACCTAACGTCAAGCGTTTAATATCCTTATCCAATGATACACATTTTGTACGGTTCATACCCCAGTTGAGATTCACATCCCAAGTCCAATCTTTGGTTTTAACAGGAGTACCAGACAACATAACTTCGTAACCATGACTCTGAATTTTACCTGCATTAATCAATTTAGAAGTATAACCCGAAGAAGCCGGCATACTAATACCCAAAATCTGATCCTTGGTCACCGATTTATAATAAGTAAAATCAAGACCCAAACGTCCGCCGAACAAACGTATTTCTGTTCCGATTTCTGAAGAAGTTGTAGATTCCGGTTTCAAATCACTCAAAGGCAATTGACCGCCCAAAAGCAATTTCAACGAATTCGGATTAATACGATTATCTGGAGAAGTAGAAGACCAGAAAGCATACAGAGCATCCAATCGATACGGGTCTGTATCATTACCCACTTTTGCCCAAGAGCCGCGCACTTTAAAGTAGGTTACCCAATCAGGCAATTTAAACATCTCTGAAAGAATAATACTACCACTTACAGAAGGATAAAAATAAGAACGATTAAATGAAGGTAAAGTAGACGACCAGTCATTTCTACCTGTTACATCCAAATACGCCATGCTCTTATAACCTACTGAAGCATTAAAGAATACAGATTGAATTTCTTTTTTAGAAAAGCCTTCAGAAACCGTTTGATTCAATCCATTCCCTAAATTGACCACTCCCGGAATGGCAAAGAACCCAGAAGAAGCCATTAAAGCATCGTTCTGCATATTCACAACCGAGGTACCCAAATTTGCGTTCACTGAAAAATCACCAAAAGTCTTATCAAAATACAAAATCAAGTCAGCATTGAATTCCTGATTGCTCTTGCGATTTTTCTTATATTGTGACTGAGGGTCTGACGGGTCATTCAACACATTCAAGAATAAAGACTGATCATTGTACCAGTCAATACCTACACGACCTGTCAATTTCAAATACTCCGTAAATTTACCCGTCATGCTCAATTGTCCGATAATCCGATTACGAGAGAACTTATCTCCATTTTCCGGTGCAGTCAATGCATAAGGGTTAAAATAATCCGTACTCGGGCCACTCCAGTTTACAGCATTATTTTTATAATTACCCAATCCACGAGGATCTTTCAAATCGGCCAAACGAATACCTCTCGGCAAACGAATCAATTGCTTCATCACACCCGGCTCACCCTGTTCCGGACGGTTTTTCGATTTCTCGCGCATATAATTCAATTTAGCTCCAATTGTCACATACTTATTATTGAATTCCGTATGTAAATCAAAATACTGTCTGTTCAACGAATAATTAGGAGTGATATCATTATTACGAGTATCAGTAAACGATAAACGTCCAGAAACATGTTCTCCACCAGCTGTAGCAGTCAATGTATTTGAGTAGCTGACACCCGTTTCATAAAAATCAGTGATATAATCATCCTGTGGCAACAATTCATATTCCTTATAGCGATTATCCCCATACAGCTCATTACGCCAGTTGGCAACTTTCTGCCCCGTCATTTTCGGTCCCCAGCTACCAGTAGCCTTCATATCATATACACCCGCTGATCCTTGCGCATAAACATTCTGGTATTCATAAGGAGAATACGCCTTACTAAAATTCACATTGCCATTATACTCAATACTCAAAGGCTGTCCTTTTTTACCTTTCTTTGTAGTAATTACAATCGCACCATTTTGGGCACGCGAACCATACAAAGCAGCAGCATTGGCACCTTTCAAGACCGAAATACTTTCTATATCTTCTGGGTTAATTTGAGAAGCTGCACCAGCACAATCGGCACCACCCCATTCACCCGCTTCCGTAGGAGCGCCATCATCAATAGGGAATCCATCCACAACCCACAATGGTTGATTTTTACCACTCAATGAATTCAAACCACGCATAACAATACGAGTAGAACCACCCATACCTGTACCCGATTGTGAAATCTGCACACCAGCAATCTTTCCCTGTAGCATATTAGCCACGCTTACCGACTTATTCTCTGTCAATGCATCAGTTTTCACCTCCTGCATAGCATAACCCAATGCCTTCTTCTCGCGTTTGATACCTAATGCAGTGACAACAACCTCATTCAGTTGTTCCGCTTCCGGCTCCATTACCACTTTTAAAGTAGTATGGGCTCCCACAGGCAAAGTAACCGTCTTATATCCGATAAAAGAAATGACCAAAACTGAATTATTTTGAGGCACAGAAAGTTTAAAAACCCCATCTAAATCTGAAATAGTTCCCTTCGATGTACCCTTCACAGTTACATTCGCACCTACAATAGGTAAGCCTGCATCATCAAGAATGGTACCCGTAATCATCTTTTCGTTTATCTGCTCAACAGCTTGCGCATGACTATGTGGAACATCCGCATACGAGTTTAGACTACCCACCGACAAAAAACCACAGAAAAGAGCTGCTACAGGCCATGTAAAGTTCTTTTCATGCTGAGATTTGAATTTCATAAGCATTTAACATTTAGTTTAACAAAGTAAAGTATTAGATATTATTTACGCAGCAAATATACATAATATTTAATATTAAAGCAAATAATAATAAAGCATTTCATTATACAACACATAAATAGCGCATTTTCATAAATATATTATAGGTAAGACCACATAATTAATTAAAAACTTTAATAACTAATGAGTCGAATAATAAAAGAAATGCAAACCAAAATTACCATTTATGACTTGGGCTTCACCCAGTACCCATTACCATAATGGGTATGAACCTGAGTACCCACCTGCGCCAACAGCCGACTGAAAGCCGTAGGCGAACAATCACACAAAGCAGATGGATTCTTCTGTTTCAACTGCGTATAAATCTGGACAGTCGATAACAAGTATGCTCCCTCCTCGCTTGGTTGTGCCAATGTAAAAACACCTTCCAAAAGTTCTTGGCCCGGTGTAACCCGGTAATAAGCCCAGTTGCGTTCTTGAATTACCGCTTCTTCCTCCTTGCTGAACCAGCTACGTTCACCCCGCTGCAACTCCTCTTTTAATTGGGCATAAAGCTGTTCATATTCAATAGGAGTATGGCAATCAATGAAGTGTTCCACCTCTACACAGATAAAGCGACGGCTACCTGTCATATCCGTCAAAAGATTCCTGCGATTACTGGTTGCAATGAAATTGGCAATACGGGGTAAAGGTTCACCATGCTGCTTGTATGCCCTGCGCACATGCAACCGCTCCATCCGCATCAAATTCTTGAGCTGCGCCATGCGGGAAGCTGGCAAACGGTCGAACTCATCCAAGTTTATCAGCCCAAAAGTCGTCAGTTTATGCTCAGCATCACCCGGTTGAGTCAAGTCGAAGCTATCGGTATAATAATCTTGCAAACCTTCGGGTAAAAGTTTCCGGCAAAAAGTAGATTTTCCCATACCCTGGCGGGCACTGATTAAAATCGGAGCCACACTATTGGCATGTTGCCCGGCACCCCCCGGATACATCCACTGCGCCACACATCCCAACATCCAACGGTGAAAACAACGCACCCAAGCAGCATCATGAGAAATCCGCTGGGCCAAAAGAGATACTCTATCCGTTCCATCCCATTGAGGTAACCGCTCCAGATCATCCTTAAACGGATGATAGGCTACGATATCAGATGAATCCAGGTAGCTCTTCACATCCCGGTTCCAACACTCCACACCTGCTTTCATGGCTGACAGACTGATGCTATTCAACAAACGGTTATCTACAGGCTGGTATTTCAATTTATGCTGTGTCAGCGACATACAGGCTCAGCAAGCAACGCACACTCCGTCTGGTCCGTTAGGCGGTTGTAACGAAAAGCATAATGCAGTTCCAAGAACATAAGCAACTTTTGCAGTATCGCTGCTACTTCGAAGGCTTTGTCTTTTCAGCCTTCGGCTCACAGCTATTTTCTTTCCATGCCTTTTCCGAATCAACATTCTTCTCTTCCGGCAGAATATCTGCATACTCTACAATATCATTGGCACCATTTACAAAATAAGCCATTCCCGGCTGTCCTTATTCCGAAGCTGACGGTAGCCAGGTGAAACAAAGGGTCAATTGTCCGGGAAGTACCTTCACCTCCACTTCCCCTTGCGGAAAACGGCTACAAAGATGTTGTAAATCGGTCAGTACACGAGTAGCAGAAAGAGGGGTAGGAACCTGTTGTTTTACACCCAACCAATGTTGAAAAGAAGCGATTAAATTCATAGATAATCCGGTTTTAAAACCCTCAAAAATACAACAGCAGAAAGGCAAAGTCAAGTATTTTACACTTTACTTTCACCTCTGTCTGCCGTTTTTTTTTCGAGCCTTCACGTTTCACCGTAACCATCTGTAAATCTGATAAAAGCTGTGAACCTTTCACAAGGTTTACAATAGAAAAAAGATAGAATGGAACTTTTGTTTCACCTTGAGTGGGGTAAATCTTTCTGCATCCTTTCTTACCAGTACACAACAAAGGATTACTGAACATCGGATTATCCCCAAAAACACAGCGAGATAGGAGAGCTAAAACTTTGATATAGCACTCGAAAAGCATAGGTTTCCGAGTGCTAAAGAGCCACTATATGAATGCAATTGCACTTCATCATATAGCTTTTCATTTATAATTTTATAAAAATTCTCCGTCTATATAAAAGATAGCCAATACACCAGTTCAACAATACAAATCCAATTGCATACAAAAATGAGCCTCCATAGTTACCAAAAACAGGTTGCAAAACCTGTTCATAAAAAACATGACGGATACAAATAGGCTTTCCTTGAAAGGAAAAGAATGGAGTAGCACATACAATAGCCAATGCACTTGCTGTTACATAGCAAAACAAAGGATTTACACCAAAGGATTCAAAAAATAGGCATCCTTTTCTATATCCTTTCATATCAACTAACCATAGCAATAAGGCTAACAAACTGCATCCCATTCCACAAGAAACTAACACAAAGGTAGGCGACCATATTTTTTTATTAATCGGACAACCATAACTCAATAGAAAACCACTAAAAGTAAACACTACACCCCACATAAAAAGAGTCAACATCTGAGATTGAAGCAACAGTTGGCGAGATATTTTAAAATCTTTATTTACCAAATAATGTCCAATCCAAAATCCCAATAATACATGAGCTATGGAAGGAAGCGTACTCAGCACACCTTCCGGATCAATACCATGGTCACCATACATATGATTGGCTGTTAATACTTTATAATCCACCCATGACAGAATATTGGTCTCATCATAAGCAAATCCATTACCGCACCAAAGAATAATAGTATAAACAGTTAACAGCCCACCAATCAAGTAAGGTATAAAGCGATGACGTATCAGAAAAACCCCAAAAGCAGCCACCCCATAGCTTATAGCCAAGCGCTGTAACACTCCCGATAAACGAAGAGACCAACAATCTATTATAGATGCCATTACATTCTTTATAAACGACAAGTTTGCTGGCGCAATGGTCCAATAATAACAAAACCAAGAAAACCATTCAAGGCTTATTCCTAATAATATTAAAATGAGGGTACGTTTCACTATTTTTTTTGCCACAGGTATAGACAATACAAAATTTGATTTATACAAAGAAAAATACATAGATATACCCATTATAAACATAAAGAATGGAAATACTAAATCGGTCGGAGTTAGTCCGCTCCATGCAGCATGCCGAAGCGGAGCATAAATATAAGTATAACTACCCGGATAATTAACTAAAATCATCCCGGCAATAGTCATCCCCCGCATCACATCAAGTGCCAACAACCGTTTTTCTTGATTATCTTGCTTCATCGCTCTTCTATCCTACTGATATTAATCAATTACACGTTTCAAAACTGGATACATAACATCTGCATAACGCATCATACCCAAATCAGTAAAATGAATCGCATCTACTGTACCTTCTCGATCTTTTCCGATAAAATCCTTTGAGGAAACATAGTAGATATGTTTTTCTGTTTTCTTTAACTCCTTGAACTTACGACGAAGGGTTGTATTCAATTTGGAAAGACTCTCTGCTCCTTTTGTATCATAGTGAGTACTTGTGAAAATAGGATCTTCCACAAAGATGATAGGTGTATCAGGATGTTTATCTCGAATAATACGATAAAAAGTTTCCATACGTTCTTCCATTTGTTCTACTGTGACATTCGGAACAAAATCAAGAACATAAGCACCGGCATCAACAGCAGCCATCACTTCTGCCACTTCGTAGTCTAAGAAAGCGTTACCACTAAAACCCAAATTAATACACTCTCTATTCAAACGACGAGATAGAATATTAGTATGTGCCATTCCCGGACGAGAAGCACAACCTCCCTGTAAAATGCTGGTACCATACATAACTACTGTTTTTTCACGACGAGGCAAATCTAACTGAGGCTGCTCAATCACCGACAGACTGTCGACTCCTATCGCTAAAGAGGAAACTCCATCATAAAGAGACAAGTTTACCATATACTCACGCATTTGGGGCGCCATACATCCTACAACTATACTTTCTGTCTTTTTGAGTTGCGGTCGTGCACTGTTAATAAACTGCCAGCATGCAGCGTATTCATCCCAGCAATAAAGATCCAATCCCCGTACACCCACATCAGCCATATGATCCATGTGAAAGTTATTCAAACTTTCCCATTTCAATGCAATCTGTGTTGAATTACTGCGGAAGCGAACCGACATACCAGCCGAATTACGACTTAAATACCACAGGGGTTCTCGACAAACCGATTGTAAAGAATCAGGCAAACGGACATAACGTTCCGTTGTAGCTTGCGTAGCCTTACCATACAAAGGGAAGCTATCGGCATCATGATAAACAATTTGTGCATCAACATAAGACACACAATGTAAACATAAAAAAAGTAATAAAAAGCAACTCTTTTTCATAGTGAAAATGAAGATGCACCTCATAGACACACTATGAGGTACATCCGTCTGTTATATTGTTATTAGATTATCTAGCAATTTCAAAAGGTACACGAACAGAAACTCCCGCTTTCATCAGTTCGTTCACATTAGGAAGCACACGCTTTTTAAATGATTCCCAACTACGATTTTCCATTTGAGTCCAACCGGCTTCCGCCAAAGCAAAAGCACGAGGGAAAGACATATAAGTAGCGCGGTTTATGTCAATAACGGCTTCACCCCACAGAGCCCCCATCACACCCCAGATATGGTGTTGTTTTGCTAACGGACGACCATAACCCGGGTCCAAACGGTAAGCACGTTCCAATGTAGTCATCGGCATACCCCAGTTATTATACTCTGGTAAATCACCTTTATATTGAGGATAGTCATAATAACAATGCTCACCAGGAGCCATAATCACATTATGTCCTCTCTCTGCTGAAAGATCCAAACCGGTAGGAGTCATACCTCCACGCCAACTTACAAGCACTACATCTTTCGGATAAGGGAACAAATAATCATCTGCAGGTGGATATTCGTTATTCAACTCAAACCATAAAATAGGTTTCTTGCCATATTTACGAACTGAAGCCAAAATGTTTTCAAAGAAAGGAATCATCAACTGTGCAGGCTCTGTATAATTCTTCTTCTTCATCAAAAGACGACACAAATCGCATTTTGCCCAGTTCTTAGGAATATCAGCTTCATCACCACCCAAGTGCATCAACGGAGATTTAAACATACCCGCTACTTCACGAATAATATCATCCATCATCACATACACCTCTTCATTACCAGCACAAAGCATCATATGTCCTGTCTTGCCAATAATCTTTTCGGCTTCACGTTGATGAATACAAGCCATATCTGGATACTTAGCCAGCAAAGACACTGTGTGACCCGGCACGTCAATTTCAGGAATTACCTGTACATGGCGCTTTTCAGCATATTCCACCAATTCCTGAATATCCTGTTTCGTATAGAATCGGCTACCTGCCAATTTAGGATATGTCTCAATCCAAATGCTCCAACCTTGGTCATCAGACAAATGAAGTTGCAATACATTGAATTTGTATTTTACCATTTGGTCAATATAAAATTTAAGTTCATTAACCGGAAGGAAGTTACGAGCTGGGTCGAGCATCAATGCACGATAGCCAAATCGAGGACAATCATCGATTTCTATAGCGGAAATCGTGCGTTGCTTAGTTGCACATACATCCCCTGCCAATACCTGATCTAATGTCATTAATCCATAGAACACAGCAGCAGCCGAAGCACCTTTTATTTCTAATCTTTTATCATTTACACTCAATTTGTAATGATCGTTTTTCTTCAGAGACTTGTCTATCAGCAAACGCACTTGGGCATCAGAACTAGTTGAAGTCTGTTCTATTTTTAATCCGAATCTCTTTTGAAACAAAGAAGACACGGTTTCCAATTCAAACTGTAAACTATCCACCTGAATATAACAGGCCACTTTGTCACCTGACAAAACCAATGGTGCCTTGGAACCGGTAGACACCTTATTAGGCATTGGTATTAATGCTGAAAGGTTGTCTTGCGCAAAAGCATATCTTGAAAACACCAAACATAAACAACAAATAATCTGTAAAATTCGTCTATTCATACAATATAATTTAATTATTAATATATTTTTATTTAAATACTGCGGCAAAACCACCATTGCGAACCATCTTCACTTTCAGGGTTTCCGATTCGGATACCGCCTTCACTTCTTTTTTATAATCCAAAGCCTGTAAACCTGCATTTAATCCATCTTTAAACAATGTCATCTCATACGAACGGTTGGGATGCAAGAAATCAAGACTAACCTCTATTTCTTTACCTTCCTCCGCTGTAATACCTCCGATGAACCATTGCTCACCTTTTCGTTTGGCAACAACCAAGTATTCACCCAGCGAAGCTGCCAAAACCCTGGTCTCATCCCAGGTTACCGGCACACTGGTCATGAAATCCGTACATTCTTTTTCTTTCAAATAAAAAGTCGGATTGTCTGCCACCATCTGAAAACCACTTTCAAAAGCTACATACAAAGCCATCTGATAAGCACGAGTACCTACGGAAGCATTGTTCGGATAATGACGTACAAAATATTCCGGTTGCATAGAAAGCATGGAACCCGGTGTATAATCCATAGGACCTACAGCATTTCTCATAAACGGATGATACAAACTGTTGGCAGGAGTACAGAACTCACCTTGTTCCATGCCCAACACACCTTCGTATGACAATACATTGGGATACATGTATTCCAATCCGGCCGGTTTAAACGAACCATGGAAATTCACCAACAAATGATGTTTAGCAGCTTCTTGTGCCACCCGCTCATAATAATTGACCATCCACTGGTCGCTATGATCCATAAAGTCAATCTTCACTCCGGCTACTCCCCACTTCTCATATTCCTTGAAAAGATCAAAATTCTTTTCAACTGTGGTCCAGGGCAACCATAACAATACACCTACATTCTTCTTTTTACCATAAGCAATAAGAGCATGTATGTCTAATGCATCAACCGATTCATACGGATTAGTGGTAGACTTTGCCCAACCTTCATCAAACAAGACATAAGGAATGTGACAGGAAGAAGCAAAATCAATATAATACTGATAAGTTTCCTGATTTCTGCCTACTACGAAATCTACATAATACGGAGAAGTATGATGCCACCATTCCCAACTAACCTGTCCCGGACGAATCCAGGAAGTATCCTCCATCGTAGTCTGCGTAGCCAGACGACAAGTAAATGTATTTTCTACCAAATCGCCATCTTCACGGACCACGACAACGTAACGCCAAGGATAGGTACGCTTAGCCTGCGTTTCTGCCAAATAATCTGCTTCCCGAACCACATTGATGCTGCGATCACTGATTGGTTTTGTTTCCAACGGATAACGGGGGAACAACGCAGAAACACCCCTACCAGCACGGGCCTTTAAAAACATACAAGGGTAATCATGCAAATCGGATTCCGAGAATAACAGTTTCACTCCTTTTCGAGTATCTACCAACAAAGGAAGCAGGGCAAATTTGGAAGTCTCTTTCCACTCTTTCAACGCTACGTGTGAATAAGGTTCTTCGTAAGGTGTTTTAAATGTGACAGGCTGCTGCAAATGCAATACAGCCTCCTCTGGCAAATTGAAATCAACGGTTTCATCGTATACAAAAACTTTTTTCCCTTTTCCATTCGTCACAAAACGATAAGCCATACCGTCATCATATGCCCGAAATTCTACCGCCAAATTTTCCTTCAAATTTAAACGGATTGCATTGTAATGGTTTAGTACAGAAGCAAATTTTAAAGGTACTACCGGAGTAATCGTTTCGTTGGCTGAAGAACGTTTTACAGAACGAACTAGCGGTTTGAAAGAGGTTTGCTGCAAACAAAGTCCCATATTCGAAGCACTGAACAGCAACTGTCCATCATAAAACACCTCCATTCCCAATACATCGGAAACACTCAAAGCAACTTTCAATTTTCCATTCGGTGACAACACCTCATAATTGCCTGCATAAAGACAAACCTGCCAAAATGCCAACAGTAAAAAACTTACTATTTTCTTCATTTTCATTTCTGATTAGAGGTTCTACGGTCAAATTCTTTCACAAATGCCTTCTTCACCAACTCAAAGTTCAATGGTTCTACTAACGAAGCATCTTCATCATCAAGCAAAAATGCTTTACCCGGTATCATACGCGGATAGCCTTTTTCATCTGGTCCACCAAAGGAATCACATGAACGATAAGCTTTCAACAGTTTGGCAAAAGTGCCCTTATGTACATTTTTCACTTCCTTCCATTGAATTTGCAACGAAGTAAAATCTGGCGAAAGAACAATACAGTTGTCTTCTATGTACGATTCAGAAGCATCTGTTTTAAACGATTTCAGTTCTTTAAAATAAGGAATACGGAAACGAACCGAACGCGGATGGTCTTCATTGTACAGCGGAGAGTACGTCAACGTGGCTCCATTCTTGGTGAAATCCAGACGAGAGGTAATCCATCCGAACTCTGACGGTGCATTCACCATGGCCAAGTGTTCACCCGGAGTAGCCCATACCGGTGATACAACCGGATAAATATATAAATCACGTTCCGAAGCATTTTCAATATTACCTCCATACTCATGCAGCATAAAGTTACGAATCAAGAAAGCTGTTTTGGCAGCTGCCCAAGCATGAGGAGAAGGACAACGAGGGTCTACCAAGCGATCTTTCCACGGGAAAATCATGTTTTCAAAACCTTCGTGAGTAGAACCGGCATGCAAAATCAAATGATAGAAATCAATCAATGCCTGACGAGAGTCTCCTGCTACCATGTATTGTTCTATCAGATTCGCTGTAATATACTGATGCAGGAATTCCCCGTGACGATATGTCATAATACCTTCGGCATAATTTTTACGGATATGCTTCAAAGTAGATTGCACATACGTATGTTTTGGTTGGAACAACTCGGTAGGATAAGCCAGAAGCATGTTCTCCCAATCGCAATTCGTACGATATTCGTCCAAACCGGAACTGGTCTGCTTACCTGTCTTGAAATCATACAAGCCTGTGGGTACATATCCGTCTGCCTGCACACTTGATTCAATAGCCTTCAAAATATGAGACGAATATTGTTTTTCCAAAGCTTTCCAATCTGCCAAGACATCTGTACGTCCCAATTCCTGAGCCAATCGGATAGAATAACGAAGACCTAAAATAGCCCATAAATTCGTACTGGTATAATGTCCTTCAATCATCTCATTATCGTATGGATGAGCAGGAGGCAACAATCCATATTTATTGGTAGAGATTTCCTGACGAAGATAATCAATCGCTTTTACAATGCTCGGAAACAATTCTGTCAACAAGGCTCTGTCTTGGGTAAACAGATAGTACATGGAAGCCAAATAAAGAATATGACCGTGAGCAGTCGGAATCTTTGTTCCAAACGACAATGATTTATCCAGATACATTCCATTCGGCTCTTGAAACCGTATAGCGTTTTCCAATATCATTTTAGCATAATCCTTACAACCATTTGTCATGTAAGCCAAAGCCATGTGAGGACCCGATGTTAGGAAGAAACGAGGATAAGGCAAACCATCGGTCTGCAGTACAGAACCATCGGCTGCAGTACGAGTTGCCAAAAGCAAGTGTACCATAGAAGCTCGCTGTGCATCTTCTATACGGTCTTCTGGAATTTCAAAATGAGTATTACCCACAACTTGTTGTTTCCAAAATGTAACCGTTGAGGCCAATTGAGCATCATAGTCGGCCGCTAAGACTTGATTAACAACCTTCCTATCTTCTACCGGAACAGAAGGTAGTTTGAAGAAGTAATCTACCGACTGACCTGGTTGTAACATTTTCTGATAATACATCAATGCAGTACGAGTAGCCGGAGTAAGTTGAACCGATTCTGATGAATAAGGTTGAACATAACTCTTGCCCTCTACTGCTTCTACTTTGGTAAAAGAAGGGTCAAACCAGCATAGCAATTTACCATCCCGATACACTGCCGACTCTTTTACTTCATACGTATTGGAAGATGTAAATCCTTGCAACTCTACAAAACGAGAATCGTCCAATTTTCCTCGCAAAGAAGCTACCAAACGAGCTTCTTGTGCGGATTCTGTAGCATTCTTAACTGAGATTTTAACAAAATTGAGACAATTGGAAATCCCTTCTTGCATTGAAGGTGCTGCAAACATTTGGATGCTATAATCCAGCCCATCTTCTTTCCAAGTATCACCTACTACAGGAATCCATCCTTCCAAAAATGTCTTTTGACGAAGCAACAAAGGTGTTACTTTGGAACCTGCCGCAAAATTCAGTTCGATATATCCCGTATAAAGAGCTCCATCGTATGTTACTTCTGTCACCTGAGAATTGTACGGCATACCCAAAACGGTAGTCGACTTCTTCAAATAACACCACTCCTTTGCAGGATCATCTTTCAACTCTTGAGCCATTAAGGTAGAAAAGCCTAACCCTAAAAAAGCTAAACCTATACACGTTTTTATTATCTTCATCTGATTTGTTGATTGTAGTTATTCACCTTTTACCATTTGTATACTAATCTGCTTTCTGGATTGAATATCCTGCTTCTGAGTTACATAGCCTACTTTAGAAAAGAGCAACCACTCATCTTCATGCGCCATGATAGTATAATTTCCATCCTTGTCAGTAGAAATCTCATTTTGTGAAAAAGAAGATTGTACACGTACTCCATGTACGGGAGTAGCTTGCACATCGCGTATACAGCCTTTGATTTCAATAATCTTACCATTTACCTGTCGCATCTCCTGTTTCACAGCATCTGAAGACTGAGCTAATATCGATGCCGATTCTCCAACTTCGATGCGGACACGACTGGCTATATTTTCTGATGAACTTCCCACTTGTAATTCAAAAGTACCAGGCTCCAAAAATCTCTTACCCTGATTATCCATCAGGCACAATTCGCTTATAGGTATTGAAAGTTGAACCCTCTTCGACTCACCGGGACGCAAATCTACTTTTGTAAAGGCTTTCAATTGTTTGACAGGAGTCATAATTGAACTTACCATATCACGCACATATACCTGTACCACTTCTTTACCTTCCATCTTTCCGGTATTCTTCAATTGAACGGATACTTGAATGGTATCATACGGATGATATTGCTGTTTATCAACTGATACTTTTTCAAAATCAAAAGTCGTATAACTCAATCCGTAACCAAACACCCATAAAGGTTCGGGACTAGAGAATACATAGTCGCGTCCCGGATTTTCATAAGAGCCCGGTTCCTTATAATATCCTTTATCGGTAGATAAATGGTTGTAATATACGGGAAGGTGTCCTGTACTTTGCGGGAAAGAAAAAGGTGTTTTACCCGACGGATTAACATTACCAAACAGGATATCAGCAATTGAGGTACCTGCCTGTTCTCCCGCATACCATTGTGCCAATACAGCCGGTATATTTTCCTTTACATAAGGCATCGCAAAAGGTTTGCCTGCTACCAAAACCACCACAACAGGTTTACCTGTTGCATGCACTGCACGTATTAATTCATTTTGAGCACCTGTCAAAGAAATATCACTTAAATCAATACCTTCTCCACTGGTAGAAGGCTCTGCACTGTGACGCACAAAAGCAGCACTGGAACTTCCCACAAAAACAATAGCTACATCACTTTGCTGAGCAGCGTGTACAGCCTCATCAATGCCCGATGTATCTAATGAAGCAATAGAGCAACCTTTGGCATAATTCACTTTCACCTTTTTGCCTACTAACTTCTGGATACCCTGCAAAGGAGTCACACCATCTTTTTTACTTTTACTCCAAGTATAATCACCAAACTGTACACAATCTGCATTCGGACCAATCACTGCAATAGAGCGTAGTTTCTTCACATTCAAAGGCAACAATTGATTTTCATTTTTGAGTAATACTGTTGATTCATCAGCAATACGTTTCGACAAAGCAATACTTTCATCTGTATGAATAGGGACTCGATAATTGACCTTTTCCTGATATGGGTCTTCAAACAAACCCAATTCGAATTTGGCACGCAAAACTCTTCGTACTGCCTGATCAATGTACTTGACGTCAAATTCACCCGAAAGAACTTTGTCCTCCAATGCCAAAAAACAAATACTGGAAGCTTCCACATCCAAACCTGCTTTTATAACTTGCGAAGCTGCTTCATACGAATCGGCTGCTGTCTTATGAAAACGGATCAACATATCAATTACGCCCCAATCAGAATATACATATCCACGAAAACCAAACGTATTCCGAAGAATTTCTGTCAACATGAAATAGGAAGCAGAATTCGGTTCACGATTCCACGCATTATAGCTGGACATTACAGCCATAATGCCAGTTTCCTTACAGACCGTTTCAAAGGGTTTTAAATAAATGTCAAACAAATCACGCACGCCACACTCTACCGATGCCAGATTGATTCCCCCTAACGGATTTCCATGGGGACCGTAATGCTTCAACATCGGAGAAATGCCATGTTCCATGTAGCCTTTTACTTCGGCCACTGCCATGCGTGAACAAAGAAAGGGGTCTTCACCAAAAGACTCTTCGACACGTCCCCAACGTAAATCACGCACTACATCAATACAGGGAGCCAGCACCTGCTTCACCCCCATCGTATTCAATTCTCCTGAAATCTGGCGAGTCTTATCATAAGCCAAATCCACATTGAACGTACTGCCTAACGCAATATTTTGTGGATAAATGGTAGCTCCATCCTGCACTACTCCATGCAATGATTCGGCTACCGAAAAGCCCGGAATGCCCAAACGAGTCTGTTCAACTAAGTATGTCTGAATTTCACGGAAAGCCTTTCGCGTGCTGGTAGCTGTTAAAGGAAAACCTTCAAAAAAGCCACAGCCCCCATACACACACATCTGAGCCAGTTTTTCTTTATTCAACTGCTGACCATCGAATACATCCCATGAATGTAAATGACGGATTTGAGCTATCTTTTCTTTTAATGTCATCCGTTGCAACAAATCATTCACACGTACTTCCGTGGGTAACAACGGATTTTTATAAGGTAGAGACTGCTGAGCCTGTAAAGACGACAGACCGCAAACTAAACAAATGATCCAAATAAAACAGTTTTTCATAATTTTATCTTTTTACTTTTTCAACGAAAGTCATTTTGGTACTTATTCCGCAGCTCATTGGCTACCTTAACAGCATCTTCGCCTGACGATACCGGGAATCCTTCATGTTGCAAAGTCCATTCATACTCGAAATCTGTAATATCCTTATGGAACTTTTTCACATCGAATGAACGATGTGCTTTCATAGCAGCCAATACACTGTCGGTAAAGCGTTTCCAACGTTCACGATAAAAACCTTTGGTTAATCCTGCCCAGCCGCGATTAGCATAGTCATTCAGCTGCGTATCTTTTTGTCCCCAAATCGTCAAAATGCAACGCGCATTTTCTTCATAGTAATTCTTTTCTTCTTCCGTCATACCACAGTCTCGAGCATCTTGAATCCACTTACCTATAGAGAACAACGGACTACAAGCCAGCAAACGATCGACATCCAACAATAAGTCATCCATCCGCTGTGCCCATTCCTGAGCGCCTTTCACATCTTTGCGTTTGCAACAAGCAGTAAATTGTGCCCGATAATCAGAAAACAAATTACCCAACACCTGACGACCTACATTTACGACATCAAATGCATGTCCCGGTTGCTCTATAGAGCCTGCCTGCAACAAACTGCCCCAAATAGTCCACAAATCCTTATTCTTATATTTATACTCAGGAAATGTATTCCATCCTTGTACTCCTTCCAATTGAGGACGAGCATTCATTAACACAGCCTGACCACATATAGAAGGAGCGATGTATATTTTCTCATACAATTCTTTCCAAGCATTCAAAACAGCCGGACATTGCTGACCTCCACGACATTTTGCCCAAGTAGCAATCCATTCATGGGTAGGTTGTACACCCTCCCAAGCCTGATCAAACACAAATTCATACATCATCGGATTCACATCAAATGCTTCGAGCGTAACACCCAATCCATGCACATTCTGTCCGCCTTCAGCCAATACCTTATGAATTTTTTCATCTGTATCATTCAAGTTACCAGCCAGCATCGTATTTCCACCAAAATTACCTAAGTAACACCAGATATATGGCTGTCCATAATACCCTTCTGTCTTTTTCCAAATTTCTGTATGATCACAATAATAATCCAATAAGATCAATTTATCCTGCGGTACTGCTCTCAAGAAAGATTTAATACGAGATGGAGTCCATTTATCTTTTGCATAGTAAAACATCCAAGTCATCTGCAACCATTGCGCCTCAGGATCTACACTATGTAAGGACTCATAAATCTTTTTCGAAACATTTGAAAGAAATTCCTCGTTCCAATTCGGTGAATCTACTTCATTGAACGGGTCAATTCCATAAATATGATCGGTTCCATAAATCTTTGTCTGTTCTTCCAAGAAACATTTTTGAATAACCGAATATAAGGAATCCATCGGGTCTATAAAATGGCTTCGGTACTGTTCATCAAACCCGCCCCACTGACTCATGGTATAAATTTTAGCATCCGGATAAATCTTTTTCAATTCGGCAGGAACATGCCCCGCAAAAGCCGGCATCACCGGAGTCATATTAAACTCACGTTCACGAGCTAAAATTCGCTTTTGCAGTTCTTCTTGTTGTACCAACCAAGCTTTTGGCAACGGACTTTGCCAATAATCGACATTCGACATACGATGCCATGGCAAATGAGCGGGACCTGTAAAATAAGCCCGTACTTCTTCATCAGACAATCCCATTTCTATCCATACCTTATACCAGATAGATTCCTGACCTGTAATAGCCAACGGCATCGTAACTCCATTCAATGCCATCCAGTCAATCAATCGTTCCCAATCCTGCCATTTCCAATAAGGCATAGTATAACCAAAAGTACAATAATTCAAAAAGAAACGATTGTCACATTTTGCCTGACGACTCACCGGCGTATCTACCAACGGCAGTTCTTTCGGCATCACAATGCTATCTGACGCATACCAGGATACGTGTGTATGACAATAATTCTTCAGATAATAATTCAATCCCACGGCCATGGAGTTGTAGTTATTACCTTGAATACAGATTTTACCTGATTGAGAACTTAATGTAAAATAATCTGTTTTTAAAGAGTCCTGCAACAGTTCAAATTGAAATGAAGAAGCATGTTGAGGAAATAAACGATGACACAACTGATGCATCACCGTATTCTGCTCGCCACTTTGGCAAGCTACAAGTAAACATGATAAAAGCAAACTATAAAAAAAACGAACCATAATTTTATTTGACTATATTATTATTTTATTCTTTCCATTCATTAACGAACACCAATCTCACTTAAGAATAACCAGGATACCCCCGCTGAAGGAGTAATACAAGGGGCTTCAAACCTCACCTTGACAAATCTGGCTTCTGCAGCAGGAAAACAGAGAGTATCTTGGTAAACGGTTGCATCTTTCGTTGGAGTAACCACCTGATGTTTTTCAGCCACCCGATGGAATAAGCGTCCATCTGCAGATACATACACAATAAGTTTAGAAGGTACCGACATGTTTTCGGTCAAAGAATTGAGCGCAGTCCACGCTACTTCCTTTATGGTTTCTTGCTGTTTCAACTCCAATACCAATTCCATTTCATCAACATTCTTCACCCAACGCGAATCATCCGAACGTGAAGTTCCCTGCACTCCATCCACCAACAAACGAGGATCGGAGCCATAAGGAGAAAGCCCATCTTTTGTCAGAAAACGAATTGGAGCAAACGTAGCTTTATTGACATCCAATGCACTCAACAACTCTTCCTCTTCAAAGTACCCCTCCCGCTTTACTGCCGCTCTCAACTGTGCAGAGTCATGAACGGTTAAGCTATCTGCTGCAAAATAAATGCCCTGCTCTACTGGTGAAGTACCGTCTAAGGTGTAAAAAATAGAATCATTTCCTAATGTGTAAAACTTAAACACCGCACAACGACGAACTGTATCGACATACGAATCCATATTCACTTTACGGCAATGAGAAGCGTAATGATATCCCGCTGCATCATACAATTGCAACAACCGCGGCAACCGATTCAGAAAATCGGTATATGATTTTTGAGCAGCAGCCGTCCACTGAATCTCCGACAATGCAGCCAATCGGGGAAGAACTTGATATTGACGAATCCGTTCTTCGGGCATATATTCACACCACACATTGGCTTGCACCCCTATAATATGTTGTTTCTCTTGAACCGACCAGTCAGCTGGTACCGGTTCGTATGTGTACACTTTTTCCAAATTGATATATCCGCCTATCGGAATTTCTTCTGCATCCCGATTCAATATTTGGCTCATATCAAAATACAAATGAGAAAGAGGAGTCATTATGGCATCATGTCCCATTCGGGCCGCTCTACGTCCACCTTCCACACCTCTCCATGACATGACAACGGCTTCTTCCATAGGCGTACCATCTAATATCTCATCCCATCCTATGATTTTCTTACCATGCGCACGAATATCTTTTGCCACTTCACCCATGAAATAACTCTGTAACTGGTCTTCTGCCGAATAGTTGCCAATGCCTTTTAAATGTAATTCTTTGATTTTTCGCTGACACTTTTTACAAACTTTCCAACGTTCTTTTACACATTCATCTCCCCCGATATGAATATATTCACCAGGAAAAAGAGCACATACCTCATCCATTATATCTTTGAATAATGTCAATGAAGCATCATTACCCGCACAAATCACGTCCCAAAGCACACCCCATCGATTGGATACCTTATAATCACCCGGCACACAAGCCAAATGAGGATAAGAAGCCAATACAGCAGTAGTATGCCCCGGCAAATCTATCTCTGGAACCACCGTTATATAACGCTGCTGTGCATATGCTATAATTTCTTTAATCTGTTCTTGCGTATAGTATCCTCCATGAGGTTTTCCATCCGTAGGATAATCCCATCCTCCCAAATAACGTCCGACAATGGTATTCTCTCGCCAAGCACCTACCCTAGTTAGTTCCGGATGTTTTTTTATTTCAATTCTCCAACCTTGATCGTCCGTCAAATGCCAATGAAATACATTGAGTTGATGCAAAGACAATAAATCGATAAAACGTTTCACTTCCTCCACAGTTGAAAAATGGCGGCTAACATCCAACATGAGTCCTCGGTAAGAAAAACGAGGATAATCTGTCATTGTTCCAGCTGGAAAATAAACAGCATCAGCATAAGTAGGTTGGAAAGTTTTCAACAAGGTTTGTATGGCCCGAAATACCCCTTCAGGAGTCACTGCCTTCACACGAATACCTGTAGCATCCACCCGAAGTGTGTAAGCTTCTTTATTCTCATGCGAAAGCCCCAACTCCAAATGAATACCGCCTTGACCATCGGCTGTAAACTCTTTCTTTACTGACAAATTCATACCTATGAGCGGCTGCAACTGAGAGACAAAATAGTCAGCAATTCTCTTCAAAGCCTCATCACTCACTGTCAATAAAGTACTATGAGTCAACGTAAAACCTTCTCCTTTCTGATTCATCTCTATTTCTTGAGGAAGAGGTACTACGTGATAATCAGCTTTTGTTACTACCGAATAACTACAAGCGCCTAAACAGGCTCCAAACAAAAGTATAAATATAGCGTTTCTCATGCTTATTAGATTCCGAATTTATATAAAAAAGAAGTCTGTCTGACTCTGCCATCAGACAGACTTCTTAAACATGACATTACTTCAAGCCTTCAGCAGCGGCATTGCGCAAAACACCATCTTCTGTATCAGCATCATAATGCCAGAACATCATACCCAAATATTTCTGATCTTTAATGTATTGACACTTAATACCAATAGAACGAGTATTGTCAAATGTACAGATAAAGTTACCTTGAGCATCTTTGATATAGGGGACACAAGCTTTGTCATCCCATGCTTCAGTTGCATTCTTTTCTGATTTAAACTGATCCATCGCTCTATAATCTACGAATCTATAATCTTTAGAACCGATTTGGTCAATAGCCAAACCATAGAAAGGAACACCCATCACCAGTTTGTATGCAGGCATACCACTTTCCATATGTGCTTTCATACCTTCTTCAATGCTGCACTTGTTAGTCATTTCAGAACGGTAAAGACCTGATTGATGATAAGGAGGAATATCAATATCATAACCCATTACGTTCACAAAGTCAATATAGTTATCCAATGTCTTGAAATCAAACTCAATATGGTGTGCCGGAGAAGCTACAGTCAACAATACATCAGCACCTACAGCTTGACGGAATTCCTTCATCAATGCATTGAAGTTTTCACGTTCTTTTTGAGAGGTTGGTGTTTCCCAATCCATATCGAAACCATCAAAACCATATTCCTTCATAGCCTTTATACAACTGTTAATAAAAGCTGAACGATTGCTGGCTTCATTCGTCATATGAAAGAAATTATTAGTATCTAACTGCGTAGCACCACCAATAGAAAGAATAACTTTCAGGTTAGGATATTGCTTCTTCATTGCAATAATCTGACGAAATTTTTCGATATTGTCAATTTCTAATCCATTATACGAACCATTGATATGACCAAATGCATAGTTCACATGAGTCAACTTCGAAACATCTGGCAATCCTTCGTAACTTTGGTAAACATAACCCGCCAAGATACGAGTAAAACCTTGCTGAATTTTTACCTGAGAAGTTTTTCCTTCAGACTGAATAGTAATAACACCTGTACGAACTTCATTAGAAAGGTTCTTTTCTACTTTCACAATTACATTCTTCTTGTCTATTCTGTAACTGGCCCAAGCATTAGTACCTTCAGACATAGAAACTGAAAAATCCATCGAAGCAGACAATACAGCAAACGATTTTTCTTCTCCTTCATTATCAAAATACATTTTTGCCTTATCTACATTCAGAAAACTGAAATCTGGCATTACACTATCATAATCTTCACCACATGAAAAACAAGACAAAATAGTACTTAAAAAACAAGCTATAAAAAGATTCATCTTTACTAATTTCATAATATTAATATTTAATCACTGGCTGCCCGGGAACCTATATCCCCGAAGCAGTCAGCAAAACTTTTTTACAATTTGTATAACGTCATTTCGTATGCAATGATACCATTGTTAGGAGAAAGCATGTAAACATGCAAGCTCTTACCATCTGCACTCTTAGCAAACTGAATATCAAGATACAAGTTATTCAATCCCAACACTTTTCGACTTGGGTCAAATGGAGCTCCAGCTGTATAACCTGTTACACTCCATCCTGTTCCAGGAATTACACTACTCTGATCTCCTCTACCACCAACAGAAGAGAATATAATCTTATTCTTGAATGCTTGCGAATTCATGTCGGTTACATCACTGACAACAAACCGAGCCGGTGAATCGCCTGCCCATAACAGCTGAGCAGCAGCCATCAACTGCAATCCATTAAATTCAATATAATCGTGACCCACCACAATCGCTGTCGGGTTATCCCAGAAATGTTGTGTCGGCAAAGACTGATCAAATGACATTGATTGACCATCGGTAGGTACATAGAAGAAATTTCCTCTACCTCCATACCATGCATTATTAGCAATATAATCATATTTCGGGGAAGCCTTAGTAGATACTGGAGTAGCCTGAGCCATACGATACACACCTGCTACCACATCTCCCGAACAGCGCCATTCTACCTGTGCATCTTTGTATACGCCATCTTGGAAGTGGAACATAATATAACGCAAGTCGAACGGAGCTATAGTTCCTAATACAGCATCTCCCTTAGTAATATCACCTCTTACACTAATGGCAGAACCAAGGGCATTTAAGGTTTGCCCATTCAGTCCATTAGTCAATTTGTGTTGCATGATACATTCAGGTGCTTTGTCGATACCATTCTTCCAAACATATACAATTATATCTTCACTGTATTTACCCCAAGAGTCCTTCACCGCAGCAAAAGGCATTGCAACCAAATGACCAGCCTCATCCATCGTAATCGCTTCAATACAGAAAGTAGATGGAATACCATCACAATTGACTTTGACATCAGGCAAATATTTACCAGTGTAACGATCCAATACCGGCATATTAGTAAAGTCATTTGCATTACTCAAAATCAAATAATTACCAACAACAGCCAGCGATCTGTTAGCATCCTTTGTAAATCCATGAGTATCATCCTCATAAACTTGGAATCCGAACATATTGGAAATGTAGCCAATTTCACCCGGCCCTACCATTTCCGGACTCGTAAATTCTGTCTGATAAACAGCCTTATCTACTCCATTTTGAGCAACAATCGTAAATTCAGGCAAGGTGCTCAAATTGATACGTTTTGTTTCTGAATTGTAAATACCTTCCGCAGCATCAATCGTAGCCCACGGAGCAATTTCAATGATTGCATCATCCAAATCAGAGTTCTTCAATGCATCCGTGGTCTTTAATATTTGGACTTTACCCGTTTCACCATTTGCCGGTGCGATAATCTTCACCGTTGCTTGTGTTTTGGTCAATTGCAATTTATTCAAAGCTGTCGCATTGGATTTAACTCGTTCTACTTCAAATCTAAACGTAATTCGTTTACCATCTCTATAAATCAGTGTAGACTGATAACCTTCAGCCAAATTATGTACACCAACCAACGATGGTTCAAATACGGAATACAAAGGCACAGTAGCACGAAGTTTCATTTTGGTTAAATCGGCTTGCACCGGTGCAACATCAGAAATATAGTAAGGCACCTTGAAGCGAATAACTCCATTTTCCATATCCACTTCACCAGGAATATCCTTGCTATCATCTGCAGCATAATAAGCCTTGACGATTAACTGTTTACCCGCTATGGATTCAGAATTCACCAAGCTGTCAGGATCCTCACAGCCCGTAAATGCAAAAGCGGCAGCAAATAAACTACCTAAAAAATATTTTATTTTCATGAGTATTCTTTTTTAAGACAAACATTTATTTCCACAAATCAGACTGTTCACACAATGTATTGGCTACCAACTCTGCTGTAGGAATCGGAGAAATGGTATATTGTTTCGGGAATAGGCGATCTTCTGTATCACATTCCACTACTTTATACTCAAATACACCGGTAGGCAACTTGGTAATTTTCACACCATGCAATCTCTTTCCATTCAATGTTTCTACCGCTTTGTCCCAACGAACCAAGTCAAAGAAACGATGGCCTTCCATACCCAGTTCACAGATACGTTCTTTTTCCAAGTCAACTAAATAGTTATCCCACACATTTTGCTGAGGCAATGCCGGCATACCTACTCGAGTTCTGATTTTATTCAAATCAATGTATGCTTCGCCCCATTTTTCCAAACGAGCTTTCGCTTCCGAACGAATCAAGTATATTTCTGCCATACGCATTTCAATCCAGAATTGATCACTCTGAACGTCTACAAAGTTGATTTCTGCATCGTTCTTGACAAACTTACGGATGTAATAACCTGTAGCGGTACTTCTCTTATAGTCATCAGCAGGGTCGTTTTTAAAATCGAAAAATCCATCATGCCCACCTACATACACTTGAAGTTTTCTATCATTAATCCAAGAAGCTCCATTGTATAAAATAGAAGAATAGAAACGAGGATCACGGTCGGCCCAAGGTCCGTTTGCATATTGACTCAAGTTATCCCAACTAAAAGACTGCCAGTTACCATTTAGCTTAATATCAAACTGAGAAGCATATTCTTCGGTCGGAGTCATTGCTGCACCACAGAAATCCTTCAAAGCACCCGCTTCCTTATAATCATAAGGAGGACAACAGTTCAAATTAAAAGTATGATGTAACTTCATCTTTTCATAATTCACAGAAAGCAACAATTCTTTATTATTAGGAATACTAAAGATATCGTTGTACTGATTCTTGCCTAACAAAGCATGAACCCCTTTCTTTTCCAACTTGAGCACTTCGTCACAAGCATCTACAGCATCCTGCCAGCGTTTTGCATACAAAGCAGCTCTAGCCTTCAAACCGTAAGCAGCACCTTTCGTAACACGACCTACATGATTGATACCATCTTTATCTTTCCATTGTTCCGGCAACACTTTAGCAGCCTTATCCAATTCATTGATAATAAAATCCCAGCATTCAGCTTCAGAAGAACGAGCCTTTGAGCGGTCTGTATGATCATCTACCTTTTCTTCGGAAATTCTCAACACGACGCCCCCATAACGTTTAACCAATTCCTGGTAAACAAAAGCACGGATTACACGAACTTCGGCAATACGAACTGCAAGTTTTTCCTGGTCCAAACCACTTGCCAATCCATTGTGCATATCCACTAAAAATTCATTCAGTTCACGGATATGCCAATAAGCCTGATCCCATTTGTTACGAAAATCTCTATCGGCATTGATTCCCTGACCATAATAGAATAACTTGTTCACTTGGTTTCCAGGAGCAATCGCAGCCCAAGAATATTTCAACAAATCAGAAAAACCATCATCATATACATCTACCGGTTTTTCAATATCTGCATATTCACGAAAAGCCTGATAAAGGTCTTTCACGTAGAAATCGACATTCTCAATCGAAGCGTATGCAACATTTTCACTATAGAAGGATTGTGGGTCCACATCCAACACATCGCAAGATTGAAGTCCGAATAGAGCAAAACCCAAACCTATCAATATTTTTTTCATAATTATTCGTTTTAATTTAATGCATTAACCATTTAAAAAGTGACATCAACACCAAATACAAATGTACGTTGTTGCGGATAGTATCCATTGATCACGTTAGGTGATTCAGGGTCAAGATACTTGAACTCTGTGAAAGTAAGCAAGTTGTTTCCTGAAACATAGAATCGCAAGTTTTCGATCAATGCTTTCTTTGTCCATTTCTTTGGCAAAGTATAACCCAAAGTAACATTCTTCAGACGCAAATAAGCGCCGTTCTTTTTCCAATAATCAGAAGCCAAACTGTTGTTTGAAATCGGTGATGTCGATAAACGCGGGAAAGCTGCATTCGGATTATCCGGACGCCAAGAGTTTTCAACCAAGAACAACGGAGCATTGTCCCAACCACCATACCAAGGACGAGTCAGCGGGTTGGCATCTTCTGCACCATTTCCCCATGCATGTAAAAGGAATTTATCACACAAAGCAGCACCTTGGAATTGTACTGAGAAATCAAGCCCCTTCCAATTCATATCACCAGAGAAAGCAAACATCATTTCTGGAGTTGTACTACGACCCACTTCTACACGGTCATCCTCATTCAACCAACCGTCACCATTGATATCAATATAACGAATATCGCCTACTTGTGCATCTTTATACGGAGTCTTGGGTGCCATAGCCAATTCTTCTTCTGTCTGATACAAACCATCTGATTTGAATCCCCAAAGAATATCTACAGAACGGCCCAATCTATTCTTCCATTCCGGTGTATTATCCGGCTGCGTAATACGAAGAATGCGGTTGCGTGCGAAAGACATATTCGCATTCAAGTTATAATTCACCTGACCGATACGGTTCATGTGCTTCAAAGTCAATTCAAATCCTCTGTTATCAAAAGCGCCCGAATTTTCAATGGTAGGATAGTGACCACCCAAGGAAACAGGATAAGCACCGCCAATTTCACGGAGAATATCATATGTATACTTATAGAACACATCAAATTCAACGCCCAATTTACCTTCCCATGCATTCAATTCAAAACCTACATTGAATGTTCTACATTTTTCCCATGTCAAATCAGGCATCGGATAAAGGTTTTTATTATACAACGTATTTTCGGCCTGTGGAGTAGAACCGAATGCTACGTAATTACTACGCAATGCAAACAACTTGCGATGTTTAAAGGCATCCACATTGTCATTACCCAAAATACCGAAAGAACCTCTCAATTTGAAATAATTAATATTTGGGAACAAAGATTTGAAGAAATTTTCTTCCGACATCACATAACCTAAAGAAACTGAAGGGAAGAAACCCCAGCGATTATCTTCTGCAAATTTATATGAACCATCATAACGGAACGTAAATTCTGCCAAATACTTACTTGCATAACTGTAGTTAAAACGACCCACAAAACCTGCGTAAGCTGATTCATTAGAACCACCGTGGTTACCATCTGAAGGGTGAATCTTTGAACCGAAGTCCAATTCTGGAATATCGAACAAGATAAAATCGGTACGGTTAGCTGAGAAATTAGAAGACTTACGAGTTGTTTGTTCGTACAACAACAAACCATTCACATGGTGCTTTCCAAATTCACCATGATAAGAGATAGAAGGACGCAAAATCAATTGCTGATATTTATCATCCGACTGAATCATGATACCACCCTTACGCATACTATCTGTATATTCATAACCATAAGACTTCAAATGCGGATAGTAACGCATCACTTTATACGGATAAGAGATTTTTTTCTTAGCAGTATCGTCCCAATCCCAGCTAAAGAACATACCAGCTTTCAAACCTTTCAAGAAAGGTATTTCATAATCAAGATTGACAGATGTTTCAATCTTCACCGTTCTACGCTTATCGAAACCAGAGTGATTAGCACCATATTCCGGGTTGTCACCATTACGCTGTGGACCTGTTGGATAGCCCATGTATTCTCTCGGAACAAACGGAAGAGCCGATAACAAAGAAGAAACCACGTTATTACCTGTCTGATTAGCATAGCCATGAGTACCAGCAATATTCAAATCTTCAATACGAGCCCCTACATTAAACGCAATTTTCATGCCTTCAATCGGATTGGTATCAATGTTTGAACGGAAGTTACCACGCTGCAAATTGTGTCCTTCAATGAAACCATTCTGCTTCATAAAACCACCACTCATAAAATACTTTGTTTTCTTTGTACCACCACTTACAGAAAGGTTATGATTATGCTGTAAAGTTGTTTTATATAAGGCATCAATCCAGTTCGTATTCTCATAACCATCGGTCGGATCTCCATTACAAGTCATGGAAATTTCTTCATCGGTATAGTAACGAGGAAGACCATCCATTTCACGAGCCACATTATACCACTGCATATACTGTGTACCATTCATATACTCAGGCAAAGTTGTAATGTGTGACAAAGTCAATGAACCTTTGTAGTTGACAGTTGTTTTACCCTCAGTACCACGTTTGGTAGTAACCATGATAACACCACCTGCACCCTTCATACCATAAACAGCACAAGCAGAAGCATCCTTCAATACAGTGATTGACTCCACATCATTGGGGTCGATTTGAGACATAGAACGCTCTACACCATCCACCAGCACCAACGGGCCATAGCCTTCACCTTGATAAGTAGAACGACCACGAACCAAGATTTCTACATTGTCATTGCCCGGACCACCGGCAGACTGATGAGTAATCAAACCCGGCAATTTACCAACCAATGCTTGTGTGATATTTCCAGTAGAAGCTTTCAGCAATTCCTTAGAATTAACTGCTGCAACCGAACCGGTCAGGTGAGCTTTCTTCTGAATACCATAACCCACAACCACAACCTCATTCAATACAGAAACGTCTTCCTGCAATGTCACATTTAATGTTTTTCTTCCAGAAACCTTCACTTCCTGTTTGGCCATACCAATGTAAGTGAATACAAGTGTTCCATTTTTAGGCACATTAATACTATAACGGCCATCCAAATCAGTTGTAGTACCTACTGAGGATCCCTTTACTACCACACTCACGCCTGGCAAAGGATAATCTGCGACATCCACTACCACTCCCTTAACCACATTTTGGGCATAACTACTTGCCGTAGCTGCCAACACCGTGAGCAACAAGAACAAATAAGTTCTTGCTACTTGGAAGCAACTCTTACTTCTAAAGTTTTTTTCCATCATAAAATCATAAAAAGGTTAATAAAAGAATAGGGTGTCCAGTTTAATGTTCCAGTTTTTAGATCAAAATAGATATGATACAAGTTGCAAAGCACTGATAATCATATTTCTTCAAGATATATTAACCTAATGAATTAGCAACAATTTTTCGTGTGTTAAAATTGTATCTAAATACAACACTTTTCTAGTTTATAATCAACGTATTAAGTTATTAAATCAATATCGAAAATGAGAACGTAGAACTGGACACCCTAATAAAAGAATTAATATTTATTGTTTGTAATCATCTCTTCAATCACACTACCTGCTATAGCTGATACATCTTTCTTTGCAGCTAAATCCCATAATGAAGTGTTTTTCTCCATCAAATACTGTGTACCTATAATCCAACTTTGAATCCAGCCTGTCAACGTACTCCATACGCCCCAACCTGCATCGGCATTGGATGCCCAATAGTTCCAATCTTGATAGTTAAATGCTCTGAACCAAGCACCATCTACATTCTTAAACTTATCACTTCGTACTTGAATACGAACCAAGAAATCACGCATCCGATTCACAGCCTTCAGATAAACAGGATTCTGTGTAGCCATCGCTACTTCACACAAACCTACAAAAGCAAAATTGGTAGTATAAAGCATATCTGCTACCGGATCGCCATTCTTAAAGATAAGCGAAGCCTCTGTACGTCCATAAGCATCATTCGAAGGAGTGCATCCAAACATACTCTTTGCTTCATTACCCAATTCTTCACGGATACCTCCACAAGCCACCTGATTCTTCAACAGTTCTTCTGTCATAAATTCTAACCACTGCTTATGTTGTTCCGTAGGCTCCACACGATATAGCCAAGCTAACGGCAAAATCATGCGAGCTCTTTCCTGCTGAATACCATTGGTCCAATTCCAATCATTAGGATATCCCTTCATCATCAACGTTACTCCCTTCTTCACTCGGTCGAGCAACGGTTGATACTTTGTCTGAGTATACAGCCACAAGTAACATGCCCAGTTCCAAGATTCAAAATGAGGATGCAAATTCACTAGATCTGAATCAAAGTATTGTCTCCAACCCTTCTTCTGCAAATCGGTATCTAAAAGATTACCTCCACGGAAACCGTTCTTGCCTGTTGTACGGAAGTTACCCACAATACACTCTACAATCTGCTTATCCCAAGAAGTATTGTTCATAATGGCAGAAGCGGCCAAGGAACCTAGTATAGAACGAGCATTGTCATCTCCATAATAAGTTCCCTTGTGTGTATAAGCCCATCCCAAAAGACCGTATGACGGAGACTTGGGATTGTTGCGTACAGAATCACGATATTCTCTGAAAGAATAATCCAATAAGTTGGAAGACACTTTCAGATAATCATCCTTAGCGAGCAGATCACCGGCTGCCGCAAATGCATAAGATGATTCTCCCTGTACATCGTCACGCATCCAATAACGGTACTGCTGTTTGCCATCGTGATAAATACCCGACATGTGACCTTCCAGTACACCCAACGAACCATCCCCATCGGGAAGGTCTGCTGGCAATTCGGGACCTACTGGCTTTAAGCCATCTCCCATATACTTATCAGCCCATTCTTTTTTCCAAGACGGATGTACTAAAAAATGGCCGTTGTAATACCATTCTATTCCTTTTGCAATACTCTGCTTACCTGCATCGCTGGACAACTTTGCATCTTCAGAATAAGCCGGTTTGACATAAGAGATCCAAGAAGAAATTTTCACAGAATCCTTTTGCAGCAACCAACTTAAAATGTATTCAAACATAGATTGTACACGATGTTCAGCCATATAACGGCATACAGCAAAGTTACTGATGCTTGTAGCAGCTACCATCAGATTTTCATTCTCTTGATACAGAAGCGGAAGTGTAGGGGTGTTGGTCAAGCCATACACAGCCATATCAAAACCTGCCACTTTGGCTGCTACCAAATAGGTGCTGTCTGGAGTCTCTTTCATCTCTTTTACCACACAACGATGAAAGGCCATCAAAGCCATTTTCGGAAGCTGAGGTGTCAGTGAATCACAAGCTACAATTCTTTCCAACTCCATCGTATCTGTTTTCACACAAACATTCTCGCCCAACTGCTGGGGAAATTCCACCAATACTCGCAAAGACTTCGCTTTCATTTTGACCAAGTCATCAGTAGAGAGAACTGTGCCTTGCTCCGGATAGGTGGTGTTGAGCAACAAAACGCCTGATTGCTCGGGAGCTTCCTCCAATGCTTCCTGCACAGATGTACAGTATTGCAAGCGATAACCTTCTCCTTCGAGCAATTGGGCTAAATCGGACTGAGAATTACCTAAACAAACAATCTTTTCTTTTCCTGCCGAACAAGACATCAAAAAAATACACGTACAGAATATTGATATTAAACTTATTTTTCGCATGATATTGTCTTATTTTTCACTAATTGCTTCTAATGTTTTCCAACACTGATACAATCCTCTTGGCACATGGAAGCAACCTTTCCACTTACCACCCTTCAAAGAAAGAAGTACTTCACCACGACGATTCAGGTAACCGAACCATTCGGGATGTTCTTTATCTTTAAAATGCTCCCAAGTATAATTATGTACCTTTTCGAACCAATCCAAACAACGTTGATCGCCAGTTAGCTGATAGCCTTTCAACATGGAAATAAGTGTTTCAATGTGTACCCACCAAAGCTTTTGATCCCATTCCAACTGTTGAGGAGGATAACCTTCACGGTCCATAAAATAGTACAAACCGCCAAATTCTTTATCCCATCCATATTCCAGCATTTTCAATGCAGCATCTTTTGCTTTGGTAATTAATTCAGGACGATTCAATCGCTTACCTAAATCCATAATAAACCACATTGCTTCGATAGCATGCCCTGGAGTCACCTGCCGACCTTCGAAGCAGTCAACCAGACTGTTATCTGCATTTAAATTTTCAACAATTATGCCTCCCAATTCAGGACGAAGGAATACGTCCATAACTTCATGAATACAAGTATCCATGGTCTTCACCAAATAATCCTCATCTAACAGATGTTCTATTTCCAATGCCAAGTTGCAAAAAATCATCGGAAGAGCAAACCCTTTTAGGTTGCGAGTACCTGAATGTAATTTGTTCCATTTTCCTTTAGGGTTATCCACCTTTGATAGAATGATGTCAAAGGTTTTTTTTGCAATCTCTGCATATTCTTGATTACCGGTAGCCAAACTCAATTGTCCGAATGCCATCGTGGCAAATGTATAAGAGAAGATATTATAAGGCTCTACCAATGGATTGCCTTGACGGTCGAGAGAGAAGTACCAATTGTAATTTCCGTCATGTCCATACTTCTTCAAGAATTCACCTCCTTGAATGGCACAATCCAACCATTCCTGGCGTTTCTCTACTTTATTATAAAGCATAGAAAACAACCAAACCTCACGACCTTGCAACCAAATAAATTTATCAGTATCAAACACACTACCATCTTGACGCAAACAAGTATAGTAGCCACCAAACTCTTTGTCTTGAGAGTGTTCCAACCAAAAAGGCAAAACGCTATCCAGCAATTCACTTTTGTACTGTTCTGCTAATTTTTTAAAATCTATCATAATATCTTGCTATAAATTAATAAAGGCTTTTTTTACTTCTCCGAGTCAGTCCAATATCTTTCAATTTCTTCCAGAGATTTACCTGCTGTTTCTGGTATTAACTTCCAAACAATCAACATATAAGGTATACACATACCTGCGAATAAAAGGAATGTACCAGCGGGGGTTAAATTTTGCAGCATCCATGGAGTTAACTGACCAATAAGATAAGTCCCAATCCACAATGCAAAACCGGCAATCGACATCGCCAAACCACGCACGCGAGTAGGATACATTTCACTAAGCAATACGAAGATGACAGCACAAATAGAAACTGCGCAACTGAATACGTATGCAAGGAAGAAGAATAATAAAACCCAAGAAGGAATTTGCCATACTTCACCCAAAGTGAAATAGAAAGCAATACAACACAACGCAATAATCATACCGGATACACCATAGTATACCAATTTCTTACGACCCACTTTATCAATAATGACTAAGGCCAAGACAGTAGTCAATGTATTGACTAAACCTATCATAACTTGATAAAACAAGGAATCACCACCCGAGAATCCGGCATTTTCAAAAATGAAAGGTCCATAATATAGCACAGCATTAACACCCATAAACTGTCCTAATATAGCAATACCCGTACCGATAGCCACCGCCTTACGAATGCCTGGCTGAAGAAGGACACTCCATTCAGACTGAGAAGAAGCTGAAGTCAGCAACATACTCTTTGTTTCATTCAACTGTTCAACTGCTTGCTGGACAGAGCCATAAATACGTTGTAAGATACCAGTAGCCCGTGAATCGCTTCCTCTGACAATCAGCCAGCGAGGACTCTCTGGAATGAAAAAGATAATCAAGAAGAAAAGCAGGGCCGGTATAGTCTCCATACCCAACATACCTCGCCATACTTCGGATATAAAAATCCAATCCATCCAACTATCTGAAGCTGCCACACCGCTGTTCGACCATGCCAACAATTGATAATTCATCAAGTAAGCACCCAAAAAGCCTACAGTGACAGCCAACTGATACAAACTGACCAAACGTCCTCTGTATTGCGCAACCGATACTTCGGAAATATACAGTGGAGAAACTACGGAAACTACACCGATACCCACACCGCCAATGATACGATATACTACCAGCTGATTAAAATCGACACAAAAAGCACAACCGATAGCAGATACAGAAAACATGACTGCCGATAAAATCATAGTGAGCTTACGACCTAACTTATCACTTAATACACCCGAAAGTAATACACCCACTATAGAGCCTACCAAAGCGCAACCAACATACCAGCCTTGCTGCAATGTGTCCAATTGGAATATTTGTGCAACTTGCGAAGTCGTTCCAGATATAACTGCAGTGTCATATCCAAACAAGAAACCTCCCAATGCTGCTACAACAGACAGGAATACCAAATAAGAAAAATTTATATTCGATTTCATACCTATTAAAAACACTATTATTTAAGATTAAAGTATTCTCTGTATCTGTCATACAAATGACCTGCTTGCAAATAAGCAGATTGCGGACTCATAAAATGAGAAAATTCAAATGTTATCGCTTTATCATATCCTGCACGTTTGGCAGCTTCCAATTTCATTCTAAGCTTATCAAATTTTATCGGCAAAAATTTTATCGGCATATCTCGGTCAAAGGTTTCTGCATTCGTCCAGCATTTCATACCATACTTATCAGCCAATTTTTTATTAACTGTAAAAAAAGCATCCAATTCGTCATAATCAATATGACCATCTTGAAAAGCACATGCATCTACCACATCATGAATACCATCAAAAATTTCATTCCACTCCTTTTCATGTTGCTGAACAGATACAGCCTGATCTTTCGTCAATGAAGAACCGCTTGCCATGACAGATTTTTTACCATCAATCCAAGGAGATATAAAAGTAAGAAGATCACCTGATACATCTTTGCACTGTTTTCCCATTGAATGAAAAGCATCAATCGCTCCTTTGGTAGCTCGACTAATTTCACCGCTGATATACCATCCTCCAAAGCTTTTAAAATGGCCATACTGCTGCCACACTTCATCAATAACATATTTATTGTCTTCAATTTCCCAGCTTAAATCACCAGTATCCCAATAACGACCAGAATCATAAAGACCAAAATAGAACTTCATACCATATTTCTGAGCCAAGCGAAGATACATTTCGACCAAATCAACAGAAGGCATGTAGCATCCTTTCTTCAATAAATACTTGGAAGGATACGTTATAAACTTACGATATCCTGAACGAATCATAATCACCGTATCAATGCCAATACGCTTCATATGCTGAAAATCCAAGTCCCATTCTTTCTCACCCCAATTCTGATGAGGGATATCATGAGATATTTCATCCAAAAATGTGCCTGTCAATTGCAATCCTTGTGCTTTGGGAACAATCAGTTTTCCAACTTCACTTTCAGACAGCAAACTTTCAGAAGGAGTCTCAAGTTTTTCTTCCGAATGTCCAAATAACGAAGGTGCCGCCAACATGGAAGCTCCAGCCAATGTCGCTTTTTTTAAAAGGTTCTGCGGGATTTAGTGTAAATTAACATGCCTAATCCCGCAATTAACGGCATG